>Ga0209333_1001093_pt1 | contig 13880 bp, 19 predicted proteins | sample BlaSpr_A8_OM2_O3_FD_187982 | JGI IMG/M metagenome (GOLD analysis project Ga0209333, IMG submission 187982) | Forest soil microbial communities from Thunder Bay, Ontario, Canada - Black Spruce, Ontario site 2_A8_OM2_O3 (SPAdes) (version 2) | ecosystem: Environmental > Terrestrial > Soil > Boreal... | reverse complement strand
ATCTGTGGTCGCGACGAGCTTCACCTTTTCGATCACCTCGGCGAGAGCCCGGCTCTGCCCGACGATCTCCTCGAAGTTGTGCGTTTCCTTGATCTCTTCAATCAGGTAGGTGTTTTGAGCTTGGAGGCGCACCTTCTCTCGCTCCATGAGCACGCGGTCCGTTACATCGATGAACATAGTGCGCGTGTAACTGCCGTCGGGAGCTGGCCTTGACCAGCACTGGATCCACGCGGGCCTACCGTCATTTTTGCGGCGTATCTCGAGAACGGTGCCTGTTGTAGCGGTGCCGCGCTCCATTGAAGCGAGCCACTCGCCCAAGCGTTGCTGGGCCTCGGGAGTATCGGGCACCAAAGACTTCCCCGTCATTCCGGCGATCTCTTCGGGCTTGAGGCCGAGGATCCTCATCGCCGTGCGGTTAGCCTCGATGAACCGGGAGTCAAGGCCTTCATGCACGTAGGCTATCGGAGCCTCGTCGAATAAGTCGCGAAATCGCTCTTCGCTCCGTACCAATGCCTCGTTCGCATAGCGCAGCGCATCCTCGGTGCGCAGACGCTCCAATTCGGCGCGTGCTCGCGCCGCAAATATTCGCATGATCGCGAGTCCGCGAGGCCCATCCCGCATTGGCTGCTCGGACAGGATCGCCAGGTGGCCGACGACGGTCCCGCCAGAATCAAGCAGGGGAACGCCGCAGTAGCTCTCGACGCCCCACTGCTTAAGAGCGGCATCAGTGGGGAAGAGCTGACAGATCCGTTCGGGATGATGAGAGGACTTGCCGTTCAGAACTGCTTCGCACGGAGTACCGTCGAGGGGAACCTCGAAGTTATCCATGAAGCTTCCACGTCCCCACACGGCACGCGTCCGAAAGCGCAGACGATCTACCAGCAGTTCGGAGACAAACGCGTACTCGCAGCCGAGTGCGGATGCGAGGTGTTTGACGAGCGAGTAAAAGAACTGATCGCCCGTTTCCGATTCCACGCCCTCAACGATCTCGCGCAGCGCCGCGTCATCGGAGGAGGTGTCAGTCCTGTATTGCTTCGCACCCATCAAGGAGAACTCCAGCCCGATATTCGCGGAGTTTGCTGCCGGATCGATTCTAGTGCCAATCCGCCAGTACGCCAACAGGAACAATGAAACCCCACCGCCTGAGACGCATCTAAGGTATAGAACAATTCGGTACTTTGAACGGTCCCGCTGCGGAGAAATGAATGGATCAAGCCGAAAACCATGCCCTCGGATGCGAGGGTCCGGAGCCTGAAACGGGCTCCAATAGCGCCTGCCGCGTCCTTATACTCGGCGGCGGTTTTGGTGGCATATACGCCGCGATTGAACTGGAACGTGCGCTCCGCAGCCGCGATGACGTAAACATCACCCTAGTGACGCGCGACAACTACTTTCTATTCACTCCGATGCTGCACGAAGTCGCGGCGAGCGATCTCGAAATGAACGCCATCATCAATCCTCTTCGCAAGCTGCTCCGGCGGGTAAAGACCTTCACTGGGAATATAGAAACCATAAATCTGGAACGACGATATGTCGCTATCTCCCATGGCTTCGACCGTCATGTCCACGAACTTTCATACGATCATCTGATAATCGCGCTCGGTTCAAGCACGAATTTCTTCGGCCTGCCCGGGCTCCAGGATGCGGCGCTCACGATCAAGACCCTCGACGACGCCATCGAATTGAGGAACCGTCTGATTACGCATCTTGAGGAAGCGAACTCGGAATGCGCGGCCGGCCAGCGCCAGCCTCTGCTTACGTTCGTGGTAGTGGGGGCCGGTTTTGCCGGAGTCGAAACGCTGGGTGGGATCCATGACTTCGTCCGCGAAGCGATCCGATTTTATCCAAACCTGACACCGGAATTTGTTCGCACGATTCTGATATCGTCTGAGGAGTTTATCCTGCCTGAGTTAGGCGCCAAGCTCGGCGCCTATGCGCAACGAAAGCTGGCTGCCCGCGGCGTCGAGATATTCAACAGCGCGCGAGTCACTGCGGTGCACGACGGTCTCGTCGAGCTCTCAGATGGTAAGATCATCCCCGCCACCACGCTGATTTGGGCCGCCGGGAATGCACCGAATCCTCTGGTTGCGGCTTTGCCGATCCCCAAAAGCAACGGACGTATTCTCGTTGATGACTATCTGCAGGTTAAAGACTTTCCCGGTGTCTGGGCGGTGGGCGACTGCGCACTCATTCCTGACCTCAAGGCTGGAGGATTCCATCCGCCCACCGCTCAGCACGCGATTCGCGAAGGGAGATGCGTTGCTCGCAACGTCGCCGGAGACATTCTGGGAGGAAAAAAGAAATCCTTTCGGTTCTCGACGCTAGGCCGGCTCGCCGCAATCGGCCGACGGAGCGGGGTGGCTAATGTTTTTGGCATCAATTTCTCAGGGTTTCTTGCCTGGTGGCTTTGGCGCACTATCTACCTATTCAAGCTCCCGCGGCTAGAGAAAAAGGTACGAGTTGCCCTCGATTGGACGCTCGATCTATGGTTCGCAAAGGATTTCGCATGCGTGACTGCCAGAGGTCCTCTGAGCACGACGCCACCGAAAGGCTCTGATGAGGAGAGGGAAGCAAATCGTGCAGCGTGAAGTGACTTGCCGCCAGTTCGTCGGCCTGATTGGTAGATTACGGGACGGTGAATTGAGCGATGTTGATCGTCGATCGTTTTTGCAGCACGGCCAGAAGTGCGTGCGATGCTCCGACTATCTGAAGGGATATGAGCTGACAATCAGCGCGACCAAGCGAATAGCGGACGACGCGATCGATTCCGCGGAAACGATAATGCCGAAGTCTCTTGTCAACAGGATCCTGGACAGTAGACTCAAGAATGGAAGTGGTTCGTAGGCTACGCCGCTTGGTCGATTCGATGGATGATTCCGTCCTCAATCCATCGTACAAGAAGCGCCGCCGATTCTTGCGCCGCTCCAGCCTCGGGCAAGTCAGCGAACGTTTCACAGATTGTCGCGAACGGTTCGCCCGAGATCATCTTCCGGAGCGCCGCCGACTCTCTTTCGTCGATCGGCGCATGAAAGACTCGGCAGTCATTTGCGCGCCAGACACGCAGCGCAGTCTCTTCGGCTGACACATCGAGTGATGTGCCACCAGACCAAAGGCGGTGCACGGGGTATTGAGCGCGCAAAGTCTGTAGCGCGGGTATCGCCGAGAAGCGCAGAGCCGGCCAGGCATCTGCCGGAACGGAGATAAAGTCCTCGATTGTCGCACATTCAGCATCGGGTGCATCAAAAACCTCGATGCGGGCCCATTCGAGTTCGGCGAGATCGGCAAGGCACTTGGGCGTGTCTGTTCTGTGCCTGAGGAATTCAGACAGCGCGTGACCCAGGTGCCGCACCGACGGCCACCGCGAAGGAAACGCCTCAAGATAACCTTTGACAACCTCGTCGAATCGGTCGCCGAGGAGATCGGCTACGCGAGGGAAGTCTTCGCGCAGGACATCGCGAAGCCGCAAAAAGTAGGCGTCCGCATAAACACCGATTCGTGTTTTCCGATCGTTATCGTCGTGGCCGCGAACCAAGCGGACAAAGGCGGGTGCAATCGAGTCTCGGCCGGGCTGGACCGCTACAGATTCCCAGAACAAGCGCTGCACTTCATAGAGAGATGGAGCTGGCATTGAGTACCTCGCCCTCAATTTCACGCGCGCGATTTGCTTCGGCCAGGAGTTCTTCAAAAGGAGGTATCTGATCGTCCCATTCCACCAGCGTTGATACCCGCCCGAACCGTCGCACCGCCTCGCGATAGAGCCGCCATACCGGCGTCGGAACGGGATGGTCGTGAGTGTCGATCAGTAAATCTCCCGAGCTGCTGTGACCGGCCAGGTGAATCTGCCCGACCCGTTCCCTGGGAATTCCCGAAAGATATTCCAGCGGAGAGAAGCCGTGGTTGATTGCGCTGACGTAAATGTTGTTTACGTCCAAGAGAATGCCGCAATCGGCTTCCTCTGCGACGGCAGAAACGAACACCCATTCCGGCATGGACGAAATTGAATAGGTGAGGTAGCTCGAAACATTCTCCATCAGAATGCGGCGTCCAAGCCGGTCCTGAACCTGGCGGATTCGAGCGGCAACGTGCCTCACCGCTTCTTCAGTGTAGGGAAGCGGCAAGAGATCGTGGGCAAAGCGTCCGCCGACGGCTCCCCAACAAAGATGATCGGAAACCCACGCCGGAGCGAACCGTCTAATCAACAATTCGAGTTCGGCCAGATAGTCCTCTCTTAGAGGATCGGTTCCGCCGATATTGAGCGACACGCCGTGAAGAACTACCGGCGCGAGCTCGCGGGCCTTCTCCAATATCTGCAGAGGCCGGCCGCCCGCGATCATGAAGTTCTCCGAGATTACTTCGAACCAGTCCGCGCGCGCCGTCCGGTCCAGAACGTGCGGGTAGTGAATGGTCCGAAGACCGACACCGTGCCCAAGATGGGGTAAGAAGCTCATGGATTTGGAAGGACCCCGGCGGCGACGCCGAGGTCCGCCCGTTGATCTACTTGCTATCCGGAGGTGCGACGGTACCGCCCTTGTCTTTGCAGTCCTGCGTGGACGTTTGAACGAAACCTTTTCCTTTGCAGGCGTTTTTGCCCTTGCAGTCATTCTGGGCAGATTTGCAGGACGACTGTCCCTTGCAGCCGTTGGCACCGACGCACTTCACCTGGTCAGTGCTTGTGCCGTCTTGGGCGCGTGCAGTCACGACACCGGTGACCAACAGCATCGCCACCGCACTGGCGATCAGCGCATTCTTCGCGTTCATTTTTTTCTCCTCCTAAGGAGTGGTTTAGTATGTGGCTTTGATGTCCGCAGCGAGAAAAAGGTTTCACACCGATCTCGGTGGCCGGCGGTACGCTTCCGAATGGGGTGCCTCGCCTTATACGGCCGCGCGAGCATGGCCCGCCGTGAGCGAATGATCTGGGGCGCTCGCGCAGGAGTCACCAGTTGATAAAATCGCCGCGCCGGAACTTGCGAAGAAGCGACGACCGGAATCCCTTCCATATTCCAGCAGCTCGCGGCCGGTCGAGAACGACATGATGCTATGAAACGTCTCATCCCGGCTGCTATGGGTTGGGATACATCTGCCGAACAGGAGCCTGTAACCTGGGCCGCCATGCCGCATCTAACTACCGCGAATGGAGGCGTCAGCAGAGTGAATTACAAAAGGCTCGTAACGGCTGCGGCTGAACTCTTCGATCGGCTATCGGGTGCATGGTGGATTCCCGCCCTCCTGATGCGACTGTTCGTCGGTTACTTCTTCATGGAGACCGGATGGGCAAAGATTCACAACCTCGACGCGTTCACAACCAGGTTCGCGGGATGGGGCATTCCTTACCCCGCGTTCAACGCCGCGCTGTCCGCGTATACCGAGTTTCTCGGCGGCGCACTGACGATCCTTGGGTTAGGAATGCGCTTCGTCTCGATTCCTATGATCATAAACATGATCGTCGCGATCCTGACAGTGAAACTGAAAAACGTCGGCGGCCTCGATGATTTCGCCGAGCTCGACGAACCGCTATATGCGCTGAGTTTCGTCTGGCTGTTCTTTTCGGGAGCCGGATGGCTGAGCATCGATGGTCTTATCAAGCCAGTTATCAGTTCATGGCTGCAACAAAACAAATCGAAGAGCTTGGCCCAGGCGCCAATTGCCGAGAGCAGCTCGGGTGAAGGTCCTCGCTTGGTCAGCGGGCGCGATAATCACTGATACGCAACGTTTGAATGGCGCGCAATCGATGCCTAAAGGCAATCAGAGTGCGGTCGATCAGGAATTTTCAACGGTCCGGGCGATGGAAGCAGCATCGCTCTCAGGTCACTAAAGACTGCCGGTTGAATCTCTCAACACGGGACGAAGTGACGAGCGTCACTGCGCCCGTTCGTGAAGAACGCGACGATGAATTTCAGGATCTTTAGGTTTGCAGCGGGAATGTTCGTGGCGCTGTGTTTGCTCAACCCTGCCGCTGCGTCGAACGCAGCGGCGACCGACTCCTCTGAGCCTCCGGCTCTGACTGAGCCACTGTCCATCGGCGGCGCCGCCATCAACGCGGCCATCGAACCTGGGGATCTCAGCTTGCCGCGGATTCGAATATTCGACTGGATTCGGCTATCGGCTTGCGCCGTAACCGAATACTACGGCGGTTTTCCCGTTCGAAACGTGAACGTGAAAGTCGTGCCAATGGACGAAGGTAAAGGCGTACTCTTTGGTAGGACGGTTCTGATCGATCGAACTCTGGTGATAAGAGTCGGCTTATCGAGGTTCGCCACAGATTCAAGCCTACGTGATGACTGGGTAATGACCCATGAGATGGTCCATCTCGCGTTCCCGTCGGTTCCAGACGATCACCACTGGATCGAGGAGGGGATCGCCACTTACGTCGAGCCGATCGCGCGCGCCCAAATCGGCGATCTTCCGCCCGAGACAGTCTGGCGCGAATTGGTGGACGGCCTTCCGAAGGGATTACCGGCGCCCGGCGATCAAGGTCTGGATGACACCCACACCTGGGGCCGCACCTATTGGGGAGGCGCGCTATTCTGCCTGATGGCGGATATCGAGATTCACCAGCGGACCAAGAATCGATACGGACTCCAGGACGCCTTGCGTGGGATTCTTGGCGCCGGCGGCAACATGGAACACGACTGGCCACTCACTCGGGCTCTCAAGGCCGGAGACGATGCCACCGGCGTACCAGTCCTCATGGAGTTGTACGATCGGATGAAAGCAACGCCGATAACGCCCGATCTTCCTGCGCTGTGGCATCAATTGGGTATTCGGCCTTCCGGCAATTCCGTCGTGTTCGATCAAGGCGCACCGCTCGCCTCTGTCGTGCGATCGATTATGGCGAAGCGATCAGACCCTGACTCGGCGTGCGTGCAGGTATCCCATCCAGGCTCGACCGCCGATTCCATGAGCGTTCTGAAGATCGAAGATGCTTTCTAACGCCAGCGCAGATCGAACATCGCTTCAACCTCGCGACCGGCAGCGAGTTTTACGCTTGAGAGGTACAGTCACTATGCGAAGCTTCCGTGGGCGATTCGGTCTTGTTCCATGGATTGTCAGTGTCGCAACCGTTGCCGCGATCGGATTCGGTCTCTTTCATAAAGCAATCGCGTTCTCGGAGACGAACGGAGCGGCCGATGGCGCGCCTGTCGTGCTGGAACTTTTCACCTCCGAAGGATGCTCAAGCTGTCCGCCTGCCGACGAGCTGATCAGTGAACTCGGCGCCTCGTCAAAATCGGTGATCCCACTGGCGTACCACGTGGATTACTGGAATCACCTAGGGTGGGCGGACCCGTTTTCGTCACGTCAATGGTCTGAGCGACAAAGTGACTACGCTCGGGCGATGAACCTGGACGGCGAGTACACGCCTCAAATGGTGATCAGCGGCGCGTGGCAGTGCGGTGGTTCTGACGCTGGAAGTATCGCGCACGCGGTGGCCGCTGCGCATGCGACCTCGCCGCGCGGTCGCACAAGCATTCAAACGAGCCTCGCTGCTGCGGGGTCTCGAAAACTTCAGGTCAAAGTTAACGCGCAATTATTGAACTCTGCAGGGCCCGGACGACTCGTGGTAATGTTGGCGATTTATGAGAACGGTCTGGTCAGCAAGATTGGCGCAGGCGAGAACGGCGGGCGCGAAATCACCTACGATTACACCGTGAGGAAATTGCTGCCGGCATTTGAACTGGACGCGACGCAGCGTGGCTCGTTTGTCCAGGAGATGACCATTGACCTCGACCCTTCATGGTCACTGAACCATCTTGGTGTCGCGGCGTTCATTCAGGATCCTACGTCGCTCAGAATTGAGGGTGCTAGCGCGGAGTACCCAGTCGCTAAGAACTGATGCTTCAAACAGCTTGGATTAAGCGCAACCAGTGTCACCGCAACTGGCTCGCCCATCCTGACATCCAGTGGGTCGGTGTTCCCATCTGGATCCAAGCGCACAAAATTCAGCGCTGGGCCACCGGGCAAACGATACGCGAAGCTAACGATCGCGAGCTTGGTCGAACCCCTCGATCAAGAAAGCCTGCGGCCCGCGATTCGGATGGCACTTCGGGACCATGAAGAAGACTAAAAGGTCGGCAAAATTTATGCGAGGAAATCTGATGGAAATAATGCGTACCCCGGATGAGCGTTTTTTGAATTTGCCCGGTTACCCGTTCCAGCCGCACTATGTGGAAGTTGACGGTTTGAGAATGCACTACATTGACGAAGGGCCCGGGAACGGGGCGCCGGTGCTGATGCTCCATGGCGAGCCGTCATGGTCATACCTGTACCGTAAAATGATTCCCGTTCTCGTTTCCGCCGGATTGCGCGCTGTTGCGCCCGATCTGGTTGGGTTTGGACGCTCGGACAAGCCCGCGAAACGCGATGACTACACCTATGAACGGCACGTAAACTGGACCGCGCGATTCATTCAGAAGCTCGATCTTCGTGGGATAACCCTGGTGTGCCAGGACTGGGGAGGAGTGATCGGACTGCGCGTCGCAGCCGAGCATTCAGAGCGATTTGCGCGCATCGTCGCGGCGAATACCGGACTGCCGACCGGTGAAGGCCCAATCGGTGACGCGTTCATGGCATGGCGCAAATTCTCGCAGGTCGATACGGCTCACGGGTGGTAAAAATGATCGAGGCACTCGGGGGAAAGGTCTTATGGTCTGGTCGGCCGGAGTCGGTGCTTATCGGCGATTCGTCCGACGAGTGGGACGCAGTCGCACTCGTGCAATATCCAAGTCCGAAGACTCTATTCGAAATGGGATTGACGCCGGAATATCAGCAAATCCACAAGCATCGTGAAGCTGGACTAGAACGCACTGTGTTAATCGCTTGCGCGCCCGTGCCCTTACTGAACCCGATAGAATAACGCTGCGCCAGGCCGTCCATTGAGCTCAAGTGTTTATGGTCACCCGGACCACCTTGGCGCCGCGGCGTTCATTCACCTCACGTCGCCCAGAATTGAGGGTGCTCGCTCGGTGTACCCAATCGCTAGGAACTGATGCGGGTGGTGCCCTGGCTTGCCTCTTCGCCTATGAGATCGAGGTTCAACCATCCGGACTGGCCCGACGAAGGTGTGGCATCGCCGGTGCGCACCAGGACTTCAGTGTACAGAGCAATAAGGCCGACCAGGCAATGGACAAGCTCGAATACGGCAAAGTGATTGGCTGGTCAGAGATTGGCGCCGCGCTCGAGGTCCCTTCGAATCCTTAAGCCAATTTTCGGTATATTGGTAACCCTTCGGACAATCACGGCATCTAAAGACATGAACGCTTGTCGTTTTGGCAAATTCGCCCGACCAGCGAGGAACTTTCTGCGCCGATGCGATTTTCGTCTGTTTGAGGCTTTGGAGAGAAGGTACAGGCCGCGGTGTCTGACATCGGTATAATCCCCCCAACGAGCGAAATCACCCCCGAGCGGGTGTACCTTCAGCGGCGCGAGTTCATTAAGAACTCGCTGCTTTTCGCGGCGACCAGCAGTGGCGTTGGCAGCACTCTTCTCTGGCTTATGCGAGGCCTTCGAGCAAAGGACCACGAGAAAACGGCTAAGGCCCCAGCGACTGGAGCGCCCGATGATGACTCGGCGCTCACCGTTGCGCAGCACTACGACTACGCGTCCGGGGAGAAGAACACCTCTTACAACGACGTAACCAACTACAACAACTTCTACGAGTTTGGCACCGACAAGAGTGATCCGGCCGCGAACGCCGACAGCCTTAGACCGCGTCCCTGGCATGTGGCGATCGATGGCGCGGTGGCGCGCCCGCAAGTTTTCGAGGTTGACCAGCTCATCAAATCGTTTCCCCTTGAGGAACGCATTTACCGGATGCGTTGCGTCGAAGCCTGGTCGATGGTTATACCCTGGGTGGGTTTCCCGCTAGGAGATCTCTTGAAGCGTGTCGAGCCCACCTCGCGTGCGAAATACGTTGCCTTCAAGTCACTCCTCGATCCTCAACAGATGCCGGGTCAGCGCACCGATCTTCTACAATGGCCCTACGTCGAAGGTCTGCGCATCGACGAAGCGATGCATCCGCTGACGATCCTGGCGGTCGGCCTCTACGGCAAACGGCTTCCGAACCAGGACGGGGCACCCATACGCCTTGTGGTTCCCTGGAAATACGGTTTCAAAGGGATCAAATCGATCGTGAATATTAGTCTGACCGCAGAACAGCCGCCTACTTCATGGAACATAGCGGCGGCGGACGAATACGGCTTTTATGCAAATGTGAATCCCGCAGTTGATCATCCGCGCTGGAGCCAGGCGACCGAAAGACGGATCGGCGAGTATCACCGTCGCCCGACCCTGCCTTTCAACGGCTACGGGGACCAGGTGGCAAGCCTCTATACGGGGATGGACCTTAGGACGTTCTTCTAAGCATGGAAGCGCGAAGAAAGAAATCGCCGTTGCCGTGGCTCAAGCCGGCAGTGCTCACCGGGTCGTTAGTCCCGGTCGCGGCCATTCTCGAGCGGGCGTGGCGTGACGATCTCGGCCCCGATCCAATTGCGCAAGCTTTGAACCAGCTCGGCTTGATCGCTCTCGTCTTCCTCGTGGCGGCTCTCGGTTGCACGCCGCTAAAAACGATCTTCGGTTGGACATGGCCAATGCGTATCCGGCGGATGCTCGGCCTGCTCGCTTTCTTCTATGCTCTCTTGCACGTCATCACCTATACGGTGCTCGATCAGGGCCTGGACTGGAACGCGATCGTGGACGATGTTGTCAAGCGGAAGTTTATTTTTTTGGGGTTTTCTACATTTGTGCTACTGATTCCTTTAGCTGCGACATCGACAAATTCCGCCCTCAGACGCCTCGGTTACGTCCGGTGGAAGCAGCTCCATCGCCTGGCCTATCTGGCACCAGCTCTTGCGGTCCTTCATTTCACTTTGAAGGTCAAACGCGACGAAACCGAACCACTGACCTATGGGCTCGTGCTTGCGGCGCTACTGACCGCGCGACTGATTGAATACATGGGTGCCGATAGAGCTCTGCTCACGCGAGAGATATGAAATCGCGATCCCACTTTGATTTCAAAAGTACTATAATCCCAGCGATCTTCTCGGTGATCGTGGGAATTTGCGGCGGAATCCCGTCGGTGTGTGCCCAGGAGGTAGCGATGCCAGACTCGAATTCGGGGAACGGCGAGGTTCTCACACAGGTCCTGAAAAAAATGCGCAGTGGCGAGAAGATCGCGCCGAGCGAGTTTCAGGATTTCGTTAAGGCCCAGAACGATGGCGCGACCACCGGTCTTAAGGTCGGGGAGAAAATACCTGACTTCGCACTTGTGGATCAGAACGGTAACCTAAGAAAGTTTCACGATCTTACCGGCCCCGCTGGACTTCTTCTGGTCTTTAGTCGAAGCGCCGATTGGTGACCCTACTGCAGAAGCCAGCTCGTCGAGCTGGAGCAATCGCGCCGTAGTTTCGAACAGCGTGGCGTAAAGATCGCGGTCATCACCTACGATTCTCAGGAGATTCTGCACCGCTTCAGCGCCGCGCATGAACTTGGGTTTCCCTGTCTGTCCGACAAGGGCAGCGTCGTTATTCGAGAGTTCGGAATCCTCAATTCGAATATTCCAAAGGATCATCCGTTCTACGGTATTCCGTTCCCGGGCGATTACCTTATCTCTCCCGATGGCGTAATCCAGTCCAAGTACTTTCTACCCGATTATCAGACGAGGGTGGCTTCGTCAGAAATCCTCGTCAATGAACTCGGTGCAGACCCGAGTGGCAAATCTGTATCGATAACCGCGGGAGATATTCGAATCGTGATCGCCCCTTCGATGGATCACGCGGTAGCCGGGCAGGAGATCGGCGTCGCCGCAGACTTCTCAATTGCCAAGGGATGGCACATTTACGGGCAACCGCTTCCGGCGAACTATACGCCGACGACGATTGTGTTTGACAGCGACTGCGTCGCGAAGCAGTCGTTTAAGTATCCCGATCCACAGACAGTCGCTTTCCCGGAACTCGGCGAGACCCTACCGGTCTATGCTGGCAGCTTCAGAGCCAAAGGCAGGATCCTCGTGCGTTCCGGACTGAAGCCTGGAGACAGCAAGTTGAAGGGCACGCTCAGTTTTCAGGAGTGCAGCGATCAGATTTGCAAGATTCCACAGTCGGTCACTTTCGAGATTCCCTTCAGGGTCGATCCGATGGCGTCGGCGGCGCCCAAGGGTTCAACCGGCACGGGATCGTAGACGGATCATAAGGGCGGCGCGGTCGACGATCTGATCGCAAAAGGCAAAGTGCGATTCTTCGGCCTTTCCGAAATGGGTATTGCCACCATCACGCGAGCGCATGCCGTCCATCCGATTTCCGCGCTGCAGAATGGGTATTCGCTTTGGGAACGCAACCCGGAGCCGCAGATAATTCCGCTCCTGCGGGATCTCGGCATCGGCCTGGTGCCGTTCTGTCCTCTCGGCCGCGGGTTTCTGACCGGTGAGGTCAAGCGCGCCGAAGAGTACCCCGAAGATGATTTCAGACGTATCGACCCGCGTTACCAAGGGCGAGAGCTATGACGCTAACCTCAAGACAGCCCGAATTGTCCACGAGATTACCGCGGCTACTCATGACGCCTGGGCAGATCGCGCTCGCCGGGCTGCTCAACAAAGGCGACGACATCGTGCCAATCCCTGGCACCAAGCGCCGCAAATTTCTCGAAGAGAACGTGGCCGCCGCCAACCTCCAGCTCAATCCTGACCAGATGAAGACTCTCGACGACGCGATAGCGCCAGGAAAAAATCTCAGGCAAGCGCTACGCCGACTGGATATCGGGCTATGGCCGCCTCCGCTTTTTGCCACCTTTTGAACTTCGATGATGCTGCGCCGCGTTTTTCTACGACGCGAGCAAGAACCGGATGCGGCGGTGGCGTATCGCAACGGAATGAGGAAATCGGATGAGGGCAGTCAAGCTTTACGCTTGGAACCACAGCGACGATTGAACGTCGCATTTCGTTGAAACACTCCGTTCATAAAGTGTGCGTGCCAAATCTGCACATAGCACACTTTCGGAAGGCGCAAGGATGACGTAAACCCTACAGTTCGTCGGATGTTCTGTCTGGCACCCAACTTGCGGTACTGTTTTCCGCGAGTTAACGGAACCTCTGCGACAGCAACGTCTGAGTACCGCGAGAAGAGGCGATCATGAGCAGGCAAGAAGCCGAGACCGGCTCCGCAGCAGGTGAGTACTTGACGGTACCTGAACTTGCGAAGATGGTTCGACGTAACCGAAAGACGGTGTACGGCTGGATTGCGACGGGTGAGATAGGCGAAGCTGACGGTCTCTTTATTGTGCAAGGTCGTTTTTAATCCATTGGCCGACGTTCCGGGCCAAGCAATTCAAACCTCGCGAAAAACTACAGGGCCAGGTTCCAGATTTCTCGGAGTAGAATGAAGATGGCGTGGCTCGAAACAGACAGGCACGGTCGATTACGGATCGCGTTTAAATATTACGACGGCCGTACATACCGCGAGTCGTTGGGCGTCGAGGCGACCAAACGTACCCGAGTAGATGCCGGACGATTGAGCTCCACGATTCAACTCGAATTGTCGGCCGGCACTTTCGACTATGCGAAACGTTTTCCCAACAGCGAACGCGTAAAGAAATTGGGTCTCAAACGACCTGAGCAACGATCCAATCAAACCCTAAAAGAATTTGCCGAGGCGGCTTGGTTGCCCGAGAAGCGCCTCGAGGTCAAGCGCTCGACGTTTGTGTACTACAACGAGATTTACAAACCTCACATTGAAAAGGCCGAGATCGGAAAGAAGCTTCTCTTTGAAATCAATGACGAGGACATCAATCTCTGGAAACTCGAGATTGAGGGGAAGCGCACGCCGCAGAAGAAACCGCTCAGCACCCGGCGCAAGAATATGAGTCTTGACGTGCTCTGCCAGATTTTGCGGCTC
>Ga0209333_1001092_pt1 | contig 13883 bp, 15 predicted proteins | sample BlaSpr_A8_OM2_O3_FD_187982 | JGI IMG/M metagenome (GOLD analysis project Ga0209333, IMG submission 187982) | Forest soil microbial communities from Thunder Bay, Ontario, Canada - Black Spruce, Ontario site 2_A8_OM2_O3 (SPAdes) (version 2) | ecosystem: Environmental > Terrestrial > Soil > Boreal... | reverse complement strand
GCAGGTGCTGGAGACGATCACCGCGCCAGCGGACGGCGTGCCGATCTTCATCACCAGCTCCCCCGCCGTCGCCGACGACGGCCTGCTGCTCGGCCTCGGCGTAGCGTAGCTGCCGGGAACCCGCCGACCCGACATACTCGCAACTATGGCGAGGAACCGGACGGCGTTACTGGCCGCCCTGGGGACTACTCCAGTTCGCCCGGGTGTCAACACCCAAAACCAACAAATCCAGGGGTCAGTGCTGCGGGCAACTTAGCCGTTCCGTCGCCAATAGTGCTGATAGCGTCCTGCCGCGAAGGGACTGCGGCTTGAGCCGCCGGGGGCGAGCAAGGGAGAGCTCCCCGGATGCACCCACCGGCTCGGAAGGTCAATGTGACCCTCGCGGTCTGCGCCCTTGTCGCGGGGTTCTGCGTCACGCTCGGCGTGCTGATCGTGCTGCGGATCGGGCTCGCCACTGCCCCCCGCGGCAGGGGCGCAATCGTGGTACCGGACACGACCAGTCCCTCGGGGAAGGCGGCAGCGGGCCAGCCCTCGGCCGCGGCGCTCGACGCCCAGTGGCTCGCCTACTCCGACCGTTCCACCTGCGCCGACTGGTCGGGGGGCGACGGGGTGTCGGCGATCAGGCTGAGCTCCTCCCAGGTTGCCTGGTTCTTCGCCGACACCTACCTCGGCCCGGCGGGACCGGCGATCGGCTTCTCCCACCTGAGCGGGTTCATACACAACTCGGTGGTGGTGCAGAGCGCGGCCGGGCGCAGTTCCACGCTGGTGACGCTCACCGGCGGTGGTGCCTGCAACAGCCCCAGCGACCCCGGGCCCGGGGCGCAGGCCGTGGTGCAGCCGACCGGCGCCGCCGCGGGCGACCGGGACTGGGATGCCGACGGCATCCGGGTCGGCGACACGGTGCTGAAGTTCTACAACGCCTACCAGCGGGGGCCGATCCCGTTCGTCCCGGTGAACACGACGATCGCCAGCTACCCGGTCAGCCAGCTCGGTGCGGCCGGACGCGGGCCGGCCTATGGCGCCGTGCTCCACCCGGCGCAGACGCAGCTGCCGTCGTACACGCCGCCCGGCGGCGGAACGCCGATCGTGTGGGGGGCCGCGCTGCTTCAGGCCGGCGGCACCGTCTACGTCTACGGCTGGCAGAGCCCCGACCCGTCCAGCCCGCTCCGCGAGCTGTACCTGGCCAGGGTCAGCGCCACCCGGCTGACCGACTTCGGCGCGTGGCGGTTCTACGACGGCGGCCAGTGGGCCGGCACACAGGATCTCGCGGAGCCGATCGAGCCGACCAGCCAGGGCCCCAATGTTCCGTCGGGGTTCAGCGTGCTGCGGATCGCCGGGCGGTACTGGCTGATCCAGGCGGCCGGGGCCGGGGACCCCGACATCGACGCCTATCCGGCGGCCAAGCCGTGGGGGCCGTTCAACTGGAACCGGGGCATCGTGCTGTACCGGGCACCCGGCATCGGGCTCAGCGCCGCCGACGACTACCGGATCATGTACGAGGCCCGGGCCGAGCCCGCCCTGTCCACCAGCAAGACGCTGGTGATCAGCTACAACGTGAACTCAGAGGCGGTGACCGCCTCGTGCCTCGCGATCGCGAAATTCACCAACGCGATGAGCCAGCCGCGGTTCATCACCGTGCCCATGTCGGCCTTTGGCGGGGCTGGCCACCGCGCACGCGGAGGGCTCGCGGTCGGCGCACCGCCGCACTATCCCGCGATCACCCAGCGGGATCCGGCGCAGTGGTTCAGCTCCTGGTCCTTCCCCGGCGGCTGCCCGCCGGTGCCGCCGGTATCCGGCATCACGGCGCAGGCGAGCAGTGGCGGGGTCCGGCTGAGCTGGCCATCCGCCGGGCTCGGCCTGCGGTACCGCGTGTACCGGAAGACCTCATCCGGAACCTGGGTCAAGGTGGCCACGGTCTGGCCGGCCCAGATCACGATCACCGGGCTGAGCACCGGGAGCTACGAGTTCAAGGTGGTGGCGGTCAACATCTACGCCAGCACCGGGCAGGCCGGGTACGTCACGGTCCCGTTTCGGTGACCCGCCGCGGTCACCGAATGCCGGATGCCAGCCTGGCCAGCATCTCCTCGGCGACGCCCGCGGAGGTGAACGAGACAAGAGTCTGCTCCGGGCGGTCGGCGACCTGCAGCACCACGTGCTGGAACGTCACGTCGCCGACGGCGGGGTGATGCAGCCGTTTCACGCCTCCGGCCACCGGCAGCACGTCGTGCCTGGGCCACCAGGCCCGGACCTCGGGGCTGGCCTGGTGCAGCCGCTCGATCAGCTCGGCGAACTCGGGATCGCCGGGCCTGCGGGCCGCGGCGGCCCGGAATCTGGCCAGCGTGGCCGCTGCCTCGTGCTCCCAGTCGACAAAGACCTTCCGCGCCTCCGGGTCGGTGAACGTCCACCAGAGCAGGTTGCGGTCCTCCGGTGGCCGGGCCATCCAGTCGGTGAACAGCCCCCGGGCGGCCCGGTTCGCCGCGAGCACGTCCCACCGCCTGCCCTTCACGTACGCCGGGTAGGGGTCCAGATGCGCCACCATCGCGCCGAGCGCCGGGGCCAGCACCTCGGCCTGCGCGTCCTCGTCGGTGGCGGGCGGGGCGACCCGGGCAAGCTGGAACAGGTGCGCGCGCTCGGTCGCGCTGAGCCTGAGCGCGTGCGCCAGCGCCACCAGCACCTGGCGCGACGGCCGGACATCGCGGCCCTGCTCGAGGAACGTGTAGTAGGTCGTGGACACGCCGGCTAGCTGCGCGACCTCCTCGCGGCGCAGGCCGGGCGTGCGGCGCCTGGCCCCGGCGGGCAGGCCGACGTCTGCCGGGGTGAGGCGTCCGCGGCGCGACCGCAACAGGTCAGCGAACTCCGCACGGGCTTGCTCCCGGGCCGGCTGCGGGGCGGCCACCTGCGGCGCGTCCGGCACCGTCGTTGCCATGCGGCACCACCGATCCTGGCACTGCTGTTACCAGTAAAAGCCTGCTCAGTTTACTAGTTTCTGCTCATGGCAGTATGGGACTCGTGAGGACCACCGAACCAGCCACCAGCGTCGTCCGGCTCCGGGTCAACGGCGAGACCCACGTCCTGACCTTGGACAACAGGACGACCCTGCTCGACGCGCTGCGCGAAACCATCGGCCTGACCGGGTCGAAGAAGGGTTGCGACCACGGCCAGTGCGGTGCCTGCACGGTCCTGGTCGACGGCCGCCGCGCCAACAGCTGCCTGCTGTTCGCGGTCGCGGTGCAGGACGCCGAGATCAGGACCGTCGAGGGGCTCGCCGAGCCGGATGGCACCCTGCATCCGCTGCAGCAGGCCTTTGTCGACCGGGACGCCCTGCAGTGCGGCTACTGCACCCCGGGGCAGATCTGCTCGGCGGCGGGCGTGCTCGCCGAGGCCGCCGCGGGCTGGCCGAGCGCGGTCTCGGCCGTGCCGGGCACCGGCCCGGCCATCCTCGACGCAGCCGAGGTGCGGGAGCGGATGAGTGGCAACCTGTGCCGCTGCGGTGCGTACGTCAACATCGTCGCCGCGATCCTGGACGCCGCGGCCGCCACGACCGAGGAGGAGACCGGATAGTGCAGCCGTTCCAGTACCAGCAGCCAGCCGACGCGGCCGGAGCCGTAGCGACCGTGGCCGCGACCGACGGCGCAGTCTTCCTCGGCGGCGGGACGAACCTGGTTGACCTGATGAAGCTCGGCGTCGAAGCGCCCGGCCTGCTGGTCGACGTCACCCGTCTGCCCATGGACCGGATCGAGCCGGCCCCGGACGGCGGCCTGCTGATCGGGGCCGGGGTGCGCAACAGCGACCTGGCTGCGGACCCGCGGGTCCGCGCCGAGTACCCGGTGCTGGCGCAGGCGCTGCTGGCCGGTGCCTCCGGGCAGCTGCGGAACATGGCCACGGTCGGCGGCAACTTGCTGCAGCGCACCCGCTGCCTGTACTTCCAGGACGTCACCAAGCCGTGCAACAAGCGGCGGCCCGGCAGCGGCTGCCCAGCTCGCACCGGCGACCACCGCAACCTGGCCATCCTCGGCGGGTCCGGGTCCTGCATCGCCACGCACCCCTCCGACATGGCCGTCGCGCTCGCCGCACTCGGAGCCGTGGTGCACGTCCAGGGTGCCGACGGGCCACGGGCGCTGGATCTCGCCGAGCTGTACCGGCTGCCCGGCGACGAGCCGGACCGGGAAACCACGCTGTCGCGCGGCGACCTGATCACCGCCGTCGAGCTGCCCCCGCTCGGCTTCGCGCGCCGCTCGGCCTACCGGAAGGTGCGCGACCGCGCGTCGTACGCGTTCGCCGTGACCTCGGTCGCCGCCGCGCTCGACGTGGAAGACGGGCTGGTCCGCGACGTACGGCTGGCCCTGGGCGCTGTCGCCCCGGTGCCGTGGCGGGCCCGCCGCGGCGAGCAGGCAATGCTGGGCCGGCCGGCCACCGCGGAGACCTTCCGCGGCGCCGCGGACGCCGAGCTCGCCGCCGCCGCGCCGCTGCGCGGCAACGTCTTCAAGGTGCCGCTGGTCAGCAACGTCGTGACCGCCGTCCTTTCGCAGCTCGCCGGGAGCACCCGATGAACGCCACGGTTGACACCCCCCAGGCCGGACGCATGACGCGGGTCGACGGGCCGGACAAGGTGACCGGCCGGGCTCGCTATGCGTTCGAGCATCCGGTCGACGCTGCCGTCTACGCGTGGCCGGTCCAGTCGACGATCGCCAAGGGCGAGATCCGGGACACCGACGCCGGCGCGGCGCTCGCGCTGCCGGGCGTGCTCGCGGTCCTCACCCCGGACAACGCGCCGCGGCTGACCGCCGACGATCCGGAACTGGCGCTGTTCCAGACGCGGGCGGTTGCCTACCGCGGGCAGCTGGTGGCCGCCGTGGTGGCAACGACCCTGGAGACCGCCAGGGCCGCCGCCGACCTGGTGCGGATCGACTACGCCGAGGCGCCGCACGACGTCACGCTGACGCCCGATCACCGCGGGCTGTACAAGCCGGACAAGGTGAACCCGAACTTCCCAACCGACACTGAGGCCGGTGACCCCGATGGCGCGTTCGCCGCGGCCCCGGTGCGCGTCGACAAGATGTACCGGACGCCCGGCGAGCACAACAACCCGATGGAGCCGCACGCCACGATCGCCTGGTGGGACGGCGACCGGCTGACGGTGTTCGACGCCACGCAGGGGCCGTCGCGGGCAGCGACGATCATCGCCGGCGTGTTCGGCCTGCAGCCGGGTCAGGTGCGCGTGATCGCCGAGCACGTGGGCGGCGGGTTCGGCGCGAAGGGCACCCCGCGGCCCAACGTGATCCTCGCCGCGATGGCGGCCAGGGCCGTCGGCCGCCCGGTCAAGTGCGTGCTCAGCCGACAGCAGATGTTCGCCGTTGTCGGGCACCGCGCGCCGTCGATCCAGCGGGTCCGGCTCGGCGCCGACGAAAATGGCAGGCTGACCGCGATCGTGCACGACGTCATCGGGCAGACCTCGACGATCAAGGAGTTCGCCGAGCAGACCGCGGTGGCAACCCGGCACATGTACGCGGCGCCGAACCGCCGAACCACGCACCGGATGGTCAGGCTCGACGTGCCGACCCCGGCCTGGATGCGCGCACCTGGCGAGTGCCCGGGCATGTTCGCGCTCGAATCGGCCATGGACGAGCTCGCCGTCGCCTGCGGCATCGACCCCGTGGAGCTGCGGATCCGCAACGAGCCGGCCGTCGAGCCGGAAAGCGGGAAGCCGTTCTCGTCACGGAACCTGGTCGCGTGCCTGCGCGAGGGGGCCGCATGGTTCGGCTGGACGGACCGGGACCCGTCGCCGGGTGCCAGGCGGGACGGGCCGTGGCTGACCGGGACCGGCGTGGCGGCCTCGACCTACCCGGCGCGTGCGATGGCGTCGCAGGCGCTGGTCAGCGTCGATGCGACCGGCCACTACGTGGTCTCGATCGCCGCCGTGGACATCGGCACCGGCGCGCGTACCGCGCTGCTGGCCGTGGCCGCCGGCGCCCTGGGTGTGCCCGCGGACCACGTCACGCTGCGGATCGGCGACAGCGAGCTGCCCCCTGCCATGATCGCCGGAGGCTCGATGGGCAACGCCTCATGGAGCTGGGCAGTGACCGACGCCTGCCGCGCGCTGCGCGAGCAGATCCGGGCCCGCGACGGCGCGATACCGGCTGGCGGGCTGTCCGCGCAGTCGTCGACCGGTGACGCCATCGGCGCGCTGCCCGACCACGCCCGGTATTCGTTCGGCGCCCAGTTCGCCGAGGTCAGAGTCGACGCCGATACCGGGGAGGTGCGCGTGCCCCGGCTGCTCGGTGTGTTCGCTGCCGGGCGCATCGTGGTGCCCGTGATGGCCAGGTCGCAGTTCATCGGCGGCATGACCATGGGGCTCTCCATGGCCCTGCACGAGGAGAGCATGATCGACCCGCAGTTTGGCGACTACCCGAATCACGACCTGGCCAGCTACCACATCGCGGCCAACGCCGACGTCGGCGACATCGACGCCCGGTGGATCGATGAGGACGAACCCGAGCTCGGGCCGGCCGGCGCCAAGGGGATCGGCGAGGTCGGCATCGTGGGCACCGCGGCCGCGATCGCGAACGCGGTGTACCACGCCACCGGCATCCGGATCCGCGACCTGCCGATCAGGCTGGACAAGCTGCTTCTGTAACGCGCGCGCTCCTGGCGGGACTGAATGGCGCAACCGCCATTCAGTCAACGTGAGGAGAACGCATGCAAGCCCCGTCTTGCCCCGGCAAGCTCGCCGCCCGTTTCGGCGGCGCGGCCCTAGCTGCATCGTTGCTCGCCGCCGCGGCGGCGCTCGCCGGTCCGGCGGCCAGCGCCGCCACCACCGGGCAGCAGCGGTTCGTCCCCGGGGCCGCCCGCGCGGTGTTCGTGCAGACCGACAATCTGGCGGGGAACCAGGTCGTCGCCTACCGCCGGGCCGCCGGCGGCACGCTCACCCTGGCCGGCACGTACGCCACCGGCGGGCTGGGCGGCCAGCTCAGCGGGTCGGTCGTCGACCACCTCGCCTCGCAGAGCTCGCTGGACTATGACCCGGGGCCCGGGCTGCTGTTCGCGGTGAACGCGGGCAGCGACACGGTGTCGGTGTTCACGGCCAGCGGCGACCGGCTCGCGCTGCGCCAGGTGATCGGCTCCGGCGGTGCGTTCCCGGTCAGCGTCGCGGTCCGCGGCGCCCTGGTCTACGTGCTGAACGCGCTGGGCGGCGGTACCGTGCAGGGCTTCCGGGTCGCCTTCGGCCGCCTGGTGCCGATCCCCGGGTCGGCCCGGCCGCTCGGCCTGAACCCGGCGGCTTCGCCGCAGTTCACGAACACGCCGGGCCAGGTCGCGTTCTCCCCGCTCGGGACGCAGCTGATCGTGACCACCAAGGCCAACGGCAACGACGTCGACGTGTTCGGCGTCGGGCCGGACGGCAGGCTGTCGCCGAGCCCGGTGGTGAACGCCGAACCCGGTACCGTGCCGTTCGCGATCGCCTTCGACCCGGCGGGCCACCTGGTGATCGCCGACGCCGGCCCGAACGCCCTGTCCACGTTTGCGCTCAGCCCGGTCGGCACGCTGACCGCGCTCGACTCTGTCGGCACCGGCCAGACGGCCACTTGCTGGGTAGCGTCCGACGGCGACCTCGAGTTCGCGTCCAACGCGGGCAGCGCGACGGTCAGCGGCTACGTGGAACACGCGGGCGGCCAGCTCACGCTCGCCGGCCAGACGCCGACCGACCCGGGCACGGTCGACGCGGCGGTCGCGCCAAGCGGGCGCTTCGTCTACGTGCAGACCGGTGGCAACGGCGTGGTTGACGAGTTCGCCGTGGGCAGCGGCGGCTCGCTCACCGAGATCGGCCACGTCACGGTTGCCGGTGCCGCCGGCGGCGAGGGGATCGTGGCCCCCTGAAAAGGCGGCCTAGGCTGGCGGCGGTGGATCAGGAAACGGACGCGGAATTGCTCGGCCGCCTGCGCACGGGCGACGAGCGCGCTTTCGTGATCCTGGTCCGCCGCCACCACGCCGTCATGCTCCGCCTGGCAGCGGGGTACGTGCCGAGCATGGCCGTGGCCGAGGAGGTCGTCCAGGACACCTGGCTTGGCGTGGTGCGCGGCATCGGCGGGTTCGAGGGGCGGTCCTCGGTCCGGACCTGGCTGTTCCGGATCCTGGTGAACCGGGCCCGGACGGCAGGGGTGCGGGAACGCCGCAGCGTGGCGATCGGCGACTGGCTCCCCGCGGTTGACCAGTCGCGGTTCGACGCCACCGGGCACTGGGCTGCGCCGCCCGAGCACTGGGTGGAGGAGGCAGAGAACCGGCTCGACGCGGCTAAGCTGGCCGATCGGCTCCGCTCGGCCATCGGCGAATTGCCGGTGCGCCAGCGCGAGGTCGTCCTGCTGCGCGACGTCGAGGGCCTGTCCAGCGAGGAGGTGTGCGGCGTGCTGGAGATCAGCGAAGGAAACCAGCGAGTGCTGCTGCACCGGGCCCGGAGCCGGCTGCGCCAGGAACTCGAGACCGAATTCGGGAGGGCGTGAGCATGCTCCCGAAACTTCGCCTCCCGCTGCGCGACCGCAGGGACATCGTCTGCCAGCAGGCGGTCGAGCTGGTAACCGACTACCTCGAGGGCGCGCTGTCCCGGGCGGACCGCCGCAGGTTCGAGGCGCACCTGGCGGGCTGTCCGCACTGCACCGAGTACCTTGCCCAGATGCGGGCGACGATCGCACTCACCGGCGGCCTCACCGCGGGCGACCTGACCCCGCAGATGCAGGACGAGTTCGTCACGCTGTACCGGCAGTGGCGCGCCGGCCAGGACAACACGTGACTGGGGGTGACGCGGTCATCGGCCCGGCGGAGCTGGCCGACCTTGGCCGGGTCGCCGAGATCTTCGCGCACTACGTCACGCACAGCGCGGTCACGTTCGAGACCGTCCCGCCCACGGTGGCCGAATGGCAGGCCCGGCTGGACGGCCTGGCCGGACTGGGCCTGCCGTTCCTGGTGGCCAGGACCGGTGGCGAGGTCGCCGGGTACGCGTATGCGAGCCCGTGGCGGCCGAAGCCGGCGTACCGGCACACGGTCGAGGACACGGTGTACCTTGCCCCGGGCGAGACCGGCCGGGGGCTGGGCCGCAGGCTGCTCGCCGAGTTGCTGGCCCGCGCCGGGCAGGCCGGTGCGCGGCAGATGGTCGCGGTTATCGCGGACGCGGGCGCCGACAGCGAGGCGTCGGTCGCGCTGCACCGGGCATTCGGCTTCGCCCACGCCGGCCGGCTCACCGCCGTGGGCCGCAAGCACGGCCGCTGGATCGACACTGTGCTGATGCAGCGCGGCCTCACGGCGTGAGCTCGCGGGTTATCGTCCTGCCCGCGGGCTAAGCGGTGCGAGTGACGCAGCTGGCGATGAACTCGCAGAGCCGGCGGGCGATGCTCCCGTCGGGGTCGAGGTTCGGATTGAAGATCGTCACCTCCAGGCCGCGGGCGCCGGGCCGGGAGAGCAGGCCCTGCACCAGCTGAGCCGCTTCATCCCAGCTCAAACCGCCCTCGTGGCGGTAGTCGACGGCCGGCATGATCGCGTCATCGAGTACATCCACGTCAAAGTGCACCCAGAAACCCTGCAACTGCGGCTTAGTCACGGTGGCCAGCGCACCGTCAAGAACGAGCGGGATGCCTCCGGCGCGCAGATCCCGGTAGTCGAGTACGGTGATGCCGCTGTCCCGGACATGCTCGCTGCGAAAACGGTCGTTGTCGTCGAAGTCCCGGTAACCGACCAGCGCGACGTCCTCGGCGCCGCAGAGCCAGCAGCGGGCCCAGAACGATACTGCAGTCGCCGCCCAGCACCACCGGCAGCCGGTCCGCCTGCAGCGCGGAATCAACGACACCGGCCAGGGACCGTGCCACCTCCGCGATGCCATCGGGATTGAGGACCCCGGTGGCCTCGTCACGCCGGGCGTCATAGGCGGGCACCGCCACGTGCTGCGCATCGTCGCAGCCCAGGAGGGAATGCAGGCCGGCTGCCCGGAGTACCTCGGGCGCCAGTTCCACGCCGCTCGGGCGGAGCCCCAGCGGCGAGGGGACCTCAACGATCAGCGGGCGCATATGCCTCCACGTGGACTCGGCTCCGCGCCGATCGTAACCGTCACCGGGATTCGCCGCTCGGCCGATCCAGTGGCGTGATGCGTGCGGCGCTAGGCTGCGCAGCGTGGCCGGACGAGGCACCGCGGCGACAGCGCTGCTCGAGCGGGAGGGCATCCCGCACACGGTGCACACCTACCCCCACGACCCGCAGCATGAGTCGTACGGCAGCGAGGCCAGCGAGGCGCTCAACGTTCCGGCCCCTCGAGTGCTGAAGACTCTGGTGGCCAGCGTCGATGGCGCGCTGGCCGTGGGAGTGGTGCCGGTCTCGGCTCAGCTTGACCTGAAGGCGCTGGCCGCCGCGGTGGGGGGCAAGAAGGCCACAATGGCCGACGCGGCGGCGGCCGAGCGCGCCACCGGTTACGTGGTCGGCGGGATCTCGCCGATCGGCCAGCGCCGCCGGCTGCCCGTGGTGGTCGACGCGTCGGCCCTCGACTTCCCGGCGGTCTACTGCAGCGGCGGCCGGCGTGGCCTGGAAATCGAGCTGGCCCCGGCCGACCTGGTCCGGGCCGCGAACGCGACGGTCGCCCCCATCGCGCGCCAGCGGGACGGCTAAAGCCGCGGAGTGCCCCAGGCGGGAATCGAACCCGCTACGGCCGCTTTAGAGGCGGCTGCCCGGCCATCGGGCTGCTGGGGCGTGCGGGGTGACCGGCGGCGCCTGCCGCTCACCCCATGATGCCGCTCAGGCGGCGTCCGGGTCGTCGATCCGGTCCCGCAACTGGGCGTTCGTAACGCGGGCCCGTGCGGCCCGGTACTCCGCCGCGGTCAGCGACCGGTCGAGTCCGTCGAGGGTCCGCAGCACGAACCGCTGGGTGACGACCCGGCGGTTCAGTGCGTCGAGGGCGGCGGCCTGCCGCCACACCTTCCGCTGCAGCCAGCGAGTGGCTGCGGGAAGGTCCCCGTCGAGCTGAGCCCGGAGCGCGTCCCGTTCCGCGGCGAGCTCGACGAGCTCGGCCCGCAGTTCGGCAGCGCCGGTTGATGTGGTCATGTTCTCACCTCCTCTCCACGCGAGAAGGCGAGCGGGAGGCGGGACACCAGCCGGGCGGCGGCTGGCTCGAGCGCGGCGGCCGTCAGCGCGCCGCCGAGGTCGGGCTCGTGGAACCGGACCGCAAGCAGGCCGGCCGCCGCGGCGTCGTCGCACAGCCATCCCAGGGAGAGCTCGTCCGGAACGGCGAGCACGACCAGCGTGTTCGAGACGGCATGCCAGTGAGCCGTGACGGCCGGGTGAGCAATGGCGAAATCAAGGGCCGCGTGCGCCGCCTGGCAAACCTGGGTGCCGGGCGCCAGATCGGCGCGGGTGATCAGGTAGAGGCGGGGGGTCTCAGAGCCCTAGCGGTGCGGCATATGAGGCACTATAGCAGGTTTTCCGGCAACGAGGCCGGCGCGCGCCGGGAGCCCCGGGCGCGCCAGCAGGCTCAGCGCAGCACCTTGCGGCGGTACAGGTAGACGGCGGTGGGGGCGAACACGGCGATCAGCCCGATCGACCAGATGAGCACGGCAAGCTCCGGGTGCTGCATCGGCCAGGCGTCCGGGGTCGGCACGTTGCCGCCGAACAGGTTCCGGCACGCGGCGGCGACCGCGCTCATCGGGTTCCAGTTCGCGAAGTCGCGCAGCCAGGCTGGCATTCCCTGGGTCGGCACGAACGCGTTGGACACGAACGACAGCGGCAGGAAGAAGATGAACCCCATGGCCTGCGCGGTCTCCGGGCTGCGCAGCACCATGCCGGCGCAGGCGCCCACCCAGGTCATCGCGAACGCGAACAGCAGCGCCAGGCCGGCCGCGAGCAGTGCGTCGCCGATGCCGTGCTCCATCCGCCAGCCCACGGCCAGGCCGGTCGCGGAAAGCACCACGATGCCGAGCACCTGGGTGGCGAGGTCGGACATGGTGCGTCCGGCCAGCACCGCGGCCCGGGAAATCGGCAGTGCCCGGAACCGGTCGATCAGGCCTGTTGACATGTCGGTGGTCATCCCGACGGCGGTGCCCGGGGCGGTGCCCGCCATCGTCATCCCGAACATGCCGCTGATCAGGAACTGGTGATAGCTGCCGCCGCCGGCCAGGTGAATCGCGGAGCCGAACACGTAGGTGAACAGCAGCACGAAGATGACCGGCTGGATCGTGACGTCGAGCAGCTGCTCGGGCTCGCGGGCGATCCTCGCGATGCTGCGCCGGGCCAGTACCCAGCTGTTCTTCAGCGCCCACCAGGTACGCAGCAGCCATGGTTCCGCCGCCGCGGCAGGTATGGGAAGGGACATGGTTGTCATGCGGCCTCCTTCTCGCTCTCGGCCGCGGTGTCGGCGGCACGTCCGGTCAGGGTCAGGAACACGTCGTCAAGGGAGGGCCGCCGGATCCCGAGGTCGTCGAGCAGCACGCCGGCGGCGTCGAGTTTGCGCACGATCTCCGGCATCCTCCGGGCGCCACCGTCGACCGGCGCCTCGACCGTCCGCGTTGCGGGGTCGGTCTGCGGCGGGCCGTCGGCGATCCCGGCCAGCACGTTCCGCGCGGCGCCCAGGTCGGACTGCGCGGCGACGGTGATCAGCACTCGCTCGCCGCCCACCTTGGCCTTCAGCCCGGCCGAGGTGCCCTCAGCGATCACCCGGCCGTGGTCGACGACCGTGATCAAGTCGGCGAGCTGGTCGGCCTCGTCCAGGTGCTGGGTGGTCAGCAGCACCGTCGTCCCGGTCGCGGTCAGCGCGCGGACGGCGTCCCAGGTGACCACGCGGCTGCGCGGGTCGAGGCCGGTCGTCGGCTCGTCCAGGAACAGGATGCTCGGCCGGGCCACCAGGCTCGCGGCCAGGTCGAGGCGCCGCCGCATGCCGCCCGAGTACGTCTTGACCCCGCGGTCCGCCGCGTCGGTCAGGTCGAACTCATCCAGCAGCTCGGCGGCACGCTGCTTGGCCTGCCTCTTTGACATGCGGCACAGCTGGCCCACCATGATCAGATTCGCCCGGCCGGTGAGGGACTCGTCCAGGGCCGCGTACTGGCCGGTGAGGCCGATCTCGCGGCGTACCTGGGCCGCCTCGGTGCGCACGTCGAAGCCGGCCACCCGGGCGGTTCCCAGGTCGGGCCGCAGCAGCGTGGTCAGCACCCGGACGGTGGTGGTCTTGCCCGCGCCGTTGGGCCCGAGCATGCCCAGGATCGTCCCGGCCCTGACCTGCAGGTCGATGCCGTCCAGCGCCCGGGTCCGGCCGAACACCTTCACCAGGCCCTCGGCCTCGATCGCGTAGGTCTCGCTCATCCGTGATCTCCTCTGGTACGGCGTACGAGATTTCGTTAGTACGCTGTACTATACAGTACGATGTACGAGAGTCAAGACGACCACCTGGAACGGGAAGCAGCGTGCCGGATCGAGACAGCAGAACGGCAGATCAGCAGCGGGCGGACCCGGACGAGCTCTGGCCTCCGCTCATGGGCCCGGGATGGCGCGACCGCGGCACCCGGGTACACCGGATGCTGCACGACAGCGCCGGGCGTGATCAGCGTGGCCGCGGCCGGAACCGGACGGCTCCCGCCCTGTCGCGCGCGGAGATCGTGGACGCGGCGATCGCGATCGCCGACGCCGAGGGCTCCGGCGCGATCAGCATGCGGCGGATCGCCCAGGTGCTCAGGGCGGGCACGATGTCCCTGTACTGGCACGTGGCGAACAAGGAGCAACTGCTCGACCTGATGCTCGACGCCCTGATCGGGGAGATCGAGGTGCACGAGCCGACCGGCGACTGGCGGGCCGACCTGCGGACGCAGGCCCGCAATGAGCGGGCTATGCTCCTGCGCCACGCCTGGGTCATGGACTTCATCGGCGGGCGG
>Ga0209333_1001091_pt1 | contig 13895 bp, 9 predicted proteins | sample BlaSpr_A8_OM2_O3_FD_187982 | JGI IMG/M metagenome (GOLD analysis project Ga0209333, IMG submission 187982) | Forest soil microbial communities from Thunder Bay, Ontario, Canada - Black Spruce, Ontario site 2_A8_OM2_O3 (SPAdes) (version 2) | ecosystem: Environmental > Terrestrial > Soil > Boreal... | reverse complement strand
CCGGATTTAGGAATGACGGCATAGACCAACTCGCAACCCATGGCCTCGGCGACTCGGCGCAGGCTTTTGAGCGTGATGCGGTCTTCCGCTTCGGAGCGCTCGAAGGCCAGGGTGTCCTGGCGAGTGCGATCCATAGCCCGGCCGACTTGTTCCAGAGTTAAGCCCAGGGACTCCCGAATGGCGCGCAGCCATCCGCGGGACGGGCGCACGGCGGATTCGGCGTCGCGGAAGGGGACGAGGGCCTGGGTGAGCTGGTGAAGGCGTAGTTCTCGGAATTCGGTTTTCATGGAAGCCTCTGTTAGGTGCTGGATGGGTGTGATAGTACAGGGAGCGGTGGATGTCAAGATATAATAGGACGCGTGCGCCAATACGTAATATTATAGACATACACGCGACTCCTAGTGTCGTAATATACTTATACAACAAGTTCAGGCTGATCCGTTCACGGGTGCGTCGGAATTGCGTTACTTCCCGGCAGGGATGGATTTCAGGCGCGAATCTTGAAACGCACGATGCGTCACCGGCGTCTGAGGGCGTGGTATCTTTCCGGTGAATTTCACAAAAGTTCTGTTGAGACGACCAAATAACGCGGAGGCGATTGTGCGGCGACTGGGAATTTGGGTGGCGGTTTTGATGTTGGTTCCGGCTGCGGCTTTGACGCGGCCGGTATTCGGGCAAAGTTCGGCGGCGACGCCGGCGACTCAGGCACCTGCAGCGGGTTCGGCGGCGACGCAGTCGACGGACAAGACGGCTGACCGGCGAGAGAAGCGCGCGGCGGCGAAACAGGCGGCCAGCGCGGACGCGGCGCCAGCGGGCGTTCCGGACAAGCCGGATTACGACGCGATTTACAAGTTGAAGGATGAAGGCTTCAACCATTCGCAGATCATGGAGATCGAGAGTTATTTGACGGATGTATACGGGCCGCGGCTGACCAATTCGCCGAACATCAAGGCGGCCGCGGAGTGGACGACCAAGAAAATGGGCGACTGGCAACTGGCTAAGGTGAAGACGGAGCCGTGGGAGCCCTTTGGTCGCGGGTGGTCGAATGAGAAATTCTTCGCGGAGATGGTGGGGCCGCGGTCGTTTATTTTGATTGGATATCCGAAGGCGTGGACGCCGGGGACGAATGGGCCGGTGACCGCGGAGGTGGTTTACGCGGCGATTACCAAAGAAGAGGACATGGCCAAGTACAAGGGCCAGCTGCAAGGCAAGCTGGTGATCACGCAGGTTCCAGATCCGGTACTGCCGCATTTTGAGGCGGACGCGAAGCGCTATACGGATGCGGAGCTGGCGGATCTGGCGAATTTTCAAATTACCGGCGGCGGCGACAAGGAGCGCGATGCGCGCATCGCGCAGTTCCGGGCGCAACGCGACCTGCAAAACAAGATCATGAAATTCCTGCTGGATGAGGGCGCGGTGGCGTGGCTCGAGGATCAGCGCGGAGATGACGGCACGGTGTTTGCGCAGCAGGGCGGCTCGCGCGATCCGAAGGATCCACCGGCGATCACGCGCGTGGCGCTGGCGGCAGAGCATTACGGACGGATTTACCGGCTGCTCGAAAAGAAAATTCCGGTGTCGATCACGCTGGACATCGAAAACAAGTTTTACGATGAGGATTTGAAGTCGTTCAACATCACCGGCGAAATTCCGGGGACGGATAAAGCCGACGAGGTGGTGATGCTCGGCGGGCATTTCGATTCGTGGCAAGCCGGAACCGGCGCGACGGATAACGGTGCGGGATCGGCGGTGATGCTGGAGGCGATTCGGATTCTGAAGGCGAGTGGTTTGAAAATGCGGCGGACGGTGCGCGTTGCGTTGTGGACCGGCGAAGAAGAAGGGCTGCTCGGTTCGCGCGCGTACGTGAAAGAACACTTTGGCGATCCGGAAACGATGAAGCTGACGCCGGAACATGCCAAGCTGGACGCGTACTACAACATTGACAACGGGACCGGAAAGATTCGCGGCGTGTATTTGCAGGGGAACGAAGCAGTGGCGCCGATTTTTGAGGAGTGGATGGAACCGTTTCGGAATTTGGGAATGACTACGCTGAGTATCCGCAATACGGGCGGGACGGATCACCTGTCATTCAATTCGGTGGGGTTGCCGGGATTTCAATTCATCCAGGATCCGATGGACTACGACGCGCGGACGCACCATTCAAATATGGATTTGTACGAGCGGGTGCAGGAAGCGGACATGAAGCAGATGGCGGTGATCGTGGCGTCGTTTGTGTATATGACGGCGAACCGGCCGGACATGATTCCGCGGAAACCATTGCCGCCGCCGACGCCGCAAATTCGATTCTAGTTTGGCGGAATCGGGCCGAAGAGCGCGGCCGTGGTGGATCTCGGAGAATTTCAGTGGCCGCGATTCGCAACGGCCGTTGGGGCGTCTAGTACTCACAACATACGGTGAATACTTGTACGGGTCGAGCTTCGCTCAACCCCTGAAGCGGAGTTTCTGTGAAATTTGTTGCACAGTCGTGGGCCACGAGAAGGTGGCGGTAAGATGCGGCGGCGCGGGCCGCAGCGCATGTAGTGACTTCGATGGGACTTAGCTTTTTGGGCCCGAAGCGATTTATTCTGCTGGCTGGACATGGAAATGCTGGGAAACCTCTAGGCATTCTTGTCTAAATCTTGGGGGCCACATGAAAATTTTGACAGTAATGGGAGGCGGCGCCGCGCTTTTGGCGATGGCTTTGACGGCATCGGCGAACGGGGTGCCGGCGAAAACTCGGTCAGCGTACGGGAGCGACGGGTCGCCGCAGCAAGCCTCACAGTCGAGCACGTCGGATGGAGTAACGATCGATAGCATCCTGTTCTGTTCGGACGCCACCATCGATGCGGTGCACGGAGTGGGGACCTGTCAAGCGAGCATTGCGTTTGAAATAACCTCGGCGATTCCTGCTGGCACCACGGCGATTACTATTGACCTCCCGATTCCCGCCGGCGCCAGCCTCGATAATTCGTCGGGTATTCCAGTGGGTTTTCTGACCAACGACAGCCCCATCACTGACCCGACTACGCCGATCTTGCCTTTTTCTCCATTCAACATGAGTCAGGCAGGAGCGCTCTCGGCCTCGCTGGGCACGGATGGATCCGGAAATCCTACGTTCACTCTACTGTCACCGCTTTCGATTCCAGGCGCCGGCACCCAGTTGACGCTCTATATGGATCTGGTGGATAACAACACCGCGAACGGCGGTTACTTTTGTTACGAGGGCGGCACAAAAGCTTGTGCGAAAGCGGACCTTCCGACACTGCCGACGCCGGTGGTAACGTTGACCGGCGGGGTGGCTCCAATGCCTGAACCGAATTCGCTGATGTTGCTCGGCTCGGGACTGGTTGGTCTGCTGGGTTTTGCCCGGCGCCGACGCGCATAGCGGAGAGAGCTTTTTCTGCTGGGATAGATGGAGCAACTTCCGGGAGTCTGCACCGCGCGTGCAGACTCCCGTTTTTATTTAGCGAGACCAGTGGCCTTGCGCGCGATGAGCAGGTAGCCCGAGGCAGTGGCTTCGGCGGCAATCTGTTTGGCAGCAGCTTTTCCTGCCGGGTTCGAGTTGGTCTCCAGGTCGACTTTGGCCTTGGCGAGGCGCGCTTCCAATTCGAGTCGCTTCAATTTCAGATCTATCGCCTTCTGAATCGTTTCCGTTATGCTGCGCAATTCGTCTGGGAGCTTGCCTTCTTTGGCCAGCACGTACGCCTCGGAGATCGCGAGGCGCGAACGAATGCCCTGGTCTTGCGCAGGCAAAGCCTTGGAGCGATCGATGGCGGCGCGGGCCTCGGAAATTTTGTGGTCTTCCACGAGCGCTAGCGCCAAAGTAGCGAGGGCGTCGGTTTCGAAGTCTGCGTTGTTCTGCTGATGGAGGGCATCCGCAGACTGGCGCGCCAGATTCTGGGATTCCGCAAGCCGACCCTGTTCGAGCGCCAGAAGGGCGAGTGCGGCAGTGCTTCGCGCCACCCCGAGTGCATCGGCCAGGTCTTTATTCGCTTGCAAGGCGTCATTGTAGTTTTTCGCGGCAGCATCGAACTGACCCTGCGCGAGATTCAAATCACCGACGGCCAGGAGCGTCCATGCGTAATTGGCCTTCATTCCGGCGCGCTGGCTGACTTTCAGAGATTCGTCGAATCGTTTGCGGGCGTTCGGAAGGTCCGCTTGTTCGAAAAAAATAAGACCGATGGCGCTCAACGCGAGGGCGACATTTTTCTGGTCGCCGACTTCCTTCGCCGTTTTCAGCATGTCCTCGTAGATATTCCGCGCCGCGCCATAATCTCCGGAGGTGTATAGATTTTCGGCGAGGCCGCCCTCGGCGTCGACGATTCCTTGTTTGTTGTTGATGGTGCGCGAGATTTCGAGCGACTCCTGGTAGGAGGCGTGGGCCCCTCTTAAGTCTCCGGAGGAAGACAGTAGATTGCCAATGTTCAAGAGCGCGCCGGCGATGTCGCGCTGCGCGCCGATTTCGCGGACGAGTTTCAGGGCGGTGCGGTGGGACTCGAGGGCCTGGGCGGTGTCGCCTTGATCGCTCAAGGCGTAGCCCAATCCGGTGAGGCTCCGAGCCTGGAGGAGCGGGTCGTCGACGGCTTTGGCGGCGTCGCGCGCTTTTTCGCACGATGCTTTGGCTGCGGCGGCATCGCCCAAATTCACGAGTGCGTTGCAACGATGCCAGTCGGCGCTCGCGGCCAGGCGCCGGGAGCCCTGGCGTTCGGCTTTCTCGACGGCTTGCGCGGCGGCCTGCTCTTGACCTTTGAAATCGCCAAGCATTTCGGCGGCTTCGGCGGCGCGAAGGTCGATGCGGGGATCTTCGCCGATGGAGCCAGGGAGCGCGCGCAAATCGGAAATGGTGGCGAGGGCGTCTTTCGGCTTGCCACCGCGCACCTGGGCGTTGGCCTGGCGCAGCCCGTAGTCGAGGTCGTCCTGATAAAGAGTGCGGAGGGAAAGATAATAGGTCGCGGCTTTGTCCCATTCGGAAGAAAATTCGTAGAGGCGGCCCTGGATCAAACCTTTTTCTTCGGCGGTGAGCGAGCCGGCGAGGGCGAGGGCCTTTTGTTCTTCGTCCCTGGCGCGATCGTCGTAGCCGAGAACGGACCAGGCTTCGGCCAAGGCGGAATGGGCGAGCGCGAAGTCGGGAGAATCTTTGATGGCTTTTTGCAGCGGATCGATGGAACCTTTGGCGTCCATGCGGCGCAGCTTGTCGATACCAACGGAATACAACTGCGCGGCGAGCGAGGTGGACGGGACCGAGGCTTTCAGCACCGAATCCGCCACGGGGGGCCGGCCTTCCAAACCCAGTTTTTGACGGAGTTGTACGCCGGCGCTGCCGATCAATTGCACCAAGTCGGTCACTTGCGAACTGATGGCGCGCACGCTGAAGGAATCGACGGTTTCGCCGGTGCGGGCGTTTTGCAAGCGGAGGTCCAGCTGGATGGGACCGATGCCGGGAGCGATATAGGAACCGGTGACGATGTCATCAGCGCCTAAAATTCCGCCGATACGTTGCAGGGTTTCGGCGCCGTAACTGTCGGCGTCGGGCAAGCCGAGATCCGATTGCATGCGAGCGACGTCTTCGCCGGAAATGGTGCGCAGGTTGCCGCCCGCGCCGAGTTCGGTGTTCAGCATTTCGGGAAGGGTGGTGGAAAGCCACGCTTGACTGGGTTGCTTGGAAGCGTTGACGAAGGCGAGGACGGCGATGGCGCGGCGAGAGGCAGGGACGGGCGTGGAGCGTGCGGAAGATGTTGGGTTTGCCGCGGAATCTTTCCCTGCAGAAATTCCAAGCTTTTGGCGGTAGGCGAATAACCCTAAAGCTAAGGCCAATCCAGCAGCGATGACGCCAACCAGCCAAAGATTGCGAGAACGACCCGGGACAACTGTGGAGGTGGTGGCGACGGTTGAGGTGGTTGGGGCGGCGACGGCGTTCTGGGCGCTTTCGGCGGAGAAGGAAGTGGTCAGCGTTTCGAGCGCGATGCGCAGCTCGCGCGCAGTTTGATAGCGCTCCGCGGGATCTTTATCGAGCGCTTTTAGAATCACGGCCTGGAGGCCGGACGAAAATCCTTCCTTGAGCGAGCGAGGCGGGGCGGGCTGCTGGTGGAGGATGGCGCCCATCAACTGGACGGATTGACTTTGCGGAAAAGCGCGCTGGCCGGTGGCCATCTCGTACATCACGGCGCCGGCGGAATAGATGTCACTGCGGGCATCGATGGTTTCGCCGCGCAGTTGCTCCGGAGACATGTAGGGCAGAGTGCCGGTGACGCGGCCCGGGAACTCGGAGAGGCTGCGCGTTATGTCGACTTCGTCGCCCGTGCGCAAAAGTATGGCGAGGCCAAAATCGAGTATTTTCAGGCGATTTTCGGGGGTGACGAAGAGGTTGGCTGGTTTCAAATCGCGATGGATTACGCCCTGATCGTGCGCGGCGGCGAGCCCTTCGCACATTTGCACGCCGAGGCGCATGACTTCGCGTTCGGAAAGCGGACCGGCGTTCAGTTTTTCATTCAGCGGAACGCCAGGAATTAATTCCATGGCCAGGAAATCGAGGCCATCCTGGCTGCTGAAGGCATAAACCGTTTCGATATTCGGATGATTGAGCTTAGCGAGGGCCAGAGCTTCCTGGCGAAACTGTTTTCTGGCCTGATCGTCCGCTAGAAGGCCGGTAGAAAGGACTTTTAGCGCGACTTTGCGGTCGAGCTGCTCGTCCAAAGCGCAGTAGACCACGCCCATTCCGCCGGCGCCCAACTGGCTGAGAATCAGGTAGTGTTGGATTTTTTGGCCGATCAAGTTCCAGGACCTGAGCCGAATGGTATGGTTGGCGTCCGTTGAAGTCAACGTGCAGAAAGCGCTGGTGTTGCTGAGCCTGGGGTGCGTGGCTGGCCGGTAATTTAAGTCGCTGATAATTCGGGAAGGGATTTGGAAACGCGCTGGCTCGGTGACGGGCTGGCGCGTTTTGTTTTTTGTTTCGGTTATAATCGCGGGCTCTGCTTCGGCTGGTTTTCTTTTTGGCGCGATGGCGAAGGAGCGGGAGCGATTGGCCACGGTGAATCCAGAGGGCGTGGAGGGCGGGGGACGGGTTGCGTTTACGTACCCGGCTTTCACGTTGTACGAGGTCGCGCGATTTTTTATCGTGGCTTCGCTGGAAATGCAGACGGTGGCGGTGGGCTGGCAGATTTATTCGATCACACACCGGGCGCTGGATCTGGGGTATGTGGGGCTGGCGCAGTTTCTTCCGGGGATTTTGTTATTTCTGGTTTCGGGGCACGTTGCGGATAAATTCAACCGGCTGAAACTGATGATGGCCTGCCTGGTGGGATTCGCGCTGTGTTCGCTGCTGCTATTGATTTCATCGTTGCGCGATTACCAATCGATTGGACCGATCTACGCGGTGATTGTGCTACTGGGCGTGGTGCGTTCGTTCAACGGCCCAGTGGGGCGGGCGTTGCTGCCGCAGCTGGTGCGCGAAGAACATTTTCAAAATGCGGTGGCCTGGCATTCGACGATCTTTCAGGCGGCGACGATTTTAGGTCCGTCGCTGGGCGGAATTATTTACGGGGTATTTCACGGGCCTTCGGCGGTGTATGCGAGTTCGCTGGTGTGCGCGTCGATTGCGGCGTTTTGTGCCATGCAGGTGCGACTGCAGCCTACGGTGCGGAGCCGCGAGCCGATCAATTTGAAAACGGTGCTGGCCGGGATTTCGTACATCTGGAATCACAAGATCGTGCTGGGTTCGATTTCGCTCGATTTATTTGCGGTGCTGCTGGGCGGGGCGGTGGCGTTATTGCCGGTGTATGCGCGCGAGATTCTGCACACTGGTCCGTGGGGGTTGGGAATTTTGCGCAGCGCGCCGGCGGTGGGCGCGGCGGCGATGGCGATTCTGATCGCACACAGGCCGTTGAAGAGCCGAGTGGGCGTCACCATGCTGTGGTGCGTCGGAGCATTCGGGGCATTTACGATTCTGTTTGGGTTGTCGCACAGCTTGATACTTTCGCTGGTGGCGCTGATTTTCGTGGGCGCATCGGACATGGTCAGCGTGGTGATTCGAGCCACGCTGGTGCAGATCGCGACGCCGGACGCGATGCGCGGGCGAGTGAACGCGGTGGATATGATTTTTATCGGCGCGTCGAACGAGCTGGGGCAATTTGAGTCGGGCCTGACGGCGCACTGGTTCGGCACGGTGCCGTCGGTGGTGCTGGGGGGAATTGGCACGCTGGTGGTGACCGGATTGTGGGCGGGGCTCTTCCCGGCGTTACGGAATGCCGAGACTTTGCTGCCGGAACCTGAGCAAGAAGAGAACTTGGCGGTGTAGGCGGACTGGCCTGGTGCGACGATTTCCGCGAAGTGATTAGTCCTCGAACGGTGGCGCGACGCGGCGAGATTCGGCGCGGCGGAGATTTTCGATATCTTCTGGCAGGCTCCAAACGGCTGCGGCGGCCATAAAACTGCCGAGAACAATGAGAAGAGCCCAAGCCCGTCGATGAGATGGTTCGCTCATGATTTCCTCCATAGTGCTGAATGCATACGGAACCGAGAAACTGCAAATCAGCGTCCCAAAGGCAGCGGTTGAAATGTTTGAACTTAGGTCCGGGAGCGGCCGGTAAAATTGCAGGGGGCGCGGTAAAAATGGGCGCAGATCGGTGATTGACCGAAGGCGATGGCTGCACTAAAATTTGTTGAGAAAGACTTCAGCAGGACCACTCGGGGAGTCCTGGTATGGAAAAGTCCGCCAATCATCGTCGCAAGGGCAAGAAACTCGTGCAGAAACCGCTTCCGGCCGTGTTGAATTTGAGCAAGCGGGGACTGCAGCAGCCGGACCTCGTCAAGGTAATCGCCGCGCTGCGTAAGAAAGACGAGTAGACTGCGCTCGAAAATCCTCGTTGGTCGCCGCGCCGTCAGTTGCCGCTCGCATAATTTACTTCGCAAACGATCGTGCCTTCCCAGCGTGGATAGCAGCTCCCTCGCTGCGCTTCGGGATGACAGTACTTGCCCGGGATGACGTGGTTGTGAGATGCGGATCGCTGCCGTGCTCGTTTTCCTTATCTACGCTTCGACGATGCGATTGCGGATGGCGAAGCGCAGCAGGTCGCTGAAACTTTCGAATTTCATTTTGTGCATGATGTGGTTGCGATGGCTTTCGACGGTGCGGATGGAAAGGCCGATGGCCGGAGCGATTTGCTTGTTGCTCATGCCGCTGGCCAGCATCTGCAGGACCTCGACTTCGCGCGCGGTGAGCGGCGTGCCGGGAAGAGGATGCTCGTCAGTGGCCTCGCCTTCGCCGGGGTTGTGAATGAAAGTGTCGACCAGCGAGAGCGCCAGCTTGCCGGTGAAGTAGGGCCGATTCTTTTGGACCTGACGCACGGCGCTGAGGAGTTCGGCATCGGCGTCGGATTTGAGCACGTAACCGTGGGCGCCACTGCGCAGGGCTTCGCGGGCGACATCCTCGGAAAAATGCATGGTCAGGATCAAGACATCGGTGTCGGGGGACGCCTCGCGGATTTGGCGGACGGCTTCGAGGCCGTTCATTTCCGGCATGGTGAGGTCGAGCAGGACCATATCGGGCTTGAGTTTCTTGACGAATTCGAGGGCTTCGAGGCCGTCGCCGGCCTCGTGGCAGATTTCAATGCCCGGCTCCGTTTCCAACAGAGCGCGAATGCCGCGGCGCACGATGGCGTGATCGTCGGCGACGAGAATCCGATATGGTTTGGGCTCGGCGTTCTCTTTTGGCATCAGTTTGGTCATCATGTTTCATCTCCTTCTGCGCGATGGGAAGCAAAGCCCGAATCGTGGTACCGGTGCCGACGGCGCTGACGATGTCGAACTGACCCTGTAACTGATCGATGCGCTCGCGCATGCCAGCGAGGCCCACGCCCAGCGAGACTTGCGTGGAAGTATCGGGAAGCATGTGGTAGATACCAATTCTGTCATCTTTGATTTTCCGGCGGGATCGAATTCGAAAATAAATTCGTGAAAGCGACGAATGATCGAGGCCCAAGGACGCTGGTGGATCTTGGCGAGGGAGAGGGCCGAGTGGCCCGGCGAGGCGGGATTCGAATCGGCTGAAAAATCGTCGAAAGTTTTGGAGGGTGGTGAAGAGTCCGGGGGCTGGCGCAAACCGGGAGACTGGCGAGCGCGATATCGATGATGGTGCGCAGCTGCTTTGGGTGACATTTGGCCTTTCGCGCGAATGCCGTTCGAAAATGTCCCTCGTGTGGTTGAGAGACTGGCACCTTTACGACCCAAGAAACTGCTGAGTGAATGATTGTAGTAATAGGTTACTGTGATGCTAATAGCATGTCAAGAGAGAAAGTGGGAAGGCCTGCGGGTGTTGCGTAATAGCCGCCAAGAAATTCGCGTACTGTTGCGAATTGTCAAGACTTAGGCCGGGCGCTACATTTTCATACATCTAGCTGGAAGGGGAAAGTTGCTAAAGAAGTACATGGCATCTCCCGATAAGGACAACGGGATTTGACGGGGAAGGTTACCTTGCGCGGGCCGCAGCGCCGTTGGCCTTACCGCACGCCCTGAAAGGCTTGGTCCGTGGCTCGCGCGAGGTAACCAAACCGAATTAATCCGAAGTTGTTTCATTTTGGGGCGGTCCCTCTCAAGGACAGAACGCCCGGTTGTTTCCAAGGGTTCAGGCGCAGCAACCAGATTCGAACCGTTGGGCGTTGACGGGATATACGGCAAGCCAACGGATGAGAATGTGGTTCAGGAAACATCGGGAAGGGCTGAAGACCGGCCCAGAAATCAGGCTCGCACGTTCCCCTTCCCAAAAGGGGAAAGCATGTCCACTGCGCTAATCCGAATCCTCATCGTTGGACCCTCTACTTCAGGAACGGACGGAATCGTGAAAGAGCTGACCGGCGCCGGCTGGGGATCTCATTCGGTGGCGAGCGTGGTCGAAGCGGAAACCGTCCTGAAGACATCCGATTCAAAGTAGTGTTGTCGGCCGAAAAATTGCCGGACGGAACCGGATACGAGCTGGCGTCGCTGATCGGGCGGCAAGCGGGGACGCTCTTTATTGGAGTGTCGCCATCGGAGACGTGCTTGTGGCTGCCGGTGGTGGAGCGAGGATCGCGTACGCTCGGCCGGCGGGCGATGAATCCGACGATGCTGGAAGCGGAAGTAAGCCAATTGCTGCGGCCGGTGCGGGGTACCGACACAGAATGATCCGAGGCGGAAGGCAGTGGGCAGCAGAGGCCCATGGCGTTTCCCATTGACCCGCTACGGGCAGATCTGCTGGCGGGGGTGATCCAAGACAATTCCGTGCTGCGCTTGCGTAGCCGCGGCCGAGCGCCGATGCCACCGCGGCGGAGATTCGCTGAAGGTGCGGCGGAAGGCAAACACCATATATCTTCGCCGGTTCGGGAGGCGAAACCGCTGGCCGGCATGGCCGGAAAGCACTGGCGCGGGTAGCGACAGCCATGAAATCCACGAATCCACCACGATCGATCGCGCCGCCGGCAATCACGCTGGGCGGGAAACAAAAACTGGCCAGCCGCGAGCAGATTTCACTGCGTAATTTGCCGGACTGCCTGCTGGCGGCCTATGACGGAGTTTCGCACCGGGCCTTCGAGCGGTTTGTGGCGCGCGGTTCGGTGGGAGGCAACGAGAGCGCGGACTGGAGAGCGGCGGAGAACGAACTGTTCGAGGCCGTCACGGTCGATCTGCAAGACACGGAAAAAACCTTGTACGCGCTGGCAACGGTTAGCGTGGCCAGTGGCGCGCAGATCGCGGTGGCGATCGAAGAAAAGTGGCTGCTGATTTCTGGTCACGTGGAGCCGCTGGCGGAGTGGCAGGATAGTGGACGGAAAGAAAGGCACGGGGCGTGGCCGAGGCCAGCGCCTGGATCGATTGGGACGATCTGTACAGCGTCTTGACGCAGGCCGACCGGACAGACGACTTCGTGGTCGCGGAGATTTCAGCGGAAGCATCGGAAGAAGGTGATCGAGCGAAATGCCGGCCGTTTTGTGTGGTTGAGCTACGGCCGAAGTCGACGTGCCGCATTGCACGGCGGTGTTGGCTGACGGGGTGATCGCGATTCGAATGCCGAAGATCGAACGCAAGAGCGCGAGCCAGGCCTGACGGATTGAACGGCCGCTGTGCTTAGGCGCTGACCTGGTGAGTTGGTTTTTTGCGGAGTACAAGATAGAGAGCAATTCCCGCCAAGGCTGAAAGTCCACCGGCCGCTTGGGCGTTCGACAATCCAAAGAAGGAACGCGGATTGATGCGGATGAATTCGACGAGGAAGCGGGCGACGCCGGTAAGAATCAAATACATCGCAAAAACCTCGCCGGGCTGCAGGCCCGCAAATTTCTCCACAACATTTTTCCCGTTTTTCTGGGGTTGAATCACCGTTGAGCCGGAGCCCATGCGCCACAGGATCCAGGCGATGGCGCAGGCCACAATCAATTCGTAAATTGGAGTTGGGTGCACCCGCGCGGTGGTGGGGACTAGGCCGTTGGGGAAAGCCATGCCCCAGGGCAGGGATGTGGGGATGCCGTAGTCGCCGTCGCCGGAAAGAAAACAACCGATGCGGCCGATGCCGTAGCCGAGGGCGGCGGCGGGCGAGCCGGCATCGAGGATGCCGAGAAACGAAAAGGATTTTCCTTCGGCGGCGGCGCGTTTGACCAGGCGCGAGGCTACGAAGGCGAAGGTGGCGAAGCCAGCGAGCAGGCCTCCGAACCAGGCAAAGCCATAGGGGCTAAACAGCAACCCCAGCGGGTCGGCAAAAAACTCTTTAGGGGTTTCGAGCAGGTGGTAGAGCTTCGCGCCGACGAATCCAGCGAGGCAGGGCGCGGCGACGAGAGTTTCGGCTTCGCCGGATTTGGCATCGGCGATTCCGCGACGAGCGAGATCGGCGCGCAGCACGAAGTAAGCGAGGAGCATGGCGCAGGCGACGGAGAGGCCGAAGGTGGGGATAGTAAGCGGGCCAAGGTGCAGGAAGGGAATCATGAGGAACGAATCATCTCCCAACGATTATAGCTGTTTTGGGTGGTTTTGCCGGGAGACGTCCGCGGAGAAGCGAAGCGGGGCGGACGAAGTCGTCCAGATGCAGGCACGTGCGAAGCTTGCAACTAAAGCGTGCCGGATGACGTCCAATCAACTAGACTCAGAGCCGTAAGGTAGGCGAGCCCTTCAGTCGCCCGGTCGGGTGGAGGGATACAAACATGCAATTCACCTCTTCAGGTCCCAAAGCAGATTCAGAAACTAGCCAAATGCAGAGCTTTTCTCGAATGAACATTTTTGCGGCGCTGACGTTTGCGGCGACGCTGGCGTTGGCCCCACTTCCCACGTTTGCGCAACACGGCGGCGGCGGGGGTGGTGCGCACGGTGGTGGCGGCGGAGGCGGCTCGCATGGCGGAGGGGTGGGTGGCGGCGGATCTCATGCGGCGCCTTCATCCGGAACGCATGCGGCGAATTCCAGTGCGGGAAGTTCCGCGACGAATAATTCGACGGGAGCGAGTCATTGGTGGAACCCGTTTCACGGTAGCGGCACAAATGCGTCCGGTTCGAACGCCGGGTCGAATGCGAATCACGTCTCGGCGGAACGCTTCGCCGGAGGCAACAACACCTGGCAGGAACCACCTGCGGCTGGAGTTCACGGCGCGGCAGCGGCGAATGCGGGGAGAGGCAGCGCAGCGACTCCGCGCGCGGCGATTGCTAGTCCGCCACACGTTCCGGTGCCGCGGCATCCGGTGGGCGGAGGTCCTTTCTATCCATTTTATCCCTATGGCGGATTTGGATATGGTTTCGGATACGGTGGGTTGGGATTTGGGTATGGCGCGTTTGGACCGTGTGATCCGTTCTGGGGCGGTTGCAATGGCTTCGGGTACGGCGGCGGCGGAATCGGATACGGATATTACGGCGGAGGGTATTCGTCGGACGATGGATACGGCGGGGATTTGAATTAC
>Ga0209333_1001090_pt1 | contig 13901 bp, 10 predicted proteins | sample BlaSpr_A8_OM2_O3_FD_187982 | JGI IMG/M metagenome (GOLD analysis project Ga0209333, IMG submission 187982) | Forest soil microbial communities from Thunder Bay, Ontario, Canada - Black Spruce, Ontario site 2_A8_OM2_O3 (SPAdes) (version 2) | ecosystem: Environmental > Terrestrial > Soil > Boreal... | reverse complement strand
CTTGAAAAACAACCTCGTTCGTCGACGACGGTATCGCAAATTCTTTGGCCTCTTCGCTACCCCGACTCACCTCGGGCAACAACAATATGGTGTACAGCTTTTCACCAGGCGTCGAAACCGCGGGAGTCTCGGCCGCCGGTTCAGGTGCATTGCCGCGAACCGCTTCGCTCGTCGGCGCACTTTGATTCACCGGTTCCGGCACCTTCCCGCTGCGTTGATGAACCACCAGCGCAATCGCCACACTCAGCACCACCACCGAAGCCGCCACCGGCCAAGACGAAAGGAACCAGGGCGAGGAGTTCACCTTAGCCCCGACTGCAGCAACTGCCACTTCCGGCGTCCGTTCCGGAATCGTCTGCATGGCCTCCAGAATTTTCAGCCGCCCCGCCTGATGCGGTCCGCTGAAGAAAGCTCGCTCCACGCGTTCCTTGTCGCTTCCCCTGATTTCTCCCGCGGCATAGCTGTCGAGCGTGTCCCGGTACGCTTCGTCGATCATCCCGGCAAACGTGTCGTCCGCGAAAAAACGCTCGTCGGCCTGCCGCGTTTCATCCTCGGAGAGTTCTCCGAGCACATAGCGCAACAACCACTCCCGGTTTGGCTCAATTTGCAACATCTCTTTCAGCTCTCACTCTTTACTGGCGAATTCCTGCCGAATATCACGCTCTTTTTTCGCGCCCCAAGCGCCTCCGGATACATTCCTCCAACCGCCCCCGCAGGCGTAAAGCTCGGTTGCGCAACGCATTCAGCTCCATCCCCATCTCGTCCGCCAGCTTTTGGCGCGCCGCGATCCGCGCTCGGCCTTCCGCACTGTAATACCGCCGCAAAAGTTCTCTACTCTTCGGCGGCAAAGTCTCCAGGCACGCTTCCAGTGTCGCGGGCAGCTCCTGATCGGAGCGCGAATAGTTCCCGGCATTCGCCACCATGCGCAGCGCATATTCCTCTTGCCTCCGCTGGTAACGGTCCTCGAGCAGCAGCATGCGCGCGACTCCGGAAAGATGCTGTTTCGCATTGCGGATTTCTTCGCCTTCGGAAATGCGTCGGGCGAGACGGTTAAACGCAGTGTCGGTCAGTTCTTCCGGAGAACGTGCCTGCTGAATCGAAAAAAAACGAATCAGCCGCTGCCGCATTCGTTCGTATTCCGCCGCTGCAGTCGCGCGATCGCCGTGCAACGCCGTCAGCAGGCGGTCGAACGAGCCGGCATCCAAGGCCCAGGGTTTTCTCTCCGCATTCGAACGTTCCAAACTCTTACCTCTATGGTCCAGACTGCAGGGCTCTCGCCCCGTCTCCCTGCACCGTGAAGCCCGCCCAATAATACGGCGCCGACGTGCTTGCCGCGCTCGCCGTCGCCAGTTGCGCGCGTCTCAAGGCTTCGGCTGGAGCCTGCTTCTCGCGAATCAGGTTGCCGTAAAACTTCTCCATCAGCAAACTTGTTTCGCGATCTTCCACGCTCCACAAACTCCCCACCACGCTGCGCGCTCCGGCAAAAAAGAACGCCCGCGACAGTCCTTCCAGCCCTTCGCCCGGGACTTCTCGCCCATTCGCCGTGTGGCATCCGCTCAGCACCACTAAATTCACCCGCATTCTCAGATTGTAAAGATCGCTCAGCCACAACACGCCGTTCTGCGCCGAGCCATTCGGCTGCACCATGGTCAGCACCACGCCCGAAAATGCCGGCCGGTCTGTATTTAGCAGCGCATGCACCCCGAAATGCACGATGGCGAATTGGCTCCAGTCGCGTTCGCGTACCGCCTTCGCCTCCGCTCGAAAACCCAAGCGTATATCCGTATTCGCCAGGCCATTCAGTGCTCCAATCTGCTGCGCTTCTTCCCTCGAGCCCACCAGCCGCGGCAAGTGCGCCATGCCCGCTTCTGTCGCCAAACGCAGCGTCTCTGCCGCGCTCAACGACTCCGTCGGTCGCCGATGCGATCCTGGAACCCGCGGATCGCTGCTCGAATAAACCGCGTCGGCAAACACCGCGATGTGCAGTGCCCCGTGCCGTTCCGTCTCCGCACGAGACTGCTCCAGAACCTGCACCATCGATTCCGACGGCTCCATCAGCACTTCAAATCGAGAAATAAGAACTTTCGAGGAATGTGCAGGACCGGATGAAGCGCTCGCTGGAATCCGTAGCGCGGCGAATGGAACCGACGAAAGCGGACCATCCGGGACCACATAAATGCGATCGATATCTTTTAGCTCGGCGACCGGAACGAGCAGCGGTCTTCCTAACTCTTCTGCTCCGCTCCTTTCCACCGCATCCGCTCGCGCGATTCGGCTCGCCCGTTCAGCCAACCCTTCGCCCGGTTTCTGTTCGCTGCGCGCCTCTAAGTTTTCCACCCAACTGGCCACCAAGAGACGGGTCTGTTCCAACGTCGCAGGGATGACGAAACCGTGGAATCCGTCGTGGGTGATCAGCCACAGATAAATTGCATCGTCGCCCACCCAGTATTTTGCCAGAGCCGAGCGCTGCTCCATATGTTCCGCGATCTCGGCGGAAGTTGCCGGCCGCGCCCCCGACAGCAAAACATATTCGCCACTCGATGCGCGCATCCGCGCCTCCAGCGTATCGCTGGCCCGCAGCCTCTCCTCGATTTCGATTCGAGTTTTTGCAATCTGCTCCGAATTTTTCTGTGGCTCATCGGAAAGCGTTCGCAGCCGCGCAAATAACGCATCGAGTTGATCTCGATTCTTCTTTTTCTCGCGAACCAGATCATCCGGCGCATGCGCTAGCGCCGGAACCCTTCCGCCGCCCAATTCGTCCAGCAGCCCGCGCGAACTGGCTCGCTCCGCTATCGCCAAGGCTTCGGCGTCGTGCCCGGCGTTTAGCCTCCTTTTCATGCCAACGCATCAACACCGAAACCGCCAGGTCGTAATACGCATTCTTCGACGAAAAAAACGAAGTCCGCAGTTCGCGGCTCGCCAGCGTCGCCCGCGAAGCTTCAAAAAATCCCAGCGCGTCCTCGATTTCCTTTCGCGCTTTCTCCAGCTCGCCCGCCTGGGAATGCAAACGCGCCAGACTGGCCAGCGCCGTCGCCGCCTGCGCCCGGTTCGACTCCTGCGTCCATAAATCTTCCGCGCGCATTACATCTCTCGCGCACTCGCTGCGTGCCCGGCTCGATATTCGAAATCTCCGAAGTGCAGCAACGCGTTCGCCTCGGCATCTTTGTTCGCGATCCCACCCGCGGTTTTCAATGCAAACTGAAAAGCCGTGCGCGCCGCCGAAAACTCGGACCACGAATTCAAACGCCGTCTTCCGCACACCTCCGGGGTCAGGTTCATCGACGCCATTCGAGCTTAGGTCCCCTCGCTTCAAGCACAAGCATCCCTTCAGGCAAAAAGATCCAAGCGGGATATCACGATCTGGAGTACACGGGGAGGACTGCCGGTACAACGCGGAAGGATACGATACGTGCGACACTGCCGCAACAAAATCTTTGGAAAAGCCCACCTCAAGCCTGCTTCCATTCCGGCGAAGCAGGCCTAACTCAAGCCGAAACTCTTCAGCTCATGCCCCAAGCGCCGGCTTCGGCGCTACCGCTACTTCAGCGCGTGACGCAGATGCCCCGTCGCCTTTTCCAGCCGGCGCTTCAGCGCCGCCACATCCTTGGCCAGCGCGTCGAGTTCCTTCTTCGCCAGCGCTCCGGCCTTGGCCATCTTATGCGCCGTCCGATCCGCTCGGCCCACCGCCGCGCCAATGCTCGTCGCCACTTTCGTCAATCTGGTTTTCTTAGCCATGATTTCCTCCAGATAAAACCGCAGTCATCCTAACCGTCGCGATGCGCGACCGTCAACCATGTTGCATTAGCGTTACGATTCTAGTTCGGCAGCCGGAAAACAAAGCTGATGTCTTCCTGCGTCTCGATCGCCTGCCCGTTCATCCGCGTCGGACTGTATTTCCAATTGTGCACCGCGCTCATCGAAGCATTCACCAGCACCTGCGGCCCGCTCACTTGCGCCAAACTTTCGATCGCGCCGTCGGCTCCGATTACTGCGTGCAGCTTCACCGTACCTTCGATTTTTTGCTGTACCGCTTCCGCCGGATAAACCGGTTCCACCAAATTGAGCAGTTGCCCCACCTGGAGGTTTCTTCCATTTTGTGCGGCTTTCGATCCATCCGCCGGCACCGGAACCGATCGCTGCGAGCTGATCGCGACTGAACCGGTTGCGCTGATCGGAGTTTCCGGCAAACTCAAAACCAACGGCACTCCGGTTTTTTCTGCATTCGTGGCCAGGTTCGCTGTTGCCACGCCGCCTCCAGTCGCGCCACCTTGCGACGGCTCCGCATTCGCCTTCGCCGAAGTCGCGGCCCCCGCGGCGGAGCTGCCGTCCGTCTCCGCTGGCTGTGCGACGTTCGCGCGGTTCATTCCCGTGCTGGCCGGAATCACCCAGCGATGGTTGGACAAATCCACAATCTCGATCGACAGCGGTTTCGCCGCCGCCGCGTTCGTTCCATCCACTGCGCTTCCGCTCGTCGGCGGTGTCACGTGCGGAATCGCGCCAGGCGCCGCCGCGCTCCGGGGAACCAGTGAGTCTTGTTGTTCGCCCATGACCCCATTCAACGCTCCGCGCCGCACCGCCATGCCCGCAATAAACGAAATCAGCGCCAGCAGCAACACCAGCGCAGCCAGAAACCATCCAGTCTGCAATTGAATCGTGAAAACTTTCCACCCCGATTCGGGTGCGGGTTCCTGCGGGGCCACGTACGATTCCACGAAAGGTTTTTGCACGTCATGTAGCAGCGCCGGAGCAATCGCCAGGTTCTGCGCACTACGCGCACCACCCGCCAGGGCGTTCATCGACGAAAGCGGCATATTCGGTCGCTGCTCGAACGGCACTACCGGCGGCCCGAATGCCTGAATCAGTTCGTCTTCGTTTTCTGGCTCCTCGTCCGTCTGGCCCTCGTCACTGGATTCGACCTTCGTGTCCCGTTCCTCGACTGCTTCGATGTCAGCGCCCGCCTTTGCATTTTGCGCAGCGAGCTGTTCCACCTCAGCTTCTTCTTCGATGTCGCTTTCCTCTTCGTTCTCCTCGTCGAAGTTCGCAGCAACCTCTGCTGCGTCGGCAACTTCGGTCTCATCTTCATCCTCGGTACCGGCTTCCTCTTGAATTTCTTGCTCGATTTCTTCTTCGCTCTCCGCCACCGCCGTTCGCTGCTCAGCCTTCTGCTCCGACGCCAGCCTCTTGATCTCGTCCGCGCTCATGATGTTCGCTTCACTCAGCTCGCGAGCATCCGGCCCGTCGTCCTGCGCGGCTTCCACCACCGCAGCTTCGATCACTGCTCCTTCAACCGCCGGCGATTTAGCCGCTGCAACTGTCACCGGCGTCTCTCGCTCTTCTTCCACCGGATCGGTCTCGTCTTCAAACTGTTCCGGCGACGCTTCCCGCGCCATCCATTTCTGAATCTGCTTCAGCGTGCTTTCCGGCAAATCGACGAACCGTATCCCCGCCTCTTTTTTCGACGCGCTCAGCCAGGCAATTTCGCCGTTCACTTCTGCCCGCTGCCGGACCCGTGGAATTTCCAGTGACAGCGTGACCGGCTCGCTCGGATCCAGCATCGCTACCGCCTGCACCGAAATTCCGCCCTCGCTGATGTTCAGGACGATTCCGCCGTTCGAATCCCCCATCTTTACGTAGGAAAGCGAGTGGATTCTCTGTCGCGCGTGACGCCGCCGGTCCTTCTCAGGACGCGCATTGCCGGATTTTTCGGGGTTGTCAGCCATGCCTAAATGGCCGCGAGCGGGATCGCAGCGAACCTCATTTCAAAAAGTATACCCTCGCGTCTCAGCACCCACAACGAAACGCAGAAATACTTGTTCCCTAAGCATTCACCGGCGCGAATGCCGGCCCTAAAACCCCCCGGGAACCGTGTTCCCGGCGGATAGCTCCGGCCATCCGCCGGGCAGTTCAATTTGAAAATGTGTCGCCTGGTCGAATACCACAAAGCCGCTCAGGTTCGCGACTTCTTGCGCCACCAACGCTCTGAATTTTTCCTGATTCACCGGCCCGATTTGCGTGCCCGGCAGCCCGGTGGGCCAATTGAAATTGCGTGTGACCTCCACCGCGATACGCGTCCGGTTTCGCGCCGGAAGAAAAACGGAACTATCCAGCTCCACCGGCTCCTCCGAACTTACGCTGCCGCTCGATTTCAAACGAGTCATCACCACCGTCGCCGGGCCTTTCGCCAACCGGTAATCCACGTCCGTATTGTTGTCGAGGTCGTACGAAAAAATCAGCGCAGCGTGCGTCGCGTCCACTTCTTTCACTTGCACGCCCGCAAAACTGCTTTGCACCGCCGACGCGTTCCACACCGGCGCGGCAGTCGCAGCCGGCGGTTGCGCGGGCTCGTTCGGCGGCGTCCGAGGCAGCACGAACACCACCAGAACCAGCAAACACGCGACAACCAGCGAGAATAGGACCAGTGTCTTCATCGGTTTGGCCGAATCTCGAATCTAGCACATAGGGCCGTCGCACGGGCGCCCAAATACCCAATCGGTAAAGCCGAGGAAAACGCTGACAGGTCGACAACTCGTCCCAGGGGATAGGAGCGTTTCATTCGTGACGGCTCACGTTTGACCAGCGCCGTTACTCCGTCAAATATTTTACGAAAACCACTTCGTTTTGTTTCTCGTTGTAAATCAGCTCGTCCACCGTCGCCTGCGTCAGCAAAAGCCCAAACCCGCCCGGCCGCAATCCTTTATCCTGCCGGATCTGGTCATGTTTGGTCGGCTCATCGGGCATGTGCGAAATCGCCGCGTGTTCCAGGTCGGCGAATTTAAATCCAGTCCCCGGATCGGCGATCCGGTACATCAACATTTTCTTCGCGCGCAAATACGATATCCGCACTTTCCGGTTCGGATCGAGTTTCCCGCCCCACTCCACCGCATTCAGCAGCAACTCGTGAAATGCCTGCCCCACCGCCCGCCGCACGTCCTCCGGTAATCCGCTCTTGAAATGTGCCATGAACGCTTCGATTCGCTCTGCTTCTTCCAGCGAGCACGGCACCACCAGTTCTACCCAGGTGGGCGTAGCCGAAACCACCTCGATCGTTCGCTGCCCCGGCTGCTTCGCTAAAGTTTCCTTTACCAGCCCGGTCAGGGCCTGCGGGTCCACCGGTTTCGCCACATAGGTGTACGCCTCTTCCCGAATCGCGCTCAGCAACGTTTCCGGCGTGTCATCCGAAGTCATCACGATGATCTTCGGCCGGTTCTTCACGTTGCGCAGCTTCGAGAGCACCTCCAGCCCGTTCATTTTCGGCATCCACACGTCCAGCAGCGCCAGATCGAACTTCCCGGCCTTCAACTTCTTCAGCGCCGCCGCTCCATCCGCCACCGACACCACCGTGAATTTCTGTGCGCGGAGCGTCTCGGAAAGCAGCAATCGCGTGGTGCGGTCGTCGTCAGCAATCAATATGCGCGTCATCGTTTCCTTCCTTGAGCGTGTAATGGACGGGCCGTCCGCCGCGGTTTTGCTTTTTTCTCGCCGATAGCCTGCAGCGCCGGTAACAATAACGCGATTTGGTCTTCCAGCGTCGCGTAGAGCTCCCAGGCGCCCTCGAGTTTACCCTGACGTGCGTTTTTTTCCATCTCCCGCGCCGTCTCCAGTGCTGCCGACGGGCCGAAATTTCCGACTGATCCTTTTAACGCATGCGAGCCGTCCGCCAGTTGCGCCGGGTCATGCGCGGTCAGCGCCGTGCGTATCCGCGCCATCATTTTGGGGCAGTCTTCGCGGAATGTTCCGACAATCGTCCGCAGTAATTTCTTGTTTCCGCTGAAGCGCTCCATCAATCCCTTAACGTCCAGTTCCTGGCTCGGAGCCTCTCCGTCGTCATTCGCACTCGACGTAGCCGCGCTCGGTTCCGCAACGCTTTCCTCCACGGTTCGCAAAAAAGTTCGCGGGTCGAGCGGCTTGGACAAATACCCGTCCATCCCCGCGTCCAGGCATTTCTGCCGGTCCCCCTGCATCGCGTGCGCCGTCATCGCAATGATCGGCACGTGCCCGCCCGTACTTTTCTCCCGTTCGCGAATCGCCTGCGTCGCTTCCAGCCCGCCCATCTCCGGCATCTGCACGTCCATCAGTACCAGGTCGAATTTGTGACGCTCCACCGCGTCCAACGCCTGCCGTCCGTTTTCCGCCAGGATCACCGAGTGCCCACGGCGCTGCAGCATATGCAATGCCAGGTCCTGATTCACCGGGTTATCTTCCGCCACTAGGATTCGGAGCTTCTGTCGCGCCCCGCGCTTACGTCGTGTCGCCGCGTTCGCCGCAGTTCGATTCGGCGCCGGCAGATGCAGCGCATTCACGATCGCGTCCCACAGCTCCGACTGCTTCACCGGCTTGGTCAGCGCCGCCGCCGCTCCCACCGTTTTGGCCCGACTCGCATCCTCACCCAGCCCCGCTGATGTCAGCAAAATTACCGCCGCACCCTTCATGCTCGGCTCGTGCTTCATCCGCGCAGCCACTTCAAAACCGTCCATCCCCGGCATGTGCCCATCCAGCAGCACCACGCGAAACGGGCGCCCCTGCATCGCCGCCTGCTTCAACATTTCCAGCGCGGCCTTGCCGTTCTCCGCCGCCACCGGCTTCATCCTCCAATTCAAAATCATTTCTTCCAGAATTTCCCGGTTGGTCCGGTTGTCATCCACCACCAGCACCGGCAGATCCCGCAGCTTCACCGGCGCCACGAATTCTTTGCCGTCCGTGCTGGCCCGCGGCGGCACCGCAAATCGTGCGGTGAAATGGAACGTGCTGCCCACTCCCACTTCGCTTTCCACCCACATCAACCCGCCCATCAATTCGCACAACTGCGCCGAAATCGCCAGACCCAGCCCCGTGCCGCCATACTTTCGCGTCGTCGACGCGTCCGCCTGCGCAAACGCTTCGAATATTCGCTGCTGCTGCTCCAGCGGGATCCCAATCCCGGTGTCCGTCACCGAAAAATGCAGCAGCACCTCATTCGCGGACTGCGACTCCACCTGCACATGCAGCACCACTTCGCCCTGTTCCGTGAACTTGATCGCGTTCCCCACCAAATTCACTACAATTCGCCGCAGCCGCTCCGGATCGCCAATCAGCACGTCCGGCACTTCCTGCGGAAAATGCGAAGCCAGCTCGATGTGTTTTTGCTGCGCGCGCAGCGCCAGCGCCTTCAGCGTCTCCTCCACCGTATCGCGCAGCAGGAATTCAACCTTATCCAGCCGCTCTTTTCGCGCTTCCACTTTCGAAAAATCCAAAATATCGTCGATCAAACTCAACAGTGACCCGGCCGACCCCTTCACCGTCTGCAAATACTCGCGCTGTTCCGGGCTCAGTTTCGTTTCCAGCGCCATATCCGTCATGCCCACAATCGCGTTCATCGGCGTACGAATTTCGTGGCTCATATTCGCCAGAAATTCGCTTTTCGCCCGGGTCGCATCTTCCGCCTTCAATTTCGCGACTTCCAGTTCCTTCACCAATTGCGCCAGTCTCCGCGCGTCCTCCGCCTGCGCCTGCCTCGCCGCTTCCAGATAATCCGCGTACAGCTTCAATTCGTTTTCCGCGTGCCGCCGTTCGATGAATTGCCCGATCTGGCTGCCGATCGAATCGAACATTTCAAGCATGTCGCTTTCGATCTTGCGCATGCTCCGCCCAAAAAATTCCACCACGCCGATCAATTCCTCGCCGCTGCGAATCGGGAATCCGAACGACGCGTGCAAACCTTCTTCCTGCGCCAGTGGCGTCCGCGGAAACGTGTTGTCGGTCGGCAAATCTTGCTGCCACATCGGCTGGCCCACTTCCCAGATTCGCCCAGGCAACCCGTCGCCCCTGGCATAAGAAAGCGATCGCGTGGCGGCCATGAACTTCGGAAAACTCATATGCGGATCGTGCCAGGCCGCCACGCAGCGCAGCAGATTCGCCGTTTCGTCCAGCCGCCACAGCGCTCCCACTTCCCAATCGAGTCCCTCGCAGATCGCCATCAGAATCAGCGGCGCGGCGGCGCTAAGTGATTCCGATTCGGCCAGCACCCGGGTCACCGCGTATCCCGTCGAAAGCCGTCGCTCGGCTTGTTTGCGCCGCGTGATGTCGCGCGCCACCGCGAAAATCAACCCCTGATCGGCGCTGGGCGTGGCGTTCCACAGCAGCCATTTGTAGCTTCCGTCCGCGCACCGAAAGCGATTCTCCAGCGCCACGGATTGTCCACCTTCATCGATTTTTTTGGCTTCCTGCAGCGTCGCCGCCAGATCGTCCGGATGGATAAATTCGAAGTACGGTCTCGAAACCAATTCCGCCGCCGTGCGTCCCAGCGTTTTTTCCCACGCCGGATTCAGCCGTTTGAAGTACCCGTCAAACCCCGCGATGCACAGCATGTCGAGCGACAACGTGAAAAGCTGATCCAGCTCGTTTTCCCGCAGCCGCCGTTCCCGAATCGCCGACGACAGATCCGAAACGCTGCGTCGCAATTCCATTTGCGCCACCACCAGTCGGCTCAAGGATTTCAGCGCGTCCTTCTGATCGCTGCTCAGCGTCCGCGGCACGCGGTCCAGCACGCACAGGGTCCCCAGCGCGTGTCCTTGCTCCGTGACCAGCGGCGCCCCGGCATAAAACCGGATCCGCGGTTCTTCCGTAACCAATTTGTTGTCCGAAAATCGCCGGTCTGCCAGCGCGTCCGAAACCACCAGCACCTTCGGTTCCAAAATCGCGTGCGAACAAAACGATATTTCCCGTGCCGTTTCCGTTTCTGTTATTCCAATTTTGGATTTGAACCACTGCCGGTCCTGGTCCACCAGCGAAACCAGCGCGATGGGCGTATCGCAAATTAACGCCGCCAAGCGGGTCAGATCGTCGAAAGCTTGTTCCGGAAAGGTATCGAGGATGTCGTAACGCCGCAGGGCTTCGAGGCGCGCCGCTTCATTTTCAGGTGGTGGCGCTTTCATGGCAGGAGTGTTCTCGCCTCGGCTGCGCGTAAGTTTATGGCCGCCCGCAAGTCCAAGTCAACGAACCCGAGCCCACGAATCGCCAATTGTAAAAAAGTTAAAAACGTTAAGTGTGGAAATTTTAAGCCGACCGGCTCTGCCAGCCCTGCGTCTCTTGTAGGTATTCGTCAATTCGCCCTAGTGCTTTCTGCAAATGTCCCTGATCACCGCCGAATCCGAATCGGACAAACGATTCCATCCCCATCTGCTCGCCCGCCACCAGCAACACACTTTTCTGCACGCGCAGCTCCTCGGCCATCTTCGCCGAATCTCGTCCGTCCCGCAGCCCGGCCCACGCAATCGCGCCGGCCTTCGGCGCCACATGCGAAAAAATATCGCCTCGATCGGCCAGCCATTTTTGCAACGCCGGATAATTCGCCCGCACCGCCTCTCGCGTCCGGTTCAATATCCACGCCCGCCGCGCCGGCTCCAGCGCCGCCGACGCCAGCCGGTCCGTCAGCATCGATGGGCTGATGCTGGTGTAGTCATGATAACTCCACAATTTCTCGATGATCTTTGCCGGCCCCACCACCCAACCGGTGCGCAGCCCCGGCAAGCTGTAAGCCTTTGAAAGTCCCGCCGTCGCCAGCACCCGCTCGTAACCGCCCCACATCGTCGCCGTCATTTCCCCATCGAATTCCGCGCCGCGATACACCTCATCCGAAATTACCCAGGCCCCGACTTTTTCCGCCGCCGCCAAAATCGCCGCGCGCATATCCTCGCGCAGCACCGCGCCGGTCGGGTTGCTCGGATTGCAGATCGCGATGATTTTCGTCTTGGCCGTCACCAGCCGCGGCAAATCGTCCACATTAATTCCCCAATCCAGCGATTCGCGCAGCCAGAGCGACTTCACCGTCGCCCCAAATCCCCGCGCCAATCCCGCGATCTGCATGTAGTTCGGCATCATGAACAACACTTCATCGCCCGGCTCGATCAATCCCCAGGTCGAAACGTAATTCGCCTCCGACCCTCCCGAAGTCACCAGCACGTTTTCCATCTTCGCGCCCGGATACAGCTCCGCAATCCGCGTCCGCAATTCCTCGCTGCCGTTGGTCTGTGGATACAATTGCTGAACATCCAGAATTTTCTTGAGCTGCTCCACGTCCGGAACCAGTTCCGCCGTGGTCAGCGGGTGCACACCGCTCTCCGAAATGTTGAGCTCCACTTTGTTTTCCCAAACCGATTGCCAGCGCTCCAGCTCAAACGGTTCAATTTTCACCGTAGCCCCTCAGTGTCCAGAAACGTCGCGTCATGCACGCGCCAGAAATGTAAGCGAACTTCCGAGAAATTCCCACACAATTGCGCTTGCCGCCTGTCTGTTTTTCGGCGACGAGTGATACATTGTGTCTTCGCTTTGGATCGCCGTCGCAAAAAACCGTCGTGCCTCCTCGGAGGAAGCTTGATGAAGCAGCTCGTGCTACGCTCTCTCGCCGCTTTAAGTTTTCTGCTCGGCGTAGGCCTGTCGCCAATCGCCTCCGCGCAATCCACCCCGTCACCCTCCAGCGCCGCGGCGGAAACGCCATCAGTCCCCTGGAATTTCGCTGTTTCCGGCGATTCCCGCAATTGCGGCGACGTCACCATGCCCGCCATCGCCGCCGAAGTGGCCAAAGACCACGCCGGCTTCTACTGGCACCTCGGCGATTTCCGCAAGCTCTCCGACTTCGATGAAGACATGCAGCACCAGCCGAAAAACATCGCCAGCCCGCTCAGCATCAGTACTTACCTCGCCACCGCCTGGGATGATTTTCTGCAAAACCAGATCGCCACCTTCGCACCCACTCCGGTTTTTCTCGGCATTGGAAATCACGAACTGGTCTGGCCCCACACCCGCGAAATGTACCTCATTCAATTCGCTGACTGGCTCGATACCCCGGTACTGCGCGATCAACGCCTCGCCGACGACAAAAATGATCACAAACTCGTCGCTTATTTTCACTGGATTCAAGGTGGCATCGATTTCATCAGCCTCGACAATGCCACCGATGACGCCTTCGATCCGCTCCAGGTCCTCTGGTTCGAACGCACTCTGAAACTCGCCGCCGCAAATCCCAGCATCCACACTGTCGTAGTCGGCATGCACGAAGCCCTTCCGGACAGCATCTCTTCCAATCACGCCATGGACGAATCCGAGCCCGGAATCGTTTCCGGCCGCCGCGTCTATCGCGACTTACTCGCGCTCCAGAACGATTCGCACAAACGCGTCTACGTTCTCGCCAGCCACTCGCACTACTACATGGACGGAATTTTCAACACCGAATACTGGCGTAACAACGGAGGGGTTCTTCCCGGCTGGATCATCGGCACGGCCGGCGCCATTCGCTATGCGCTTCCGCCCAACAAAACGGAAGCCAAAGCCGCCGAAACCAATGTCTACGGCTACCTGCTCGCCACCGCCAAACCAAATGGCGAAATCGACTTCACCTTTCGCAAATTAAACGAATCCGATATCCCCGCGTCGGTCGTGGACACCTACAAAGCTGATTTCGTTCACTGGTGTTTCGAAAAAAACTCAGCAGCACGCTAAATGAAGTTACTGTCGAAGCAGCTTATTTGAAGAACGGACTTCGTAGTTGGGTTTGTCTCGGGGTTGGTTTTGATTCTGGCTTTGGGGTTCGTTGTCAGCCCGACAGAGAGCGCTTCTCAGCCCGACGAGGGATCTCTCTTCGATTGACGCTCTCTTGCAGACTGATCCGCCATCCCGGCATTCGGAGCGTAAAACATTGCGCCGCGCCGGCCTAGGCCTTCTCCGCCCCACCAAACGCCAGCGCGATCAACGTATGCTGCTCCATCTCATGCGCCTTGTGCGATCCCGTCGCCGGACTCGCGCTCGCCGACCGTTTCACCGTCAGCACCCCGCGTCCATGCGCCAGCCGCTCCAAATGCGGCACCATGTACGACAGCGCGCCCATGTTCGCTGGCTCTTCCTGTACCCAGATAAAATCCCGCGCATTC
>Ga0209333_1001088_pt1 | contig 13914 bp, 11 predicted proteins | sample BlaSpr_A8_OM2_O3_FD_187982 | JGI IMG/M metagenome (GOLD analysis project Ga0209333, IMG submission 187982) | Forest soil microbial communities from Thunder Bay, Ontario, Canada - Black Spruce, Ontario site 2_A8_OM2_O3 (SPAdes) (version 2) | ecosystem: Environmental > Terrestrial > Soil > Boreal... | reverse complement strand
TGCCCATGTTTACCGTCATCATGGGTACCCAGGGTGGGCGTGTCGGCTGAGCAGCGATCTGTCCCAGGACGTAGGAGGCTGCATTGGCGTAGGCGGCGAGCCACGTCGTTTTCATCGCTGAGTCGCTCGCGCCGCCATCTGCATCTTCCAAATACTGCGTGCAATCAATGCTCGCCTCGCTGCCGATGGAGAAACCAAAGCGGATGTACCCGATCTGAGAGAATGGGGCGGTCGGCAACGTATTGCCCGCGGCCCAGGCGATGAGCGCCGCCCACCAGTTATCGACCGCCGCAACGAAGGGCGTTTCCCAGATTGCCGGGATGCCCGTAGCTACCGTCCCGTACGTACACTGCGTTCCGCCGCCGGCGCAGTTGTAGGTGCTGATGTTGGCATAGCCGTTGGCTGGAGGCGAGGGGACCGCCCCTGTGTTGCCAGGGTAGCTAGGCGTGCAGAAAGCTGCGTCCTGCGGATTTGCGACGCCTAAGTACTGTTGCCATGGCGAGTTGAAGACGTAGGACGGGGTATCCAAGTTCTCTGTTGGGTTCGACACCGGCCGGGCGTCGATATCGATGATGCAGGGATGTCCGAGGCCGCGTCCTGGAAGGCTTGCGCCGCAGGTTGCACCAACGTAGTTGGCGAGCGAACTGTTAAAGCTCGAAAAGGAAAAACGAGGGAGTGCAAATCACGGGACTTCCGCTGCAGCTAGTTCCGTCCGTGGGGGCCCAGGTGATCGGCACAGCCACGCCATCAATGTAGGGCAGGACAGTCCCTAAGTTGGTGGAGACGGGGTTCCAGGCGATGATGTTGACCTGAGCGGACGCCGCGACGAGAAGCGCGAGTACTATGAGCGCAACTTTCGCTGCCTTCCTCATCACTGGACTCGCTCCGCCGACGCGTAGATATCGTAGCTGGGGGTGCCAGTGGTGCAAGCGCTAGAAATGCTTGCCGGGAAAGTCACGGAGCCTGAGTCTGTGCTGATATAAAAATCACCAGCTGTAAAGGCCGCATTGTTTGCAGCGGAGTATATCGGCATTGTCGGGGACGCAGGGTGTGTCCCGCTTGCCGTCTGCCTCGAGGCACCGGACTGGTCGGTCCATGAGAACTGTATTGTCACTATACCGTTTCCCGAGGCGCATAGAGCGTGCTGGTTGGCATAGTAGCTAATGCGGTACTCTCCGGCGGCAGGGATTGTAAGGGTCCCATTAAACGTGCCAGTGTTGGTTGGGCTGTTAGATACGCTGGAGATCGAAGGCACTCCCTGAGCCGTGACGGAGGACGCTCCGTAGGTAGTGATTAGGCCGGCTTGGGAGAGTACGAACTCATGGCCCGCTCCGCTGGCTTGCAAGTCCAGCATATTCCCGCTCCCACTGCCGACCTCCTTCAATAACAGCATCGTATCCCCATTAGTTATTTGGTTGACGGTTACGTCGGGAGCCGCCGTTCCCACTTGCAGGGTGCTGGTGGCGCTGGGCGTCTGCGATCCGGCTCCGAAAAGTACGTCGCCGGCCGCCGGGCTCGTGCTGGTTACGAGGCAGGTGGGGCAGTCGGTGCCGTTGACGTACGTCGCAGATTCCGTGGCAAGCGTAGTCGATCCGGAGCCGCTCACGACCCAATGCAGCACGCCGTTCACCGTTGGTGCGTCGGGCAGGACGATGCCGTACTCCCCGTTGAGGAGCACAGAGGTGGGTGCGAATAACGTGATCGCGTCCAACGCGTATGGTGTAACGGGCGCTGTGCCCGCGTATAGCACGACGGCTCCCGCACCGCTGCCCGTGGCCTGGAACATCGGGGCAGCTATAGAGCCGACGCCAGCACCCGCGCTGTGCGTAAAGGTTAGAGTGCTCGTTGGGGCCGATCCAGTTCCCAGGACATCAATGATCGACCATGTATCGGTCGCAGCAGCGCTGCCAGTCCAATAGCTACCGCTGATGTTCAGGGTCGGCGAGGTTACGTTTCCCGATGAGGAGCTCGCGTTTTGTGTCGGTGCGAGCGTGGAGGTCGCCGGGCTCGCCACCTGCCCGGCCACAAACGTGCATGAGGTGAACGCGAGAACTAAATTTAGGAGAGATGCTTTCTGCATGGGCCTCCGGTGCAACGGCTCTTGTCGTTGAAGGTTGAGTCTTAAGCGCCCACTTCTGCGCTGCCCGGCTGGGCTCGGCCCAAAGGATGGAACTGGTTCGCAGTCTTGATCTTGCGCTGCGGAATGTCAATCACAAAGGGCGTGTTACGTGTTAGCTTGTGAGGTACGCATTCACAGCCGAACACCTATTTTCCACAGCCTAATGTGACATCTGACCTTGCGCCTCACTTCCAATTCCTTCATCATTGCCCCAGCAAAGGCAGTACAAGGCAGCACAGCCCGCCCGCGCAACCCGGTCCAAAAGCGGGCGCTAACTCCTTTGTTTGACGTATTTTGATAGCTAACCCCTTTAGAAGACGTCTTTTGCGGGGAAAATCATGCTTAACCCGATGATTCCAATCACAGTTGGGGGTGGGGGGGAGTATACCGAGAATTGGCGCTGCCGCACACACAGCCACCCGGCTGCGGATTCCTCATCCGGACTTTATCCCGTATTCCGTTGCGAAATCCACAGCCGGCCCAACTCGCGCTTCCGTGCCGAAACGATCGCTAAGAATGATCGCTAAAACGGATCAGTGGCTAAACGAGAAGCTCAGCCCGGTCGTCAGGACCACGTCATTCTGCTTCGTACCCTCGGGTGGGTTCGACACGTAGATGTCGCTAAAGTGGTTCTGCCAGCCCAGCCATTTGCTGATCTTCGTCACCAGTCCCAGGTCGAACGTTCCCCGGTACTCGCCCGTCTGCGTCAGGTCGGGATAAAAATAGAGCTTCTCCGTGACCACGGTGCTCTTGCCCAGCTTGTGCATCAACTCCTCGCCCAGAGTGAGTGCGCCGTAATTGTGTACTAGCTTAGAGGTCGTCGGAGGGGTTACAGTGGAGTTCGTCACCGTGTAATTCTCATCCGTGAAGTTGCCGCCGGCCAGGAAGTCCAATACTGTCCGGTCGCTCTTGATGGCATGGTAGCCAAAACCAACGCTGCCCACCGAGCGCAGGTTCAGGTCCTGCAGCGCGTTGCTCGAGAAATCGGCGGCGACAAACCCAAACGCCCGCGGATTGATGTTGCGGTCGTAACGAATCCCTCCCGCCTCGGTGTTGGCTGTCGTGCTGGGCGTCGCCAGTTGGTTGGTCCCGTAGACCGCGTTCGTATACAGGCTGAGCTTGTCAGCCTTGGTGGCGCGGGCGGCATTGAAGGCCAGCGACAGGTTCTCCGTCTGGCTGTTGCCGCGAGTCAAAGAAAAGCCCACGTTCGCCGCGCCATTCCAGCCTTCCAGCAGGCTGGGATGCAGCGCCTTCTCGTAGGCCAACTGGTCGGCATCGTTGCGGATCGCCACCACGTTCTCCTTCGGCGTCTCCACCGGAGAGCCGGGGTTTGGGGCAACCTCGATCTTTCCGTCGCTGGTGGTGATTGGCCCCACAACGGTCTGGCCATTCGACAAGGCCACGTGCAGCGGTTTATCGGTTGTGATCTGCGTGATCGCCGCAAACTGGATCGTGACGTCGCCCGCGAACTCCGTGTGCAGCACCAGAGTCTTGCCATCGGACTTCACGACCGTGCCGCTCAGGTGGTCGCCATTTTTCAACGTGATCTGATCCGCATAAACCGCCGAAGTCAATCCCAGGAACGCAATCAACCCAATAAATTCGACTTTCCGCAACACTACCTACCTCCAGATTCTAGAGTCAGTTCCGCAACTTAGATGCAATTTGAACAAACTTAGTGAGTAAGCCCAGGAATTACATGGAACGGGAAAAGAAACAGCGACGAAGCGGCACTCGATTCAAGAAGATACTATCCGCGGAGCCCCTCAAAAAGGAATCGGTCAGCCTTTGGTTTCCTTGGACTCGGTGGTCTTGTTCTGTTCGGTCGAAGCCTGCGCCGGCGGCGGCGTATCCTTCATGCCCTCTTTCAAGGCGCGAATCCCCTCGCCCAGGCCCTTGCCGAGTTCAGGCAACTTCTTGGGACCGAAAACCAGCAGAGCAATGGCAAAAATGATGATCAGGTGCGTCGGTTGGAACAAACCTTCAAGCATAGGAACCTCCACGGCACAAACACCACTCTAACTTATACGCTACCGGACTGGTTGGGGGAAGTCAAACCCTCCCAGTGTCTGAAATCTGTGTTCCCTCACTAACACCTTGTCATGCAAGTGGAGTGGGTGCTGTGACGAAGATCATAGCGGGTCGTGACCCGGGACCGCCTCTTCGCACGGCTCAAGCCTAACCGCAAAGCCCATCACACCAGCCTATTACCTCCGTGACCTTACCTTCGGCTCTGCCGCCGGACTAATGTTGGGTTGAGGCGGTAGCAATTCCGCCCCACCGCGCAAGCATTAGCACCACAATTCAAAGAGCAACCGAGCAAGCCAATCCGTCTCCGGAGAGTCGAGTGAAGCGCAAAGGCCTGTCAGTTCTTCTGTTTCTTCTCGGGGCGGTTTTCACTGCGCAATCGAGTGAGAGCCAGCCAGTAAACGTGGTGCAGTTGATGGCTTGGCTGACGGCCGGAGTGCCTGGCAGCCGCCTCGCTCGTCTCGTACAAGAGCGCGGCATCGCGAACTTGCCCAACCCGGAACAGATTCGTCAACTAGAATCCGCTGGCGCCGATGCAAGCCTGGCCCACACGCTGAACAACCTGAAACTGTCAGCCGCCGCCGGTCCCGCGAGTTCCGCGGTTCCCGCAGTCTTGCTGCGAGCCGCAGCCGATGCCCGTGCTCAGCGCTTTCACCAGGCCGAACTCGATCTACGTCAAGTCGTAAGCTCCGATCCTCAAAATGCTGCCCTGCACTTCGCTCTGGGCGCGATGCTCCGGCAACAGGAACGCTGGGATGATGCCATCGACGAAATCACGCTTTCCGCGCAGCTGATGCCGGATTTTCCCGAGAACCACAGCACCCTGGCTTACATCTTTTATCGCCTCGATGATCCCTCCGATGCCATCGCCGAAGCGCGCACCGCCCTCAGCATGGATCCGCAGAACGCCGAAGCGTACCAGTTTCTCGGTCTCGGCCTGTTCTCTGGCGGGCAATATGCCGCGGCCGTTCACGCCTTCGATGAGTCGCTGGCCCGCGAGGCCGATAACCCCGATACCTACTACGATCTGGGCATCACCCTGCACGCCAATGGCAACCTGGCCGCCGCCATCGCTGCCTATCGCCATGCCATTCAGCTGAAAGGAGAGTTCTGGGAAGCGCATTCCAACCTGGCGTTGATTTTGCACGAACAGAATAAGCTCGACGAGGCCATCGCCGAATATCGCGAAGCCAAGCGACTCGCTCCTGAGGAAGCTTCGGTTCGCAACAATCTGGGCAACACCTATTGCGACAAGGGCGACTTCGACGCCGCTGTGGTCGAACTGAGCGAACTTTACCGCCAGCATCCCGAGTGGGAGCAGGGGCACGGCTGCCTGGCCCGCGCCTATATGTCGAAGAAGAACTATGGGAATGCTATCAGCGAGTTGCAACTGGCAGTTCGCCAAAACCCCACCGGCTCCGCCGAACACCGCATCCTCGGCGAAGCCCTGTTGCTCGATGACAAGCTGGACGAAGGTGTACGCGAGTTGCGTCTGGCGGTCACGCTCAATCCCGATTCCGACACCGCCCACCACGCGCTCGGTACGGCTCTGTTCCAACAGCAGCAACTGGCGGCGGCAGAAAGAGAATTCCGCGAGGCGATTCGCCTCAACGCTTCCCCCGACAACCACTACTCTCTTGCCGCCTGCTTGATGACCATGGACCGCTACGAGGAAGCATTAGCAGAACTTGAGACGGCCGCCCGGCTCGATCCTGAGCGCACCCTCTACCGCGCCCGCCGCGACGGACTCAGGAAATTGATGCAGATGCAGACGAAGGAGCCGAATTCGCGGTAACTCGCTCCGCAAGGACAGTACCGCACAGTGTACTCCCGGCATATTTGGCTCGGCTGCCGGACTGCTTACACTGGAACGTGGAAACCTGCGCCAGCAGGGACAGGCTCGAGCCAAGAGCGAGAGGCGCGCGCCGTGCATTTGGGGAGATTGATTATGGACCTGACGCAATCTACTTCCGCCGCAGCTGCCAAGCCCGCGCAGTCTGCCATGCCGCAGCCGGAGAGCGTAGCCAACGTCCGGAGTAGTGACGTGCGGAGCAATCTTCGGAACGCTGTCCGCAATGATGCCAACGCCGCGCACAGGTCCTCCGGCTTCGGCTTGCCTTGCGCCAATTGCCGTCTCTACTATCCCGCCAATCTCGACGCCTGCCCTGCCTGCAACAGCAAAGAGCGGGTTTCTGCCAAAGTGGTCCCGGCCATTCCTAAGGTGGAGACTGCCGCCGAGCCCGCACCTGACAGTGCCGTGGTGGAGCAGGAGCGAGAGGCTTTCCTGAAAGAGTTCAAGTCCCAGCTTTTCGCGGCCCATGCCGAGGTTGCGAGTTCGCCAGTCATTTGCGTTCTGGGAGAACACCACGTTCAAGGCGGCGAGGCCGCTTCCATCTGCAAGCCCTGTTACGATCGTCTGCAGGAGCGCGTGGATGTGTGCGAAGCCGCTCTACATATCGACCTGAAAGAAGCGTCGCAGATTATCTATGACGCTGTCTGGGCCGATCCTTCCGACCCGAGCAAGACTTACATGAACGCGGCCAGCGCCCTGATCGGCGAGTTGCGTAAACGCTCCGGCGTTGCGAACGTGATCGGGCCGTTCCAGCCGCTGGATAATTGAAGATAATGGAAATGGATCGTTAAGCTGGACCATTGATTGCCCGGCTGAGCAGTCTTGCGCGTCTCTGGGCGGAGGCGATAGGGCGCTTATTCCGGCTTCACCGCGACCCACTTTCTTCCGGCGTAGAGTTTGTATCCCGCTCCGTCTTCAACCAGCTTGAGCGGCACGGGACGCTTCAACGACGCGTCCGTCTGGTAGGGCACGCTGAGCGCATCTTCATTCGCCACATTCATGACCACGAATTTGTCATCGGCGAACCCGAAGCCGTATTCCCCTGGCGCCAGTTCGGACCCGCCAATGTTCAGCTTGGACTCGGTGATGAGCAGGCCTTGATATTTCTGCTGGACCGCGGTGGAGTATCCCGAAGTATCGACCAGCGCGCCAACCGTGACTTTGCCGTCGGCCGTTTGAAATCCCGTCGAGTTCCGCAACTGAGTCGGCGCCTTCTGTCCGCGAAAGAAAAACTCCGTTGGTACCACACTCTTGAGTTCCTGGCTGCTCAGCAGGTGCTGCGCAGCCTTCTGTGCCAGGCCTGAAGTTAAGAGTACGGTGACAAAAGCCCCGAGTGCCGCCAAGCGGAAGTTCTTCATATAATTTACCCTCGCTATTTACAAGTCATGCAAGCTAGGGGAAATTTAACCCTTTCTGGCGGCGGGTGCAAACCTGCTGGATGTTGCGCCCGATAGCGAGAACTGACCTAGTCGACGCCTGATTCGCTTTGCCCGCAAGATTCGGATAGTCCACTCGGCTGCTTGCGTTTTACGCTGTGCCTACTATGACCTTTACTACCATGACTTTCCTTACGGCGGCCAGCAGTGCCATACTCGCAGAAGATTCCGCAAGCGAAATGGCGGTCGCACACTCGAACTCGACAAAGCCAACCAACGCTGGGCCAGGCGACGATCAGCCGCGCGGCGAAACTCGGGGCGACGAACGCCGCTGGAATGCGCTCATGGCACGCGATTCCGGCGAAGACGGAAAATTCGTCTTCGCCGTGGCCACCACCGGCGTCTATTGCCGGCCGTCTTGTCCGGCGCGGCGTCCGCGGCGCGAGAATGTGACGTTCTTCTCGCGGCCCGAACAGGCGGAGAAAGCCGGTTTTCGCGCCTGCCTGCGTTGCCGGCCCAGGACGTTCAGCGGCAGTCCGCAATCGGACGCGGCCAAGGAGATTTGCCGCTACATCGAACAGCACCTCGATGAACCCGTCACGCTCGAACGCTTGGGCAAGGCGTTTCGACAGAGCCCGTTCCATCTGCAGCGGCGCTTCAAGGCGGCGCTCGGGATCACGCCGCGGGAGTATGCCGATTCCTGCCGCCTGCGGTTGCTCAAGCGTAACCTGCAGGCGGGAGACAATGTGACGCGCGCCATGTATGACGCCGGCTACGGATCGAGCAGCCGTCTTTACGAGAAGACCGCATCGCAACTGGGCATGACGCCAGATAAGTACCGCCGCGGTGCCGTCGCCGCCACGGTTCGCTATGCCATCGTGGATTCGCCGCTGGGACGCATGCTGATTGCGGCTACAGACCGGGGAGTTTGCTCCATCCAGTTCGCGAGTTCCGATGGCGAGTTGATTGAAGGCCTCAGGCGCGAGTTCCCGTTTGCCATGCGCAAGCCCGATGAAGGCGGATTGCAAGCCTGGATTGCGGCTTTGCTTTCGAAGATGACCGGCCGGGAGTTGAATGCCGCGCTGCCGCTGGATATTCGGGCTACGGCATTTCAGCGGCGGGTGTGGACTTATTTGCAGTCGATCCCGTTCGGTGCGACGCGATCTTACGGCGAAGTAGCGAAAGCGATTGGTCGGCCCAGCGCCAGCCGGGCCGTAGCTCGGGCGTGCGCTACGAACCCCGTGGCCGTGGCCATTCCGTGCCATCGCGTGGTGCGGGAAGATGGCAACATCAGCGGCTATCGCTGGGGAGTGGAGCGCAAGAAGACGCTGCTGGAGATAGAGCGGGGAGTGTAGAGGTTGGCTTCGGGCTCCGGCTGTCGGGCTTCGGCCAGATTGGTTCAGATCAAGAAAATTCACAGATCCCCGCAGAGCTGCCGGGACAAGGGCGAGTCGCCCCTTCATTGGCTCGCGCGGCTTCCCCGCGCTACAGCCGCCCAGTTCACGAACGCCAGCGCGATCGTTGCGATCAGGATTAACGACTGGCCGAAATCCACGCGTGTTATCAGAATTACGCACAGGATCACTCCCAGCACGGCAAGGAAATTTCCGGCGGGCAGGTGGAACATTGCGGGTGCGTCCTCTGGTTGCTTGCGGCGGAGGATGGGGAGGGCGGCGCAGCCTACGGCGTAGTAGAGGAGGCGGGCTACGGCGGAGAGGGTTACGTTCCATTTGAAATCGCCGATCAGGGCTAGTCCCCAGACCATGGCGGCGAAGACGAGAATCGACACATACGGAGTGTGAAAGCGGCGATGGACCGTGGCGAAGACTTTGGGGAAGTCTCCTTGTTCGGCTAGGGCGAAGGGGACGCGGGGCATGGCGAGAATTTTTGCGCTGAGGTATCCGTAGAAAGAGATTAGCGCGCCGATGGCTACCAGAGCCGCGCCGAGGGGACCGACCGCAATTCGCGCCACATCGGCCAGAGGGCGCTGGCTGTGCGCGGCGTCGGGCAGGACTCCGACGACCACCCACTGGATTAGGGCGTAGATCACGGTGCAGAGCAGGAGAGCGGTGAAGAGGGCGAAGGGAGCGTCGCGGCGGGGATTTTTCGCTTCGCTCATGGGCGCGAGGGCCGTTTCGAAACCTCCGTAGGCGAAGACCAGGAGCAGCATGGCTTTCAGCCACTGGCTGGTGTTGGGGGACGCGATGGGAGCGGTTGCAATGGTCCAGTGGTGTGCCTGAAGCACGAACAGACCTAAGACAATCACCGCGAATAACGGTATAAGCTTGGCGGCTGTGAAGACGTTGCTCACCTGGGCACCGGCGCGCACGCCGCGAATGTTGATGAGAGTTAGAAGGCCTACCAGCACGGTCAGAATGATGGCGCGGGGCAGGGGATCTTTGGCGTGAGGAAAAAACTCGCCCAGGTAGATTACGAATAAGTTGGCGTTGGCGGCGGGTGCGGCTACTTGGCCGAGCCACAGCATCCAGGCGGTTTGGATGCCCATGAGGCGGCCGAAGGCGACGCGGGCGTAGAGGTAGGGGCCGCCGGCTTGCTGAAAGCGCGATGCAACCTCGGCGAAGCAGGCGATGATCACGCTCATGCCGACGCCGGCCGCGAGTACGGCGTACGGGCTGTAGTTGCCGATGAGCGCGGCCACGGTGGAGGGCAGGCCGAAGACTCCGCTGCCGATGATGGAGTTGACGACGAGCGCGACCAGGCTCCAGCGGCCGATGGCGCGGATGAGGTCGTGGCGAGGCGAGGTTGGCGAAGACGGGTCCATTTAACGTGCGTTTGTATCACAAATCGCAAAATTTCCAAAAACAGTCTCTTGGCAGCGTTGCCTTCAGTAACCGGGGCTGGTGACCTTGGAACAGATGACGAGTGCACTGTTGGCCGGGGCGCAGAAGCGGGCGCGCACACGAAGGTTGCAAGCTCGGCGAAGAAATCCCTGCGTTGAAAGCGTGAAAAGCCTTGCCAGTGGCCGAGTTCAGCGTGACCGGGTGCCGGTACTGAATCCTTAGACCAAAGTAATTGCTGGAATTACCAAAGCGCATGATCGTGGGACATCTATCCGCTGCGCGTTGCCGATGAGATGTTCAAACGACACACGGATCGTCACGCCGACCATGGGGAACGATAAGCAGATGGACGACCTTCACACACGGATGGTGAGAGTGACCGAGGACCTGCGGGTGATTCAGCGGGAGCTGAACTGTGCCGCCATGCAAGCGCCCAGCGATCCGGAATTGATGGAGGCGTTGAGCGCGCTGCCGGAGACCGAAGCCATACAGGTGCTGTGCAAGTCGCTCGACCAGATGCGCCACTTCCTGTGGTTTTATACCCAGGTGATGAGCAACGATCCAGAACTGGGCGACAAGCTGCGGCAATCGAACGCGTCGCAGACAGTCGAAGACGCGAAGGTAGATACGTCATTCCTCGATCAGCTCACACGGGCCGATGAAGCTGTCCTTTTGCGCTACCTGGCCGAGGCGAAGGACCGCAAGCCGAATTAGAACAACCTTAACCCGCACTCGTCCGGATGTGGAGGCGTACGCAGGACGTAGAGTCGGATAACGCCTAAAGTCCGCGTCCGCGGACGAAGGTCCTCCGCACTTCTCCATTGGGACTTAGTACCACGATGTTTGCTTCTGCGCCCGGGGAGAGTTGTCCGTGCTGCGGGAGACCAGCGGCGCGAGTGGGATTCAGGGTTGCGGCACGGACGGCATTCTGCAGGCTCCATCCGGCGAATTGGGTCAGGTTGCGCACGGCCTTGTCCATGGTGAGGACACTGCCGGCGAGTTTTCCATCGGGTTCGCCATGAATCGTGCAGCGGCCGTTTTTCACATCGACCTGAATGGGGCCGAGCTGGTAGGTGCCGTCGGGCATGCCGGCGGCGGCGGTGGCGTCCGTGATGAGAACCGCGCGTTCGAGGCCTTTGGCTTTCAGGAAAATTTGAACAACTTCGGGCGCGACATGAATTCCATCGGCGATGACATCGGCGCTGATATCCCCGTTGGCCAGCACTTCACCGATAATGCCGGGCTCGCGGTGATCGAGCGGGCGCATGGCATTGAAGGTGTGGGTGGCGTGGCGGGCGCCGGCCTGCACGGCGGCGCGCGCGATCTCCAAGGTGGAGTCCGAGTGGCCGATGCTCACGCAAACGTTGCGGCGGGCGGCCTCGGCGATTACCTCGAGTGCTCCGGGAAGTTCGGGTGCGATGGTCATCATGCGCACGTGGCCACGCGCGGCCTGCCAGAGACGGTTGAAGATTTGCACGGTGGGCTCGACGAGGTATTCCGGGGGATGAACGCCACGGCGTTTGTGGCTGAGAAACGGGCCTTCCAGGTGGATGCCAAGAGGGCGAGCCTGAACCTTGCCGCCGTTACTGGGTTTGAGATCAGGAGCCGCTTCAATGGCATCGGCGAGGAGTTCCAGTGCCTGGCAGGTCTGGTCGAGCGGCGCCGCGACGGTGGTGGGGAAATAGCCGGTAACACCATGCGTGGCCAGGAATTTGTTCAGATGCGGCAACTCGGCGGTGGAGGCCCGCATGACGTCGAGTCCGGCGCCGCCGTGCATGTGAATGTCGACGAAACCGGGTGCGAGAATGGCGCCGGCAAAGTCGCGGGTGAGATCGACCACGGTTGCATTCTTTGGAATTTCCTGTTGAGCCCGCGAGGAAACGGCGGAGATGATGCCATCCTCGATGAAGACGAGGGAGTTCTGCACTTCTTGCAGCGGCGTGTACAGACGATGAGCGCAGAGAACGATCATGGTGGTCCATCACAGCCGGTCATTCGAGTTTAGTCGGGCACATTTAGTAATAGTAAGGACGCGCGGCGTTCGGTGCCGTGCGTGACCAGTGTAGCGCGAAAGAGGCTGAGACAGGCGGGAGAGGAGCAGCCAGCATCACGATGCTATAATCTTAATGCCCATCGAGAAGTTAAAGTGCGCGGGTGGATGGGCCTTTCGTTGTTGCCGCGCGCAGCGCCGTCGGGGAGTGGCTCAGCCTGGTAGAGCACCTGGTTCGGGACCAGGGGGTCGGAGGTTCAAATCCTCTCTCCCCGACCAATTATTTCAAAGACTTGAACGATACTTCTGGTTTTCCGTCTACATTGATGGTGTCGATTTTGTAGACGGTGCCTGCTTCGATGTTTTTCCACCGGCGTCTCGCGTAGGAATTCCAAAACGATCTTTCTGCGAAGCTCGCTTGATCTTTCATCCCGCAGGCTTAAAGAAGACCCCGGAATGCGTCGGACCAAATTGTCAACGCCGGGCACCCCCGCTGCGCTCTGTACCAAGTGACGGCCGGTCACTCGTCCTGTGTCAAGTCAACCGATGACTCCGCAGTGCCTAGCGGCTTGGAAGCGTGCGAGGATTGCGCCTCTATTGACGGCCATCTACGACGCGCTGGGACGGATGGTCGAGAATAACGCCGGCGGTAGCTATACTGAGATCATTTACGGACCGACGGGGAAGAAGCTGGCCACGGCCAACGGAACGACCTTGATCAAGGCCTTCATCGCACTGCCGGGTGGAGCGAAAGCCATCTACAATTCCACAGGCTTGGCATACTATCGTCACTCGGATTGGCTGGGCAGTTCGCGGCTCACTTCTACGGCTACGAGACCTACATCGATGTACTCAAGTACGGCCTATGCGCCGTTCGGGGAGTCTCAGCAGGGTCAGACCTCGGGCACAGCGGACGCTTCGTTTACGGGGCAGGATCAGGACACGGTTAGCAGTTTGTATGACTTCCCGGCGCGGCGTTATAGCCCCAGCCAGGGCCGCTGGATCTCGCCTGATCCGCTCGGTCGTGGTGCGGTGTCGCTGGCCAAGCCGCAGAGCTGGAACCGCTACGTCTACGTCAACAACAACCCGCTTCGACTCGTTGACCCAAACGGAACAACCAACGTTATGCCTATTCCCTGCGACGCTCAGCAGAGCGGTTGCCAGTGGGGAGCGGGAGGGGGAGGCAACGAGGGTGGAGGCGGTGGCAGCGGCGGAGGAGGGAGCGACGATGATGACGATGACGACAACAGCGGCAATCCTCCAGCGGACCAATGCGACCCGAACGACCCGAGCTGCCAGCTACAAGACGTCTCCTCAACACAGCTACCTCCCTGCGGTCAAAATGTAACCATTCAAGTTCCGCAGCAGCTTCAGAACTCCCAGTACCAACAGTTCGGCGCAGCCGTGACAAGCGTCACGCTAACCGCAAATGGCGACCTCGCGGGTTTCCAAATTGCCAATATAACGCCCCTTAACTTCCAGGGCTTGCAGTTACCCGGCAATTCTCGATTGACTGTAGAGGCTGCTCCGGGAGGATTCACCGTAGATGTCTCGGGCACACCCGGTTATCTCGATCTGCCCACGGGCAGTTGGTATAGTGCGGGGGTGAACTACGCGCAGTTCTCAAACGGACAATTCACGAACGTGAATGGAGAAGTCGAAGGAATCTCCGGCACGAGCGTGCTGGGGTCTATGCTGGGCGTAAACTCGCAAATCCAAAACTCACTCAACAGTAATCAGGATGCGGT
>Ga0209333_1001086_pt1 | contig 13917 bp, 8 predicted proteins | sample BlaSpr_A8_OM2_O3_FD_187982 | JGI IMG/M metagenome (GOLD analysis project Ga0209333, IMG submission 187982) | Forest soil microbial communities from Thunder Bay, Ontario, Canada - Black Spruce, Ontario site 2_A8_OM2_O3 (SPAdes) (version 2) | ecosystem: Environmental > Terrestrial > Soil > Boreal... | reverse complement strand
TTCGAGTCCACGGCCTGTGAGCGTCAGATCATCATTCTCGAAGGCAGCCATCGACTCGAAGGTGTGATTCTCCATCCTCCAGTGTTGGAAATTGATCCAGGTTACGCTGATGCCGCTGGCTTTCGCGGAGGACTCGCCGAGCCACACCAGACGCTCGCCCGAAGGGAAAGGCAGCGGCTTGAGAAGAACGGCATACACCGCGCTGAAGATGGCGGTGTTTGCGCCGATTCCGACAGCCAACGTCAGAATCACGATCAGCGAGAAGACGCGCGCTCTCCAGATACCTCGCGCCGCGAAGCGAAGGTCTTGCAGGAACGATTCAAACGTAGGGAATTGCCACGATTCAAAGCTTCGCTCGCGCACGGTGGTCTGATTACCAAAGTGGCGCCGCGCTGCGGTGCGCGCCTCTTCCGGCGCCATGCCCCGCTCCAGATTCTCATCAATTAGGAACTGAAGATGAGCGTCCATCTCCTGCTGCAGTTCGCTGGCGAGATTCCGCCGTCTTCCGAGCGCACGTGCCATCTTCGACCGCCACTGGCGCATGAGATCAACCCTCCGGTGCCAAAATCCTTTCCATGGCTAGAGCAAATCGCTGCCACTTCGAAGTTGCCTTCACCAGTTGCTTGCGCCCGGCCGGCGTCAGACTGTAATACCGGGCGCGGCGCCCGTTGGGCGAAGTCTTCCACTGTGCGGAAATCCATTCGCACTGAAGAAGACGCTGGAGTGCAGGGTACAGTGAGCCGTTGTCGACGAGAAATTCACTGTCGGATTGTTTTTGCAGGAACTGCGAGATTCCATAGGCGTGGTTGGACTCTAGCTTGAGGCTCCGGAGGATTAGCACTTCAAGAGTTCCCTGAAGCAGTTCGAGCCTGCTATTAGGTAGCCTATCTACAGTAGACACCCTACCTGTATAAGATAAAAGCTGGGGTTTGTCAAGCGAGCCTGCCAAGGCCAACCTCCAGACCCGGAAGCGCACCTGTCGCCACAAAACCGGGGAGGAAGCTTGGCGAGGCGGAGGGTTGGCCGGAAATCCAGTCGAATGTCCCAAGCAAAATTCGGTTTGATTTTCGCTCTCGTGTGGCGCTTGCAGGCTCAACTGTTGCGAACAGGCCTAACCGCTCATACAGCTTCAGTTTTGGGGTTTCCGAGTGGATCAGTAACGAAAAATGCGCTTGTGTTTACCAATCCAATTCCACTTGGACGTATAGTCGCGTGATCGGAAACTGACCCACGACCGATCGGAAAATCTAGCGGCGAAAATTCCGGCGCTGCGATACGCTGAGGATTGGTTCGGGTATTCCGTTTTCGAGTAATTTCGCGAACTGTTCGGGGAGGACCGGCCGGCTGAAATAATAGCCTTGGGCCTCGTCGCACTGCCGCGCCTGAAGAAATGCCAGCTCTTCCTGTGTTTCCACGCCTTCGGCTACCACGCGCAGCTTCAGACTGCGGCCCATGCTGATCACGGCGGTGACGATGGTGGTCTCGTCCGGAGCAGTGGTGATCTGGCGGATGAACGACTGATCGATTTTCAGGGCGTCAATCGGAAACTTGCGCAGATAGCTGAGGCTGGAATAACCCGTGCCGAAGTCATCCACAGCCATCTGCACGCCGCTGGCCCGCAGTGTCTTCAGGATGGCCTGCGTGGATTCGGCGCGTTTCATCAAGACGCTTTCGGTTAGTTCCAGCTCCAGCAATTTGGGATCGAGGCACTCCTCGCGCAAGATTCTGAATACGCCGTCGAGAAAACCCTCGTCGCGAAACTGCAGCGCGGAGATATTCACGGCCATGGTAATCAGCGGCAAGCCCTCCTTCACCCAGGTGCAGGCTTGTTTGCAAGCTTCGCGCAGCACCCAGTTGCCGATGGGCACGATCAAGCCGCAGTCTTCCGCGATGGGAATAAAATCGCCCGGAGGGACCAGCCCGCGCACGGGATGTTTCCAGCGGCTCAAAGCTTCTGCGCCAGAAATCTGCCCGGTGCTCAAATTGACCTTGGGTTGGTAGTGCACCACGAATTCTCCGCGCTCCAGTGCCCGCCGTAGACTTTCCTCGATGGATTGGCGCTCCACGGCGCGCACATTCATCGCGGGCTTAAAGAACTGATAGCTCTGCCGCCCGTTTTCCTTGGCCTGATACATGGCGGTGTCCGCGTTCTTGATGAGCGTTTCCGCGTCGGAGCCGTCGTCGGGAAAGACGCTCAAGCCGATGCTGGTGGTGACGTGCAAGTCGTGCTGGTCAATCGAATGAGCCTCGGCCACCGTCTGCAACATTCTTCTGGCGGTGATGGCGGCATCTTCGGATTGGCCCACCTCGGTGAGCAGCACCACGAATTCGTCGCCGCCCGGGCGGCTGACGGTATCGGAACCGCGCACGCAATCCACCAGGCGCTTGGCAACGGATTGCAAAAGTTTGTCGCCGGTGGGATGGCCCAGCGAATCGTTGATGTGCTTGAATCCATCCAGATCCAGGAACAGCACGGCAACTTTTTTGGAATGACGCTGCGCCCAGGCGATGGCCTGGCTCACACGGTCGTTCAGCAGCATGCGATTGGGCATGCCCGTCAGGAAATCGTGCTGCGCCGAATGGGTCATCTCCAGGGCCATGGCGCGCGCCGCGCTCACATCGCGAAACACGATCACCGCTCCCGTGGCCTTTCCTTCCCGGTCATGGATGGGCGCGACGGAATCTTCGATGGGAATCTCCGTGCCATCGCGCCGCACCAGGATGCAGTTCGCCGGCAGGTGCACCGTGCAGTTTTGTTCGACGGATCGCTCCATCGGATTCGGAGTGGGTTCGCGGGTGTTGGCGTCCAGAATGCGAAAGACTTCGGCCATCGGCCGGCCGAAGGCATCCTGCCGCGACCAACTCGTCATTTTTTCCGCCACCAGATTCAGAAAGGTGATGTTTCCAGAGGCATCCGTGCAAATCACGGCGTCGCCGATGCAATTCAGTGTGACTTGGGCGCGTTCCTTCTCGACGAAAAGCGCCTCCTCCATGGACTTGCGCTCGACGGCGTAACGCAGGGCGCGCAGCAGCCCTTTGGTTTCGATCTGGCCCTTGATGAGATAGTCTTGCGCGCCCACTTGAAGGGCGTTTCCGGCCAGGGACTCATCGTCCAAACTCGTCAGCACCACCAGCGGAACGCGCGGCGCGGCGGCATGTGCGCGGCGCACGGCATCCAATCCCTGTGAATCGGGCAACCCGAGATCCAGCAAGATAATGTCAATGGGATCCTCGACAAGGCACTTCTCCGCCTCGCTCATGCTCCCCACGCGCATCACTGCGGTATCGGTCGCGCCTTGCTCGTTGAACATCTCGCGAATCAAGCGAGCATCTCCCGCGTTATCCTCGACCAGGAGCAGCAGTTTGATCGCCCGCTTTGTCATGAGCTTACTTTTCCTGCGGTAGCTTGACCTTGGTCAGCCAGAAATCGTTGATGCTCCCCACCAGGCTCTCGAACACGTCCAACTGCACGGGCTTGCTGAGGTAGCAGTTCGCCTGCAGCTGGTAGCTTTTCACGATGTCGGCTTCCGCGTCGGAAGTGGTGAGGATCACCGTGGGTATGGTTTTCAGGTTGTCATCTTCCTTGATGTGCGCCAGAACCTCGCGGCCGTCCATCTTGGGCAGGTTTAGATCGAGCAAAATCAGATCCGGCCGAGGCGCATTGGCGTGGATCCCCTCGCGCCTCAGAAAGGTCATAGCCTCCACGCCGTCCGTGGCCACGTGCAAGCGAATGCTCGGATTGGCGTCGCGGAAAGCTTCCTGCGTCAAGCGCACATCACCGGGACTATCTTCCACTAATAGAACTTCCATCGGCATGCCGTCTTCTCCTATGCGTCTCATGATTTCACCCCACTTCCCGCCAGCGCGAAGCTGAATGTGGATCCTTTACCGGGCTGCGACTGGACCGAAATTTCGCCGCCATGCCGCTCGACGATCTTTTTGCAGATCGCCAGGCCGATGCCGGTGCCGGCAAACTCCTCCCGTTTGTGCAGGCGTTGGAACATCACAAAAATTCTTTCGAAATATTGCGGGTCAATTCCCAGGCCGTTGTCGCGCACCGAGAACGTCCACTTACCGCCGCCATTTTTGATGGCGGAAATGTGTATGCGCGGCACGCCGGGGTTTTGATACTTGATGGCGTTGCCGATCAGATTCTGAAACAGCTGCACCAGCTGCGTTTCGTCTGCCAGAACGGGGGGCAGGAGATCGTGCGTTACCATCGCGCCGCTATCGGCAATGGCGCCGCGCAGATTCAAGATCGCCCGCTGCAGCGCTTCCTCGCTGGAGGTTTCCCGCAACTCCTTCCCTTTGGTTCCCACGCGCGAATACGCCAGCAAGTCCTGAATCAGCCCTTGCATGCGGTTCGCGCCATCCACCGCGAAGGTGATGAACTCATCGGCGTCGGAGTCCAGGCGGCCCTTGTAACGCCGGGCCAGCAATTGCGTATAGCTCGCGACCATGCGCAGCGGCTCCTGCAAATCGTGCGAGGCGATGTAGGCGAATTGCCCCAGTTCCTCGTTGGAGCGATTGAGTTCCTCTACCTTATATAGAAGGTGAGCTTCGGCGACTTTACGCGTGGTTATGTCGCGGATTGCGGCCGTCACCAGGACGCCTTCAGCGCTTTCCAGCGGGCTGAGCATGATTTCGATGGGGAACTCGGTGCCATCCTTGCGCCTTCCAGTGATTTCAATTCCCGTGCCAATCTGCTGAGCGAGCGCGTCCTCGGTGGAGCGCAGCGCGTCGGCGATCAGGCGTTCCGCGAATCCCGCCGGGATGATGTTCTTCATCCGTTGCCCGACGAGTTCATCGCGGTGATAGCCGAATTGTTTTTCGGCTTGCACGTTCAGCAGGACAATGTCTCCCTTTTGGTTCACTACAACCATCGCGTCGGGGGCTGCTTCGAGCAATCCGCGGTAGCGGCCTTCCATGCGCGCCAGATGCTTTTCGGCTTCTTTGCGCACGCTGATGTCGCGGATGGCAGCCGTCACAAGGATTCCCTCGGCGCTGTCCAGCGGACTCAGCATGATTTCGATGGGGAATTCCGTTCCGTTCTTTCTTAGCGCGATGAGTTCTATGCCCGTGCCGATCTGCTGCGCGAGCGCGTCTTCGGCTGATCGCAGACCGTCCGCCACCAGCCGTTCCGCAAAGCCCTCGGGAATAATGTTCTTCACTTTCTGGCCCACGAGCTCGTCGCGGCGGTAGCCGAACTGTTTTTCGGCCTGCACGTTCAATAGCACGATGTCTCCGCTTGGATTTACCACCACCATCGCGTCTGGAGCAGCCTCCAGCAATCCACGGTAGCGGCCTTCCATGAGCGCCAGATGTTTTTCCGCTTCCCTGCGCACGCTGATGTTGCGAATCGCCGCCGTTACCAGGATTCCTTCGGCGCTGTCCAGGGGGCTCAGCATGATTTCAATGGGGAATTCACTGCCATTTTTACGCCGGGCGATGAGCTCGATGCCCGTGCCGATCTGCTGCGCGAGCGCGTCTTCCACGGAACGCTTTTCGTCGGCGATCAACCGCTCGGCGAAGCCACTGGGAATGATGTTCTTCACCTTCTGGCCGAGGAGTTCATCGCGGCGGTAACCGAACTGCTTTTCGGCCTGCACGTTGAGCAGTACGATTTCGCCACCCTGATTCACTACCACCATTGCGTCTGGCGCGGCTTCCAGCAGCCCGCGATAGCGGCCTTCCATGCGCGCCAAGTGTTTTTCGGCTTCTTTGCGCACGCTGATGTCGCGAATCGCGGCTGTAACCACGATGCCTTCGGCGCTTTCCAGTGGGCTGAGCATGATCTCGATTGGGAATTCGCTGCCATTCTTGCGCAGTCCAGTGAGCTCGATGCCGGTGCCAATCTGCTGCGCCAGGGCGTCTTCCACGGAGCGTTTTTCGTCGGCAATCAGCCGTTCCGCAAAGCCCTTGGGAATGATGTTTTTCACGCGCTGCCCTACAAGTTCGTCGCGCCGGTACCCGAATTGTTTCTCGGCCTGCACGTTCAGCAAGACAATGTCTCCCTTTTGATTCACCACCACCATCGCGTCCGGAGCCGCTTCCAGCAGCCCGCGGTAACGCCCTTCCATGCGCGCCAGATGCTTTTCGGCTTCTTTGCGCACGCTGATATCGCGAATCGCCGCGGTCACCAAAATTCCTTCGGCGCTTTCTAGAGGGCTGAGCATCAGCTCGATAGGGAACTCGGTGCCATCCTTTCTACGCGCTATCAACTCGATGCCCGTGCCGATCTGCTGTGCCAGCGCTTCGGCGGCGCTGCGCGTGCCGTCGGCCACCAGCCGTTCCGCGAAGCCCTCGGGAATAATGTTCTTCACCTTCTGGCCGACGAGCTCGTCGCGGTGATAGCCAAACTGCTTTTCCGCCTGTAGGTTCAGAAGAACGATTTCCCCGCGGTGATTCACTACCACCATCGCGTCCGGCGCTGCTTCCAATAGGCCGCGGTATTTTGCCCCGGATGCCTTATGCACCTCTTCAGCGAACTCGCTTTCGAAGTTCTTGCGCTGCGCGCTCCAGCCCGCAGCCATGGCGAGCAGCAAACCCAGCACGGTTCCAAAGAGCAGCACAAATTTAAACTGGCGCGAGCGCCGGCTGGCATCGGTGTTGCGTATCACTAGTAGTCGCAGCTCTTCGTCCTGCATGCTGCGAATGCGCTCTTGAAACTGGTCCATGATCTGTTCGCCGCTGCCCTCGCGCACAAAATCAGCCGCCGCATTCATGCCTTTGGTCCGCCGCAGGCTTATGACTGTCTCCGCGTATTGCATGCTCCGGTCGGCCAAGTTCATTAGGTTCCGGATCCTCAGCTGCTGAACGGAGTTATCCACCGTTAGATCGCGGATGTTGGCCTGTGCCTGTTCGGAACGAGCGATGGCGGCGCGATAGGCCTGCAGAGAATTTTCGTCGCCGGTGATGACGAATCCGCGATAACTGGATTCGACGGTCTCCATCGCCCCGTCTAGATCCTGGAGATTCTCGAGGACTTCGTGCGTGTGGCGCACCCGGCGGTCGCTTTGATCGGAGACGGCCATGCCGCGATACGAGATCATACCCACGGCCAGCAACATCGCAATGGCAACGCCAAACGTTAGTTGTATCTTGCGCTTCAAAGGAAACTTCGACTTCATTGCGCACCAACTCGAGAAGGGGGATTGCTATTCCGTACATGACCCTGAAGGCTGTAAGAGGGCAGCCTGTTGCCATGCCGGTCTTTTTAGAAGGGAACTCAATCCTATACCAGCTTGCAGAAACGTCAAGGCGGGTTTGCCATCAGGAGTCGCATAGACCATCAGCGAAGAATGCCTGCTGGTGAATGCTGGAAGATCCGAGCGAGCCGCGCGCGTTTCACACGTGCGCGATCCGCAGTTGGCGCCCGTTGATTTTGCGACGCGCCAATCGTCGTTCGGCGGTGCTACAGCTCGTCGCGCACAATAGGAGCGACTTGAGTGCCCAGAATCTCTATCGCGCGCAGCATTTTCTGGTGCGGAAGCGTGGATACGCCCATTTGGAACGTGATGCGAGAGATGCCGCCGAGAGCTTCGTTTACGTAAAGGATTTTTTTCGCGACCGTTCGAGCGTCACCTATCAGCAGCGCTCCAGTGGGCCCGCGCTGTGCGTCGAATTGCGCGCGGGTGGTGGCCGGCCAGCCGCGTTCCTTGCCGATTTCGGTAAAAGTGTGCGCGTAGCCTGGAAAGAAAGTATCCGCGGCTTTGTCTGTGGTGTCCGCGAGAAAGCCGATGGAATGAAGACCGACAGTGAGGCGGTCGGGGGAATGGCCGGAGCGTCGCCCGGCTTCGCGGTAGAGGTCAACGAGCGGGCGGAAACGTATCGGCTCGCCGCCGATGATGGCGACCATGAGAGGAAGTCCGAGCATTCCCGCGCGAACAAAGGATTCGGGCGTGCCGCCCACACCGACCCATATCGGCAACGGATTTTGCAGCGGACGAGGGTAGATTGCCTGGCCGGTAAGGGCTGCGCGATGTTTGCCGGACCAGTGCACTTCCGTGCTGGCGCGAATTTTTAATAGCAGATCGAGCTTTTCCGCGAAGAGCGAGTCGTAATCTTCCAGACGCAGGCCGAAAAGGGGATACGACTCAACGAAAGAACCGCGGCCGGCGACAATCTCGGCGCGGCCCCGGGAGATCAGATCGAGCGTCGCGAACTCCTGAAAAACTCGAACAGGATCCGAAGCGCTAAGAACGGTGACGGCGCTGGTGAGGCGAATCTTTTGCGTGCGTGCGGCGGCAGCAGAGAGGATCACGACGGGAGCTGAGTCCAGGAATTCCGCGCGGTGATGTTCACCGATGCCGAAGACGTCCAGGCCCACGCGATCGGCGAGCTCGATCTCTTCGAGCAGATGGTGCATGCGCTCCGCCGGAGTGAGGGTCAGACCCGTGGCCGGATCGGAGATGGCTGCCGCGAAGCTATCGATACCAATCTGCATTCAGGTCACTCCTCGAAGGCCGTGTTAATTGGATTGATGAACCTACCACGGATGAAAACGGATGGAGCCGCGCTTAACCTTTACTTGGGTAATGGCTATGGAGATCAAGGCGACCACGCCTAGCGTCGCCAAGCCGAAGTAGATGTCGATGTAGGAGAACAGCCTGCTCTGGGTGATCACGTCATTTTGAAAGAGCTGCAATGCTCCCAGCCCGGGAACGCTGCCAGGGCCGCCGTTGCGGTGAATCAGATCGGCATATTGCGTCAGGGTGGAGCGAGTGGTGGCGTCCAGACGATTGGAGACGTCCAAGAGGCGCGAGGAATGCAGCGTCATGCGGCGATCGAACAAGACGGTTGCCGCGGTGACACCAAAAGTGTTTCCGAGCTGGCGCACGAAGAAGTACGTGGTGGAAATGTCATTGACCTGGCCTACCGGCGCATTGGCGGAGACAACGTTCCCGGCCGCGAGGATAACCGGGCCGATGCAAAAGCCTTGCAGGAAAATTACGGGCGCCAAGACTATGGTGGGGGTGGTGGGCGTCCAGATATAGCAGATCGTGAGGTACGTTGCGACCAAGATCAGCAAGCCGCCGGCTAGCGTGCGCACGGGACCCAAGCGGGGAATCAGCAAGTGCAAAGCGTACTGCAGCCCTAGCCCCAGGCCGAGCGTGTACATGGAAATAAAACCGCCCGCCTGCAAAGCGCTGTAATCCTGTACGGAACGAAGGTATTGCGGCACGACATAAAGGCCGGCCCCGAAGAACGCTCCCACGATCAGAATCACCAGGAGGTAGGTGCGCAGGGCAGCGTGGCGAACAATCATGTGCAAATGCAAGACCGGCGAGGGGTTCTGAGGGCGGTAATCCCACCAGAGAAACGCGATGAAGAGAACGGCTGCCGCAAGCAGAGCCAGGGTAATCCAGCTCGACTGGAACCACAGATCGCGCTCGCCGCGGCTGGTGGCAGTTTCCATGCAGGCCAGCGAGGCAATCAGCAGCAGCGCGCCCCAGATGTCAACCTTGGTCTCTTTCCGGTGCTCGCGCAAAAATCCCGGAGGGACAAGCTTCCAGATAAGAAAAGCGCCGATCGCCAGAAAGGGAAAATCAACCAGGAAGGCATAATTCCAGTGAAAGGTATCGGTGACCCACCCCATGACGGTCGGATAAGGGACTTCAAAAGCAGAAAGAATGAGGTAAAGCTTGGTGACCGCCGCCATCCTGGCTTTCCCGGGAAACAGCAGCCCGGAGAGAATGACGACGCGCACCAGAAACGCGCCGCCGCCGAATCCCATAATCAAGCGCGAAGCCAGCAGCTGCGCGAGACTACCCGTGCTCAGCACGCAGCCCATCGCACCCGTGGCATAGATCGCGATGCTTACCAGCAAGTGACGCCTGGCGCCCATGACGCGCGTCATCCAGGCGGCCATTGCAATGGAGCAAAGGTAACCGACATTATAAAGAATGATCACCCAGCTGATTTCATCAGAGCTGGCGCCTACGTTACCCTGCATGTCCGGAAGGAACACGTTGATGGAGAGGCGGTTGGAGATTTCAATGGCGGCAACCATGCCAACGGTCAGGAGGACGGCGATGCGCCGGCCGTAAGGCAGGGCCGGCACTACGCTGTTGAGGAACCGTTCCTCTTCCAGTTCCCAGGATTCTGGGGGACTACTGAGATAGGCCATTGCGCTTGTTCACCGTGAGCGAGTGTAAATCGTCGCTTCCACATTCATGCCGGGCCGCAGCACGAGATTCGGATTCTTGTTGGGCTTCACCAGGATTTTCACCGGAATGCGCTGCACGACTTTGATGAAATTGCCAGTCGCGTTTTGCGGCGGCAGCAATGCTTGCCGCGAACCGGCCGCTCCGGCAATGGAATCGACCGTGCCTTCGAACTCTTCGTGGTAGGTATCCACGTGAATGCGAACTTTCTGACCGACGGCGACGTTTTCGAGTTGCGTCTCCTTGAAATTCGCGGTGATGTATACCTGATCGAGAGGCACGACTGTGAAGAGCAACTGTCCCGGCGAAACGTACTGGCCCAAGTCCACGGACTTCTGGGTTACTTGCCCTGTGATGGGGGCGGTGATGTGAGTGTAGGCGAGATTTAACTCGGCTTGTTGCAGCGCGGCCTTGGCGCGTTCGACCGTTGCGAGCGCCGATTTGTAGCTGGCTACGGCGATGGGCACCTGCTGCTCGCGGGCTTTAGTCTCCATGAATTGAGACTCCGAGCGCGACGCCTTCGCCTGGGCGGCATGCGCATTCGCGCGCGCGATCAGCACGGCTTGTTGCGCGGCGGAAAGTTGCTGCTCAGCTGCCGCCAGATCACTTTTCGCCACGCGCGCGGTAGCTTCGACCGCATCGAATTGATATTTGGAGACGTCGTCGGTGCCGAGCAAAGGTGTGTAACGGGCGAGATCGCTTTGCGCGCGTTCGTTGGTGGCTTGTTTGGCGGCGACGTTGGCTTCAGCGACCTGGAGATTCGCGGTGGCGGACTGCTCGAGTTGCGCCTGGGAACTGACGTAATCGGCGGCATCGGATTCCTTCTGATGGGCGGCGCCGCTCGTGCCGTGAGTGGTAGTCTCGCGCGTCAGACCGATTTGGATTTCCGCGGAGTTTGCCTGGGCTTCGGCGAATTCCAGGTTGGCTTTGGCCTGCGCGACTTCTGCTTCGTACTCGCGCGGATCAATCTGCACCAGCAGGTCGCCTTCTTTTACTGGAGTATTGTCGTTGATGAGCAAATTAACGACGTATCCGGGAACCTGCGGGGCCATCGTGGTGATGTGGCAATCCACCTGAGCATCGTCGGTAGTGACGCGTCCGGTGAAGACGTACCACGCGACGAGGAGCAAGAGCAGGACGGCGACGATCGCGCCCTTCGCGAAGGGATTCAAATCGCGAATCCAGCGGCGCAGCGAGAAAGGCGGCGACGCTGGTGCCGACGGTGGCTGCGCCATTAGAGGAGCGTCGGCAGCGGTCGGCGGTGGAGTTGGCGTTGGCGGAGTGGAGCTCATTATTCGGTTCACCTCTTATTTCGTGTACATTGCTTCGATTTCACCGGTGGCGCGAGCCAGCGATGCGCGCGACAAATTGAATTGATACAAAGCGGCGATTTGATTGTCGTTGGCACGGGCTAGCTCGTCCTGCGCGGTGATGACTTCGACGTTGGTGGTGACGCCGGCTGCAAAGCGGCGCTGCGCCTGAGCAACTTCTTCCTGGGCCAGTTGCAGACCTAAGTTTGCCACGTCCACCGAATTTCGCGCCGCGGTGAGTTCGTCGAGCGCGGACTTCACTTCATCCACGATCTGCGCTTCCAGCTGGCGGCGATTTTCCGCGACATGCTGTTCCTCCAGCTTGGCGCGCCCCTCTTCCGCGCGGATGCGTCCGCCGGTAAAAATTGGAAATTCCAAAGAGATCGCATAGGTGTAGGCCGGAATACCGTTGTTGAAGCGGGATCCCTGGTAGTACCAGAAGCCCGAAAAATCCAGTTGCGGCAGGCGCTGTTCACCCGCCGCATCCGTCGTCAGCTTGGCGATGCGTTGCTGTGAATTGAAGGAGTGAATTTCCGGCCGCGAGGTCAGGGCCTGGTCGAGCAGCGTCCGTTTGTCGAGCGCCGGAAGGTCGAAGAAATCCAGGTGGTCTGCGACTTCGAGATCCTGGTCGCGAGGCAGATCGAGGAGCGCGGCCAAGCCGTATCTGGTGGTGTGCGTCAGCGTTTCGGCGTCGATCAGATTCTGGCGCTCGTTCTGCAGTTCGACGTTGGCTCGCACGGTATCAATATTCAGACCGATACCAGTTTTTTGCAATTCGGCTGCCTGTTCGTACAGTCGTTGTGCGAGTGCGACGCGAGATTTGGCGGCGTCGCGCGTGGCCAGAGCGCGAAGAATCAGGAGGTATTGGTCCACGACGGCATTTACCACGACTTCGCGCGCGGTCTGTTCGTCGGCCCGCGCCTGGTGGGTGCCTTCGCGACCGATCTGGTACGCGCGAATTTTCGGGAAGTCCAGGATGGTTTGCGAAAAAGCGGGTCCGGCGTTGATTATCTGATAGGGGCCAAGATCTGCGCGCTTCGGAGCGCGTTCGATGCTTTGGACATTGTATTGAATTACCGCGCCGGACGCGGCAACGTTGGCCTGGGGAAGCAAAGCGGAGCGGGCAATCTGACTATTGCGATCGCTTTCCTGCACCAGAATCTGCGCGATGAGCCGCTGTGGATTTTGCTTCAGCGCGAGCTGCACGGCTTGTTTCAGCGTAAGTGGTAACGGTGCAGCCGGGTCCGCCGGTGGTTGCTGCGCGAAAGAAGCAAGCGGCAGCGATAGCTGAAGAATTGCCATCAGCAGGACGAATATTTGCCGGAAACTCGCGGCCATTTATAAACCTCCCAATCGCCAGACGGAAAGCAGGGCAGAATTCTATCCTGAATTGCGGCGAGGCTGGTCTGCTCAAAAGAAGCTGATCTTGAAAGCGCCTGACCGGGAAACAAAATTAGAAGATAACAGACGCTACTCCAGCAGGAAAGTGGCGGCGCACTAGCCGCGGCAGGCGAACTTTGCTCAGAAGTGATTCCAGAAAGCGCAGCGCCGGCGTCCAGAACAACATCGGTTCGCGAATCCGGAAGCTTCACTGTTTGTTTTTCCCCGAGTTCCCATTCACCTGCCGCACTCACAGGTCGGTCAGGCCGCGCCGGGCGGCAGATAAGTTTGATTTCGGACGCGGTTGTACATCCCATCAGATGCGTCGCCGAGCCAACCCGGGTGCACTCCATCTTGTGGCGGCGACGAGGTCTACAGAATCGGCGATGAGGCCATCCGCGATATTTGGACGCACGCAGGCGGAACTCGGTTGGACGTGAGTCTGAACTACGCGGCGGACCTCGTCGAGCGAGTGAAAGATAACGGTGTCAGCATAGATGCGACTCTCGCGGAGAAGGGAAGCGCCGCTCGAGTGCGTTCGTTCTCGAAGTGCAGCGAATCGAGAAAATCTTGCGGCAAGTGAATCGATGTGAGTCTATTGACCGTGTGGCGGGTCTGCCGGTCTTAGCGGCGCTGCTCCGAAATTCACGCTGAATCGTTTGCACCATAGGGAGACGGCGCGATACATCAGTCGCAGAACCTCGGGTCGCTTTCTGGCTTCCCACTCCACAGCGGCCGTCAGCTCTTCAATCGTCGGATTCATGCGGTCCAGCAGTTCCAGTAACTCTTGCCGGCGCCGACCCGCCCAGGGAGCTAACGCGAGCTTTTCTAACCGCGCTCGCCCCTGTGCGCTGAACAGTTTTTTCTTCCAGCGATGGCCCTCGTTCATGGCCAACGCCTGCAGCTGATTCATGATCCGCGTGCGCATCTGCACCAGCCGATGCCGGTGCCACAGCAGTTGTCGTAGATCTCGATTCTCAGGACTCGGTATCCAGATCTGCGGGAAGTTATTTTCCAGCATCAGCCTGCGCAGCAGTCGAGCATCCTCGCGGTCGAACTTC
>Ga0209333_1001084_pt1 | contig 13918 bp, 10 predicted proteins | sample BlaSpr_A8_OM2_O3_FD_187982 | JGI IMG/M metagenome (GOLD analysis project Ga0209333, IMG submission 187982) | Forest soil microbial communities from Thunder Bay, Ontario, Canada - Black Spruce, Ontario site 2_A8_OM2_O3 (SPAdes) (version 2) | ecosystem: Environmental > Terrestrial > Soil > Boreal... | reverse complement strand
CAGTTTCATCGCAGCCTCTATCGGACATGAGCCTGACCGCATGCCAGGGCATCATCGAGTTGCATCGTGGAAAGATTTTCTGGCAGCACGACGTCACCGCCGGCATTACAATCCGCGTGGAGCTCCCAGTTATCTCTCCGGGACCGGAGAAATCGCCTGCAGCTGGACTTCCGGGAATGTGGCGAGATCAACCGTTCGCTTAAGCTGTCCGCAAGCAGCATAAATATCTCGGCCTCGCGGACGCCTCACAAATGCCGGAATTCCCCCGGCCCGCAAAATTTTCTGGAACTCTGCCACTTGATGGTCACCGGGAGTCTTGAAGTCGATTCCTGGCCCCGGGTTCAGCGCTATAAGATTCACCTTGCAGCGCACGCCGCGCAGTAACTCAGCAACTTGTTTCGCATTCTCGGGCTGGTCGTTTACGCCCCCGAGCAGGACATACTCAAAGGTGACGTACTCGCGCGTACGAAGCGGAAAATTCCTGGCCGCCGCGATCAGCATTTCCAGGTTCCATTTCTTGTTCAGCGGCATCAGCTGGCTACGCAGCGCATCATTCGAAGCATTCAGCGAAATCGCCAGCTTGGGACGGATCGTCTCCTCTCCAAAGTCATGGATGCGCGGCACAATTCCTGCGGTGGAGACCGTCATGCGCCGTTCCGCGGTCCCTACGCACTCTACCAGCAGCCGCGCCGCCTTGATGAAATTCTCGTAGTTCAGGAACGGCTCTCCCATGCCCATGAAGACCAGATTAATTCGATCCTCGGGCGGTGAGACCTGCTGATCTTTAAGCACTGCACAAACCTGCCCCACAATCTCACCGGCCGTCAGGTTGCGCTTCACTCCGAGCAGCGCCGTCAGGCAGAAATGGCAATCCACCGCGCAACCCACCTGGCTGGAAATGCAAATGGTAGAACGCCCGCGTGGGCCTCGGCTGGAGTACGAGGGATTTGGCAAGGTGTGGTTCTGATTTTGGGTGGCGCAACGCTTCCGCGCTGCGATGGAACCGCCATTTTCAGAAAAGGCTTTAGCCCCCCCTGTGCTTCTGGGATGCGGATCATCCACCAGGTGCTCCGCCGCATCGCCAGCCTCGCTCCCATCTCCCGCTTCTCCGCCGTCGCCTTCGGGCATCCATACTGTTTCCACGCTCTGCCGATCCGCAAACCCAATCAAATACCTCACCGTGCCATCGCTGGATACAAACTTGTTGTCGATCTGCGCCGCGCCAACTCCCACCCCATTTCGCGCCAACTTCTCGCGGAACGCCTGCGGCAGCGTCGAAATCTCCTCAAGGGATTCGACGCGCTGCCGGTACACCGCATCCATGATCTGCTTAACGCGATAGCCCGGCTCGTCCGCCTCGATCACCAGATCGGCAATCTCCTGCCGATCCATGCCAATCACCGACGATGTCTTCACCTGGGCCATGCATTGTTCTCGGGATTCTACCAGCCTGCAAAATGCCTCAATATATCCACCTAACTCGCTGATTCTACACTGTTAACACTAGCCTGGCCTCGCGTCATGTCCTCGCGCGCGGAATATGTAAGAATAGTAACTGTCACTTGAGGTTCCGAAATCCAATTTCGGAGCATTTTCGATCCCAGATCATAATCAGACATTTTTGAATCCGATATAGCCATGGTAAAAGAAGTTCGCAATATTCGCCGTCAGGTTTTGCCCCACGGCCTCACCGTGATCACCGAGCAGATGGAACACATCCGCTCGGCTTCCATCGGTATTTGGCTTGAGACTGGGTCGCGCGACGAGACGCTGCAGGCCAATGGCATCTCGCACTTTATCGAGCACATGGTCTTCAAAGGGACCAAGCACCGCACCGCCGAGGAAATCGCCCGCCAGGTCGATTCCATCGGCGGCAACATGGACGCCTTCACCTCCAAAGAGTGCATCTGCTTCAACGTCAAGGTGCTCGATGAGAATATTCCGGTCGCGCTCGAGATTCTTACCGACCTAGTGCTGCATCCCACATTCACGGCCGAGGATATCGCGCGCGAACGCGGCGTGATCCTCGAAGAGATCAAGATGGACGAGGATAATCCCGATTACCTGGTCCACGAGATCTTCACCCAGAACTTCTGGAAGGATCATCCTCTCGGCAAGCCGATCTTGGGTACCAAAGAAACCGTAAAGCGCTTCGAGCGAGAGACCGTGCTTGAAACCTATGCCCACCGCTTCGCCCCCGGCAACATCATCGTGGCTGCAGCCGGGCATCTCGATCACGATCAGTTCGTCGACTTGGTGGTCAAGCACTTCGAACATTTAAAACCCGAGCAGAACGGATTCCACTCCGCTACGCCAAAGATCGTCCCGCGCATCGTGCTGCGCAATAAGAAAGCGCTGGAACAAGTGCAGCTGTGCATCGGCGTCCCGGCATACCCTATCGCGCACGAGAAGCGCCACGCCGGCTACATTCTTAATACTCTGCTTGGCGGAGGCATGAGTTCGCGCCTGTTCCAGAATATCCGCGAGCGTCAGGGCCTGGCCTACTCGATTTACAGCGACCTCAATCCCTACCGCGATACGGGATGCATGGCCGTCTACGCCGGCACTTCCCTGGCCTCGGCGGCGAAAGTGGTGAAGTCGGTGGTCAACGAATTCCGCGACTTGAAAAACAAGCCCGTACCGGAGGAAGAGCTGCGCCGCGCCAAAGATCAGCTCAAAGGCAGCCTAATGCTTTCGCTCGAATCGAGCACCGCGCGCATGTCAAACCTGGCGCGCCAGGAAATGTATTTCGACCACTTCCAAGACCTTGATGAACTCATTGAGAAGATCGAGGCTGTAACGGTTGAAGATCTGCAAAGCCTTGCCCTGGAGTTCTTCAAGACCGAATCCATCGCCGTCACTGCGCTGGGCAATCTGAACGGCCTGAAGATCTCCCGCGAACAACTTGCCTGCTGAATCAAGGTTGTAACTTTCTCGCGCCCGGCTCATCTCACTTGAGCCTACAGGTGGAAACCTGCAGGACTACCTAACTCGAGATTTCCTCCAAGGAGAAACCATGAAGAAGATTTTCGGCAGTTTCGCGCTGGCATGCGTTTTGATGGCATCCATGTCAGCCTTTGCCCAGGATTCCATGAAGCAGGACAGCCCAAGTCAAGACAGCATGAAAAAAGATGACTCGATGAAAAACGATTCCATGAAGAAGGACGACACCAAGAAAACCAAAAAGACCAAAACGGCGAAGAAAGACACGATGAAAAAGGACGACAGCATGAAGAAAGACGACACTATGAAGAACGACCAGATGAAGCAGAACTAGTCGTCGGGATGCAGCAGCGTTTTGAAGGCGCGGGTCATAAGCCCGCGCCCCACTATTCCCCTCAATGTCCAGCGATGCCGAGAAGCTCCTCTTGTTCCTCTTCCCCATCGGCGCTATCGGCTTCGGCAACCTGCTGCCCGGCATGTCGCGTTAGCGACGTGTTCAAATACTGCCGCAGGCAACGAGTGCATGGCACGTACCCATCCTCGATCGCCTCCTTCGCCGTCATCGTCCGCTCGGAGTTTTTGTCGTGAATGAAGGCACATCCCGGCACGTGAAATAACTTCGATCCATCGGAAACCACAACCACCAGGTCAGGAGGAACATGATTCGCGGGCTCGGCATGTTGCGATTTGACGAAATTCCTGAAAGCGAGCGAATTCGTCAGGAGCACTGCTCCAGCAATCAAAGCCATCGCTGCCACCGGCACTAACCAGGCCGACCAACTCGACCATCGCCGTGCCCGGCCCACCTCGTCCTTTGCCAGTCCCTTTTCAAGCCGTTTTTCCAGGCGCCGACTATACCCCGCAGGCACGTCAAGCATGCGCTCGTCCCCATACAGCTGGACTACATTCCGCGTACCCGCCAGCACCGACGCGCAACGCTTACAGGTACGGAAATGTTCGTCCATCGTAGAGCGCAGCTCGGGAGCTATGTCACCATCCATGTAATTCGAAATCTCGCGCCACACTTTTTCGCAATTGTCTATGTTGTTGTTTCCTACCATGGCTTGGTTCCCTTCTCGAATGGCAGACGGCTGAACCAGCCATGCTCCCATCCGGCGGCCAGCAGATCGCGCAGCATCAGCCGCGCCCGCAACAGCCGCGTCTTCACCGAGGCCACCGTGATGCCCAGCGCTTCCGCCGTCTCCTGAATGTTCAGATGTTCCATATCGCGCAGCACAAAGACTTGCCGATATTTTTGATCGAGCGTAGCCAGGGCTTCCGCCAGCCGCTGGCGACCTTCCTTGCGCTCCAGAACTTCCGAGGGGATCTCGCGCCAGTCGGCAAAATCCCGGGGAGCATACTCGCCCTCTTCACCGTCGCGGCGATCGTCAATGCCTTCCATCACCACAGTTCGCTCCCTTCGCCGGCGCATCAGAGCCTCGTTCACCGTGATCTGGATCAGCCAGGTGCTGAAGCGGGCTTCGGCGCGAAACCGCCGGATATTCGCGAACGCCTTCAGCATCGCTTCCTGAGCGGCATCCTCGGCATCGTGCTCGTTGCGGAGAATCGCCAGAGCCGCGGCATACACACGACGTTCGTAGGGCCGGACCAGTTCGTAGAACAATTCATACTGGCCGCGCTGCACGCTCGAGATCAGATCTTGCTCGCGCGAGCCGCCTGACGCCACCGGATTGTTCAATGCCACGTCTGGTTCGGACATCTGGCTCCCAAGCATCACATCTTCGCACCACGAACCAAGGCCCCGCCGACTCGTATCAGGGCACAACTTCCGGCCTGCCGGACGGGCCATGTTCTCCCTGGTCCTCTTCAGCTTCCGGCGCTACATCACCAGGAACAAAGTACCCGGGATCTTTTTTCCAACCTGTGAGCATCGACACGAAATTGTTCCAGCCGTGAAGCACAACCATCACCAGATGTCCCAGCACAAAAAACAAGATCGCCGACATCACCGCAAAGTGCCAGATGCGCGCATAGTGAAATCCGCCCATCAGCCAGGCTAGCCACGAAAACTGAATCGGCTTCCAAACCGCAAGGCCGGTAAGCACGGAGAGAACTCCCAACCCTATCGCCGTGGTATAGGCATGCTTTTGCAGTGGGTTGTAGGCTTCGCGAACCGGCGGCTTGGGACCAAAAAAGAAATAGTGCTTTACCATGGGCCAGACGCCCGGGATATCCCGCGGCACAAACAAGACCTGCCAATAGTTTCCGCTGAAGAGTTGATAACCAAGATAAAGAACGCCAGTCGCGATATAGATCCACATGAAGGTGAGGTGCCACTGCAACGCACCGCCCAACCATCCGCCGATGGCGAAGGCTTTCGGCCAATGCAGCAAATCCTTTTGCGGAATTTTGGCGCCGAAACTGGGAAAGGCGCGGAAGATTTGCAGCCCGCTTCCGACCATCACAAAGAGCGCGACGGCATTGATCCAATGGCACAGCCGCACCACATACGGATGTTCGTAGACAGCGCGAGCCACAACTACCGGCGCTTTCGCTTCTTCACCCTCTTTGCCTTTGTCTTTGCCCTGCGCCGGAATGATTTCGATGACGCTACTACCCATCGACTGCCTCCAAATGGACTCGCCAAAACCGCCGAAGCCTGCCCCGAGCTTATCGAGGGGGCGCCGGGCGCTTCAAATTCACAAACCGTAAAACCACGCATAGCCCTGGTCTTCCCAGTAGCCAACGCGATCGAGCACATGCGTGACTTTCAACTCTGTTAAGTACTTGGCTTGCTTGTAGCCAATCTTGGTTGGAATCTGCAAACGCAGCGGGGCACCATGCTGGCGGGTGAGCGGCTGCTCGTACATCTCGTAGCAGAGCAAAGTCTGGGGATGCAGGGCGGTCGCCATGTCCAGCGATTCGTAATAATCGTCAGCGCAGTTCACCGTAATGAAACGTGCCCTTGGATCGGCGCCCACCAGTTGCAGGAAATCGGAAAGCCGGGCCCCGCCGAAGCGGCCAATTACGTCCCACCCCTCAACGCAGATGTGGCGCGTATTCTGCCGCACGCGAGGCAGAGCCAGTACCTGCGACAGCCTGTATTCTCCAGGCTTCTTCACGGCTCCGCTGACGGTCAGTGTCCAGTTCTCGAGATCCACCCCCGGATCGTCAACGTCATAGCCATTTATCGGGAACTTCGGAGGGGGTGTCAGGTCGGCAGCGTCAAAGGTTGTTGCCAGGTGGCCGGGGCGGAATAGCCCGGCGGAAGCCTGGTCGTTGAAATGCAGTCCCTTCTTCAGTAAATCCTCTTGCCACTTAGGGATAGCGAAGGCTCCCAGCGCGAGAACGGGCATCAGCTTTAGCAATTCCCTGCGACTGACCCGCCGGAATTCCTTCTCGTCCACTTTGCGAGCGCTATTATTCATGAATTGGCCTTTACCATCATGGGATTAACGGCACCCCGTAAAAGTTTCGCCACGGGCCGACGGGAGAATAATATCGCGATAAAAGCCCCCAAGATTGCATCTTTTACTGGCATTTAGACCATTTTCGAGGCATACTAGCTAAAGATAGCCTTCCCCTGATGCGCCCCCAGTGGTGGTTCGGAACTGGTGGTCTAAACGAAAGCCTAGGTTTCCTCATGTCGACGCTGAAGACTATCGTGCCGAAAACAGGCCAGACACTGGTCCCAACCCAACCCAAAATTGTGGCAGTGGCGAAAGTTGTGACGGAAGATCACCGGCAACGCGAATTGATGGTGGGATCCTTGTGCTTGCTTCTGTTGGCGTTGAGCATCGTGCTGTGGCATGACCGCGATTTCTGGTTCCCGGATTCTCCCGATGCGGAATCCGATCAGCAGGTCGACAGCGCGCCCGCCAAGGCAACTCCAGCGCACGGACCCGCGGCAACCGCGTGGGTGGCATCCGTTGCTAAACCGAACCACAAAGCTCTTCACACTATAGTAAAAACGGACGCCGCGAATACGGCTGCGGAATCAGACTCGGAACCGCCACCGGCGGTTGTGACCCGCACCGCACTGCCTCCACTCGAAGTGGAAGTAGTAGCCGGCGACTCGCACCGCGTGATCCGGCCCGGCAGCAATTCCATGCACGTCGATTTACAGCCAGGGACTCCGCCGCAACCCGCACCGGAGAGCAGCGTCGCGCGCGATATCGAAACTGCGGCAAATGTTACCAGCAACGCCACCGAGCGGGTGCAGATGTCCGCCGACACCTCGGCGATCTTGACCAGCCCGGTAAAGCCCAGCTATCCAATGCTGGCGCGACAGATGAAGGTACAGGGCTCAGTGATTCTGCAAGCGCTAATTGGTCGGGATGGAATCATCCAGAATCTTCGCGTCGTCAGCGGGCCTCACATCTTGGCCTCTGCCGCCGAAGACGCCGTCCGGCAATGGCATTTCAAGCCGCATCTTCAGGGAAGCGAAGCGGTTGAAACCCAGGCCAAGATCACGGTCAACTTCACGATCTCAACCAACTGACTCCCCTTTTGATTTCCTTGTGATCGGCCCAGAGACTTCAGTGCGGAGTTCCCGTTATTGCCGTGCGCTGGAGCTCCATTCGCTCGCTTGCAGACCGTCGCACTCCTTAAGACCGCTCCCGCGATTCGCCCAAAATGACGAACGCCCCAACCTCTTGCGAGATCGGGGCGCCCGGGCAGCCCTCCCCCAGAACTGCTCACTTGTGAAGTTAATTCCTGGGCGAAGTTTTGCAAATGGCACTCTGGTGCCATCCAGCGATCTAAAGTAATCCCGCAATTAACTCGTGAAGCAGTCGCACTTTTAGCGTTCATCTGCGATGCCATTCAAGAGATTACGGTACTTAAGTCGGAGCACTTCTTCGCCGATGAACACTCCAGCAACCTGCGTTGCCGATTGCCATGTCATCTTTTGAAGATCCGGAGATTTACCGCGACATTCTTGATGGCTGGCAAATCGTAGTGAGCGTGGTGGACCTGCACGGAAATATTATCTTCTGGAACGACGGCGCGGAGTAAGGTTACCGGCTGCGCGGATCGATGTACTCGGTCATTCCTACACTGACAATATTCTTCAGCATTGCAATCAAATCAGCGGTGAGATGTGCGCCCAAAACTGTCCCATGAGGACCCGGCAGAGGCCCCTGCCGTGGCACAAGAAGGCATTTACGCGAAAATATCCGCATGGACAAAACTCGTCCCATCAATCATCTTGAAGAAAAAAAGTGGCCACGGTGGCCATCACGGTGGTGCCTGGAAAGTCGCCTATGCGGATTTCGTGACCGCGATGACGCCCCTGTTCATTGTGTTGTGGCTGCTCAGCAGCACTAAGCCGGTCCAGTGAGCGGTGGGCGGCTACTTCCGAGATCCAAATGGCACTGCCACGAAAAAAGGATCGGTGAATGCCACCTCCAACAAAAGATCCGCGAGATGAAAGACTTCGAAAAAATCAAAAGCCATGTTGAAAATGACCGTGACACGACTGTTCAAACCGGAGAATCTCTCTTATCGTGCAATACATTCCGGCAGATGCCGACAAAGACGACCAGAAGACTTGAAGCCCTCCGCCGCCGGCGAACCGAAAACGACGAAAGAGTAAAGCCGCTCCGGCCGTCTTGAAATAATTTTCAACCCCGTCCTCGCAAAATCTGCCTGTATAATCGCCGGTTTGATATTTCCCGGAGGAGCACCTCTCATGAAGAAGTTTGCAGGTTTGGTATGTCTTCTGCTTGTGATCGCGCCGGTTGCGAGTTTGTCGCAGGAAAAAGTCGATCTGGAAACTACCGGCCGTATCCGCGATGAAGGCTTTCACAACTCCAAGGTGATGGACTATGCCATGGGTTTGATGGACTCCATCGGCGAGCGCCTCACTGGCTCGCCCAACATGAAACGCGCCAATGAGTGGACTCGCGACCAACTTACCGCAATGGGCCTCTCCAACGCGCATCTTGAGGCCTGGGGTCCATTCGGCCGTGGTTGGGCCAACCAATATGTGAACGTTCGCATGACCACGCCCGATGTGGCTACTCTGCTCGCTTACCCGAAAGCATGGACGCCCGGCACAAATGGCGCGATCCAGGGCAAATGCATTCGCGCCACCATCGACGATAAAAAAGACTTCGCTAAATACAAGGGCAAGCTTGCCGGGATGATCGTAATCCTGGGATCCGATGCTGAAGTGAAACCGATCAATGAGGCGCCTTATAAACGCTTGAGCGATGACGATCTTGCCAAGCTGGCCGACTATCAGATTCCTCCCGACCATCCCCCCTTCACCTTTGCTGCTTTTGTGAAGCGTCAGCAGTTCATCAAGGACTTAAACCAATTCTTCGCCGATGAAAAAGTCCTGGCCGTGATCGACCACAGCCGCCAAACTTCCGGCGGTGGCACGGTGTTCGTGCAATCGGGAGGCTCTTACAAACCGGGTGAAACCACGACCGTCCCGCAGCTCACCATGGCTTTGGAGCAGTGGACTCGCATTGCCCGACTGCTGCAACAAAACAAAGATGTTTCCCTGGAGCTGAACGTCAACAACACCTTTTACGACGATGATCCCATGCAGTACGACACCATCGCCGAAATCCCCGGCACCGACAAGAAAGACGAAGTCGTGATGCTCGGCGCACATCTCGATTCATGGCACGCGGGCACGGGAGCCACCGACAACGGCGCCGGAACCATCGTCATGATGGAGGCGGTTCGCATTCTGAAAGCACTCGACATCAAACCCCGCCGTACCATCCGCATCGGCTTGTGGAGCGGCGAAGAAGAAGGGCTGCTCGGCTCGCAGGGTTATGTTGAGAAGCACTTTGGCGCCCGTCCGCCCATGGACGATCCCGCCATGAAAGGCATGCCGACTTTGCTGCGCCGTGAAGCCGGAGAGGTCACGGTGAAGCCCGAGCAGGCAAAAGTTTCCGCGTACTTCAACGTAGACAACGGCACCGGTAAGATTCGCGGCGTGCACCTTCAGGAAAACGAAGCCGTCGCTCCCATCTTTGAAGCCTGGATGAAGCCATTTAAGGATCTGGGCATGACTACGCTCACCATGCGTAATACTGGCGGCACGGACCATCTATCCTTCGATGCAGTCGGCATTCCAGGATTCCAGTTTATTCAGGATCCCATCGAGTACGAAACGCGCACCCATCACTCGAATATGGATGTCTATGATCGCCTGCAACCGGACGATCTAAAGCAGATGGCTGTCATTGTTGCCGGTTTCGTTTATGATGCGGCAATGCGCGACCAGATGCTTCCCCGCAAGCCCATCGAGAAAGCGCTGCCCAGAGAGCCGGAGAAAAAAGAAGAGTAAATCGCATTCTCTGAAATCAGCTCGCCAGGAGATGGCTACGACTTTATTCGCAGCCATTGGACCGCAGGTATTTTGCGCGGGCTTACCGGAAACGAAGTATCTTCAGACTTCAAAACCGGCACACGATAAGCACATTGCAACGTCGTTGATGATTCTCGCGCCCGACTAGCCATTCCGCTTGCATCGCGCTGTTGGTAGAATGGCTGGGTACTATCCTCGACATTTTCTGGATCTACAGGATTCTGAATCCATCATGCTAAAGCCGCTGCTGATTGGCTTGTTCATAACTTTATCGTTCGGGGTATGTCTTTCGCAATCCCTCGGTGATCCATTGCTTCAAGGCACGACTTCTCAAGGGACAGGGTCGCAGGGCACAACGGTGGACTGCTCCGATCCGTCCATGGCGAGCAGTCCCCTATGCGCTTCTGCCGCACAGGGTCAAAGGTCCAACGGCAACGGCATTCCGGGTGGCAACAATTCGTCTTCTCCAATGCGGACCCCGGTGCTCACATCACCTCTCGGTTTCAGCCCGGACCAATACACTCCGAGCACACCTCCACTTAATCCCTCCCAAATCTGGCATCCGTCAGTTCCTCCCCGACCGGAAACTGAGTTCGAGCAAATGGTGGCCGATTCAGTTGGCCGGTCATTGTCGTTGTTCGGTCAGTCGTTGTTTGTCCAAGCCCCGAGCACGTTTTCTCCTGTCGACTGGATGCAGGTTCCGAGTGACTACATCATCGGCCCTGGTGACGAACTACAGATTAAAGTTTGGGGCCAGGTGGAAGCCAGTTTGCGGGTAATTGTGGACCGTTCTGGCCAAATCTACATCCCGCAGGTTGGAAATGTATCGGTTGCAGGGGTTCACTATGGCGATCTGGAACAACATCTGAAGAGAGAGATTTCCAAAATCTTCAAGAATTTCAGTGTCACCGCGACGATTGGCCGGCTACGCTCCATCCAGGTGATTGTGGTTGGCGATGCCCGCTACCCCGGGACTTATACCATCAGTTCGCTGAGCACGCTGGTGAATGCAATTTTCGCCTCTGGCGGCCCGACACCGCAGGGGTCCTTGCGGCACATCCAGGTACGGCGCGATGGCGCTACCATCACGGATTTCGATTTTTACGACCTGCTGATCAAGGGCGACAAATCAAAGGATGTCCGGCTTCTGCCCGGCGATGTACTCTACATTCCTCATGTCGGTCCACTGGTCGCAATCGCGGGCTCCGTCAACTCGCCCGCTATCTACGAAATGAAGGACAACTCAACCCTGAGCGACCTGATTGAGTTTGCTGGCGATCTGAGCACGGTTGCCGACACCAACAAGATCACCATCGATCGCTTCGTGGAGCACCAGGCACGTAAGACCCTGGAGTTTCCGTACGACGCCCAGTCCCGCGCTTTGGCACTCCAGGATGGCGATATCGTCCGTGTTTTTTCTATCGTTCCACGTTTCGAAGATACCGTGACCTTGCGCGGAAACGTCGCGAATCCGGGTCGTTATCCCTGGAAGCCGGGCATGCGGATCCGCGACCTGATTCCGGACGCTCAGGCATTACTCACTCGTCGCTACTGGCGCAATCGAGCCGCTATCGTCAATGGCCGCGCCACCGAATATCCGGTTCAGGCGACAACTCCGCAGAACAATCGCTCCACTCCGAGTCAACCGGCGAATGGCACTACGCCCAACGGCACCGCGACCCCAGGCGTTCCGAACTCAACCGAAAATCCGAGTTCTCCGGAGCTTTTACCGGATGCAGCCGGTTCCTCGAATCTGGCGGATGCCATCATCGCGCAAAATGTCGCTGCTGGTGAATCGTCGAAATCCGGCGCCTCAGGCACCCAACAGCCTTCTCAAACTTCGGGAAGCAACCCCAACCCAAGCATTGTGAAGGATGTTGCCGAGGATGTGCGGCGCTATGCTCCCGAAATCAACTGGGACTACGCCATCATCCAACGCGTGAATCCCGAAGATCTTTCTTCCAAGCTTCTTTGGATGAGCCCCCGGAAGGCAATCATCGAACATGACGAAGACAGCAACATTGAATTACAGCCTGGCGATATCGTAACCATCTTCTCTCAGCAAGATATCAGCGTGCCGCAGGCGGACCGCTCGCAATACGTGATTGTGGAAGGCGAGGTGATGCGTCCCGGGGTCTATAAGCTTGAAACTAACGAGACGTTGCGCTCTGTCTTGGAACGCGCAGGCGGTCTGACTCCCGATGCCTACGTTTACGGTGCGCAATTGACACGCGAATCGGCACGGATAGACCAGCAAAAGAGCATGGACGAATTGGCCACTACCATGGAGGTGCAGATTCGACAGTCGGCTGTGGCGGTGGCAGCTTCCACGAATCCCGGGGATTTAGGGCAAATGCAGGCCGCACAAGAGGCAATAATCGCGCAACTCCGCAGCACCCGCGCCAGCGGACGCGTCTCTCTTCCCGTCAAGCCCAAGGATAAAAGCCTTACCGATTTTCCTAACATGGTGATGGAAGACAGCGATCGGCTCACAATTCCCCACGTTCCTTCCACTGTCTCCGTGGTGGGAGATGTGTACAATCCAGGCTCGTTTATCTTTGAGCCGCATAACACCACGGGTGCGTATCTTGAAATTGCCGGTAAGGGAAAACCGCAGTCTGATCTGCATCACGCATTTGTTCTGCGTGCCAACGGAGTCGTGGTCGCCGCCAATAACGTCAACGGAGTTTTCACCGGTAGCAAGTTCGAGCGCGTCCGCCTGTACCCTGGGGACCAAGTCGTCGTACCCTACAAGCTGCCTACCGGAGCCTTCGTCCGCGGGCTGCAGCAGTGGACGCAGATTTCTGCGCAATTGGCCCTAACCGCGGCAGCGCTGGCAGTAGTCCGTTAGTGATGAACGCAGAGAACCTGAACGATTCCACTGTGCCAGACTCCCCCAATGCCAAGTTGGCAACGCGAACTCCGCGGCGTGCGGGACGGCTATGATCTATGCCGATCATCATCTCCATCCGCTGCTCCAGCATCGTGAGGATATGGTTACTCGTATGTTAAGATTTTGATTCACAAATCACAGGAAATGCCACGCAAAGCCCTAATTACCGGAATCACAGGTCAGGATGGTTCCTATTTGGCCGAGTTTCTGCTGCAGAAGAACTATCGCGTTTTCGGCCTGATTCGCCGCAGCAGTACCATTAACTTCGAACGTATCAAGCACCTCCAGGACGACGTTGAACTCGTTCCTGGCGATCTTCTCGACCAAAGTTCGCTGATTACTGCACTACAGAAGACCCAACCGGATGAGGTTTACAACCTGGCCGCTCAGTCGTTTGTTCCGACCTCTTGGAGCCAGCCCGTCTTGACCGGGGAGTTCACAGCGCTCGGGGTCACGCGCATTTTGGAGGCGATCAGGGTTGTAAATCCCGCACTCCGCTTCTATCAGGCCTCGTCCAGCGAAATGTTCGGCATGGTACAGGAGTCGCCACAGACGGAATCGAGTCGCTTTTATCCGCGCAGCCCGTACGGCGTAGCCAAGTTATACGGTCACTGGATCACCGTGAATGCGCGGGAAAGTTACGGACTCTACGCTTGTTCGGGCATTTTGTTCAATCACGAATCCCCGCGTCGTGGGGTTGAATTCGTCAGCCGCCGTGTTACCTACAGCGTAGCCAGGATCAAGCTGGGACTTCAAAACAAGCTCAAGATGGGAAATCTGGAAGCTGAACG
>Ga0209333_1001081_pt1 | contig 13940 bp, 12 predicted proteins | sample BlaSpr_A8_OM2_O3_FD_187982 | JGI IMG/M metagenome (GOLD analysis project Ga0209333, IMG submission 187982) | Forest soil microbial communities from Thunder Bay, Ontario, Canada - Black Spruce, Ontario site 2_A8_OM2_O3 (SPAdes) (version 2) | ecosystem: Environmental > Terrestrial > Soil > Boreal... | reverse complement strand
CAAGAGCATTCCGGCGAGATTACGGTCCAATCCGTTCCGGGAGACACTCGTTTTCAAATTCGCCTGCCGCTGCCATCGGGAGCCACACCATGACTGCTACGACCTGCACTCACATCAACCAGATACACAAAGTCACGCCGCACACCCACGGCTGCGAGGAATGCCTGAAGATGGGCGATACCTGGGTCCACCTGCGGCTATGCCTCATCTGCGGCCATGTGGGCTGTTGCGATTCGTCGAAGAACAAGCATGCGACGAAACACTTCCATAAGACCACTCACCCCATCATGCGCTCGCTTGAGCCGGGCGAGAATTGGGGCTGGTGCTACATCGACGAAGTCGAGCTGGACTTCTGATACGATCAGTTCGTGATCAGGACCCTACTCAACACGTTGGCTGTTGGAGCGCTGCTGCAGACCGGCTCCTTCGGCCAAGACGCCCAAGCTACCCGCCTCACTGCCCGGCAAGCGATTGAGCGCATTCAGAAGAACGTTGGCGTCCCATGGCGCAGTCAGACGGTCGATACTTTCAAGGCCGGCGATCCCGATACGCCCGTTACCGGTATTGCCACCACGATGATGGCCACTTACGATGTGCTTCGGCGCGCTGCCGCCGCCGGAGACAACTTAATCATTACGCATGAACCCACCTTCTACGGTCACCTCGACCAGACCGCCGATCTTGCCAAAGAGAACGACGCCGTGCTGGCTGCCAAGCAGGCGTTCATCGCGGAGCATCGTCTGGTGGTCTGGCGCTTTCACGACCACTGGCATGCGCGCACGCCCGATGGTATACAGACCGGGATGATTCGCGCGCTGGGCTGGGAGAAGTTTCAGAATGCGAGTAACAATCGCCTATTCGTAATCCCCGAGACGACGCTCGACAGCCTGGCCGGCAGCATCAAGCAGAGCTTGGGAATCCGCACGCTGCGCGTGGTCGGCGACCCGGCCATGCGCGTAACCAAGCTCGCGCTCAACCCCGGTTACCCGGGGTTCGCGGGTGAACGCCACATGCTGCAGCGCGACGATGTCGAGGTGCTGGTGATGGGCGAAGGACTGGAATGGGAAACCATCGAATACGGCGCGGACGCCGCCGCGGAAGGCAGGCACAAGGCCCTGATCATTCTCGGGCACATTCCTTCCGAGCAAGCCGGCATGGAGGATTGCGCGCGCTGGCTGAAGGGTTTCGTCACGGAGGTGCCTGTGGAATTCATTGCTACCGCCGAGCCGTTTTGGCCCGCGAAGTAGGACAGGAATTGCGACTCACTCGTGGCCCCAATACCGGCTTCAGGCTGGCCGCCATCACCATGCGCAAGATATTCGCCCGCGTGCCGCCCAGCGCCAGCGCGATCGCCGCAAAGACTGATCGGGGCCGACCAACGACCCGCCCCAGGCTTGCGCCGCCGCCAAATGTTCGAAGGCCTGGTCAAGAGTCCGGGGTTTGCGTTCTACTCGGTCCTGCTGAAGCCATTACCGTATCGCGATCCGGGTCGCCTGGTGGTGGCGCTGGATGAAGGAAAATATCCGGTATCGCCCGCGGACTTCCTGGATTACCAGGCGCAGGTGCAAGATGCGCACCACCATTGGACGCACGGGCGGCGATGCGGTTAGCCGGCCAGCGCCAGATCGAGACGGCGCAGGCCTTCGCGGAACATCTCCGTATTCACGCCCATGCCAATGCGGAAGCGATCGGGCATTTCAAAAAAGCGGCCCGGCACAGCGGTGGTCTCGTATTCCGTCCGCAGCCGCGCGAGCAGCGCCTCCACGTCGCCATTATGCAATCGCAAAAAGGCCGTCGTGCCCCACGCGGTGCGTGGCGCGGATACCGCACTCTGCCGCGCCAGGAAATCGACCAGCACAACCCGATCCGCTTCCACCACTTTGCGCGCCCGCTCGCGGATATAATCCAATTGTTCGAGTGCCGCCACGCTCAGCAACTCCGCCGGGTGAGCGGGAATCGATCCGAACAGATCGTTGAGGCGCCACATCGCCCGCGCCAGATCCGGCTGCGCCAGAATCCATCCGCAACGCAGCCCGCTCAGCCCATAGACCTTCGTCAGGCTGTTGGTCACGATGAACTCCGGTCCAAGACGATATGCCGTGCGCGGCGTGTTCTCGTACACCCCATCCAGATACACTTCATCGACCAGCACGTGCGCGCCCACGCTACGCGCCAGGTCGCCGATTTCGCGCAACGCCGCATCCGGCGCGAGCACGCTCGTAGGATTATGCAGATTCGTCACGACGATCAGCTTCGTCTTATTGGTTATTACGGCGCGAATCGCGGTGGGATCGAGCGCGTAGCCGTTTTCTTCGGCGCGCGTGAACCGTTTGACGCGGGCCCCAAGAAATAGCGCCGCCGAAACCAGCAGCTCATACGCCGGATGCTCGATCAACACTTCATCGCCCGGATCGATGAGTGCCGCCATGGCCAGGTGATTCGCCATGGACGTGCCCGCCGCGGCCACCACGCAATCCGGATCGACGCCGCATTTGCGGGCAATGGCTTGCTGCAAAGGAGCGTAGCCATAAGTGCTGTCGCCGTTGATCTCGAGCGCAGGCTGGTGCGGCAGCTCAGCCAACGGGAACGGTCCCACGCCGCTGGTGGCCAGGTTGAAGCGCGCACGGCTTTGGGTCTTGGCCCAATGCATGTAATCGGAATGTCTGTGTCTCACTGAAAATAACCGGCCGCCGACGAACGCGGATCAACGCAGATAAGAAAAGACCGATCTTTCTTCCGCGTTGGATCAGCGTTTCATGGCGCTTCGGCTCCAGTACCAATATACGGGAATGCCCGCCAGCAGAATCAGCAATCCTATGGCGCTGTTGGCCGGATACGCGGCGATGGTGCTGGCCACGATGCCCGCGCAAACCAACACGAACGCCGCCGTGGTATAAGGATGTCCCGGGGCGCGATAGACACCCTGGGGCGGGCCTGCGGTATCGCGGCGGCGGAACACAAACAACGCGGCGGCGGTGAACGCAAACGAGATGAAGTCCACCGATATTACGTAGTTCAAAATCTGCTCATAACGGCCCGAGACGGCGATCACCGTCGCGAATACTCCTTGCAGCACGATGGCCACAACCGGCGCTCCCGTGCGCGGCGAAAGCCAGCCTACGCTCTCGAAGAACAACCCGTCACGCGCCATCGCCCAATATACGCGCGGCGCGGTCAGAATGCCCTGGCTCAAGAAGCCCAGCGTGGAAACCGCGATGCCCACGGCCAGCCATTCCGCGCCGCGCTCCCCCAACGCCACGCGCATCACCGAGGATGCAGGCGTGTGCGAAGCCGCCAGACCGGCCGGCCCCAGCACGCGCAGGCAGACGTAGTTGACGGACAGGTACAGCGCGATCACGCCGATGACGCCCGCAACCAGACCGCGAGACAGATCCCGCCGCGGGTCGCGCATTTCGCCCGCTACGAACGTGGAAGTCTGCCAGCCGCCGTAAGCGAACGCCACCGGGATCATGGCCGCGCCGATGGCCCGCAACAGTCCGAAGGAAAGCGGCCGGTCCAACAGCGGCGAAGGATGCACTACGCCGCCGCCCATTGCGATCCCCACCACCACCAGAGCGGCGATTGCGCCGGACTTCAGCAGCATCATGGCGCTTTGCACGTTGCTGCCGGCGCGCACGCCGAGGCAATTGATGGCGGTCAGACCCAGCAGGGCGGCGGCGGCGATGGGCCCATCGCCCGTATGCAGGCCGGTAATCTCGCGATAGTATTTGGCGAAGGTGACCGCCACTGCCGCCATTCCGCCGGTCTGCGTCACCAGCAGCAGCACCCATCCATAGATGAAGGCCACGCCCGGATGGTAGGCTTCCCGCAGGTATAGATACTGACCGCCGGAATCGGGCATGCGGGTGGCCAATTCCGCCCAGATGAAAGCGCCAGCCATGGCGAGGGCGCCGCCGATGAGCCAGACGCCTAGGATCAGCAGGGGCGTGTGCACTTGCTGCGCGACGACGTAGGGATTGATGAAGATTCCCGAACCGACGATGCCGCCCGCGACGATCATGGTGGCGTCGAAGAAGCCGAGCTGGCGGCGCAGTTGGGGAGCCGGCAAGTTGCATAACGTAGCATGCGCCGCGGTTGGCGCGGGTGCTGGCTGCGAGACAAATTTGGACAAGCAAACCCAGTTGGCCTTTAGAATCAACAAATCGGCGATCTGCACCAACGTTTGAGCTTCCGTCGCCAGCCGTGGGCGCGACCGATTTGAAAACTTTGTTTTGTGTTGCATTCTGTCGCATTTTTCGCCTTTCCAATGATTTTAGGCGCACCGACGGCTCTCGGGGGCGGGCCTAAATCGGCAAGTGGTTCATAGATATCGGGATGTTTCTTGGCGATGCGAGTCACCGGGGTTCCGGCTTGGAGTTAAGACAACGCGCATTCTTAATGACGACGCCGGCTATGCGATCCAGTCGCGGCCCCATTCGGCCGCAACTTTCCACAGCGCCCGGTTCCGTGGACCTGGCAGACCGGACTCTCGAGCAGTTCCTACGCGCTTCATGTAGATGTCAGCATCCGGCGTGATAGGACCAAATGACAGGCGCCGACGTGCCGTTGGCCGTTCTACCGTCATGCGGACCATCAAATAGGGGGACTATTCCAGTTTTAGTCTTGAGCCGCGCTGGAAGCGGAGGCTTCCCCTTAATGCAGGAGCGTTTGGGTCCGGTTCGCTTGCCGGCAGTACTCCTCAGCTTGGCTCGCTTGGCGGCGTTGTTGAAGACTTGGCAAAATCGCCCGGCCGCTGCGCCGAGGCGTCGTCGGGTTCGCGTTGAAACTCATCCACCATTCGTCCAAGTTTCCGCCGTTGGGCCCTCCGCGATCCGCTCGACCAGCACCTCGGCCCGCTTCGAGCATGGAGATCGTCTGTTCGCTTTTCAGGTCCTCCAATGCCTCATTGAGCCTAGGGACCGGACCGCCTCAATGATCGAAACGGCTGACCAAGCGCCGTACCTCAGCGGGACTGAGCGTAACGTGGCCCGTCGACAACTCTTCGAGAAACTGAAGGAACCCAAGCATGTCGATAGCGCTGTAATCCGGCGACTCGCTCAATATATCCGTTGTCGTCGCGGGAGGTGGTAATATAGGCTCTCCAATCCGCCCCTATGGACCACATTCTCTCGATCGTCCTCTTCACGCCATTGGCTGGCCTGCTGGTGCTGCTCTTCCTGCCGTCGTCGAACCCGCGCCTGATCAAGCTCTGGGCCAACACCGCCTCGTTCATCGGATTCCTGGTCTCGCTGCCGCTAGTGTTCCAGTTCGACCGCACCCGCACCTGGTCGTTTGAAGAGCAGGGTTCCTGGATTCCGAGCATTGGCGCATCCTACCACCTGGGCATCGACGGGCTTGGCCTCCTGCTGGTCATGCTCACGACGGTGCTGGGCTTCCTCTCCATCCTGTCGAGCTGGAACGCCATCGAGAACCGGCTCAAGGAATACTACGCATTCTTCCTGCTGCTGCAGACCGCCATGCTGGGCGTCTTCATGTCGCTCGACATGCTGCTGTTCTTCGTCTTCTGGGAAAGCACGCTGGTGCCCATGTACTTCATCATCGCCATCTGGGGCGGTCAGCGGCGCGCTTATGCAGCCATCAAGTTCATCATTTATACCTTGATCGGCTCGGTGCTGATGTTCCTCGGCATCCTGATCCTCTACACCCAGCACTACTCGCAATTCCAAACCTATTCCTTCGACCTGGCCGACCTGATGCGCACCAGCCTCTCGCCGTCACTGCAATGGTGGGTTTTCTGGGCGTTCTTCGTGGGCTTCGCCGTGAAAGTTCCCATGTTCCCGTTCCACACCTGGCTGCCCGACGCGCATACCGAAGCCCCTACGGCCGGCTCCGTGATCCTGGCGGCCGTCCTATTGAAGATGGGCACGTACGGATTCCTGCGTTTCTCGCTGCCGCTGCTGCCGGAGTCCGCCAAGAATCCCACCATCGTGAACATCATGGCGGTGCTCTCCATCATCGGCATCGTGTACGGCGCGCTGGCCTGCCTGATGCAGAAGGATTGGAAGAAGCTGGTGGCCTACTCCTCGGTCAGCCACCTGGGGTTCTGCACGCTGGGAATCTTCGCGCTGAATCCGGCGGGCATCTCCGGCTCCATCATCCAGCAGGTGAACCACGGCATCTCCACCGGTATGCTCTTCCTGATTGTAGGGGTGGTCTACGAGCGTCGGCACACGCGCGAGATCTCCGAATACGGCGGGCTGATGAAGGTGATGCCGGTGTTCACCATCGTGTTCCTGATCGCATCGCTCAGTTCGCTGGGCATGCCGGCGCTGAACGGCTTCATCGGCGAGATCACCATCCTGCAGGGCGCTTACCAGATGTCTTTCAATTGGGCTTTCTGGGGCGCGGTGGGCATCGCGCTGGGCGCGGCTTACCTGATCTGGCTGTTTCAGCGGACCATGCTGGGCGATGTGTCGGAGAAGAATATGAAGCTGCGCGACCTGTCGTGGCGCGAGATCGCCGTCTTCGCGCCGCTGCTGATCTGGGCCTTCTGGATCGGGTTGAATCCGCAATCCTACTTCGGCGTGCTGGACCGGCCGGTGGCGCAGATTGTGGAGCGCGTCCGGCCGGGTTATTACGCGGAACATCACCTGGCGAATCCGCTGGCGGTGACGAGCTCGCAGGCGGCCTTGGGGCGCTGAAGACCGCTTGCTTACGCGCGCGGCTCAGTAGCGCCGCCGAGCCGCGATGTTACCGAGCCGCGATGTTACCGAGCCGCGACCGTTAGGGAGCGGTCCACAGCTTCGCAAGGCGTCTTGTAGATCCCGTCCCGGTACGAGAAGTAGCCGGTGACCTCGATGCCATCCACGGCGCCATGCAGGCCCGCAGCGATATCGCAAATCTCCGCGCCTTCAAACACGTAGCCGTGGGGCGGCTCCGGATCGGTGCAAGCTTCCAGCAACTCGTGCGAGAGCGTCCAGGTGAGGTTCTTGAGGGGCGTCAGAGTGCTCCCGTTCACCGGGTTCTGGAGCGCCCAGGCGTAACGCACGGGCACGCGCGCATTCCCCTGATCGCCGCCGGGGATTTCGAGGTAGAAGTAGTTATGGCCGCCGCTGATGCCGGGGGTTTTGCTCTTGGCGCCCGGAGCCGCCACGATCAGGAACAGCAGATTTGGATCCTGGCGCGGGTCGGGAATCTTGCCCGAAAGGATCAGGTCGTTAAGCCCGCCAGCGATAGGGCTGCGCTCCGGGGTGGTGAGAACTCGCTCGGAGTCTACCATCTCGGTTTTGCTTCCGTTCGGATTGGCGACCGACCCTAGATATTGCGGCGAGTTCACGCCGTATTCCGCTAAGGCGGACTTGGTGAAATCCAAGCCGAGGAGTCGCTGAACTGTTGGGTCTACCTGTGAGTCGACGTCTGGCGTTCCCCAGTAAATTACGACCGCACTTGGCTCCGCGAGCACTGTAGGCGCCTCGTTTTGCAACGGCGCGAAGCCGCGGCCGACGGTCTCCGATTGGGCAAGCGCGCCGGATTCGTTGTCCTGCGGGACCGACAAAGTGCGTTCCACTACCGACGTTTTCCCCGTAACCGGTGTCTGCACGACGAGTGGTCCGCAATCATACGGGTGAACCTGGTTGAGCAACATGCCATATCTCACTATCTGCACATGCTGGGAGAGAGACAGCTTTTCAGGTTCTGGTAAACCAGGAATCGGTGCGCCGGGCTCTACATCCGCGAAAAGCACCCCGCCGGAGTCACCGGGCGGAAGCATAGTGAGACCCGGGTCGCCCGCAACGCAATCCAAGAGCACGTTGAAGGGCAATGGGGCATCGGGAGCGCCAGCTCCTGTTTCCAAGGGACGGAAAGTCGACGGCTCCGCGAAGATATGCAGGTTGACCGACTGGCTCGCGCCATCGCTGACGATTTCGGGAAGCCATCTGAAGTCGTTGCCGGCATCGGTCAGCAGCCTCGGCGCACTTAGATCGTCGCAGTCGTACGACAGCACACTGAGGGTTGCCAACTCCCTTATGTCAGCCACTCGCAGGTCGGTCGCGCTCTTGAAAGTGCCCGCCGGCACTCGAATGAGATCCGCCGAGAAAATCCGCTTTGGTGGCGGCAGGCGAACTCGCCGGAGTTCCTTTACGTCCAGGGGCGGCAACGGGCCCTCTATAATGATGTTGACTTTTGGATCGAACCTCTGCTTCCCGTCTCCAGCTTCCACGCCACCAAGCTGGTATTCTTCGCCGATCATGAGGCTTGTTAGCCGGTCGCCGGCCCATGTACCAGCTTCGTAGCAATGATCCCACTTGGGGTCGATTTTGGGCAACAATAATTCGATTGCTCCATCGCTGCCCACCACATAAATGATCGAGCCGTGGCAAACCACGTTCAGTGTTCCGGTTGCCGCCATAACTTGCCTCCTATGCGCTTTGAATTTCAGTTGTTGCTGAAAACCTCTAAACCCGCCCAATAATAAGGATGCCTATACCTGCTATCGGATCGCACGGCGGCCGCTGCTTTGCCCAATGACTCCGCTACCGGAGATCCCGACAACAGAGACTCATAGAATTTGTCGACGAGCTTTTGGGTGCCATCCGAGTCCAGGTCCCAAAGGCCGGCCACGACATCTCCGGCACCCGCGCGCAGAAAAGCGCGCACCAGGCTCTGCGGGTCGCCCGGACCACCCCGTTCGCCGGCCGCGGTGGAGCAGCCCGCCAGCACCACCAAGCTGCAACGCGAAAGATCCAGATCCTGTATATCCCCCGCTCGCAACAGCGCGGGCCCTCCCTCGGCTCCTCTCAACAGAAGGCCGCCTCCTTCTCCGCCATAGCCGTGTCCCGTGAAATGAAACAGCTCAGCTTGGGCAAGCCGTTCGCGAACCTCGCTCAGAACGGCCGACCGCCCCATCAAAGGAATAGAACGACGAAACAGGCGAGAAACCTTTTCAGCTTCCGCCCGGGCATTTTGGAGGTCGCCAAGGCCATCCTCACCTAGCATCGCAGGCGCACCAACAATCAGCGCCTGGCTGTCAGACGCCACCGGCGCCGCAGCCGTACCATCAGACACCCCAGCGCGGATCCTCACTGCGAAGTCGTCCGACCAATAATGCCCGTTTTGCCGCACCAGTGCTAGCCACGGTACCCGCGCGACCGGTCCATCGGTCTCGACGACCAGTGTGCGCACATTATTCAACTCGCCATCCCAGGAATCTATCAGCTTCTGCGAGAGGTCTCGCGCCTCCGCCCGCACTACCGCCCCCGGGGATTCCTCACGCGCGCAACCGCGCGCGAGCCGGTCGACGGCCTCGTACAGCAACTCCGGCGACCTGATCCAATGCAGGTCGAGTACATGATCGGTCTCCAGCCAGACGGCTACTCCCGATGGCAGTTCAGCGAAAGATAGTCGTGCCTCACCAAGCGGCAAGGTGCCGTCAGGTGTAGTTATTGCGTCGCCGCGCGCGAACAGACGAGCTCTATACTGCGACCAGAGCATTCGAGCATGGCGAGGGTCTGCCTTGATCTCGCACTCCACCAAACCTCGATAAATGCTGGCCATGGCACGCGACCAAAGCACGCGCTGTTCGCCCGTTGCGCGCGACCAGCTATCCTCGCCGATTCGGCGAGCTTGGTCAAAGAGTTTTCTGGCTTCGGCGTACTCGCGGCGCCGTAGCTGCAATCGCCCCAACTCGGCTGCAAACTGCAACCTTGTCAGGTTGTTGCGACCCTCCGCTTCCTTTCGAACGGCCAGCAGGCGGGAGAGCGCCTTGCCCAATTCCCCGTCGGTCGTCTCCAAAGCGGCCAAATCGATCTGCGGCCTCGGCGCGGTACGCATCTGCGGATCGATCTTGATCGATAACTGCAGATGTTGATGCGCGGAGTCGCCGAATCCAACGCCGAGCTCGGTCAGGCCAAGCTGCCACAGGGTTGGGCCATAGATATTCTTGTTCCCCTGCATCGAATCCAGCTCGGCCAACTCACGTGTCCAGGCAACGGCTGAGTACGTGGCGTGGCTCTGCCGGGCAAGCTGCGACAGCGCTGAATAGAACTGGTGGGCCCGCAACGGGGGATACCTGCCGGCCCAATATCGCGCCAAGCCTTTGAAATTTTCCCGCCACGCGGCGGCCCTATTTCCAATCAGTGCATCGCGACTGGCGCTGAGCCCGAGGTCCCGTAATGAAAGCACACTATAGTCCTCGTTTTGTGCCCTTTCGAGCGCTTTGCGTTCGCTCATATCGGCGCGCTCTACATCGCCCGTCGACATCGCACAACTGCCCTCTTCAAGCATTGCCTCTGTTCCAGTCCGAGCATAGGAGCGCGCTCGCAGAGACTGCAAGAGCGTGTCGGCCGCCGCCAAGCATTGTTGCCCGCGTTCATCCCAATCGAGCGCGAATACCTGCTCTAGCCTCGCGAGCATCGTTCCTGCCGCGCCGCCTCCCGACTGAAATAGGGGCATCGCCTTCTGGGCCTCCGCGCCAGCCGTGGAAAAATCCCAGGCCTCGACAGCCTCCTGCGCTCTCCCCAGCGCTATAAAAGCCGCCGTCGAACTCGGCGAATGCGGCGTCTTCAACGCATCTGCAAGCCACCGGTCGCCGTGACGGGCAATCAGCCTGTCAGCCAGCCCCCTCAGCACTGCACCCGTACCAACCTCGGCATGCGCACTGTAAAACTCTGGCAACAGCCGTGTCACCGCCACGTTGAGATACTCCTCGTCCGGAGCGTACAGTTCCCCCGCCGCACCCGTTCGCCGCAATTCGGCGATCAGTGCGTCAGGGGTTGTATTGGCGGCGTAGTCCTGCTGTTGCTTGAGTTTTTTTTTACGTTTTCCAGGTGTAACCGAGCCTCCCGGGCAAAGCCGCCGCTGGAATCAACCTTCAGATAGGCCTCCCACGCCGCCTGCGCCACACCTGGTGTTTCGATATGTTCCGCGGCCAGGGCTTGGTTGAAAAGCAGCGTGGGCTCGCTCGGTTTCAGCCGCACCCCTTCCGAAAGGCGCTCGTATGCCAGCTCGTACGACTCCGGCTGGTCCTCCTTCACTGCCCTTTGGTAGTATGCGGCCCCCAGATCCACCAGAATGTTCACATCACCCGGACGTAGCGACCTGGCGCGCTCCAACTCATCGATAGCAACGCCTTCCCTGCCTTCAAGAAGGTCCGCCTCTCCCTCAAACTTTAGCCACCTGGGATCGTCGGGACCGGCGTCGATGCCCCGCGCGATATTAGCTTTTGCGTCCAACAACTCCGGGGGCTCGTGGGAACTCGACAAACCCGCGCCCATTTGTACCCGCATTTGGCCCCACTCGGCCTTCGGCACGCGCATTTCCATCGGGCGGCGCTTAGTGTAAGCTTGGGCGAGCAGCCCCTCGGTGCGCGTCGGGCTCCGCATCCATTGTTGATAGGAAACACCGCCGACTAGCACCGCGGCCGCCAATCCCCATGCCGGCCACCACCGCAAAATCGGGAGCCGCCATCTATCAACCGTCCGTTCGCGCCTGGTGACAATGCGTTCCACCAACTCCCGGCGCCGCCGCGGATCGGCCAACCGCGCCTTGCCGGCCAATTCCTCTTCCTCACCTGTGGGAGGATCGGTCAGATCTTGCGCGGCTTCCCGCAACACGGTGCCGCACCAGTCGCATTCGGCGGCGTGCGTCAACAGCTTGTCGGCTTCCTCAGGTTCCAACTGGCCGGGCAGCAGCAACCGCAACGTGTCCTCATCGGGACACTTCCGCGTCTTTTGCGGCCGCCGATGTGCCTGCGCGCCGGCCTGCAGCCGCTCGATTAGGTCTCCGCCACTCATATCCCCAATTTTCATACTCATCCTAAGAAACGATTCCGCCGCGCTATTGCCTTTCGCCGTTCTCAAAAGCATTGCGAATTAACTGATTCAAACGCACGATTACGCTTTCTACACCCTTAATAGTTAGATTGAGACTGGAAATCGCCGCAATTTCCTTCGCGGACATCCCCTGGCGGTAGTAAAGCCAGAAGATCTGACGATCTCTCGCGCTTACGGGCGGCTTCTTGAGCAAATCGTCGATGTCGCGCAGCAGCAGCCGCCATTCCGTTTCGTCCGGCGCAGCTACATTATCGGGCAAGGGCGATTGATCGGAATACTTGCCCATCTTCGATTTGAAATGATCGTGCACCACATTCGCCGCGATCACCCTGAGATAGCCGAATACCGCGCCGGGATACAAGGGTTTGAATTCGCGCAACACTTTTGCCCGGTTCGCGCTGAACTTGAGATACACGTCCTGCACCAAGTCGTCGCGCAAGCCGGCGCGATCGAATCCATACCGCCGGATGGTGCGTACCACGGTAGCGATGATCAACGGATTGAATCGCGCCAGGAATCTATCCCAGGCCTCTGTGTCGTCCATATCTGCACACTTCTGCAGTAGTTCTTCCGGCGACTCTTCGAGGGCGAGTCCGCCCTCGTATTCGCCGCTTGGTTCCAAGTTAGACATGTACGTTATATCAGGATAACGAATCGGAAGGGCTGTTCCCTTTGGCAGTGGTCGAGATTTATCAGGAACAACCGCGGGTCAGACGGCGCAGGACGCTCTCCACGCCCTTGACTGTAAGTCCTATACTGGCTAGTGCGGCGATCTCCTTGGCCGTCAGGCCCTGCGCGTAATACAGCCAGAAGATTCGGCGGTCCCTGGCGGAGGCTTGTTTATGCAGCCTATCGTCGAGTTCCATCCGCAGCGCGAGCCATTCCGTCTTGTCGGGCGCGGCGATATCGGGCAGATCTGCCGGAAGCTCCTGCAAGCGGCGGAAATCATTCTTCTTGCAGCAGTCGTGAGTTACTCGAACGGCGATCACTTGCAAGTAACGGCATGCCGATCCCGTATGCCGGGGCACGAACTCGCGTAGCGCTTTGGCTTGGTGCGCCGCAAGTCTAAGGTAGGTTTCCTGTACCAGATCGTCGCACAGGCTGCGCTGAAACTGGGCATACCTTTGGCCGGTGCGCAATACAGCCGCATAGATGGGGGCGTGGAAGCGGCGGATAAGCTCGTCCCATGCGGCGGCGTTCCGCAGGTCCGCACATACGCGCAGCAACTCCTCCCCAGATAAGTCGCTATAGTCGTGTGCCAGTGCAGGAGATAGTAGCACGTCCGGAATGCTGGACACAAATGCCTCCGACTTTCTCTCCCCAACGCTGCTTACGAAGGGAATTCACCGCAGGTTTCGATTTATTACTTGAAACCCGCGGAAAAGACGCCACGCGGCGCGGCGCTACTTGGCCGCCCGACTGGTTGTCCATCGCGGGAAGGAGATGCTGCCATGAATTTGGATGTAAGGGGTAGTGTGCCCCAGGGTGCCGCCGGACGGCTGGGAAAGGATCGCCATGAACTTTGACGCCGGCTTCTTAACCAGATTGAAACAGCGCGATCCCGACACATGCATGTTTCTGGTATCTTCGCTTACGCCCGTGCTCGAAGCCAGGCTACGTTATAGGCTTTACGACCACAACGCCATCGAAGACATTCGCAACGAAACCTTCTGCAGGGTCTTTTGCCTGGTGGACGGCGGGCGGGTTCGAGAACCCGAGCAGTTCAGCTCGTTCGTGCGCGGCGTCTGCGACCGGGTGGCCCAGGAATCCCGCCGCAAGACCCACGTCACCGAAGCCTTGCCGGGCATGGAACTGCCCGACTGCCAGCCGCATCTCGATACGATTCTGGTGGACAAAGAACGCCGAGAGCGGATGTGGCGCGCGGTGATGCAGTTGTCCGCGGAGGACCGCCGGCTGATCGTTGAGCTGCACTGCGAAGAGCGCGACCGGCAGGAGATGGCCCGCGCACGCGGCATCAGCCCGACGGGCCTAAACGTCCGCCTATGCCGGGCCCTGAAGCGTCTAAGGATGCAGATCGTGCAGCCGGAGCCGGCCGTACAACCGGCCTGCCGCCCGCGCGGCGCACGCACGCAGGCTTGCCGCGTCCCCAGGCGCCTTCCAGATGGGGACGTCTACTCCGCTACCATG
>Ga0209333_1001080_pt1 | contig 13940 bp, 11 predicted proteins | sample BlaSpr_A8_OM2_O3_FD_187982 | JGI IMG/M metagenome (GOLD analysis project Ga0209333, IMG submission 187982) | Forest soil microbial communities from Thunder Bay, Ontario, Canada - Black Spruce, Ontario site 2_A8_OM2_O3 (SPAdes) (version 2) | ecosystem: Environmental > Terrestrial > Soil > Boreal... | reverse complement strand
GAGCCGAACGAGGGTGCGCTCGCGGAAGCACTCGCAACACAATTTGCGAAGCTCGAGCGCGACGACGCACTTGCGGCGTTGAAAGCAGCCACGGTGCCGGCGACGCAGATAAATCATTCCCGTGAATTGTTCGACGATCCGCAGGTCGTCGCCAACGAACTGACGGTGGAGCTGTCTCATTCGCAATGGGGCCGCGTGAATCAAACCGGGATGCTGACGAAGTTGTTCGCGACTCCCGGCACGATCGACCGCGCCGCTCCGCTGCTGGGCGAGCACACGGACGAGATCCTGCGCGAGTACCTGGGCTACTCGACCGGCCGAATCGCCGCACTGCGCGCGGCCGGCATCGTCAAGTGAGCGATGGATCCCGAGGCCGCCGCCGTCATCACGCCGCATCTGTTGGCGCGCGAGGAACTGCTGTGGTGCGGACGTCCGCATGACACGGCCGCGCTGCGATGGCGCGCCGGCCTAATTATCCTGGTCGGAATCGCCGCGCTGGTGTTGCGGTCGCTACCGCTCGACTCAAGCCTAGCCGAGCGCGCCGACACGAACTCGATTCTGCTCGCAATCATCGTCGGGGTTTTGATCGCCGAAGCGATCGTGTTCCACACCTATCTGTCGAATACGTTTTACGGCGTCACCAACCAACGCGTCATCATCGTGTCGGGATTGTGGGGAGCGGAGGCCGTCGGCGTTCTGATCGACCGGCTCAACACTCCGCAGCTCCGCGTCCGGCGAATCCATCGGCATATAGAATTGCGCACTCCGACCGAGCAGCTATATCAACCGGGTTATGTGCCGTTCACCAACCCTTCGATAGCGCCGGAGTGGCTGGGAGCCGAGTGCTACAAGCTGCTGGCGCTTGAGGAGCCGCTCCGTGTGCGCGACTTGATAGTCGAATCCGCGCGCAAACTGGAATAGTCAGTCGAGTACACGCACTATACGATCCGCAAGTAGTCCGGCGATGGTAACGGCGGGAATTTTGCCGCCGGTAACGTCTGGTACCAGTACGCCACGGACGCGATGTCATCCTGCAGCGGCAGGAACTCCGCGCCCTTGCGCGGATCGCCCATCCATCCGAGCGCCTGGATCGTCACGCGCAGGTCGCGCGTGAACCTGATTGGGTCCGCGATATGCCAGCGGTACATTCCGAATCGCTGCTGCGAGGCGTACAGCCCGTCGGGCCGAATCACTTGCGGCAATCCCGCGTAGGGCGTGGTGAACTCCCGATAGCCGCCGTTTTCCTTGCCCACATCGAAGTTGTAGGAGCCGCAGAAATAATCCTCGGTGCCGGTGCCGCAGATGGTCGGAAACTCGGCGTCGCCGTCGATGAAAAACTTTATCTCACCTTCGCCCCACCATCCGCTGTTGTGAACTCCCCACGCCATGTAGGTGCCCACGTATTGCCCACGCCCCGTCACGCCATCGAGAATTGTGTATACCTCTTTGTACGGCAGCGGATTGACGCGCCGGAACTGAGCATGGAAGTAGGCAGCATCAGTAGGTATTTCAGTGAGTACATAGTTGATCTGGTAGAATAGTATCATTGCCGCGTCCGCAGTATTGGTCATGGTAATCAGGCAGCGATTGCGAAATGGCATTTCCCAGTAGCAATTGAAGGCGCTGCCGGGATTCACACAAACCGCCAGCGACGACACCTGCGCATATTTGTTCCATCCGCAGGCGAAAAAATCGCCGACCGGGCATTCCACGGACGGATCCGGCGAGCCGTCCCAGTAAATCCTCAGGATGCTCGAACGCCACGGCCCGGTCGGAGTCATCCAGATTTGCGCGATCGCGCCCGCGCCCGCGATATCGGCGAGCACTTTCACTTCGCCCGGCTCGATGACGACATAGGGCGCGACCTTCCATCCGCGGCCAAGTTTGCGCGCCGGACTTTTGGCCGGGTCGGGCAGCGCCATCGCGCCCTTACCCTTTTCGCCGGTCGGGTTTTCGGGACTTATCGAGCGGCTCTCCGCGTTCGACAGAATCGCGAGATTACCCATGTGCATGCCGAGTCCGTTGAACGATGCCATCGCGAGCGCCTCCTTAATGCGAGCCGCGCAATTCTAGTCAGACCGCGTGAAAATGCGGAAGGATTGGAGACGCTTACAATTCGAGATCGACGGTGACGAAATCGTGATCGGATACGCGGCGCTTCAGAATCGGCGACCGCGGCGTGAGCACCGACGCCGTTCCTGCGATTGGACGAAGATCGCGGACGGCCAGCCAATCGAGTTTTGGTCTCATCGATCGCGGAATCAATCCGGAAAAGGTAAAGGTCGGGCGATTGGCGACGTTGACGCCGTCGAGCTCGAGACCGTGCTCGCGCAGGTGATCGAACAGAGGCTCGTAGGCCTGGGGCGCGCGGAACCGCTGCGGGTTGGTGATCATTTGCCACACCGTCGTCATCATCGACGCGCGGTCGGATAGCTCGGTGGTGGTGGTGTTCAAGTCGCCGCCGAAAATCATGCGGCCGGCCGTCGGAAACGACTCCAGGTAATCCGCCATCTGGCGTGCGCGCGCGGCGGGCGTGCAGCGGCTATGCAGATGCGCGACGCCGATTGAAATTTCCGCTGCGCCGAATTTCACCCGGGTGATCAACCCGGTCGGGCCGCCGACGCGCGTCACGCCGCGGTCGCGCCTGGGCAACACCCGTGGCGGACGCGGATTGTACATCGCGATCGCCGCTACGTCCTCGAACGGCGCCGAACTCAGAATCGCATTGCCCATGTACGTTTCGATTTCGCTGCCCGTGAGTCTAAGTGCGAACTCACGAACGTACGCGCAGCTCATCCCGAGCGCCGCGCCGAGCTCTTCCGCTACGTCGCGACCCACCGATCGCCGCCTTAGTCCGGCATTAACCTCGCACAGCAGGATCACATCGGCGCCCGCGAGCGGCTTGCGCTGGAGACACGCAAGAATTTCGCGGAAGCGCCGGCCGCCAGCGGCGTTGAGCAGCACAACGCGCAGCCGCGAGCCCGCGTGGCGCCCCGGTCGATTCACGATGACAGGCGGAAAAAGCGGCGTCGGCCGGGCACCAGCCGCGGTAAATTCGAGCGCGTCGCGATGCATCGGCAGGAGCTAGTCGGTCAATTCCTTTTGCAGATCCTTGAACGTCGTAAGCGGCGGCGTGCACGTATGATCCCGGCAGACGTAGGCAGTCACGTGACCGTCGAGCTGGCGCTTGTCGCGCACCTGTTCGGGGATGAACCCGGCTTGAGTGTCCGCCGGATCGGCGACGAAGATCGCAAGATTCGGAACGTAGATGAGGCCGAGCCGCTCGATCCATTCGAGCAGTTCGGACGAGTTGCGGCTGCCGACGAGCACGATTTCTGTAGGACTGCGCTGATAGAGGTCCACCGCCTCGAGCATGTGCGAGAATCCGAAGGGCTGCTTCTCGATGAACTCGCGGAACAGCTTGAGCGTGCGCTCCGCCTCGATCCGGTAACGCTCGTCGCCGGTGTAGCCGTACAGCCGCAGCAGCGCCATCGCGGCAGCGCTGTTGCCCGACGGGGTGGAGCCGTCGAACGCCGCCTTCGAGCGCATGATCAGCGCCTCGTGATCGTCGGAGGTGAAATAGAAGCCGCCCTTTTCCCGGTCGATGAACCGCTCGAGGATCACGTCGGCAAGCGTGCGCGCATGCGCGAGGTACTTCGGGTCGAGCGACGCTTCGTACACGTCGAGCATCGCGCCCGCCAACTGCGCATAATCCTCGAGGTAGGCGTTGTGCCGCGCGACGCCGTCCTTGAACGAGCGGCGAAGCGCGCGCCCATCCCACATCGTCGTCATGATGAAATCGGCCGCACGCTGGGCCGCCTCGAGATACCGGCGCTCGTGCAACGCGCGATATCCCTCCGCGAACGCGCCAATCATCATCGCGTTCCAAGCCACCAGGATTTTTTCGTCGCGCCCCGGCTTCACCCTTTGTTCGCGCGCTGCGAACAGCTTCTCGCGAATCTCGCGGATCTTCGACGCCATGTCGTCTTCGGAAATTTTGAACATCCGCGCCGCGTCGGCCAGCTCGATCGTGCGATGCGGAATGTTCGCGTCCTCGAAGTTGCCGTCGATCGAAATGTCGAAATAGCGTTCCGCTACCGCGCCGAGCTCGGGACCGACAACTGCGTCGACCTGCTCGGGCGTCCAGACGAAGAATTTCCCCTCCACACCTTCGCTGTCGGCATCCTGCGCCGCGTAGAAACCGCCCTCGGGACTCGTCATCTCGCGCAAAACGTAATTGAAAATTTCGCGCGCGACGCCGAGAAACTCCGGTTCATTCAGCGCGCGTCCGGCGTCGAGGTACAGACGTGCGAGCAGCGCGTTGTCGTAGAGCATTTTTTCGAAGTGCGGCACCAGCCAGCGCTCGTCGACGCTGTAGCGATGGAATCCGCCGCCGATTTGATCGTAGATTCCGCCGCGCGCCATCTTCGACAGCGTGTGCCGAACCATCTCGGCCATCGATTCGTCGCCGTCGGCCGCATGCACGCGAAGAAACAGCGAGAAGACGAACGTGTTGGGAAATTTCGGCGCCTGCCCCAGTCCGCCGTTGATACTGTCGTAGTGCGTGGCGAGCGCGCGCGCCGCCTCTACCGGCAAGCCAGGCTTTAGGTCGCCGTCGGTTGGAACGTAATTGGTCAGCGCGCCGAGCGCTTCAGTCAGCTTCTCGAGATTGTTGGTGACTTCCTTCGCCTTGTCGCGATAGGCCTGCGAGACCGCCACGAGGATTCGCGGGAAGCCGGGCATCCCATTCCGATCCTCGGGCGGATAGTAGGTGCCGCCGAAAAACGGGCGCCCGTCGGGCGCGAGGAACATCGTCAACGGCCATCCGCCGCGCCCCGTGATCAGCTGCACCGCATCCATGTAGATCTGATCGAGATCGGGCCGCTCCTCGCGATCGACTTTGATCGGAACGAAGTTCTCATTGATCAGCCGCGCGATCGCATCGTTCTCGAACGACTCGCGCTCCATCACGTGGCACCAGTGGCAGGCCGAGTAGCCAATCGACAGCATGATCGGCTTGTTCTCGGCTTTCGCGCGCGACAGGGCGTCGGGACCCCACGCATACCAGTCGACCGGATTGTACGCATGCTGGCGCAGGTACGGGCTCTGCTCGTTGATCAACCGGTTCGGCTTGGCGCCGGAATGAGTTTCGGGATTTTTCGACTGGCTCATGAATCTCGCATCATCCTATCTGCCTCGCCGCGCTCTGTCATTCCGCGGATGCGACCGTATGGCAGAGCATCGAGTGCGCCAGTTACAATTCGCTTCTATGACATCTGCTTCCGTACCGCGCGACTCGGCCGCATCGCAGCACGCGGCCGGCGACGATTCGCGATTCGGCCTGCGCGCCGCTGTCGTCCTGATTCTCGCCGCGATTCTCTTCTTCGCTCGCCTCGGCGCGCGCGCGTTGTGGTCGTCGGAATTCCGATGGGCCGAAATTGCGCGCGAGATGCTGGTGACGCACAACTACTTCTGGCCGACGATCAACGGTCACGTTTATTACGACAAGCCGCTTGGATCGTATTGGCTGGTAATTTTTTCGGCACCGTTCACAGGCGGCCTCAACGAAGCGGCCACGCGACTGCCCTGCGCTATCGCTGGGCTGCTCGCCGTGTTGCTCCTTATGCTGCTGACGCGACGCCTCTACGACGCTCGTACCGCAATACTCTCGGGCGTCATCCTCGCGACCAGCTTCAGCTTCGTATTTTTTTCGCGCGACGCGAGCGCCGACGTCGAGACGATCACCGGCGAACTCGCCGCACTGCTGCTCTTCAGTCACAACGAGGAGCGCGGCGGCGGAATGTGGGTCGTCGGCTTGTGGCTGATCATGGCGGCGACATCGCTCACGAAGGGACTGCTGGGATTCGCGCTGCCGCTGTTGATGATTGGCGCATACTCATGCTTGCGCGACGGTTGGGCGCAACTTTCTCAGGAAATTCTCCGCGGCTCGGTGACTGACCGCGTACGAAAACTGATCGAACGCAATCGATGGTTCTTCAATTGGTACACCGTCGCCGGCATCGCCGTCGGCGGCTTCGTGTATTACCTCCCGTTCGAAATCTCGGCGCGCATGATGGGCACGCAGAAGGGGCTCGCCATGGTCTATCGCGAGAACGTCGTGCGGTTTTTCCATCCGTTCGACCATCGCGGGCCCATCTACTTGTACGTCTATGTAATTTTCGGGCTGATGGCGCCGTGGTCGGCACTCCTGCCCGCGGCGATGGTAGAAACGCATAGCCTTCGCCGCGCCGGGGCCGAGCCAGCCCACGCGGATCGATTCGCGCTGGTGTATTTCTGGGCGACGTTCATATTTTTCACGCTGTCAGGATCGCGCCGCAGCTACTACATCCTGCCGATTCTTCCCGCAGCGGCGATGCTGGTCGCGAGAACGCTCGCGTATCCGGGCGAGCTACGCTCGATGATCGCCCGCCGCCTGCTGACCCTCGGCTACGCGATCGTCGCGTTCGCCGCCATCGGCGGTATCGTTCTGCTGATTCCCGCCTGGGCGATTCTGCCGAGTCCGTACGACGCGCTGCCGGACTTGCCCGCCAAGCCGGCCTTCATCGTGCTCTGGATCTTGTCGGTAGCTGCGGTCATCTACACGATTCGCAAATTCAGCGCATATCGCGTCGCAATCTCGATGGCCGCGATCGCATATCTCGTGATGACCTACATCTATATCTTCGCGATGCCTGCGGCGGAGGCATACCGCGGTGAAAAACCGTTCGGTTATGCGGTACTGAACAGGATCGGCGGTGCGACCGATCACCTGGTCTTGTTCAAGACGGAGGGGCCGCTGTTCTATCTAAATCCCCCGAAACCGCTACCCGAGTTCGACAAGAAGCAGGACCTGCAGGACTCGATCGCGAAGGGCGACGCCAAATGGATGATCGTCCGCCGCCGCGACATGCCGAAGCTCGACACGCCGACGACGGTCGAGCTTAGTGAACAGTCGTATCCGTGGGAGAACGATTACAATTTCAGAAATAAGGTAGTGCTGGTGCGAATCGGGAATTGATTTTACCTCTCCCCGCGGGAGAGGTCGCGCCGAGGCTTCTAGGTGCGGGTGAGGGCGCCCGCATTCAGCTGGATGCCATCGCCCTCACCCGCCGCCGACATAAGTGTCGTCGGACGACCTCTCCCGATTTGCGGCTAACGACCTTGGTCGTCAGTCGCGGGAGAGGCAAGAGCCAGATCACAATCGCATCGGCATGACGACGTAGGTGTACTGCTGATCCGTTTCGGTTCTGATTACGCCTGGGCTTACGTCGTCGCTGAGACCTAGTTCCACGGACGCATCTGCGCCTTGCGGGATCACTCCCAGCGCCTGCTGCACATAGGATGCGTTGAATCCGATCGCGAATTCTTCGCTCTTGAAATCGACGTCGAGCGACTCGCTGGCCTCTCCAGTTTCCGGGCTGGTCGATGAGACGGTCAGCGTTCCAGCCGACAGCGCGAATTTGACACCGTGGTATCGCTCGCTCGAGAAAATTGCCGCGCGCTTGATTGCAGCTAAGAGCGGATCGCGTTTGACCGTGATCTTGTACTTCGACTGCTTCGGGATCACCCCGCGGTAATCGGGGAATTCGCCCTCGACCAGGCGCATCGAGACTTCGGTCGCGCCGCGCTTCAAGTATGCGAGCTGGCCTTCGAGGCTGAGCCTCACCTCGGCTTCGCCGCCTTCATCCAGAATTTTGCGCAGCTCCGCGAGTCCCTTTCGCGGAATGATCGCGCCGGTCGTCATCGCGAATCCCGGCACTTCGCGCTCGATCATTGCCAACCGATGCCCGTCGGTCGCGACCATGCGGACTGCTCCCGGTGCGTTGGACTCGACAAACACGCCGCTCAGATTGTAGCGGGCTTCGTCGGGACTGACCGCGAAGATCGTCTTGTCGATCATCTGGGCCAGCACCGCCGCTGGAATCGCCAGTTCTGCCTTGAGCTGTTTTTTCGCGGCACCCGCGTCCTTGCCGGTGCTCTGACTTGGCATCGCGGGGAAGCTGCGCGGATCGAGGCCCATCATTTTGAATTTCGCGCGGCCGCATTTCAGCTCGACCCAATCGCCGTCGAGAGTGGACAGCGCGACTTCATCGCCTTCGGTTTCGCGCACGATTTCAAACAGCTTGCGCGCGTTGAGGGTCAGGCTTTTTTCCTTGCCGGAACACGCGACCTGGGTGCGGATTCCGACTTCGAGGTCGGTCGCGCTGAGCGTCAGCGCGTTTCCGTTTGGCTCAAGCAGCACATGGCCAAGTATCGGAACCGTCGTGCGCCGTTCCACGATGCCCTGGACCAGACCCAAACCGCTAAGCAGTGAAGCGCGCTCGATTGCGAGTCCCATGAATTGTTAGCCCGTCTTCCTATTCCGGATCTTTAGTTATCTAAAAAAGAATAGCAGTAATAGTAGGAGTTGTGGATTTGTGGATGGAGGCCGCAAGCGCGCGAAAATGAAGGGCGATCGCCGGTTGAAAAGCTGTCGGCGGAAAAGCGGCTGATCGACAGGGCCGGTCCTACGCGCGCCGACCCTGTCGATAGCTCCAACGTTATGCGCATCCCCTCCACAGCCTCCTCCACATCGATTCTCACGCCGCATTCGCGCGAATCGATTTAAGCTCGCGCTCGATTTTTTCGATCGAGAGCCGAAAAGCCGAATCACTGGTGACCCGGCGCATGATCAGGTTGTAGGCGTGAATCACCGTCGAATGATCGCGTCCGAAATGTTCGCCGATAGTCGGGAACGAGCTGTCAGTCAGCTTGCGGCACAGGTACATCGCGACCTGGCGGCAGAATGCGATGTGCTGGGTGCGCTTCTTCGACTTCAAATCGGTGAGCCGGATATGGAAAAAATCGGAGACGGTCTTCTGGATCGAATCGATGTCGGGCTTGGCATCGGCATTTCGAACCAGGTCCTGCAGCGCATTTTTGGCGAAGTCGACCGTGATTGCGGAGCCGTCGAACGAGGCTATCGCCGCCAGCCGCGTCAGGCATCCCTCGAGCTCGCGCACGTTGGACGAGACGCTCTGCGCGATATACATCGCGACCTCCGGCGCCAGCCGCAGATTTTCGAGCACCGCCTTCTTCTGCACGATCGCCACGCGCGTCTCGAGGTCGGGCGGCGCGATATCGGCGATCAATCCCATCTCGAAGCGATTGCGCAAGCGCTCCTCGAGCCCCGGAATTTCGCGCGGAATTTTGTCCGAGGTCAGAATGATCTGATGCCGCTCGGCGTGAAGCACGTTGAAAGTATGGAAGAATTCCTCCTGAGTGCGCTCGCGGCCGGCCAGGAACTGGACGTCGTCGAGGATCAAAGTGTCGACGCGGCGGAACTTTTCGCGAAACTCGTTCATCTTGTCGCGGCGCAACGAGCCGATCAGCTCGTTCATGAAGATCTCGGCCGGCATGAACAGTACTTTCTTCGGCCGCTCGCCGCTGGACCAGATATGGTGCCCGATGGCGGTCACCAAGTGAGTCTTGCCCAGCCCGACTCCGCCATAGATGAAGAGCGGGTTGTATTTTTCGCCGGGCTGATTGGCGACCGCCTGCGCCGCGGCATGCGCGAACTGATTGGCCGAGCCCACGACGAACTCGGTAAAGTTGTAGCGCGGGTTGAGGCCTGGATGCCGATCTCCGCGCGGCGCGGCGGTCGTCGACCCGCGATTTGCCGCCGACGCCTTGGCGGTGCCGTTGGCGTGACCGTTGCCATTCCCGTTCGCGTGGCCGTTGCCATTTGCATGCCCGTTGATCGGGCGTTGCTGCGGCGCCGCGTTCGCGGCATTCTCGCCGAGCGTCAGCCGCACCTCGATTTCACCGCCGGCCTCCGCCGACAGTGCCGAGCGCATCATGCTCAGGTACCGATCATTGATCCAATCGCGGAAAAACCGGTTAGGCGCCTCGACCGTGACGGTCGATCCCTGATGAGCGACAAAATTAAGCGGCCCGATCCACGTCTCAAAGCCAACCTGCCCGAGCTCATCCCGCATGCGGTCGCCCGCACGTTGCCACAAACCATTCATATCGTCTCCCCCTGACCAAAAACGGAGCCAAGCCACGCTCCGGAACTCGCGCGCCGGCATCGAATGCGGCGCGAATTACGCACAGTCTTATCCACACCTGTGGATAAGCGGTATTTCCTTCGTTACAACCAACAATTTGACGGCACAACACGCCGGGCTATCAACTTGCCCGGGCTACGATCGGTTCTGGTGGGGTGAAAATTTCGGTGGAGAAAATGAGCGATATACACGCGCTTGGAATCCATAGCTCACGCGCCGCGAATGAACCTGCTAGTAAATATTGGTTCTTGCAAGTACGAAGTGTGCGGCCAAGTGAACGTGATAAACTTATTTCGTGAAGAGGACAAGCGCGCGAAAAATTTCGTCGCTATTGGTGCGGAACGTAAAGGAAATTTCGCTCGCGAGTGATCGCACGCGATGCGCGGGAATTTTCACACCGATCGCACGATCGCGCGCATCTGCTCTGGAAGCCATCGCGATCGATTGCAATTTTTTGCGTCGCGACGCACTTTTGGTGTTGCAGAGAACAAATACAGTCGAAATTTTCTCGCGATCGAAAAATATTTTTGATCGCGTCGAGATCCTCCAGGAATCGCGGTGACCTCACGCAAAAAATCAGATGAACTCTTCTATCGCGCCAGTGTTACGATTCCTGGTGCGGTGAATTCTCCCGTGCGCGCGTGGAAGGCCGTCGGCGCTGCACCAATTTTCATCGAGAGTGGCAGCGGTGCAACTTTGATCGATGCGGACGGCAACACTTTTCTCGACTACGTTTGCTCATACGGCCCCGCGATTCTCGGACATGCTGATCCGCGCGTCACGCAGGCGATTGCTGAGCAGGCGCAACTCGGTCTCGGCTTCGGTGCGCCGACACGGCTCGAGGTCGAGCTCGCCGAAATGATCTCGTCGGCGATCAAATGTGCACAAAAAGTAAGATTGGTTACTTCGGGAACGGAAGCGGGACTCACCGCGCTCAGATTGGCGCGCGCGGCGACCGGGCGCTCGAACATAATCAAGTTTGACGGATGCTATCACGGGCACAGCGATTCGATGCTGGTACGCGCAGGTTCAGGCGCGATGACATTTGGTCAACCCGACAGCGGTGGAGTTCCATCAGCGATCGCCGCAATGACGATGGTTGCGCGCTATAACTCAATTGAGACAGTCGAAGGTTTATTCCGCGCCGCGCCAGAGAAAATCGCCGCCGTGATTGTCGAGCCCGTTGCCGCCAACATGGGCGTCGTGAATCCTGATCCGGGTTCGTTGAAAGCGCTCGCCGAAATCGCGCATCACAACGGCGCGCTTCTGATCTGTGACGAAGTTATATCCGGGTTCCGGCTCACCTTCGGCTCAGTTGCCGAAAGCGTGGGAGTCGCGCCCGACATCATCATGCTCGGAAAGATAATCGGCGGAGGGATGCCGGTCGGCGCGGTCGCCGGCCCGGCGAAAATCATGGACCTGCTCGCGCCGGTCGGTCCGGTTTACCAGGCCGGCACGTTGTCGGGAAATCCGCTTTCTGTTCGCGCCGGACTCGAAACGCTTCGCATACTCAAAGAGAACAATCCTTATGCCGCGCTCGACGCCGCCGGCGCGCGTCTTGAAGCGGGCCTTCGTGACGCGTTGAAGAACGCCGGCGAGCCCGGATGCGTCAATCGCGCGGGATCGTTGCTGACGATGTTCCTCGGTCCCGAGCAAGTGCGCGACGCGGACGAGGCGCGCACGTCCGACTCGGCGAAGTTCGCCAAATTTTTCCACGGGATGCTTGAGCGCGGGATAAATATTCCACCGTCGCAATTCGAGGCGATGTTTCTATCGACGGCGCATACCAGTGCCGACATCGACCGCACTGTCGCGGCGGCCGGCGAATCTTTGCACGAACTCACTGCGGGTAAATCGTAAAAAAACGATGGCGCTAAGCACTGGCAGGATGATGCGGTTCGCCGCGATCGGCTTCGAGTTCGCGTGGCCGATGATCGCCGGCGCAATTCTGGGACACTACCTCGACCTGTATTTCCACACCGACCCGTGGCTGACGCTCGTGTTCTTCCTGCTCGGAGTCTTCATCGGCTTCTACCGGCTGATCCAGGAACTGGCCCTCTTCCAGCGCGAGAACCGCGAGTCTTGATTGGCATTTGCCAACGTTCCTCCGCCGATGGAAAATTCTGGCGACGACTCGCGCCGGATTGGGCTCGGCAGATGCGCTCATATTCGACGGTGTGGTCGCGTCGTTCAAAGCTTACCAGGAGGCGGACAAGAATCGAGCGTATCTCGCGTGGATTGGCGGCACGATACGAAATATGAGAAGCATGGGTCAGGCGAAATTGATCCGTGACGATTTCTCGGGACTGGTCGAAAAGACCATTATAAAGCGCGATTTGAAGCCCGCTGACCAGGTTGCGTTTCAAGCGGCCGACACTGCGCGCAACCGCGCTTACCGCGAGGATCTTCAAGGCAGCGACCCGGCATACAAAAAATCTGCGCGATCGGCGGAGCTTCAATGGATAAAATACCGCGATTCGTCGGCGGAGTTGGCGACTTCAATTTACAGCGGAAAGAAAAATAGCCTTGACCCTGGCCTCAGTATGAAGGCCGCGGTTACAAAACTCAGGACGATTGAATTGGTCCAGTCGAGGCAGCCGTAGCGAACCTCCTTGCCCGAGTTCTCACTATCCCGAGGTCAATCCGATGTGCAGGAATATTAAAATCCTTTTCAATTTCGAACCGCCCGTCACCGACGAAGAGATTCGCGCCGCCTCGCTTCAGTTCGTGCGAAAAATCAGCGGGTTCAACAAACCGTCGAAGGCCAACGAAGCCGCGTTCGTAGCCGCGATCGATGAAATAGCGGGGGCCTCGGCGCGGTTTCTGCACTCGCTCGAAACCAACGCACCGTCCCGGAATCGCGAAGAAGAGGCCGCCAAACTGAAAGCCCGCGCCGCGGAAAGATTCGGCGCTTGATGACGTTCTCGTGGTCAATCCCGACGATCGCGTCGATCCAGCGCACCAACTTCATTCTGGTCGTGGTCAGCAGCGCGATTCTCGCTTTGTTCGCCTCGGCGCCGATAGCAGTCGGATGCATGATCGGCGGCGCAGTCGTGATCGCCAACCTGTGGATCCTGTCCGCACTCGGCGGATTGCTGCTGGCCGCATCGCGCGCGGGAGTCTCAGGAGCGGCCGCCAAGTTGGGCGCGCTCGCGATTCCGCTGAAGCTGTTCATCATCGTCGGGCTCGTCTACCTGGTTTTCACCCGCGCGCGCATCGACGGCGGGGGCTTCGGCCTCGGAGTCTTGACTCAGATGGCCGCTATCATTATTGAAACCGGGCGTGCTTCGCTGCGTGGCGCAGGCTAAAATCGCCGCGTCGGAGAGATTGAATTGCAAAAGTCGGTAAACTTCCTCGAGCTGATCGGCGGCGGCAAGATCCCCGAGGTGCTGATCGGCACGTGGATCGTAATGGGCATCCTGATCGTCTTTGGATTTGTCGCGCGCGCGTCGATCGCCGGCGCCGCCGACCCGGTGATCCCCGACGAAGGAATCAGCATCCGCTCGATCTCGGAAATGATCGTCGAATGGCTCGACGGGTTCGTCAGCGAAGTCACCGAGATGCACGGGTCGCGTGCGATGGTCCCGTTCTTCGGATCCGTCTTCATGTTCATCCTGTTCGCCAACTTCTTCGGGCTGATCCCGGGGATGGAACCGCCGACGGGCGACTCGGACCTGACCTTCGCGCTCGGCATCATCTGCTTCGGCTACTACATCTACCAGGGCTTCGCCTCGAACGGCGTCTGGTACCTTAAGAGTTTTCTCGGCCCGTACCTGCCGCTGGCGGTGCTGATGCTGCCGATCGAGCTGGCCGACAATCTGTTCCGTCCCTTTTCGCTCGGCATTCGTCTCTACGCCAACATGTTCGCCGACCATACCGTGCTCAGTATCT
>Ga0209333_1001079_pt1 | contig 13945 bp, 14 predicted proteins | sample BlaSpr_A8_OM2_O3_FD_187982 | JGI IMG/M metagenome (GOLD analysis project Ga0209333, IMG submission 187982) | Forest soil microbial communities from Thunder Bay, Ontario, Canada - Black Spruce, Ontario site 2_A8_OM2_O3 (SPAdes) (version 2) | ecosystem: Environmental > Terrestrial > Soil > Boreal... | reverse complement strand
TTGCAAATCGTTACAGCCGATTTGCACTTTCGCACCGCTCCTGCGGCGACGGCGCTCATAGGGTTGGGAATGGGAACAACGTGTTGAAAGATCACAGCCGGCCCAGCTTTACTCTAAGACGACACGGGATGCCCCACCGGTGGCAGTTTCACGGGTGGGCTGCTGCGAACTCTCCATGGCGAGCTGCGAGACAGACTGGTTCGGCTTGGCCGGTCGCCCATGTCAAGTCTACTTTCGGAGTCACCAGACCCCGTCCAAAGTAGACATTTCTTCCGCAGCCTAAACCCGTGAATCCATTGCTACGCCCAAAGGCCCACGCGAGGAATCAATAACCTACGCCCCAGATTTTCGTCATTTTGAAATGTTCCAATTGGAACGGCAGGACGATTTGCCGCCGCCCACACGCCACAAAGCCGGGCTGGTTGGCCCGGCTTTCTCTTTGCGTGGAACTGGTTCGGTCAATCTTGTTTCGATCAGCCGACCCAGAATGTCAAAATCTCGACGCGCTTGCTTGCCTCGATCGATTTCAGCTCGCGCGGCGTCGCGCGCGCGGGTTCACCGGCCCGCGCCGTGACGCCCTTTACATCACCAGCGCGAGGTTCTCCAGTTCATACTGCAGCACCGGCAGAGCGCACCCAGCCATCTCGACGCGGCCCGCCGCATCCAGAGCCGCCTTCGGCGAAACCCCGTAGCCCCGGCCCATGAGGAAAACCTGCAACAGTTCGGCGGCCTCGTACGAATCGATCATGCCCCCTTGCAGCAGATCGCTGCGCAAGGCAGCCAGTTCGGTTGCCGTGAACCTGTCTTTATCGTTTCCAGCTCTGTCATTACCGCTTCTGTCGTTCATTGTCTTTTCAAACATGGCCGTCATCACCTCCGACTCCGACCTTCCCACCACGCTTAGCTATTAGACTCATCGGCAGCCACTCAAGTTGCATGCAATTTAAGTGCCGCGGCTGCCCCTACCTTACCCATACGGAAAGCAGACCGGTTTAGATTCATAAACCCCTCTGGATATCGGAAGTTGCAAGCATCCCACCAGAAGCGGTCTCCTTACGGAAGGTCTCATCAGTACCGTTGCAGTCTCAAACTTGACACATAGTGTCATTCTGGGCGGGAATTTGGCCCAGTCGCCCCGACCAGCAATAGTGCGAACACTCTAATAATGATAGTGAAGATACGGGCAGGAATGTTTCAGAGGTGTCAAATCGATGTAAAAAATTAAGCCGGGAAACCGCCTCGAGTCAGTCGCCTTCGATCACGGCCTCATCCACCAGCATGATCGGGATGTCGTCCTTCACTGCGTACACCCGGTGGCACTGCGTGCACTTCAAACTCTCGGGATTCTCCCGGTACTCAAGCGGCTGCTTGCACGCCGGACAAACCAGAATTTCCAGCAAATCCTTGGCAATCATGACAAACATTGTACGCCACGAAAGAGTCGCCCCACCACAGAGTCACAGAGACACAGAGAACTGGTTGTTGTTTTTCTCTGTGCCTCTGTGACTCTGTGGTGAACGATTTCCTTGTTGCGGTGTAAGATTTCCTAGCCGAAGCCCGGAGCCCGAATGTCCGCCAGAATCCTCGACGGCACCAAGATCGCCAGCGACATCCGCAGCGAAGTCGCCGCGGAAGTGAAGACCATGGCTGCCGCCGGAGTCCGTCCCGGCCTCGCCGTCGTCCTCGTCGGCCACAACCCGGCGTCGGAGATTTACGTGCGCGGCAAAGTCAAAGCCTGTGAGGAAGTTGGCCTCTACAGCGAGCAGCACACCCCGCCCGAAACCGCCACCACCGCCGAGCTTCTCGCACTGATCGAAGACCTTAATCGCCGCGACGAGATCGATGGCATCCTGGTGCAGTTGCCCCTGCCATCGCAAGTGGACTCGAAACAAGTTCTGATGGCCGTCGACCCCGCCAAAGATGTTGACGGCTTCCATCCTGTCAACGTCGGCTTTCTCTCGACTCAGCGGCCCGGCCTGGTCCCGTGTACGCCCGCCGGAGTCATCGAAATTCTGAAGCGCAGCCACATTCCCGTGGCCGGCCAGGAAGCCGTGGTCGTCGGACGCAGCGACATCGTCGGCAAGCCCGCCGCCATGCTGCTGCTCAACGCCAATGCCACGGTCACCGTCTGCCACTCGAAAACACATGATCTGCCGGGAGTTTGCCGGCGTGCCGACATTCTCGTAGCTGCGATCGGTCGCGCCGGCATGATCACCCGCGATTTCGTGAAGCCCGGTGCAACTGTAATCGATGTCGGCATGAATAAGGTGACCGACCCCGCGGAATTCCAGCGCCTGTTCGCCGGTGTCTCGGCCAACAACGCCAAGCGCGAAGAAAATTTCCGTGCGAAGGGATCTACGCTTGTTGGAGATGTTCATCCCGAAGTAGCTGAAGTGGCGGGAGCGCTCACGCCCGTTCCCGGCGGCGTCGGTCCGCTGACCATCGCCATGCTCATGTACAACACCGTGAAAGCTGCCAAGCTGCGCCGCGGGCAGTGGTCAGGGGCCAGTGGTCAGTGGTCAGTTTCCCACCCGCCTCTGGTCTCGGTGAAGTGATGAAGGCTTTTGGGAACTCAGCAAGGATCTCGTGATGTGCAAGTCACTGGTAGCTGGCCCCTGACCACTGGCCACTGAACTTATGCTGAAAGTCGGCCTTACAGGCGGCATCGCGTCCGGCAAATCGACCGTTGGAGAAATGTTAGTCGCGCTGGGCGCGCGCCTCGTGCAGGCCGACCGCATTGCCCACCAGCTCATGCTGCCCGGCCAGCCGGTTTACAACGAAGTGGTGCGCCATTTCGGCGGCGGCATTCTCAATTCCGACCTCAGCGTGAACCGTGGCAAGCTGGCCGAAGCTGCGTTCGGTTCGCCGACGTCCGGAGCGCAGCGCGACTCCGCGACCGCAGCTTCCGCATCTCGCATTCAGGAACTGAACCGCATCGTGCATCCTGCCGTGATCCGCAGCCAGGATGAATGGATGGAAGAAGTCGGACGCGCAGATCCCCAATCCATCGCCGTCGTGGAAGCCGCTCTCATCATCGAGGCCGGCGCAGCCAAACGCTTCGACTGCATGATCGTCGTCACCAGCGGCGACGAGCAACGCATCGCCCGCTTCGCCACCCGCCAAAAACTATCCCTCGATGCCGCCCGCACAGAAGTCGCCCGCCGCATGGCCGCACAACTCCCCGAAGCGGAAAAGATCAAAGCCGCCGACTACGTCATCGACAACTCCGGCCCGCTCGATCACACGCGGAAGCAAGTGCAACAGGTGTGGGCGAAGCTGCGCGCGGAACTCCAACCTTGAGGCCGATTGCAAGTCGGCTGTCTGTTAAGCCAAATTTGCGTGAATCCCCAGACCCGCAGCGACTTTTCGCAGCCGCTTATCTCGTGTCCATAGCAGCGTCGATGGATTGATGAGGACGGAAGCTAGCAGATGTGCGTCGATCAGGCCGATGCCGAGATTGTGAAGACGTCGAGCCTCAATCGTCAGCCTCACTTCGCTCATCTGCGCCACTTGCACTTGCGGCAACAGATCCAGCAGGGCCAGCGTCCTGGTGCGCTCGCGCAGCGATCCCAGTCCAAGCTCCGCAGTTACGAACGGATGGATCACGACCTGCCCTTGCTCGAGCAGCTTTTGCAGCGCTTTGTTGCCCGAACGGAGATGGTCGATCCAAACCGATGTATCCGCGAGAATCAACGCAGCCGCACCCTGCGGCGCGGAACACTCTTCAACTTCGGCATTGTGCCGCCGAGAGACGCCAATCGCCGGGCGCTTTCGCGCTCGATCAGCGCTTTGAGAGCCTCGCGAATCAACGCCGTTTTCTCCGCGACGCCGGTAAACTCCTGCGCGATGCGGAGGAGATCGTCATCGAGTACGAGAGTTGTGCGCATAGGCACTTAATATAGCATCAAACGATGCCGAATATTACGCTTACGCAACAGCCAGCGAGGCCACCGACGAGCCCCGAGGCGGCAGAGTCATCAATCGGCGCGACGAAAGCCGACCGTCGTTTTCATTTGACAATGGCGATCATCGTTACTACGATCCAAGCGATTCTTTCCCCCAAAGAATCTGCGTACCCCAGCGCTGCGCCGTCGCAGATCGCGCCCACGAGCTTGGCAGAGAGATGACGGCACTTACCGCCCGAAAGGAGAACGTCCCATGAAATCCACCAGTCGCGCCAGCAAGCAGGTTTGCCTCGCCATCGCAATCGCGTTTGCGATGCTAGCGTGCGCGATCCCAGCTTTCACGCAGTCCGAGCGCGTGCTCTACAGCTTCAAGGGCGGAAAATCGGACGGTTCGAGTCCCTACTCTAGCGTGATCGCCGATGATTCGGGCGCCTTGTACGGCACTGCTGCTTACTTTGGCCCACACGACGACGGTGAGGTGTTCAAACTTACTGGTCCCTCGACATCGGGAGGAATCTGGACGGAAACCATTCTTTGGGCCTTCACTGGTAAGGGCGACGGGGCAACTCCAACTTCGAACCTCATAATGGACGCGACTGGGGCACTTTACGGAACCAACGCCAGTGGTGGAACGCTGGGGTGCGGCACTTTTTTTCAGTTAGTGCCTCCGACCACCACAGGCGGAAACTGGACGGAAAACACACTGGCTAACTTCCCTTGTTCAGGAGATGCGGGTTCCGACCCTGAGGGCATAATCCGTGACCCGGTCACCGGTGTATTTTACGGAAGCGTATTGTACGGTGGCGCTTTCGGCGGCGGCTGGGTCTACCGGTTGACGCCCCCGACATCGGGTGGCAGTTGGACGTACACCGTGCTTCACAACTTCAATCCCTATGCGGCTGCTCCCGAATATGCCCAAGGCTGCGAGCCCTGGAGCGTAGTACTCGGCCCGAATGGCGACTTGTATGGGACGACGCTCTATTGCGGAACGGGCGGAGGTGTGGTTTACAAACTTTCTCCGCCCACCGGCGGAGGCGAAAATTGGGCAGAGACCGTGCTCTACACGTTTGGATCCAGCGCCACCAGTCTCAGCGGCAACCAAGCGTATGGTTTGACGTTTGACCAAGGCGTGCTTTATGGCGTTACCCCCTTGGGCGGCAGCACGGGGAACGGAACGATCTATAGCCTAAGTCCGCCCTCCGAATCGGGAGGTGCCTGGATCGAAACAATTCTGCACAACTTCGGAGCGAGCGACGACGGAAATACGCCTCTTGCGGGGGTGATTGTCGGACCGGGCGGCGTTCTTTACGGCACAACTACCGGAGGCGGTTCGAGTGAGAGTCGGTGCGGCGCCTATCTCGGCTGCGGAACCGTATTCCAACTAACCGAAGTTGGCGGCCAGTGGACGGAGACCATACTGTATGAGTTCTCCAGTACGGGCGACGATGCCACAAATCCCGATGTTGGCCCCCTATTGCTTCGCTCAGGCTATTTGTTTGGAATGAGCTTTGAAGGCGGCACAAAAGGCGACGGCACGGTGTACGCAGTACACCCGTAGAGAGGGTTAGAGCGGGACAGCATCACCCCTTCTTCAAAAACTTCCCCTGCTCCAGTTCCTGAAACGCCTGCCGCAACTGCTCCTGCGTGTTCATCACAATCGGCCCGTACCACGCCACCGGCTCTTCCAGCGGTTTCCCGGAGACGAGCAAAAATCGAATCCCATCTTCTCCTGCCTGCACTGTAACTTCGTCTCCGCGATCGAACAAAATCAGCGAGCGGTTATCCGCTTCCACCGGAGGCGCCGTATCCAACCATTTCACGGCCTCGGTCGGAACGGCCAGGGGTCCCGATGCGTTGCAGAACTTTCCGCTTCCCCCGAACACATAGGCGAAAGCGTGCCGCTTCGTCTCTACCGGCAGCGTCTTTCTCTTCCCCGGCGCAACCGACACATCCAAATAGATCGGATCGGTCGCAATCCCATCCACCGGGCCTTTCTTTCCCCAAAAACTTCCGCACACGACGCGCACGTGCGTGCCGTCGTCATCCTTTATTTCTGGAATATCCAGCGACTTCACTTCCTGATAGCGCGGCGGAGTCATCTTCAGCGACGCCGGAAGATTGGCCCACAACTGAAAGCCGTGCATTCGTCCCGTCGGATCGCCTTTCGGCATCTCCTGATGAATGATGCCGCTGCCAGCCGTCATCCACTGCACGTCGCCAGCGGCGATGGCGCCGCGGTTGCCCATGCTGTCGCCGTGCTCCACCGTGCCCGCCAACACATAGGTGATGGTCTCAATGCCGCGATGCGGATGCCATGGAAACCCCGCCAGATAATCCTCCGGAACGTCATTGCGGAAATCGTCGAGCAGAAGAAAGGGATCGGTCTCCTTCGTGTTTCCGAAGCCAAACGCGCGCCGCAAATGAACGCCTGCGCCTTCGAGAGTGGGTTTCGATTTAATAACCTGCTTCACCGGCCGTATCGACATAAAGTCCTCTGTTTGAAAACTGTTTGATGTTGCAAAAAGCGTCGCGGATTCTTAGCAACCCCAGCCTTGACAAACGCCGCGCATGGGGCGATAAGATTATGCCACCGCCGAGCCGTTCTCCCCTGATCTGGCGCGAGGTGATCCCATGTCTTCTCCGCAAGTCCCAGGTAAGGCAAGAACCAAAAATCGACCGGCCACGCGGCTGGACCGCAATCTGGAAAAAAATCTCTTTGCCTACGCGACGGCGGCCAGCGCAGGCTTGCTGTCTCTTGCGTCGCGAGCCGAAGCGCAAATTGTTTACACGCCGTCCAATACCCCAATGGTCATCAACGGCGCGAACCACGGCCTTGGGCTCACCCAACTTGACCTGAACAACGACGGCACTCCGGACTTCGCTTTCGGATTATCGTCGACGATCCGGTTCACAAGCATCGGGTATACATCGCGTTTCAAGTTTTTGCTGAGACTTGCTCCGGATCAAGCCGGCAACCAGGTGGTGCAAGGGCAACAAGCAGGGACTGCGGCGGCAATCGCGGCGGGAAGAAAAATAGGACCGCAACAAAAGTTTGGCGCCAATGGCTATCTAGTGCACCAGGTGTACAACATCAGCTCCAAGAGTAAAGACGTAAGCTCGGGCAGCTGGCGCAACGTGGAGTTCGCCTATGTCGGGCTCAAGATAATGATCGATGGGCAGGTTCATTACGGCTGGGCGCGCATTAAGTTTCCGTATCCTGACGCCGGCTACGACTATCCCAGCATCTACGGCTACGCGTATGAAAGCATCCCGAATCAGCCGATCATCGCGGGGCAGACCAGCGGAACTTATGAGGCGTCTGCGGCGCAACCATCACCGGCGGTCGGATCTACGGAGCAGAAAACCGCCGCGGCAGCTGGCATGCCTGCCACGTTGGGTATGCTCGCGGCCGGGAAGCAGGGTTTGAACCTATGGCGAAGCCAGGGCCTGGCGAGCGACCAACGTTAAATGGTTATCGAAAACACAGCTTCCGAATGAGAGAAGTTCACCCAGGGAGACGGCATATGCCAAATTTATCTTTCGCAGGATTGACATCCGCAAGATTGACATCAAGAGCGGGCCGGATTTGGGCGGTCGCGTTCGTGATTTTGCTTGGCGCCGCAAGCGCATGGGCGGGAGAAAAGGTAATTTTCCCATTGACCAGTCAATATCCTTATTCCTATTCAGGTCTGGCATCGGATGCGACCGGCAATCTGTACGGCCTGGTCGCCGGCGCCACTCAAGAAAGTTGCTACTCCATCTTCGAGCTTTCGCCTGTGTCCGGGGGCACGTGGACTCAGACGATTCTTTACACCTTTCAGAGCTGCATCAAAGAGGGCCTCTACCCGTCCGGCACTTTAACTCTGGATAGCCAAGGGAATATTTATGGCGTGCAGGTTTCCAACCTGAGTGATGGCTCGGGACGCGTCTACGAACTGAAGAGGGGGAGCAACGGTACGTGGACCTATGGTCTGGTGCACAGCCTCAACCCCGACGAGGGAGCTCCAGAGGGCGATCTTACCTGGGACAAGTCAGGCAATCTCTACGGCGCCGCTTACTATGACTCGACCGCTTTCGACGGCGAAGTGTTCGAACTGAGTCCGCAGCCGGGCGGCAGTTGGAAAGAAACTATTCTCTACACCTTCAATTATGGCGATGGCGCGAATGGTCCAGTCGGAGGAGTAATTTTCGACAGCCAGGGAAATCTTTACGGGGCGACCTTTTTTTCCTCTAACGCTAACGGCGGGGGTGCGGTCTACGAATTGTCACCTCAAACCAACGGCCCCTGGAAGTTGACGGTCCTCTACAACTTCGTCAATGGAAGCGGAGCAGCGTTCCCGGATTCGAGACTCACCTTCGATTCGAGCGGAAATCTCTACGGCACCATGAACAGCACTCTCGACGGCGGAATTTTCGAGCTGAGTCCCAGTTCTGGTGGCACGTGGACCGAAACGACGGTACATAACTTTGCAGGCGGCGATGATGGCAACACGCCCGTCGGAAATCTGGTTGTTGATGCCAGTAGAAATGTGTATGGCGTGACTTCCGCAGGTGGCAGCGGCTGCAACAGAAACCTCTGCGGAGTTGTCTACAAATTCTCGCAAAGCGGAGGTGCGTGGAAGGAAACGATAGTGCATCCGTTTGAGAGCGCCGACGATGGTTCAAAACCGGGCGCGGGATTGCTCCTTGACAGCGCAGGGAATCTCTACGGCACTACGATCCATGGCGGCAGCCGCTACGGCTACGGCACAATTTTCGAGATCACGCCGTAGATTCACGCCTGCACTGATTAGCGCATCGTCTGGCTGTGCACTTCCGCGATATACCCGCCGGGAAATTCCACGACCGCGCTGCTTCGGTCCTTTGCCGCGTAAGGCCCGAATAGAACCTTCACCCCAGCGGCCTTCGCCTTGTCTAGCGTAGCTGCGAGATCCTGCACCTGGTATCCGGTCAGTTCGTGACCGAAGGGATATGGCAAGTGGCCATCCGTGACCATGACTTGCATGTTGCCGAACAACGAAGTGATTCGTATCCGGCGGTAGCTCTCTCCCGCGCGTCCGATTTCACCCGCATCGGCGTGCTTGTCGTCCGCGATCACCCTCCCGCGTGCAAAGCGGACGAAGTCACGAACGAATCTGTCAGCCGTGTCGGACGAAACATACACCCGGTTGTCCGGAATCGTTTCGAGCGGCGCGCTGGGGGACGGCGTAAAGTGCCAGTAAAGCTGCATCTTTACCCCACCAGGCCACTGAATGACCGCGTCGATTCCGATCGGGTCCTTGAATGGCTCGACGATGACCTCCGCCCCGGCCGCGCGCGCGGCCCGGATCGCCCGGTCCATGTCGGTGACCAGATATCCGGTGCGCTCCTGCCCGAAGGGAAACGGAACCGGCGTCTGGTAGGCGAACACGGATAGCCCGCCCACCGGCGTCGACACATATTGCATCTCAGTGCTGCTCGGCACCGGTAAGACGTTGCTCACCGCCCGCTTGGATGCCTTGCCACCGAGTGTGGCGACGATGCTGGTAACGAAGGCATCGAAGTCGCCGGGGGCGACATAGACGTGTGTCGTATCGTACTGCGCCCCCACGGCAACGCCGCCGTCGGCGGCATCACCCGTCGCGCCCCATGCAGAGGCCGCAAGAAGAAGCAAGACTGCGGCGGGTCGAATAGACATAAGCCCTCGAGAGTCAAACTAATCACCTAGGCCGGGCCAGTTACCGAGTCCCGATTAAGGCCGGGCGTTTCCTGAAGCCCAGTCTAGCCTTGGCGCATCCATTGTCAATTGCGATGAGCTTTCCCGCTGTTGCCGGGACTGGTACACGCCTGCCTTCCGGCATGGCGGCGCGCGTTTGCCTCGCTTCCCAATCGCCGCGTGCCTCCCACTGGAACATTGTTTAGAATCAAACGTAGAACCGAATGGGTTTCGTCCCCAGACTCCGTTCGCGGTTCCAAAGGTGTGTTCTTATGCGACTCATACGGCCTGCAATCTTCGCGCTGCTTATCGCCGGCGCTTTCTTCTACTTCACCACCTGGCGTTCGAATGCGAAGCCCGGATCGAATCCGGTAAGCTGGCTCAGCCATCCCGCGCAGGTCGAGATCACCGAAGCTGCGCCCGGAGGCGAAGGCCTCGACAGCGAAGAGCAGAACAACATCAGCGTCTACCACAAGAACATTCCCTCGGTGGTGAACGTCACCTCGCGCGCCATGTCGTTCGACTTCTTCTACGGAATGGTTCCGCAGGAAGGTCAGGGCTCAGGCTTCGTCATCGACAAGGACGGCCACATCCTCACCAACTACCACGTCATCGCCGACGCGCGCCAGGTGGAAGTCACCATGCACAACCGCAAGAAGTACAAGGCGACCGTCGTCGGCACCGATCCGGCCCACGATCTGGCTGTGATCCTGATCAAGGCTCCCGACCTGGTTCCCGCCGTGCTCGGCGACTCGCGCAACCTGCAGGTGGGTCAGAAGGTCTATGCCATCGGCAACCCATTCGGCCTTGCCGGTACGATGACGCGCGGCATCGTCAGCTCGATCCGCCCCGTGCGCGAGCCCAACGGCGCCACCATTGACGATGCCATCCAAACCGATGCTGCCATCAACCCGGGCAACTCCGGCGGTCCGCTGATGAACTGGCACGGCGAAGTGATCGGCATCAACACCATGATTCTCTCGAGCGTGGGACAGAATGCCGGCATCGGCTTCGCCATTCCGATCAATACCGCGAAAGCCGTGCTCAATGATCTCATGACGCTCGGCCGGGTCCGCCGGCCGGCGCTGGGCGTGCGCACCATCCCCATCAGCCCGGAGCTGGCAGATGAAATGGGCCTGCCCGTGGCCTACGGTGTGCTCATCGTGCAAGTCATTCCCGGCGGCTCTGCGGATCAGGCCGGGCTGCGCGGCGGCACCGAGCGCGCCTACCTGGGCAACATCCCCATCATGCTGGGGGGCGACCTGATCGTCGCCATCGACGGCGAAAAAGTCGAAGACGAGCAGGATCTCTCGCAGATCATGAACAACCACCGCGCCGGTGACACAGTGAAGGTGACGATCTACCGCAACAAGAAAAAAATGGATGTGAACGTGCCGCTGGGCGAAGCTCGGGAACAGGTATGAGCGGCTGCTATCGGCTCTCAGCCGTCAGCTCTCAGCTAAGAATGCGATGCGACGGGACGATGCCATTGCTGATACTTACTCCTTGATGTTCAGCCCGCGGACGAAGTAAAGTGTGGTTCTTGCCTATGACTGCTGCACGCTAACCTGCAAGCTGCGATTCTGAACGAAGTCGCGCCGACGCGTGCGTGCTCCGTTCTGTCCAGTCATTGTTCCCAACAAGGTTTTCATGACCCAGAAAGGATGATTCCCATGCAATTCGTGGATAAGCCATTGGCGCGTCGTTTTGAGGCGTGCGAAGAGATGCCGCAGGTTCTCTATGCGCGGGTATTCCAGAAAACGCGGCCCAATGTCGGAGCCGCGGAAGCGGAGATCTGTGGCGGACACATGGTGTTCGCTGGCTTGGGATCGCCCATCGGCCGGGCAACTGGCGCGGGCCTTGACCGGTCATTTACCGCCCAGGATTTGGATCGCATCGAAGAGTTCTACCGTTTGCACAACGCACCGTCGCAGGTGGATTTGTGTCCTCTGCACGATGCGGTCGTGTTTGAGATGTTCAAGGAGCGCGGCTACGGCATCGCGGAGCTAAACAATGTGCTGTACCGGAAGCTGGACCCGCAGGAGGAGTTTCCGGCGGGTCCGGCGGGTTACGAGATCCGTCGCGGCCTTCGGGAGGAAGCGGCGGAGTCAGGCCTGATCGTCGAACGCGCGTTCTTTCCTGAGGGAGCGCCCGAGCCCTTTCGCGGACTACTTGAGCCTCTGTACCAAATGGAGGGTGCGCTCGCTTTCGTAGCCAGCATCGATGGCAAGATAGTGGCCTGCGGCACAGGACTGGCTATTCCGGAGCATCGCATCTTCGCGCTGGGCGGAGCCGGAACGCTGCTCGAGTTGCGCGGCCGCGGACTGCAGACGGCGCTGCTGCGTGCCCGCATGGCGGCCGCAGCCCAGGCTGGATGCGACTACGCAGTCGTAGTCACCAACGGCGGAACGACGTCGCAACGCAACTGCGAGCGGCTCGGATTTCGCGTGGCTTACAGCAAGGTGACGGCGATCAAGAAACCCTAGTCAGGTACTCGGGGAGTCAGGTAACTTAGCTGTGGCGAGGCGGTTCCGCCGAGTCTCGGGTGGCTGACTCCCTGATGGTCAACTTATCCGATTCATTGATATGAGCGTTGATTCCATCCGCGAATACTGTCTGTCTTTCCCGCACGCGACCGAAAAGCTGCAATGGGGCGACGCTCTCTGCTTCAAGGTTAGTGAGAAAATGTTCGCCGTGCTGGGGTTGGACAATCCGCGCTTGTCCTTCAAGTGCACACTCGAAGCATTTGCCGAGCTGATCGAACGCGAGGACATTCAGCCGTCTCCATACCTCCGGCGCTACAAGTGGGTGATGCTAAACCGGCTGGATGCAGTGCCGTGGAATGAGTTGCAGAAACTGATTCGCCAGTCGTATGAGATGGTGGCCGCGAAGGCGCCGAAGAAAAGGCCTGGAAAAGAACAAAAGGCTCCGATGTCCCGCACTCGTCGGAAGTCGAAGAGGGGTTGAGGTCGGCTATCGTGGATAGAGTCGTCGGGCAGGGCCTGCCCTGAGCTTGCCGAAGGGAGTACCCACCCACGCGGAACCCGTCCCCACGCGGGTAGTGTCTCAGTTTCGATTTAAGGAGCGATGACGGCTTCACATTTGGTCGCCTGAAGAAATCGTTCAACTAATGGCGTAGTGGGATACACTTGGGGCATTCATGGGAACTGCTAAGAAAGCACTTGATACTGGAGATGTAGCCCGTTGGGGTCGTCTATTGCGCCGCAACGTCAACCATCACGGTAGAACCGTAAGAGCGTCGGTTCCTAAGATCGTTGGCTATATTCTTCTCTATCACGATGAAGGAACGTTGGAAGTGTCCGCCGGGAAGAAATTCAGCAGTTTTGGAATGGCTGAGTTTAACGGCAGGCGCTTAGCGTTCAGCTATTCGCATAATCCCGGCGTCATAAGGGTCAAAGAGGGAGGTCTTCGCGGACCCGTAATTGCCGAGTTCAACGATCAGACCGGCGACATGGAGGTACTGCGCTTTTTCCGAAATCTAATTGGCCTTTCAAACTGAGACACTACCCCACGCATCCTGATTTGACTCTGCTTGCCGCCGTCGGCTAGCCTCAAGAGTCCGCCCATTCCTGGACGCTCTCGACCTTCATGCGATCCCGACAGAACGCATTTATTTTGCTGCTGATGGCCGTGACCGCGTGGCAAGCCTTGCAGGCTTTCGCCGCCACCGAGCCGCTGCACGCGCGGCAAGGGATCGTGGTGAGCAGCCATGAGTTGGCCTCCCAGGCCGGAGTCGAAATGATGCAGGCTGGCGGCAATGCGGTAGATGCCGCTGTGGCCACGGGATTCGCACTGGCGGTGGTGCATCCGGCAGCGGGAAATCTGGGCGGTGGCGGGTTCATGCTGATCCGGATGGCCGATGGCAAGACGCACTTTATCGACTACCGCGAGAAGGCTCCGGCGGCGGCAACGCGCGATATGTATCTGGATGCGCAAGGCAACGTGATCGAAGGCGCCAGCGAGTACGGTTACAAGGCGATTGGAGTGCCGGGATCGGTTGCGGGCATGGTTTACGCCGAGCAGAAATACGGGAAGCTAACGCTCCAGCGAGTGACGGCTCCGGCGATCCGGCTGGCTCGCGAGGGTTACACGCTGACGTGGAGAGAGGCTCGCGACCTGCAACACGACAAACATTTGGGCGAGTTCGCCGAGTCGCGGCGGATCTTTCAGCGCGACGGCAACTATTACCAGCCCGGGGAGCTTTTCCGCCAGCCCGAACTGGCGCGGACGCTGCAGCGGATCGCCGCGAAGCCCGATGATTTTTATCACGGAGCGCTGGCGCGTGAACTGGCGGGTGCAATGCAGAAGGGCGGCGGGCTGATCA
>Ga0209333_1001078_pt1 | contig 13951 bp, 12 predicted proteins | sample BlaSpr_A8_OM2_O3_FD_187982 | JGI IMG/M metagenome (GOLD analysis project Ga0209333, IMG submission 187982) | Forest soil microbial communities from Thunder Bay, Ontario, Canada - Black Spruce, Ontario site 2_A8_OM2_O3 (SPAdes) (version 2) | ecosystem: Environmental > Terrestrial > Soil > Boreal... | reverse complement strand
TTTCATTCCGGCCGCGGCTCTTCGAGCACCATGCCGCAGAAGCGAAATCCGATCTCGTCGATCTACATCACCGCGCTCAATTCGGTCGTGCGTCAGCAAGTGGCCGCGCTGCTCGACGCCATGGTCGAGGATCACGAACGCGCTAGCGGCCCGTGGGAGATCGAATGGATCGTACTGCCCGAGATTTTTTGTCTGACCGCCGGCGCGCTCGCGCACACGCGAACCGTGCTCGACGGTTTGCACGTCGACGAGAACAAGATGCGCGCCAACCTTGACGGAACCGACGGCTTGATTGTCTCTGAAGCGGTCATGATGGAGCTCGGCCCGCATCTTGGGCGCCAGCGCGCCCATGACGTGGTTTACGATGTGTGCCGCCGGGCGATCACGACCGGGCGTCGGTTGCCGGATGTGCTGGCCGAGAATTCAGAGATCGCCGCGCATCTCGACCGCGCCGGGCTGGAGCGGTTGTGCGATCCGGCGAACTATCTGGGACAGGCCGGTGCGATGGTCGACCGCGTGTTGCAGGCGCGCACCAAACAAGGCTAACGCGCCGTTACTCGGTCCGTTCGAACCGTCGCAAGCCGCGCCGACGTGATAACCGGGCCTGCGCCGCTCTTTTTGGCGCACCGGCTTCGGCGTTTTGCGTTTTTGCACGCGCCACGGGAAGCACGTGGTTTACAGCTCGTTTCCGCGCGGCGGCAAATGCAAGCGGCTTTGCAACCGGGCATTGAGCGCATCTCAACTGCGCCTACGTAGTTTTACCAAAACGTAAGTGGCCAAGGGAACAATCGGGCCCATATTTGTTTGGCACGAAGTCGCGCATATTTGTTTGCTCGAATTCGCGCCGGTGGGAGCAAATACGATGCCAATGGCCGCCGCGCTCCGCGCCGCAGATCTCGCGCCTCAGAAGGCTGCGATCGCAGCTTCGTTGCCGTATGTCATTCACAGCGACGGCGAATGCGAGCGGCTCGAGTTGCAGGCGAGGCTCGCCAATATCGAAGGTCATTTGCGCCATCTGCCGATCGCGCCGGGCGATTGCATTTTGGATATCGGCTGCGGGTCAGGTTCGATGGCGAGGCTCATTGGCCACTCGTTTCCGCGCGCCAAAGTGGTCGGCGTCGACGTCCGCGAACAGTATCTCGGTTTTGCAGAAGAACGCGCGCGAGAAGAGGGCCTGCGCAACGTCGGTTTTCGCCGCGGCGACGTTTTCGAGCTGCCGTTCGCCGACGGCACCTTCAATGTCGTCTGGGCCAAATATCTGCTGCAATGGCTCAAAGAACCGAAGATCGCGCTCGCCGAGCTAAAGCGCGTGACCAAGCCCGGTGGTTTGATCGTGTCGTGCGACTATACCGGTTTCGCGACCGAGCACTGTCCGATCGACCCCGATTTCGATCGGCAGGTTCGCGACGTCATGGCAACGGTGGTCGATGTCAATATCGGCCGCAACATAGCGCCGTTTATGATCGCGCTCGGCTTCCACGACGTCCAGGTGCAAATGGAAACCGACACGTTGTTCACGGTGATCGGCAGTATCGACGCGGATCGCCGCTGGAATTGCGAAACCCAGCTGCAAGCCTTGCGTCCTCACCTCATCAAATTGCTGGGATCGGGATTGAACGCGGATCGCTTCGTGAAACGCTTCCTGGCGCATTACGACGATCCGGCGACCTGCAGCTTCACGTCGTTGTATTTCACCAGCGGCCGTGTTTAATCGGCCGCGCGCCGTCAAATCCAAAAAATTCTCCGAACTAAGCTATTCCGCGGCGGCCGCCTTTGCCGCCGCCTGCTCGCGCACGAATTTCTGCAAGGTCACGAGATCGGGCTTGCCCGAGCCGAGCAGCGGCAATTTGTCGAGAATGATGATCTCCGAGGGAGACATCAGCTCGGAGGCATGCTTGCTGCGCGCAAAGGCCTGGAAATCGGCACGCGTGGCGGAACGCTTGTCGGTGACAAGAACGAGCCGCTCGCCTTTGCGTTCGTCGGGAATAGCGACCACCGCGGAGACGTAATTGGGCCACAGCTCGGTTGCCAGAGACTCGACGGCGGCAAGCGAGATCATCTCGCCGCCGATCTTGGCAAAACGCTTGGCGCGGCCTTTGATGGCGATGAAACCCTGGTCGTCGATGGTGACGATGTCGCCGGTGTCATACCAGCCCTCGGCGGGCGGCTCGAGCACGCCGGGCTTATCGGCGCGCAGGTAACCGAGCATCACGTTCGGTCCCTTGACGAACAGCCGGCCGCCCTCATCGACGCCTTGGACCTTCTCCAGGCGCGCCTCCATATCGGGCAGGAGCCGGCCGACGGTGCCGAACTTGTTGAACATCGGCGTGTTGAGCGCGAGCACCGGGGAGGTTTCGGTCACGCCATAGCCCTCGAGAATCCGCATCCCGAATTTTTCCAGATAGATCCGGCGCGTCGATTCCTTCACCGCCTCGCCACCGGAAATGATGTAGCGCAGCGAGCGGAAATCGTAAGCGTTGGCCATGCGCGCATAGCCGGCAAGGAAAGTGTCGGTGCCGAAAAGATACGTCGCGCAAATGCCGTACACCAATTCGGGCACCGTGCGGTAATGCAGTGGCGAGGGGTAGAGATAGGTCGGCACCCCGGAGATCAGCGGTAATACCACGCCGCCCATGAAGCCGAATGAGTGAAACACAGGCAGCGCCATGAACAGCCGATCTTCGCGGCCGAAGTCGATGCGCGCTTCCGCCTGCGCGACGTTGGCGAGCACGTTGCGATGGGACAGCACCACGCCTTTCGGAACGCCTTCGGTTCCGGAGGTGAACAAGATGACGGCCCAATCGTCCGGCTTGCGTTTAACGAGCGGCTTTTTCGCTCGTAGCGCGCCGGAGAGCTTGTCGGAGAAGCTTACGGTTTTGCGAATGTCCTCAAGATAAACAATGCGCAGGTGCGGCTCGATGGCGGCGACGAGTTTTTCCAATCTCGCTTTTTCGACGAAGGCGTGCGCGGTGAGGATGGTATCGACCTGCGCGGCGCGGCACGCGCCGAGCACGTTGGCGGCGCCGGCAGTGAAGTTGATCATGGCAGGGACGCGCCCGCCGGACATCAGCGCCAGCACGGTCACCACGCCGCCGTTGGATGTGGGCAACATGACGCCGACGGCGCGGCCTTCCGGCGCGAGCGGCATCAGCTTGGCGCCGAGAATCCTGGTCGCTTGTAAAAGCCGTTTGTACGTCAGCGCCCCGCTGGTCGGATCTTCGATGGCCGGCCATTTGGCGCCATGAACGTGGGCGGCCTCGATCACCGCCTCGACGACGGTGCGATCGGTCGGCGTGGTTCGGAACATCAAGGTCGACATGACGTCGTACAGCGCTGCGCCGGCGGCCTGCCGCCGCCTTCGGCCCTTGAGCTCTGGATTGACGTTCATCTTCACCGGCTCAAGGATTGTCACCTTGATTTTCGGGAACCACCGCCGGCGCACCTGCGTGCTCCGCAACCGGCTGAAGACAGTTTGCTCCGGCCCTTCGATGCGGACCGGGACGACCATGGCATCGGATTTGTCGGCGATCATCGCCGCGCCGTCATAGATCTTCATCAGCGTGCCGGTCAGCGTGATGCGGCCTTCGGGGAAGATCACCAGCATATTGCCTTCGCGCACGGCGTTGATGACGGCGCGCATAGCCATTGGTTTGAGCGGATCGAGCGCCATGGTGTGCACGAAAGGCAAGAACGGCTGAATCCACCAGCGCTTCGAAATCCCGACGTCGACGGCAAACACAGGCCGCTTGGGCAAAATCGCCATGGCGATTGGCGGATCGAGGAAGCTCACGTGATTCATGGCGATGATGGCGTTGTCGCCGGCCTTGGCGATGTTCTCGAGGCCGGTGACTTCAAGCCGGTAGAGCGTGCGGAAAACGATCGAAAGAAGATCGTTGAGCCAGCTTGTCGGCAGCGTGCGGGCGATGATCACCGCCACGACGAGATTAGCGACGCCGATCACGACGAACAGGAGCGAATCGTGGAAGCCGAGCTTTTGCAGCACCGCGAGAACGATCGCGCCGGCGACCATGAACGCGGCGTTGAGTACGTTGATCGCAGCGACGACGCGGGCGCGGTGGTCGGCGCCCGCCCAGGCCTGCACCGCGGAAAACGCCGGCACGATGAACAAGCCGCCTGACAGCGCAAGGCCGGCAAGATCGATGGCGACGTGGATGCTGTAGCGCGTCGAGAAGAACTCGCCGACGCTGAGCGGGTGCGCGGCGGGCGCCATGGCCGACGAAGTCCAGCCGAGGTCGATCGAGAACAAGCCTAAAAGAACAGCGGCGACCAACGTCGGCAAAAGGATAATGCGGCCGTGGGCGAGCCACGCAGCAAGGGCGGAGCCGATGGCCACCGCGACCGAAAATATGGTGAGAAAGACGGTGACGACCCCTTCGCTGCCGCCGATATGGAACGAGACCATGGGCGGCAACAGCGACATGACAAGGGCGCCGGTGAGCCAGAACCAGCTCGTCACCAGCGCGCCCCACCACAGCCGCTTGTCGCCGCGGACGTATTTGATCAGCGCGCCGGTGGAGGCAAAAATGTTGCGCCTGATGGCAAGATTCGGGGCGCCTTCGCCGGTCGGCGGTATGAATCGGCTCGCTACCCAGCAGGCCACCGACGACACCATCATCAGCCAGGCGAAGTGAATGGGGTCGCCGCCATCCTTTGCGGCCAATCCGGCGACGATAGTGCCGAGGAGGATAGCGAGGAACGTTCCGCCTTCGACCAGCGCGTTGCCCGACGGCAATTCCGAGCGCGCAAGATGATCGGGCAGGATGCCGTATTTGATCGGGCCGAATAACGAAGCGATCGTTCCATACAAGCCGACGGCTATGAACAACAGGACGATCGAGTGTGTGGCGAAGCCGGCCACGGCCAGCGCGGCAACAGCGATCTCGGCCAGCTTTAGACGCCGCGCCACCAGCGCCTTGTCGTAGCGGTCGGCGAGTTCGCCGCCGAGACCTGAGAGGATAAAGAACGGAAAGATCAAGGTCGCGCCGGCGAGCGTGATCAGCGCTTCAGAATCGGCGCCGCCGATGCGGAAGAGGATGAGGAAGACCAGCGCGGTTTTGAGAAAGTTGTCGCCGAACGCCGAAAAGGCTTGGCACCAGAACAGGGGCGCAAATCGTCGCGACGTCATCAGAGATGCAGACATGGCCGCTCCGCCCCTTTGCTTCCCGGTTAGCGCGTGCGCCGCAAGTTTAAACCGCCACGCAGTCCTTGGCGACGCTGTATTACCGCGCCGGCACATAAGCTGTTGGCCGGCCAAGCGGCTATCGCAATTCTCCCGGCGGGATCAAGGGGATGGGAGCACCGCGACGTCCTTTCGCCTGCCGGCGGATTTTAGATCGGCATCAGCACCCAATAATCGAGATCGAGCAAGACCGCGGGGTCATAATCGTCCCCCGATTTCAACGGAAAATCCTCGCAAGGACGATCGCGTGTCGCGACGGTGCGCAGCCGCAACGCGCCAACGTCGCTTCGCCCCGGTAATTCGGCTTTGGCCAGCACTTCCGACCAGGCGAAGATGGTACCGCCGGCAAACAGCGGCGCCACATGCCGGCCGCCATTAATGGCGGCGACGTGGAAGGCGTTCGCCAGGCCATTGAAGGAGAGGGTGCGCGCCAGCGAAATGACGTGGCCGCCATAGATCAGCCGTCGGCCGAACCGGCCTTTGCCTTCGACAAACTGGTTGAAATGGATGCGCGCGGTGTTCTGATAGAGCCGGGTGGCCATCATATGCTCGGCCTCTTCGACGGTGATGCCGTCGACGTGGTCGATGCGTTCGCCGACCTGATAATCGCCAAAGCGATAGGAGCTGCCGGACAGCGCGGTATCGTAAGCGGCAACGTCGATCGGCGGGCAGGCCTCGCCCAGAACTTTTGGGTCCAGCACCGTCGGCAGACGCGGCACGTGATCGCCCGGCGCCGGCGCTTTCTCGTCGCGTTTGCGCACCATCACCCAACGCACGTATTCGAGGACTGAATTGCCGTCTTGGTTTTGCCCGGTGGTGCGCACGTAAACGATGCCGGTTTTTCGGCTTGAGTTTTCCTTCAGGCCGATGACCTCGGACAGCGCCGTAAGTGTATCGCCCGGATAGACCGGCTGGCGGAAATAACAACCGGCATAGCCGAGATTGGCGACCGCATTGAGAGATACGTCGGGAACGGTCTTGCCGAAGACGATGTGAAAGACCAGGAGGTCGTCGATCGGCGCGAGCGGATAGCCGATGGCTTTGGCAAAGACGTCGGACGATTGGACGGCAAAGCGCGGTCCGAACAGCCCATTATAGAGCGCGACGTCGCCGCTGGTGAGCGTGCGTGGCGTCGCGTGCCGGATCACTCGGCCGACGCGGAAATCTTCAAAGAAATTGCCGGGACTGGTTTTCGACATTTGTCCTGATTTTTACTCACACGGGATCGGTTGCGGCACGGTCATAACGCAGCGCCGCGGCGCGCGCAAAACCAGCCAATATCTACGGCCCGCGGCGTGTTCTCACGCGCTCGTGAGCACGCGGCTGAAACCCTCCGGTGCCGTGGCCGTATCTAGATGTAATGCCGCGATGTCTTGCGTCACGCCGGCCTGCGGCCGGCTATTAACCTTAGCAAACAGGGAGCTTCCCCAATGTCCAAGCGTTTCGCATTGCTGACGGCCGCCGCCATTCTGGCGCTGACCGCCGGCGCCGTAGGCCCGGTGTCGGCCGAAATGGAGAAAACGGTCAATGTCGGCGGCGCGCCGATGTATCCGTCCAAGAACATCGTGCAAAACGCGGTGAATTCGAAGGACCACACAACTCTGGTCGCTGCGGTGAAGGCCGCCGGACTGGTCGAAACTCTCGAGGGTCCGGGCCCGTTCACCGTGTTCGCGCCGACGAACGCCGCCTTTGCCAAATTGCCGGCGGGCACGGTCGACACTCTGCTCAAGCCGGAAAACAAGCCGACGTTGACCAAGGTTCTGACCTATCACGTCGTGCCGGGCCGGATGACGGCATCCAACCTGATGAAGGCGGTCAAGGACGGCGAGGGCGAAGCGAAGCTCAAAACCGTCGAAGGTGACTGGCTCATCGTCAAACAGGCTGGCCCCGGCAAGCTGACCGTCACTGATGCCAAGGGCGACGTGGCCATGGTCACCATCGGCGACGTGCTGCAATCGAACGGCGTGATCCACGTCATCGACACCGTCCTGCTGCCGATGTAACGGCCGACGATCGAGGGCGGGCCGGCGCAGCGCCGGCCCGCTGTTTTGCGCTGTAACCGTTTGGGCCGTGACGACGAAAGAGAAGCAAGATCGGAAGCAAAGTTTTTGCGCCCGCCGAGACAGTTAATGACACGCCGGCTTCAATCGAACGTGATGGCGCTCCCCCGCTACGGATGGTTGCTTCCGCCGCAATTTCCCTTCATGGCCACGGACGACGGCCGTGTTGGAAAGCTTCGCATGATAAAGGCCGAACCGCAGAACCGGAGCGCCGATGATTTGCGCCGTTCGGCCCAGATGGCGGCTGCGCAAGCCGGCGATCAGGCAGCTTATGAAGCGCTGTTGCGGGAGTGTGTGTCTCTCATCAAGATTTTCGCAGGCGGGCAGGGTGTTCTTCCCGATCACATCGACGATGTCGTCCAGGACGTCCTTTTGACCATCCATCGGGCGCGGCATACTTACGACCCGGCGCGTTCATTCACCGGATGGCTGCGGATTATTGCCGAGCGGCGATCGATCGATCTGTTACGTCGGGTCGGCCGGCAGCGGGCGCGCGAGATTCATTCGCAGCTGGCGTTCGAGTCCTACGCCGATGAGAGTGCGGACCCAACGCGTTCAGCTCGCGATGCCGCCGCTTCGAGCCGCGTGCACGCGGCGTTGGCGACGTTGCCGGAACGGCAGCGCGAAGCGGTTCAGGTTCTGGTCCTGCAAGATCAGTCGCTCGCCGACGCGGCAATAGTAACGCGCCGGAGCAAAGGCGCACTGAAAGTCAATCTGCACCGCGGCCTAAAGGCGCTCCGCGGCATGTTCGCGGAGCAAGATTGAGTCATGACCTCCACATCGCATGACCAATTGATCCGCGGGCTTTCCGCCGAGCTGAAGCCGGTCGGGCGATTGCATCGGCCGGGTTCGCGCGCGGCCGTGTGGCTTGCTGTGGTCGCCGCCATCGCCGCGGGCCTTGCCGCCTTCGCCGACGTCGACGTCCTGTGGCAACGCCTCGCCGCGGCGCCGGACTTATGGCTCGCCGTCATCGGTTCGACGCTAACCGCCATTTTTGCCGCATTTGCCGCCTTCGAACTTAGTCTGCCGGACACGTCACGGGTTTGGGCGGCCCTGCCGCTGCCTGCGGCGATATTATGGATCGCCGCGAGCGGTGTGGGTTGTCTGCGCACGTGGCTCGCGCCGCAGACGCATGTCGCAACGCTGGGCGAGGCGCGCGACTGCCTGGTCTTTATTGTGGCGTTGTCGGTCCCCCTGTCAGCGCTGTTATTTGTGATGCTGCGGCGCGCCTATCCGCTGTATCTCGGCCTTACCGCCGCGATTGCCGGGCTCGCCGTTGCCGCTGCGGCAGCGACGCTCCTTAACTTTTTCCATCCGTACGATGCGGCGGCGACCGATCTCGCGGTCCACGCCGTGGCGGTCGCAATTGTGATTGCTGTGTGTAGCGCACTGACCGGCAAGATTTTCGGCCGGCATTCCAGGCCGGCGGATGTAACCGCGGACCGGCTCGGCGCGAATTAGAGGGGGTGGCCTCGGAAAGCGCCACCGAACCCCTTAAGGAGGACTACGCAATGAAGACTTCCCGCCCCATCCTGTCGCTCGCCGCAGCGACGGTCGGTTTCGCGCTCGCCTTCGCGCCGGCCGCTTTCGCCGACGATATGTCGAAAGACAGCATAAGCAAGACCGACACCATGAAGAAAGACACTATGAAAAAGGACACGATGTCCAAGGACACGATGTCGAAAGACTCCATGTCCAAGGACAACATGAGCAAGGACAGCATGTCCAAAGACAGCATGAGCAAGGACAAATAGAGCATTAGTCACTTTCGCGTGTGCCGGGTTCGCTTGCTCGAATCCGGCACACCGCGATGCTAAATGTATTGAGCTTAACAAGGCGAACGAACGATCCGATGAGCGTCCAAGCTGCCGAGCATCCAGCACTAGCCGTACACGCCGCGCCCGGGCCCGGCGTGATCCATCCGGCTTGGGTGCGGGTGACGCATTGGATCAATGCGCTGGCCATGCTGATGATGATCGGCTCGGGCTGGCAGATTTACGATGCCTCGCCGTTGTTCGGTTTTACTTTTCCGCACCAGATCGCGCTCGGCAATTGGCTTGCCGGCGCTTTGCTTTGGCACTTCGCGGCGATGTGGCTTCTGGTGATCAACGGCATCGTTTACGTCACGCTCGGCATCGTATCCGGCCGCTTCCGCCGCAAGCTGTTTCCGGTATATCCGCGCGAGGTGCTGCACGATCTCTTTGCCGCGCTGCGCGGGCACCTCTCGCATGACGATCTTTCGATGTATAATGCCGTGCAGAAGCTTCTTTATCTCGGCATTCTCGCGATCGGCGTCGTGATCGTGCTGTCCGGGCTTTCGATCTGGAAACCGGTGCAGTTTCATCTGTTGACCAGTTTTTTCGGCGGCTACAACACCGCGCGCTATGTGCATTTCGCCGCGATGACCGCGATCGTAGCGTTCCTGGTCGTGCATGTGCTGCTCGCCGTGCTGGTGCCGAAGACGCTGCGCGCCATGATTTTAGGACGCTGAACGAGCGAAGAGAGATCGATGTCCGGCCCAAACAAAACCAAGCCAGGCGTGGATAAGGCGCTTCTGATCAAGGACGCGGCGAAGCTTCTGCCCGAGCCATCGCGGCGATTTTTCATGCGTGGTGCCGCAAGCCTCGGCGCGCTCGCCATGCTCAGCGGTTGCGAGATTATCGACGGCGACGCCTCGGAGAACGTGCTGCGCGTCATTTCCGAGTTCAACGATGGCGCCCAGGCCCTGCTGTTCAATCCCAACACGCTGGCACCGGAATACCCGGAAAGCATGATCACGCGGCCGTTCCCGTTCAACGCCTATTACAGCGAAGACGACGCTCCCGATGTTGATGGCGACAAGTGGCAGCTCGAAATCGGCGGGCGCGTCGACAACAAGAAGCCCTGGACTTTGGCGGAGCTCAACAAGCTGCCGCAAGTTTCACAAATTACCCGCCACGTCTGTGTCGAAGGCTGGAGCGCCATCGGATCGTGGCAGGGCGTCAGGCTCTCCGACTTCCTCAAGCTGATCGGCGCCGACACGCGTTCGAAGTATGTCTGGTTTCAATGCGCCGAGGGTTATTCGAACACCATCGACATGCCAACCGCGCTGCATCCGCAGACGCAGCTGACGCTCCAATTCGATCATAAGACTTTGCCGCGGGCCTACGGCTTTCCGGTCAAGATCCGCATCCCCACCAAGCTTGGTTTCAAAAATCCGAAATACGTCACTGCAATGTGGGTGCAGAACAACGATGCCGGCGGCTATTGGGAAAATCAGGGCTATAATTGGTTCAGCGGCCTCTGACGAATTAAGCGCGCGGTGGTAAGGCCGTCCGGCGCGGCATCGGCGCGAGGCGCCGCCCTTCTTACTTAATGTAGCCGTGCGCCCGCAACGTCCTGTCGAACGCGTCGCCCATTTGCTGCTGGATATCCTGCAGGTGCGGCATCAGCGATGCGGCAAACTCTCCGGTCACTTTCGGCATCTCGACCAGCGTCTTGGCGCCGGTCGGCGTGCGGTAGAACGCGGTGAGGTTGTTGAGCTCGGTAGCGGTGAAGTGCCGCGCGTAAATTGCCGGCGCGCCCTTCATTGCCTCGGCGAGAACACCGAGCTGAACGCGCTCAAACTCCTTGCGCAGGTCGGAAAGGGTCGCATCGTCGATGTTTTGACCCCGCGCTCGTTGCTCGATCGCCGGCCAAAACGCATTGACCAGCATCGCCGCGAGCTGTTTCGTCATGTCGGCCGAAAGAATCGAGAGGAGTTCGCTGGCCGCCTGTAGCGCCTCGGGTGAAGGCGTCTCCTCAGGGGCATTCCCGCTCAATCCGACGAGCAGCACAAGCGCAACGAAGGAACGCAACAGTCGCATGATAGAACCTCTTACTCGCGTGTGGCGGGATTTGGTTTCGAAGGTTCCCGCTTTCCCTTGCGCGCATCATGCGGTAGCAATTCGCCGGCATTCTTTGATAAGGCGAAATTCATGCCCACGCACAAACTCCTTCTTCTCGCCGGCGATGGCATCGGTCCCGAAGTCCTGGCCGAGGTCAAGCGGCTCCTGGCCTATTTCGCCAAGGCCGGTATCGCCAAGTTTGAGGTCGACGAAGCCCTGGTCGGCGGCTCGTGCTACGACGCGCATAAGGTATCGATTACCGAAGAGACCATGGCGAAGGCGCATGCCGCCGACGCGGTCATTTTCGGTGCGGTCGGCGGTCCGAAATGGGACAACGTCGGCTACGATGTGCGGCCTGAGGCGGGCCTGCTGCGCCTGCGCAAGGATTTAGGCCTGTTCGCCAACATCCGGCCGGCGATCTGTTATCCGGCGCTCGCCGACTCGTCGAGCCTCAAGCGCGAAGCCGTCGATGGCCTCGATATCATTATTCTGCGCGAGCTCACCGGCGGCGTCTATTTCGGCGAACCCAAAACCATCACCGACCTCGGCAACGGGCAAAAGCGTGCAATCGATACGCAGATCTACGACACCTACGAGATCGAGCGCATCGCCCGTGTCGGTTTTGAACTTGCCCGCAAGCGGCGCAACAAAGTCACGTCGATGGAAAAGCGCAACGTCATGAAGACCGGGGTGCTGTGGCGCGAAGTCGTCGCTGACGTGCATGCCCGCGATTACAAAGATGTAGAGCTTGAACACATGCTGGCCGATGCCGGCGGCATGCAGCTTGTGCGCTGGCCAAAACAATTCGACGTCATTGTCACCGACAATTTGTTCGGCGATATGCTCTCGGACATTGCCGCGATGCTCACGGGCTCGCTCGGCATGCTGCCGTCGGCCTCGCTCGGCGAGGTCGACGCCAAGACTAAACGGCGCAAAGCATTGTACGAACCGGTGCATGGCTCGGCGCCCGATATCGCCGGCAAGGGTATCGCCAACCCGATAGCGATGCTCGGGTCATTCGCGATGGCGCTGCGCTATTCGTTCAATATGGGCAAAGAAGCCGACCGCATCGACGAGGCGATTGCCGCTGCTCTCGCCAAGGGGCTGCGCACCGCCGACATCAAATCGGATGGCGCGAAAGTCGTCAGCACCTCGGAAATGGGCGAAGCGATTATCGGCGAACTCGAGAGTCTCCCGGCCTGAAGGCTAGTGTGGCGGTTCGGAAGTCCGCATCATTTTTGCCGCGCGCGCGTCGTGCGGACTTCTGAACCGAAGCCACACTAGATCAACACATTTCTAGTGTCCCTTTGATTCCGAAGTTCGCAAACCGGGGCGCCGCATAATCATGCGAACTTCGGAATCGGGACACTAGCGGCGTGATGCCGAGCGTGAGGCGCGTCAGTACGGGCTCGGATAACTGGTGAATCCGGGTAGCAAGAACGGCTGCGCCAGCGGTGAGCTGCCGACACCCGCCGTGTCGGGGCCGAAATACCAATAGGGCTGTCCAGGGTCACCGCCCGGCGGGAACGCGTAGTCGAGGTGACTCGGATAGCCCACCGGCACTTCCGTTCCGGGATCGAGATAGGACCGGCGCGGCACGGTGATGATCGTGGTAGAGCCATCCGCATTATGGATGATGGTGCGCGTCGGTTGAATCACCGTACCGGCGGCCGAGCGCTGCAGGACAGCGCGGTGTCGGTTCGGCGGTGTCTGCGCGGCGGCGGCCGAGGCCAGCGCCGAAATGATCCCAATCGCCGCAATCCCAACGACCATTCCGCGCATGGTGCCTCGCATCGCCATCCAACAGCCGCCAGTGTACCCGGCTTTCGTCCGGCACGATAGCGAATTGCCGAGAACTGGTTGGCAGAACCTTGTGGTGCTGCGGATTGCAGCGCGGCGGCGTTGTGCTTTGCGCCGTTCTCGCTTAGAAGCGCACCACCGCTCGGGCTGCCGCTTTTGCGCGCCCTGTGGAATGGAGAGTTAACAATGGGTTATACGGTCGCCGTGGTCGGCGCGACCGGCAGTGTGGGGCGTGAGATGCTCGGCATTCTCGCCGAGCGGGCGTTCCCGGCCGACGAAGTGGTCGCGCTCGCCTCCCGCCGCTCGCTCGGCGTCGAAGTTTCCTACGGTGACCGGACGCTCAAGGTCAAAGCGCTCGAGCACTACGATTTTTCCGGCGTCGATATCTGCCTGATGTCGGCCGGTTCGGCGGTCTCCAAGGAATGGTCGCCGAAAATCGCCGCCGCCGGCGCCGTCGTCATCGATAATTCGTCGTGCTGGCGCTACGATTCCGACGTTCCGTTGATCGTACCCGAGGTCAACGCCGCGGCGATCACAGGGTTTCGCAAGCGTGGCATTATCGCCAATCCCAACTGCTCGACCGCGCAGCTTGTCGTTGCGCTCAAGCCGCTGCACGATCTCGCCACCATCAAGCGCGTCGTCGTCGCCACCTATCAGTCGGTGTCCGGCGCCGGCAAGGATGCCATGGACGAGTTGTTCTCGCAGACCAAGGCGGTGTTTCAGATCGACGAGGTGGTGCCGAAGAAATTCCCCAAGCGCATTGCGTTTAACGTCATTCCGGAAATCGACGTGTTCATGGAGGACGGCTACACCAAGGAAGAATGGAAGATGGTGGTCGAGATCAAAAAGATTCTCGATCCCAAGATCAAGCTGACCGCCACCTGCGTGCGGGTGCCGGTGTTCATCGGCCATTCGGAAGCCGTCAATGTCGAGTTCGAAAAGCCGATCACGGCTGATGAGGCGCGGGACATCTTACGCAATGCGCCGGGCTGCATTGTCATCGACAAGCATGAGCCCGGCGGTTA
>Ga0209333_1001077_pt1 | contig 13960 bp, 11 predicted proteins | sample BlaSpr_A8_OM2_O3_FD_187982 | JGI IMG/M metagenome (GOLD analysis project Ga0209333, IMG submission 187982) | Forest soil microbial communities from Thunder Bay, Ontario, Canada - Black Spruce, Ontario site 2_A8_OM2_O3 (SPAdes) (version 2) | ecosystem: Environmental > Terrestrial > Soil > Boreal... | reverse complement strand
CGAGCGATCTTAACTCTAAAGAGTGTGATTCTGCCCGCACTCTGCTTAATCACATCCCACGGACTTGACCACGTCGATTACCCCCAGCGGTCACCCAAAACCGGCCAATGATGGTCACCTGAAAACCGGCCAACGAGAATGAGGCCCGGGACGTTGATTTCGGCGTGAGGCATATAGCCTTCGTCGATATGAGCAACGTCTTGAGCGAAGCGAAAAAACAACAAGTGATTGCCCTGGGACGACTCGGATGGCCACTGCGGCGCATCGAGCAAGAGACCGGGGTGCGTCGGGAGACCGCCGGAGCCTACCTGAAAGCGGCCGGGATCGCGGTGCGGCCGCCAGGCGCATGGGGACGGAGACCGCCGGCAAAACCGGCCAACGAGAACGAGGTGACCACCGGATCGGACGCGACAGAACCGACCCAAACGATCAACCCCAACCCCAACCGCAACCCCGAAAACCTTCTTACGAAGGGAAAAGCAAAAGCGCAAGGCGCAAAACCGGCCAATGCGGTGACCACCGGGTTTGGCGCGGAGTCGACGGGCCTCGAAGTAGAAAATCCTAAGCGGAGTCTATCCGCCAGTGCCTGCGAGCCGTTTCGTGAAGCCATCGAGTTAGGTCTGAGCCGCGGTCGCGATGCCACCGCAATCTGGCAAGACCTGGTGGCCGAGAATGGGTTCGACGGGGGCTATCAAACGGTCAAGCGCTATGTGCGCAAGTTGCGCGGAAACCAGCCTCTGCAGCCGCGCGCGGTGATTGTAACGGGACCAGGAGAAGAGTCACAGGTCGACTACGGCACAGGCGCCATGGTCCGTGATCCGCAGACCAGAAAATATCGACGTACTCGACTCTTCGTGATGGTGCTGGGCTGTAGCCGCAAGGCGGCACGCTTTCTGACGTTTCGTTCCAGTTCACGCATCTGGGCCGAGTTACATGAGAAAGCATTCCGTCGACTCGGTGGCGCTACGCGAGTCGTTGTCCTGGATAATTTGCGCGAGGGCGTCCTCGTCCCTGACATCTATGATCCCATTCTGAATCCTCTCTATCGCGACGTCCTGGCGCACTATGGCGCCGTCGCTCTGCCTTGTCGGATCAAGGACCCAGATCGAAAAGGAAAAGTTGAGTCGGGTGTCGGCCACGCCCAACGAGCGCTCCAAGGGAAACGCTTTGAGAGCCTGGAGGAGGCTCAAGCCTATCTGGATCGTTGGGAGGCAAGCTGTGCTGATACCCGCATTCATGGCACCACGAAACGACAAGTCACCGCCATGTTTGCCGAAGAAAAACCTTTCTTGCTGCCGCTCCCCCTCGAGCCTTTTCGCTACTACAAGTATGGCAAGCGGAGCGTGAATCTGGACGGTTGCGTCGAAGTCGATCTCGCCTACTACGGCCTGCCCCCAGGTTGGATCGGACGCGAAGTGCATGTGCAGTGGGATGAGTTGTATGTTCGCATCCTCGATCCCAAAAACGGATTACTGCTGCGAGAGCACGTACGCCAGAAACCCGGCTGGTATCGCATAAAAAAAGAAGACCATCCCAAAAAGATGCCGCTTCAGGTTTCTCAGTTACTGTGGCGGGCGGGACGAGCCGGCACCCACATCGGCACACTCTGCAACCTTATTTATAACCAGCTCGGAGAACCGGGAGTTCGCCGCGTCTTCGGCATCCTCTCCTTGGCCAAGAAGTTCGGCACTGCCACGGTCGAAGATGCGTGCGCCGTTGCTCTCGAAATGGGTGTGTATGAACTCCGCTTCGTTCGTCGCTATCTCGAACGTGCCCCACAGCTTACCCTGCGGCAGGTCGACCCGCTCATTCGTGAACTGGTTCACTACCGCGATCTCATCAACCTCAAAACCAAGGAGCCAGAAGATGAACCTCATTGAGTTGAATCGTGCTTTAGGACAACTACGCCTGGGAGGTATCGCCGCCGTGCTCGAAACTCGCCTGCGCCAAGCTCAAACCGAAGCCATGCCCCCCATCGATTTCCTCTCCTGCCTCGTCTCCGACGAACTCACTCGTCGCGGTGAGCGATTGCTGGAGCGAAGAAAAAAACAAGCTGAGTTCCGAGACGCTCAGAAAACTCTCGATAACTTCGACTTCAACTTCAACCGCAAGATGAATCGCAGTCTGGTGTTCGATCTCGCCACTGGTGCCTTCATCGCTCGTCATGAAGACGGTTTGTTTTTAGGTCCACCCGGCACTGGCAAAAGTCATCTTGCCCAGGCCATCGGACAAGCCGCGATCCAACAGGGTTATCGCGTCCTCTATCGCGAAACCCACAAACTGCTCGATGACTTGGCCGAAGCCACCATCGATGGAACCCGCAAAGAAACCATGGAACTGTTCGTTTCCGTACCGCTTCTGATTATCGACGACTTGGGGATGCGGAAGTTGCCCATGACCGCCGCTGAGGACTTGCTCGAAATCGTAATGCGGCGCTATGAGCGCGCCAGCACTTTGCTCACCTCCAATCGTCCAGTGGACGACTGGGGCAAACTGCTCGGCGACAGCGCCGCCGTTACCGCTATGCTCGATCGTCTTCTCCACCACGGCCATGTGCTCAAATGCGGTCCACGGAGTTGGCGCACGAAAACAGACTTGCCTCCACACGAGGCGTCGGAGTAAAACAACCTAGTCCCAGGCCACATTCCGTTGGCCGGTTTTGAAGTGACCACCATTGGCCGCTTTTGAGGTGACCCCTGAGGAAAGAAACGCGCGAACCTGGCTATGGGTAGGCGCTCGAGAGTCGGATGAAGTCGTCACCAATTCATTTTCCTGTCATTGGAAGCTGAGGCGGCGCAGTGAGACGATCGCGGCAGGTCGATAACTCTGCCTAGTCAGACTCCCGCAAAATCACCTCAAGTTATCAAGCTGAAAGATCGACATCAAAGCAAAGAAAAAAGCCGCAGCGAAAGTGCTGCGGCATTTTCGCTGTTCGGCGATTTAGAAGTTAGTGTGCAATCCGAATTCGAACTGCCGCGGAGCACCCAAGGCGTAGGTTCCAGACTGGAAGCTGGCCCGAAATAGCACAAGGTTCGCTCCCGGCGTCACACCGCCGTTCGAACTTGCGGAAAGCGTTCCGTTCGGTCCTCCAGATGCAATAGTTGTTGATCAGATTTTGCAGATTGTGGACGGTGACGCCGCGCTGGAACTCGCCGAGATTCGTCCCCAGAACGGACCTTGACAGGTCCTGTCAGGCGCTGACTTGGAGCTTCAGATGTCTACTTCTGCCATACTTAGAGGAAGGCTCACTCGAGCAACCACCCCGCCTTCCGGCAGAGTTAGCAACTGCACGCTTTGGTTTTGGCCGTAGATCGTCTCCAGTCGCTCGCGCGTGATTCTCAGTCCGACACCGCGTAATGAGAAATCGCTCGGACAACTGAGGCCGGGCCCGTTATCTCTCACTTCCAGATGAAGATCTCCATTGTCCCTGCTGGCGGAGATATGAATCTTGCCGCCCGCAACCAATTGTGAGATTCCGTGCTTGATCGCATTGTCCACTAGCGGTTGCAACAACAGGTGAGGGATGCTGGCATCGAGAGTTTCGGGATCGATATCGATCTCCACCTTGAGCCTCTCTTCGAATCGCACCTTTTCAATCTCGACGTAACAGTTCACAAACTCCAGTTCGCGGCTTAGTGTCGTCATTTGAGTATCCGCGCTTTCGAGACTCAGCCGGAGCAGATCGCCCAGGCGGGTGATCATGCGATCGGCGGCTTCGACATTGGTCAACATCAGCGCGGAAATAGAGTTCAGCGTATTGAAGAGAAAATGCGGCTGGAGTTGACTTTTCAGCGCCTGGAGACGGGCTTTCTCCAGTTGTGCCTGCAATTGTGATGTTCGCAACTCGCGTTCGCGGAGTTTCTGATAGTAAGACGCCACGTGCGCGATAAGGACGAGCGGCAGGTAGGTCGTAATGATGTCGTCGACAACGCTGGTCAGGAAAAGGGCCTGATACATATACCACTGGATGCGGACTCGATGTGTTTCAGCATCCCAAACGGCGGAGACCCAATGCCGCACATGAGGATCCCAGTACGCGTATGGCGTCATGCCCCGGAGAGCCACGTGCACAATGGTGAATACGGCGCCACCAGCCAGCAGTAATAGTGAACGCTTCCCCCAGTTCGTTTGCTGCACAGGATAGCGATTCGCGAAGGCAAAAACGAACGGTGTCAACAGAGCGTAAGGAATAACCTGGCTGCATTGCAGAGCCAAAACGTCCGTGAATCTGGTGGCCATTTCGGTGGAGCGATACAGTTGATAGATGGTTACGGTGTATGCCAGAGCGACAAACGTCCAAACCGCAAAACTCAGCGCCCAGATGATCGAAGGGCGAAAGGCGGCTACGCCGCCTCCATCGATTTTCCGGCCCTCTTTCATCCGTTTGTCTTTCATCGTTGGAGTCCCCATGCTTGAACTTAGCAGCTGAACTCACGCGCATAGAACCTTATCGGCGATCTTTGTGAGCAAATGTAGAACAATATCGCAAGCGCGGCCATCGTCCTGGCGTCGGGGTCGCGGTTCAATCATGGACCAACTCGGACACGAGGGCAATCAGAGATCAAAGTAATGTTGGCCGGGGAATTTAGTGACAGGAAAACAGCGATTAGTCCCCGCATATTAACGATCAGTCCCAGTGAGCGGACGAAATGAGTTCTGGGCAATAACTCTGGCCCGGTTAACTTCTCGCCGAACTTCACAATTTTTGTTTTCGCTTACATTCTCCCGTATCATCTGAAAACGCACTGATTGAAGAAACCGTGCCAGCGTCCTCTCAGTGTGGAGAGAACCACGTCGACCTTGCTTAGCTTTCACGATGAATGTTTGCCAGCAGAAGATGATCGTGGATTTTCTGTGAACAGAATTTCAATGGAGCCCGGGAATGCTGGCGGGCGCTAAGATGCTGTAACCGAGCGCTTGCATTTTCAACGCGGGCGGTTAGCTCAGCTGGTTAGAGCGCCTGCCTTACAAGCGGGCCCAAATTTCATCTAAGTCGTTGCTTCGGTTACGGTTACTGAGTTCCAGCCATCCTTGGCCTGGTCCAAAGTTGATCCAAAACTAACAAACTACGTCTGATACAGGTGCGCCCGAGCTACTCTTCCACAACTCGGTAAGGTAAGGTTTGCCGACCTGCTCTGAAGCCACACGTCCAACTCTCTCTTGCTTTTCCTATAGATGAACTGCTTCAATCCACGTGCTCCCCTTCTGCCATAAAGCTCTGCTCCGGGGGAGGCAGCCGGTCACCCGGCCGCGCCCAGAACACATACAACGTCGGCCACAGGATCACGCTCACCAATAACTCCACGATCAGCCCGCCCACAATCACAATGGCAAAAGGCCGCTGCGAGTCTGATCCAATATCGTGCGACATCGCCGCCGGCAGCAGACCGAGCGTCGCCACAATCATAGTCATCATGATGGGACGCAGCCGGAGCTCCGCGCCTTCCTTTGCCGCCTCGCGGACGGGCAGCCCGCGCGTGCGGAGCTGATTGATGTATTCGACCATGATCACGCCAATCTCGACCGAAACTCCGATCAGCGCCAGAAATCCCAGTCCTGACGACACGCTGAAATGTGTGCCTGTCAGCAACAGGCTAAGAAACCCGCCCAGCGGAGAGAGCGCCACGACCGCCAGGATCAGGAAAACCCACTTCCACGAGCCAAACGCTGAATAAAGGATGAATGCCATGAGGAGCAATGTGATAGGCACAATGAATGCCAGGCGGCGGTTGGCGCGCTGCTGACTTTCATATTCGCCCGTCCAGTCCAGGTGATAGCCCTCGGGAAACTGCACTTTCTGCCCCACCTGTTCTATCGCCTGCCGCACCGTGCTGCCCAGATCGCGCCCGCGCACGCTATATTTGATCGCGATATAGCGCGAGTTGCCTTCGCGATAAATCGTGGACGCTCCGTCATCCAGGCGAATGTGGCTCACCTGGCTCAGCGCGACCCGCTCGCCAGAGGGGGCAAGAATCCTGATGTTGCCAATATCCTCCACCGAGGCACGGAACTGCCGCTGGTAGCGCACCACCAAGTCGTAGCGCTGCTCGCCGATCAGAATCTGGCTCAGGGCCTTCCCACCCACCGCGCCTTCCACCGCATCCTGAATATCGCTTACGTTGATTCCGAAGCGACCGGCCGCCGCTCGATCCACCACCAGATTCACATTCGGCTGTCCCCGCACTTGAAACGTGCCCAGGTCGGCCACGCCTGGTATCTGGCTCATCACAGCCTGCATCTCTTCGGCTTTTTGCTCCAGCGTCTTAAGGTCGGGACCGAAGAGCTTTACCGCCAATTCACCTTTCACGCCGCTGACCGCTTCTTCCACATTGTCGGAAATCGGCTGCGAGAAATTCCAATCCACGCCGGGAAACTTATTTAGTGCTTTATCCATCGCCGCGATCAGCTCATCCTTCGTGTGATATTCCTTCCTCCACTTCTCCCGCGGCAGCAGGTCGACGAAGAACTCCGTGTTGTAGAAACCACTCGCATCGCTGCCGTCATCCGGACGCCCCACCTGGCTCACTATTCGCGTAACTTCTGGAAATCCCGCCAGCACCAGCCGCGTCTTATTCGCCAGATCAATGCCTGCGGAGGGCCCGGTGCTCGGAGCCAGCGTTCCGCGCACCCAGATTGCGCCTTCGTCCAAATGTGGCAAGAATTCTGACCCGATGATTCCACTGAAGACCAGAAGCACCATCCCTGTCAGAGCCAGCAATCCCATGCTAAGAGTGAACTTGATGTGGTCGAAGCACCAGTCGAGCGAGCGCCCGTAGCTGCGGTTCAGCCATTGCAGCACCGGGTTCCGCCATTCTTTTATTTCGCTGCTGAACAGCATGCTGCATAGCACGGGCGCGATGAACAGAGCGAACACCAGCGCCCCCAGCAGGGCAAATGCCACCGTCCAGGCCATCGGACTGAACAGCCGCCCCTCAACCCGCTGCAAAGTAAAGATGGGAAGGTACGAAACAATGATGATAATGCGCGCGAAGAACACCGGTTTCTGCACTTCGTGCGCCGCCGTGGCGATCACTTCCATGAACGATTTGTTCTGTCCGCCAAACGAAGTGTGGCGCAGGATGTTCTCCACCATCACCACCGACCCATCCACCACCATACCGAAGTCGAGCGCCCCCAGCGACAGCAGGTTCGCCGGGATTTGCCGCAGGTCCAGCAGTATCGCGGCGAACAGGAGCGAGAAGGGAATCGTGACGGCGACAATCAGCGCACTGCGCACATTCCCCAGAAATAGAAATAGAATAAGAGTGACCAGCAACACTCCGTCGGTCAAATTACGCAGCACCGTGTGCGTCGTTTGCTTCATCAGTTCGCTGCGGTCAAGATGCGGAACCAACTGCACCCCCACAGGCAGCAATCCGTGGTGCCCACCTGTCCCGTTCAATTCGTCAATCTTCTTGTGCAGCGCGTCCAGCGTGGTCTCCGCCACCGCGCCCTTGCGCAACAGGACAATGCCTTCCACCACGTCATCGCTGTCGATGATTGTTCCGTCTTCTTTGTGAATGGTTTTACCTAGCTGTCCCAGTCGGACTTTCGGGGCCTGCACAACTCTTCCCAAGTCCCGCGCCTGCACCGGCGTTCCGTTCTGCACCTTCACCACGGTCGCAGCTATGTCGTCGGTGGTCTCCATCAACCCCACAGCACGCACATTCAGCGCCTGTTCGCCGCGCTCAATAAACCCGCCGCCGGCATTAACGTTGTTTGCTGTCAGCGCCTGCTCGACTTGCGCCAGAGACAACCCGTAGGAAACCAGTTTCCCCGGATCCACCTGCACCTGATACTCGCGCGTCGGTCCGCCAAATGGATTTACATCCACAACATTGGGCACTGATTTCAACTGGTTCACCACGAACCAATCATTCAGGGTCTTTAGTTCCATCACGTCATAGCGTGGATTAGTGCTGGTCAGCGTGTAGAACATGATCTGCCCGGTCGGGCTGTAATCCGGCCCAATCCCCGGATTTACTCCTCCCGGCAGCGTTACCATTTGCAGACGATCGAGCACTTCTTGCCTCGCGTTGAACGTAGTGATGTCGTCGTCGTAGATGATGGTGATCATTGATAGGCCGGATAACGACACCGACCGCAAATGCGTAAGGTGCGCCACACCGTTCAGCTCAACTTCCAGTGGTACGGTAATCTGCTGCTCCACTTCTTCGGCGGCGTGTCCGGGCCATTGCGTAATGATCTGGGCGTATGTGTCGGCCACGTCGGGATAGGCTTCAATCGGCAGGTTGTGAAACGAAACAATCCCCCATACGAACAGCACCAGCGCCCCGCCCAAGACCATCAGGCGATTGCGCAGCGCGAAATCGATCATCACTCGGATCATCTATTTCTTCTCCGCTACTCCGCTGGAGAACTCAAGCGCGTTCATCACAAGATCGTCGCCCGGCTTCACTCCCTCGCGAATCTCTTGCATGCCATCCGGAGTCAATCCGTCGGCCTGAACCACGACGCGCCGGAAATTCTTGTCGCCTTCCTTGCGGAAGACCCAGTCCTTATCGTGCAAACGCATGATCGCGGTTGCCGGCACCACCACGCGATTCGTCGTCCTCCGCGACCGGAACTTGGCCACCGCAAACATTCCCGGACGCAAAGCTCCGTCCTGATTAGGCAACACAATTCTCACTTTCGCCGAACGCGTCGCTGGGTCCAGCACCCGCGAAATATCCGCTACCGTTCCGTGAAACACGCGATCTCCAAACGCATTGAGGTGGATGGCCGCTGAGTCGCCGAGATGCACGTCCACCAGATCGTTCTCGAAAACATCGGACACCACCCACACCTGGCTCAGATCGGCGATCGTGAAAAGATTCGGTGTGTTGTCCAGGCTCTTCACGCCTTCAGATCCGGCCACGTTCTGCTCCACAATCGTGCCCGCGACTGGCGCCCGCACATCGATCAGCGGGCTCGGATGCGCCGGATCGGCGCCCAACACCCGCACGTGCTGCTCCGTAGTCCACACATCTACCTTCGCTTTGTCTTCTAAATCCTGTGCCGTTTCCAGGTCCTTCGCCGCAATCGCGCCGCGGTCGTAAAGCATCTGCGAGCGATCAAGCGCCTTGCGCGAAAGCACCTCATCGGCCACTGCCTTCTGATATTCCGACGTCGCCGCCGACAGATCTGGGCTCGAAATCATCAGAAGCGTCTGCCCTTTTTGTACAGAATCCCCAAGCTTCACCTTCAGATCGACGACTCGTCCTCCGCCCAGCGACGTCACGTGGATCGTCCGGGTCACTTCCGGAGTGACCGTGCCGTTCGCTGTCAGCTCGGTCGACAACGCTCGCGTTTCCGCCCTCATTGTCTTAAATATTTCCGGATGCTCGAGCGAAAAAACATCGGGATCATCTGTGACCGGAGCCTTGCTCGCGGACGCCGGAGTCTCCTTCGAACAACCCAGCCCAGCCACCAGAGCCGCCATAAGAACGACAGGCCGAGGCCAAACTGCACGTCGCCACATCCCCTTTGTCCGCGATCGGGGCGGCATGGAATAGGAAAAGGCAGAATGCCCGCCGCAGCAACGTCCGAACTTGCCCCTTCGACATGCCTCTGAAATCAAAAACCTATAAGCGTCCATCTTCATTGACTAACCTCACTCTCCAGTAAGAATCCTTCTGCCGAATCTTCCAATATCCCGAGTCCGAGCTTAGCAATAATCTGGCAAAGAACTCCATGAGGCCTGGCACAATCGGACGAAACAAATTTGGATACACGTGGAAAACGCCGTAGTTCGACTGCGATCCGTGGCCGGTAACTTACGCAATCCTTCCGGCGTTGTAGTAGTAGCACGAGTAGCGAATCTCATGAGTTCCGAGCCTGGCCTGGAGACTGGGCCATGTATCCCGCGGGAATGGTCGCAGGCTTTCTGACCATCGCTCTGTTTCGACTTCCGGCGCTCGGTGGGCTGCTTGTCATCGCTGGAGCGATCACCTATTTAGTCGGAGTCTTCAGCATCAAAGCCGCGATGGAGGAATATTACAACTCCACCGAGAATATCGGATTGCAAATGAGTGGCGCGATGACATTTTTCTTCAGCACGGCTTACATCCAATGTCACATCAATAGGATTGCCCGATGGAAGAAGACGGGCGTACTCAAGTAGTAGCGGTCACTACCACAAAGCATGCCTTCTCCGCGTATCCGACGTCTCATGCTCGATGAAGCGACCCTGCAGGGCTTGCTGCAGAATTGGCCGCTGATTCAGATCACAGGCAAGGCCGGAATTCCGCCGGAGATCTATCGCTTCACCTACAACTTGCGCGGGCTTTATGTCTCCGGGTCGGGAGAGATTCTGGAGCGCGACTCCCACGTGCTTGAGGTGAATCTGACGCTCGGTATCCCAGGCGTGCGCCGCAATGCCGCATGCTGACGCCGGTTTTTCATCCTAACTTCGATGACTCAATGGTATGCATCGGCGATTTCTGGGCTGCATCCGAAGGTCTCGACCAATTAATTATTCGCATTGGCCGGATGATCTCCTACCAGGAGTACAACACCAAGAGTCCGTTGAACGGACTGGCCGCGAAGTGGGCAGCACAGAACTCTCACCTGTTGCCGATCGACCCCAGGCCGGTCGCACCGCCACTCAATGGCGCGGCGAAGGCGCCAGCATCGCAACAGGGAGAGAAACCTGTTCGAGCGCAAATGGTGCCGGATGTATTCACGCCAGAGCAGGATCAGTGGTCCGAAAAGATCGTTATCACTCCCGAACACTCTGGAGTTTCAAATCCTTCGTCTGCACCTCCCCCGCCTTTATCGACAGTTTCAAAGCCCATCGTCTCAAGTCCTGCGGAGTTGAAAACAGATCTGCCGTGGTCCCCCAGGAAGACAGGTTTCGGCACTGGAGGTTGGTTCTACTTTTTGGCCTGCCGGCGATTCTAGCCGTGGGTCTAGTCTGGTACGGTTTTCAACGCCAGGCGCAAATCCAGCTTGGTGTCTCTCCCCGGAGAGTTCCAGCGGGTGCAACCAAGCCAGCAGTGGTTGATACGCGGCGGTCTGGCGGACTTGATCGGTTACGCGAAAGCGTTATGCGACTTCCGGGGAGTTCTAAGCCGGAGGCGCTTCGGGCTGAGGACAATGCCCGAAAGTCAATGCAAGCGGGAGATAGTGCTTCTGCGATCCCTGCACTCAACCGGCCGTTTCTCTCGACTCGAATTTCTCCCGTGCCTGGATTGAGTTGGGCTGGACGTATTCGGCGACCGGAGACAAAACTTCCGCGCTGAATGCTCTTCAAAAAGCTGTGGCTGCCGGCCCTACTCAGATTGTTCCCTACAAGACGCTCGGTTTCTATTACACATTTCTCGGGAAGCGCGAGGATGCCATCGCCACTTGGCAGAAATTGAAGAATCTGGCTCCCGACGATGCCGACATCGCGTCGAATCTCGGCGGGCCCTACATGGTCGAGAAGCGCTATCCGGAGGCCTCGTCCCTCTTTGAAGCTGCTGCCCTGGCGAGCCCCTCCGATGCTTTTGCGCAACTGAGGCTGGGGATGGTCCGCTTGCGTTCCCACAACACAGATCAGGGGATGGAGGCGATGCAGAAAGCGTTGCAAATCGACCCCGGTCCGGAGATGCTCAATAATGTCGCCTATGAGATGGCTGAGGCAGGAACCAATCTTGCCGAAGCTCTCGTCTACTCGCAGCGGTCGATTAGAGAGGCCGAAGAGCGCTCACAAAAGTTGGATTTCCAGAACATCCAGAAGGCCGACCTCCAGTTACCGCGGGCGATCACCGCATATTGGGATACTCTCGGCTGGATCTACTTCAAGATGGGCGATCTGGCGCGGGCCGAAAGTTACCTAACTCCAGCCTGGCAACTCCGGCAGGAAGGACTGGTGGGCGATCATCTTGGCCAAGTCTATGAGAAGCAGAAAAAATTGCCGGCGGCGCTTCACATGTACAACCTAGCGCTCGAGGCCAATCCGCGTTTGGAAGAAACCTCGGCGCGCGTGCGCAATCTCGCCAACGGCCCTCTTCCCGAGAAGCAGTTGAATGCCCGTGAAGAATTAAACTTGATGCGCACCATTCAACTTCCGACCATTACTGCAACCAATGCGAGCGCGGACTTCGACGTCTTGCTCGTGGGGAGGGGAAAAATAGAAAAAGCAAGTTTTTCCAGCGGTTCCGAGACTCTTAGGAGCGCAGGAAATACGCTCGAAAACGTTCAATCCGGCGAAGTGTTTCCTCCAGCGTCGACGGCGCGTCTGATCAGAAGAGGAATTCTTTCCTGCTCGTCGCATACCGGCTGCAATTTCGTCTTTTATCCCCTCACAGTGGTTCCGGGCACAAACTAATTCTGCTCAAAAGCCAGTTCACTTCCGCAATCCGCGGAAGGCGCCACGAAGGCTTCGTCCAAATCGCGATTTCGCGTGCGCTGTGAAAAGGCGCTGGTCGACTGCGGGTGAAAGTCCCGCCCGGGAAACTGGGTTCGCTCCACCCGGAAGCAATCGGAGCGGCGGTGGAGGAAACGAAGCCGTCGGAGCCTCCGGTGTAGAGGGTCGCTTAGGCGACTTGGCGTGTAGTTCAGCGGGCACGGAATTGGCGACCAGCTCGACCGAAGCGGGCGTGCCGAGCGCATGAACCGTGGTCTGGAACTTGACGGCTTGACCGGGGGTGAGGTTGTCAAGCGTGATCCAACCGTCGCCGATGCGGACTTTGTTCTTGTCGAAGAGGTAGAGATTGAAACCAGGTGTGAGATCTTTTTTGTTCCACAAGCTCGCGGCGCTGGCTTCCGATCGGCAATATCGTGCGCACTATGCCGCTCGACCGGTCATCGCGCTCATTTCGAGAGGTCAAATCTGGCATACAACTCACACACAGAGTGCCAAACTCTCGCAGGAACAGGCGAACGAGAAATCGCTGACAGGCTGTGTCGTACGATCGTGCTACGCCGTCAGCTCCGCTCCGCAAGAAGTACACTTGGTTCGTCCAGTCCATTTCCCCGGCCTCGCCAGCGAGCGCAACCAGAGCGCGGACTAGCCCTCCAATGTCTGCTGGCGAGATTGTCTTTTCATCGACAAAGATCACACCCCCATGGGATCGCTCTTCTTCTACCCAGAGCTTTAGCAATGGAGGAATCGTCCTGCGATCGTAAGTGACCAGGGTCAACCCTTGCTTCACCGCTTGTAATAGGCAGACGGAGTCTTCCTTTCCAAGAAGGTTTCCACCCTCCCACTGCACCATCGAGTGGACAACTAGCGATCGATTCCGACGGTGAACACCATTCGCTACTTCTGCCGAAATGTGCTCGTCTAGAAGCAGCTTGAGCATACTAGCCCCGCTTGGCCTTTTTGGCGGTGAAGTCGACGGCTTGAGGAAGCATGCGTTTTAAGCTGTCGAAATCGCTTGAATCGTTCTCTGCTATCAGCTCATTCACCTCCTCAGGGAATGCCTCCGAGTAGTTAAGAGCACCTCGAACCTTCGCTTCGGGCCAATTTAGATGCTTGGCCACATCCTTGATATTTCCTTTGTAGCTTCGAAGAAGTAACATGACTTCCCATATCGCTAGCGTGCTCCCTTGGATATAAGCCTGTCTGCCTGAGGGTGAATCTCGAAAATCCAGGAAGGCAAATTCCGACCGCCTTAAGCCCTCTTCCACCAAGCGAGCACTAGTATCACTCGGTGTCCAGCCGTGCCGATTCGCGATGCGCTTCAAACGTCTTCCACTCTCTACGGGCAGGCGCATACTGAGCACTATTGAACGTGCTTGCTTCATCGATCGTCCTCCCTTCTGTAACTGTTGTAAGCATTGTAGCATTTGATGGGAAAGGCACCGGGGAGAACTTTTTGGCAGGTTCAGGTCAATATTGTAAGTGTTGTGAAATAATCGAGTTGCCAAGGATGGGCGGTTAGCTCAGCTGGTTAGAGCGCCTGCCTTACAAGCAGGAGGTCGCAGGTTCGAGTCCTGCACTGCCCACCATTTAAATCAATCACTTACCGAG
>Ga0209333_1001075_pt1 | contig 13977 bp, 15 predicted proteins | sample BlaSpr_A8_OM2_O3_FD_187982 | JGI IMG/M metagenome (GOLD analysis project Ga0209333, IMG submission 187982) | Forest soil microbial communities from Thunder Bay, Ontario, Canada - Black Spruce, Ontario site 2_A8_OM2_O3 (SPAdes) (version 2) | ecosystem: Environmental > Terrestrial > Soil > Boreal... | reverse complement strand
AGAGGAAGGTGCTCTTCATGCGTGTCTCTCAAATGGAGCGCGCGCGATCGCGCGAACCAGGGAACCGGAACCGGCTTCGCTGACGCGAAGCTGTCCGAGATCCGTTCCTCCCATCGCTAACGCTCCCGTCGTCAGGATGACAAAATGCGACGCGAAGCTGTCCGGAAGGTCCTTTCTGCCGCTCGCGTTGCTCGCTTCGCCGGGATGACAAATAAAAGTGCGCGCCACTGTCCAGCGGCCCGTTCCTGCCGCTCGCGGTGCTCGCTTCGTCAGGATCGCGTCGCTCCCAGTGTCAGGATGACAAATCGTCGTTAGTCAACGGTCACGTCGCGCAGCAGCGACAGTTCGTCCAACACCTTGCCCGCACCCATCACGACCGCGGTCAGCGGATCGTCGGCGAGCGTGACCGGCAGCCCGGTCTCCTCGCGCAGCAGGACGTCGAGGTTGCGCAGCAGCGCGCCGCCGCCCGCGAGCACGATGCCCTTATCGACGATGTCCGACGCGAGTTCCGGCGGTGTGCGCTCGAGCGCGATACGGACCGACTCGACCACCTGGCGCACCGGTTCCATCAGCGCCTCGCGAATCTCCTCGTCGGTGATCTCGATAATCTTGGGCACGCCAGCGACCAAGTCGCGGCCCTTGATCTCCATGGTCTGAATCTCGTTGCCGGGGTAGGCAGAGCCGATCGTAATCTTGATCAGCTCGGCGGTGCGCTCGCCGATGAGCAAATTGTACTTGCGCTTGATGTGCTGGATGATCGCCTCGTCCATCTTGTCGCCCGCGACGCGCACCGAGCGCGAGAACACGACGCCGGCCAGCGAGATCACGGCGACCTCGGTGGTGCCGCCGCCGATATCGACGATCATGTTGCCGGCCGGCTCGGTGATCGGAAGCCCCGCGCCAATTGCGGCCGCCATCGGCTCTTCGATCAGGTAGACCTCGCGCGCGCCGGCTGATTCGGCGGATTCACGCACCGCGCGTTTTTCGACCGCGGTGATTCCGAACGGCACGCAGATGACGATTCGCGGGCGCGGACGCACCAACGTCTTGCCCGAGTGAATCTTCTGGATGAAGTAGCGCAGCATGTTCTCGGTGATCTCGAAGTCGGCGATGACGCCGTCCTTGAGTGGCCGAATCGCGACGATCGAGCCCGGCGTGCGGCCGAGCATCTTTTTCGCCTCGGATCCGATTGCCAGCACGCGCCGCGAGCCGCGCGAATCCTTTTGCACCGCGACGACCGAGGGCTCGTTACACACGATGCCTTCACCCTTCACATAGATGAGGGTGTTGGCGGTGCCGAGATCGATCGCCAGATCGTTGGAAAACCAACCAAAGATTGAATTTAGGACCACGATTTCTCCCCTCGCCTGCCCGATTCAGACCTGGATGCCGGTACCAAGCCCCGGCCCGAATACCACCCAAGACGCGGCCCAAATGTTGAACAATTCTACGGCGGAGACGTTTGGGTCCGTCAGATTACCGCTCCGGGACAAGCTAACAGCCAACAGGAGGGCAATCAAGTAACCACTGTCAATTGCTTACCAAAAAGGCATTAAAGTATGATGCTGCTTCAATGTTAGAAGGAATTCGCCGTTACCAATATTCGTGGCAAGTCCAGGTCACGTTCGCCTTCCTCGCGCTGATCATGGCCTTTTGGGGCTTCGGCGCCGGAATGTTCAACACGGTCCATCCGATCGCGACCGTCAATGGCCAGCAGATACTTGGCGATCAAGTCGATCGCGAGGCTGAGCAACTGCGCGCGGCCGTGCAACAGATGTACGGCGCCAACGCGCAGTCCGTGCTCAAGAGTATCAATATTCGCCAGGAAGCCGTCGAGCGCCTGATCGAGCAACAACTGATCGGCGATGAGGCGCACCATCTCGGCATCAGCATCAGCGACGTGGCGCTGCAGGATAAAATCGCCAAAGAGCCGGTCTTTCAGCGCGACGGTCAGTTCGACTTCGATACGTACCAGGACGTGTTGCGCAACAACAATTTGCTGCCGGCTGAATATGAAGGCGAGGAGCGCGACCGCATGATCGCGGACACGCTGCGCAATATGATCGACTCCGGCGTGCAGGTGAGCGACGACGAAGCGCGCCACGTCTACAATCTTGCCAACGAAAAGATCGGGCTGCGCTACATCGAAGTGCCCTACGAAGATTTCGCCGCAAAGATTTCGCCGACCGAAACCCAGATCGCCGACTACTACAAGAAAAACGCCGAGCAATTTCGCGAGCCCGAGCGGATCAAGCTGACCGTCGTGCACTACGATCCTCTGGTGCTTGCCGCCAAGTACACACCGCCCGACAAGGAAGTCGAGGACTACTACAAGCGCAATGCCAGCACGCGCTTCACGCATCCTGCCGAAGTCAGCGCGCGGCACATTCTGATCGCGGTGCCGGCGGGCGCGACCGACAAGGAGAAAGCCGCGGCGAAGGCCAAGGCCGCCGGCGTGCTGAAGCAGGCGCAGGCGGGTGGCGACTTCGTCAAGCTGGCGGCGAAGTACTCGGATGACCCGTCGAACAAGCTCCAGGGCGGCGACCTCGGATCGTTCGGGCGTGGCCAGATGGTCAAGCCGTTCGAGGACGCGGTGTTCGCGATGAAGCCCGGACAGATCGCGATGGTCGAGACGATGTACGGCTATCACATCGTCAAACTCGACAGCTCGAAGCCGGCGCATATCGACACGCTCGCCGAGGCGAAACCGAAGATAATCGACGAACTGCGCCTGCAGGCTGGAGCGAAGCTCGGGCGCGCGGCGGCGCAGGACGACCTGACGGCGGCACTCTCGGGCGGCAAGCTCGAGGACCTGGCGAAGAAACGCGGACTCGAGGCTACCGAGACGCCGCTGTTCGCGCAGGGTGAACCCGCGGGCGGGCTCGAGCAGGACCGCGAGCTGATGCAGTCGGCGTTCAAGCTCGACGCGGGCCAGGTGGCCCTGGTGCCGGAGAAAGGCGCGCCCTACGTGATCAAGCTGCTGGTGCGGCAGCCGTCGCGAATTCCGCCGCTTAAGGAAATCGAAACGCAGGTGCGCGAAGCGGTGATTCGCACGACCGCGCAGGAGCAGGCGAGCGCGCAGGCGCAAAAGATCCTCGCGACGATCAAGAGCCCCGCCGACTTCGACAAGGCGGCGGCCTCGAACAAGCTCGCGATCAAGAATGTCGATCCGTTCTCGCGCGCCGACCGCAGCGTTCCCGGTATCGGCGAGTTTCCCGAGGTGATCGACGCGGCCGCGGCGGTGCCGGCGATTCCCGGCGTGGTCGATCACGTGATGGAGAATGGCGGCAATTCGTACCTGTTCGAAGTCACCTCGCGCACCGAGCCGACCGACGACGAATGGAAGAGCGCGCAGAAATCGTTCATGCAGGAATACGTCGAGCAGCGCCGCGCGCAGGCGTGGACGCGCTTTCTTGATTCATTGAAGGATCAGGCGAAGATTAATATCGACAGCGACCAGCTCGCGGCCAGCGGGTCGGCAACTTAAAGGAGCGCGTGGCAATAGCAACTATGAATTCCGATTCCGACGAGCCTCCATCGCGCCATTCAACCGGCGTCGACACCAACGAGTTTTTCTTTCCCGGCGCGGGCGTGAGCGCGCTGCTGATTCACGGTCTGACTGGCACTCCCTACGAGATGCGCTACCTCGGGGAGCAGCTGGCGGCGCGCGGCGTGCGCGTGCGCGGGGTCAAGCTGGCGGGTCACGCCGGAACGCCTGAGGAACTAGGCGAGGCGAGCTACGACCATTGGTACGAGAGCGTCGTCAACGGATTCGAGGAGCTACGGCAGCACGATGAGCCGGTGGTGGTCGTCGGGCTCTCGATGGGAGCGGTGCTGGCGGCGCGGCTGACGGCGGATCAAGGCGAGGCTATTGCGGGAGTGACGCTGCTGGCGCCGGCGTTTTTTCTGCCGCGCTCAACCACGGCGGCGCTTAAAGGGCTACGCGCAGTGCTCGGCTCGTTCGTCGACCTCATCTATCTGTACAATCCAAGCTACTCCGGCATTCACGATATGGCCGCCAGATCGGTTCATCCTACGCTGCGTCTGATGGCGTTGTCAGCGCCATTGAAGCTGCTCGATTTATCCACCCTGGTAAGGCCGATGCTGCCTCGGATCACGCAGCCCGCGCTCGTGATTCACGCGAGGCGCGATCAGACCTGTCCCATGCGAAGAAACGTCGACTACGTAATGAAGCATCTTGGCAGCGTCGAGAAGCGCGCGGTCCACCTCGAGGAGAGCTATCACGTGATTACGGTGGACACCGAGAAAGAGCGGGTGGTGGACGAGGTCGCCGGGTTCGTCGAGCGATTTCGCGTCGAGCCGCAAAAGCGCGCGGTGGGCTAGACTCGCGGGGCGCGCCGCTCAGCGCTGTGCGTCGTAGTATTCCTCGAGCAGGTACTTCACGTCGGGACGGCCCAGCACCTCGATGAAGCAGATCTCGTCGTTGGCGTTCAGGTCGATGATGACCTGGCCTTCGATCGATTGCAGCTCGACGTAGTTGGCGACCTTCACTTCGGCGGCGGTCGCGAAGCTCGCGCAATTCTCGTCGCCGCAATCGCAGACCGACTCGATCTTGAGCGCGCGCAGCTTCGACTCGAGCGGATCGGCGCCTTGCTGCTTGAGCAGGTAAACCATCTCCTCGAGCAGGTCGGGCAACACATCGTTCATCATCGGTGCCAGCATGACGTTACTCAGGGTAGTGGTTTCGACGCGCGGATCAAGTGCGGATCAGGAAATAGCCCGTGGTTCCTCTTCGAGGATTGGGATGACTACCTTGACTAGGTAGGCGGCCGTACTTATGTTCAATCTGCGGCTTTCCCACAGGAGATAAGTTTCGATGTCCAGCGATAAAATCGTTCATGTAACCGACGCGAGCTTCGACCAGGAAGTTCTGAAGTCTGATACCCCGGTGCTGGTTGATTTCTGGGCGCCGTGGTGCGGACCATGCCGCGCGATCGCGCCGATTCTCGATGACCTTGCGGGCGAGTACTCCGGGCGCCTGAAGATCGCAAAGATCAACGTTGACGACAATCCGCAGACGCCGGGACGTTACGGCGTGCGCGGCATTCCGAACCTGCTCATCATCAAGGGCGGCCAGGTCAAGGAACAGATTATCGGCGCGGTGCCGAAGGCCCGGCTGGTGCAGGCCGTGGATGGCGCGATTGCGTAATCGCGATCGGTAACCCGAAAATTCCGCTCCGGCAGTTCCCATTTCGATCAAGATGCGTACTCCGCATTCAGAAGTTCCGCATCTGCTCGAATTGAGCAGAGACGACGACTCCAAATTAAGGCTCAAAGCTATTCAGGCTCTGTGCCCCTGCGAAGTTAAGTTCCACGATTCACAGATTTGGGATCGATTCCTCGAGATGGCGGACGACCCCAATCCAAAGGTTCGCCGGTGGATTATTCATGTGCTCTGCGATGGGTCTCCAGCGACCTACGAGAGTCGCATTCTTGGCGTGCTCGAAACGTATCAACATGATGCAGACGAGCACGTGAAAAGAAGGGCGCGGAAGGTCCTCGCATCCTACAGACACTCCGGCACGCTCAACATCCTCTGATTTCAGGAACTGCCGCTCACTTGGTGGCGGGCGAGGGCGATGCCGCCGGCGACGGCGCGGTTGCTGCCAACTCCGCGGAGGTCGCCCCCTTCATCGCATTCTGGACCCAGTATTTCATCAGGTCGTCGCGATTGCGCTGGTAGGCGAGCTTCGCGTCGCCGGGAATGTATCCCACCAGCATCTCGTTGTACGCCAGCAGCATCGGCACCAGTTGCGAGTTGTGCAGTAACGTCGCGTCCGACGGCATCACCGCCGCCATCAGCATCACCGCCAGTCCCGCAAAGACTCCCGCGATTCCCGCACCGAGCAGCGCGCCGGCCAGTCTATCAAGCGGACTCAGATGAACGACCTGCGTCAGGCGAATCGCCGACGAGCCGACCAGTTCGACGGCGGCGAAGATCAAGGCAAAGACCGCGACGAAGCCGATCACCGCGCCTACTGTGTGCGAGGAGCCGAGTTGCGTCTCCGCGAGCGCCCCGGCTTTGTCGTAGTAGAACGACGCGCAGTAGACGGCGGCCGCCAGCGCTACCACCGACGTCACCATCCTGAGCGCGCCCTTTTGTAGTCCGTAGATTGCGCCGATCGCGAACAGCACGATCGCAGCGTAGTCGAAGCCGTTCAGCCCGTTCATCCGCCCGTCCTCTCCCCACGCACGAGCCTAGCTGATGAACGCACAGCGCGCGACGCGTCCGCGCTCCTGTACTTGCGCCGCGATATGCTTAAATGGGCACATGGCGCGAGTTTATATCGAAGAGCTGTCGAAGCACGTCGGCAACGAGGTCACGCTCAAGGGCTGGCTCGCGGGCAAGCGGTCGAGCGGCAAGATACATTTTCTGCAAGTGCGCGACGGCACCGGCGTGTGCCAATGCGTGGCGTCGCTCGCCGATCTCGGCGCGGAGAGTTTCGCGGCGGCCGATCACATGGGACAGGAAACGTCGCTCGAGGTGACCGGCATCGTGCGCGAGGACAAGCGCGCGCCCGGCGGATTCGAGCTGACGATGAAGTCGATCGAGATCTTGTCGCCGGCCAGCGACTATCCGATCACGAACAAAGAGCATGGCGTCGCGTTCCTGCTCGACAACCGTCATCTGTGGATTCGTTCGTCGCGGCAGCACGCGATTCTGCGCGTGCGCAGCGAGGTGGCGTCGGCGTGCCGCGATTTTTTTCACGAGCGCGGCTTCGTTCTGTTCGACGCGCCGATTTTGACACCGACTTCATGCGAGGGCACCACCAACCTGTTCGAGCTCGACTACTTCGGCGAGCGCAAGGCGTACCTGACGCAGAGCGGACAGCTCTACGCGGAGGCGGGCGCGCTCGCATTCGGCAAGGTGTACTGCTTCGGACCGACGTTTCGCGCCGAGAAATCCAAAACGCGGCGGCATCTGACGGAATTCTGGATGGTCGAGCCGGAGGTCGCGTACTGCGACCTCGCCGGCGACATGGAACTCGCGGAGCAGTTCGTGTCGTACATAGTAGGCCGCGTGCTCGAGCGCCGCGGCGCCGAGCTAAAGACACTCGAGCGCGACACGACTAAGTTGCAAGCAGCGGCGCAGCTTCCATATCCACGAATCAGCTACGACGAAGCGATCGAGCGGCTGAAAAAGAAAGGCGTCGCGGTTAATTGGGGCGACGATTTCGGCGGCGATGAGGAAACCGCGCTATCCGAAGAATTCGATCGGCCGGTCATGGTGCATCGCTACCCGACGGCGTGCAAGGCGTTCTACATGAAGCAGGACCCGACGCGTCCCGACGTCGCGCTATGCGTAGACATGCTCGCGCCGGAAGGTCACGGCGAAATAATCGGCGGCGGCCAGCGCGAGGACGACTACGAAACCTTGCGCACCAAGATAACCTCGCACGGCCTGCCGCTAGCACCCTTCGAATGGTACCTGGACCTGCGCCGCTACGGCTCAGTCCCGCACGCCGGCTTCGGCATGGGCCTCGAGCGCATGACCGGCTGGCTATGCGGGATACATCATATCAGGGAGACGGTACCGTTCCCGCGGATGATGGAGCGGTTGGAACCGTAGGGGAAGGGAAGACCTACCTTGGCGCGCGCCTCGAAGGACCGAGAGCAAAAGACCGTCTGCGGGATTTTGCGATTGATACTGGGTCAAGGGGTCACCCCTTGCGCCCACCGCGCAGGTGATTGTCTTTTTGCTAGCGGTCCAGGTCTACTTCGAGGCTTTCTACTCGGACGCCGGCCTGCTCGAACCTGATTACTATCTGGCAGCCGCTGGTTTTTAGGGTTAACGAGTAGGTGCCGGGGCTTCTTTGGGTGGAGGTGATCTGCTCGACGGTTTGGCCTTTTAGCGATGCTAGCGCCTTGTTTAGTTCGGCTAGCGATTGGGCTATTTCGCGGCCGCGCGGGGTTTTCAGGAATAGGGCGTTTAGCGATAACTCTGCGCCGGGGCCGAATAGGCGTCTTACTCGGCCGCTGGTTAGCGCTACCTCTACGATTGCTCCTAATCTTGGTTGTAGGTCTAGTGGTACTTCCAGCGACTCGATGGCCGCTTTGAGCGCTAGATAGACCTCTTGTGCTTGTGGGTCGTTCGTCGCGTCGAGGAAGGCCTGGATTTGCGGAATCAGGATATCGCGCTGGAGGGTGTCGAGCGTTATCGATTCGCCCGCGCCGGGCTGGTCGTCGCTCGCCATCGCAGTCCTAGGACTTGTGGCCGCCTTCGTTTTGGCCTAGCAGCGACGCTAGCTCGTGCTCGAAGCCGCCGGTCTCGATCGCGCAATGCATGCCGCATTCCTTGGGCGCGCCGGTTTCCCACCACCATCTGCCGGCGCGAGCGTCCTGGCCCTCGGCCACCGCGCGCGTGCATGGCGCGCACCCGATGGACTTGTAGCCCTTGTCGTATAGCTCGTTGTAGGGCACGTCGTTGGCGCGGATGTAATCCCACACTTCGTCGTCGGTCCAGTCGGCCAGCGGAGCTAGCTTCACGATACCGCCATGGTCGTGATCGATTTCAATTTTGCGGATATTTGAGCGCGTCGCCCATTGATCACGCCTGAGTCCCGTCACCCACGCGCTGTAGTTCATCAACGCGCGGCGCAACGGCAGCACCTTCCGCACCTGGCAGCATAGGAGTCGCAGGTTGACGTCGTTGTAGAACAGATTGTTGCCATGCCTGGTGACCATCTGCTGCACGACCGCAGTATCGGGCATGAAGACTTCGACGTTGATGCCGTAGCGCGTGCGATACTTATCGATTACGTCGTAGGTCTCCTGCGGCATCCTGCCCGTGTCGATCGTGAAGACGCGGATGCGGGGATCGATCTTATGCGCCATGTCGATCATCGCGCAGCCGTCGGCCTGGAAGCTGCAGCAAATCGCCAGTTCTTTGCCGAACTTCTCGATCGCCCAGGCAAGGACTTCCTGCGGCTCCTTGTCGTCGAGCTCGACAGCGGCTTCGCCCGCCTCGAGTTCATCCATGATGATACTCAGCTCAGGCTTTTCGAGACCTTGGTTGAATTGGGTTCCTGCAGCCATGACTAAATCCTTGGGGCGCGCGATTCCCGGTTCATGCGGCGGCGTCGGCGCCGCTTGCGTTTCCACTTGCGATCGAAATCAGGTCCGCGTCGGGCGTACGCACACAAAAGTGCGAGAACGTTTCGTTAGCGTCGCGCCGTTCAAGGTAAGTCCCGAACAGGCGCGACACGTAATCTTCAACCAGCGGCGACGGCACGCGGCGCACGATCGGCTTGCCGATAGCCGCGTCCTTGCCCAGCCCGCCGCGCAGGATAATGTCGAAAGCCTCGAGCGGCTCGCCCGCCGGCCCGCGGCTGGTCGTGCCCTGCAACCCGATGTCGCCGGTCCAATGCTGCGCGCATGCGTGAGGACAGCCGTCGAGATTCAGCTTGAGGCCGCCGACCTGCTCGCCGAACTGATTCACCAGCCGCTCGATGATCGTCGCGAGCTTGGTCTTGGTGGGTGTGACGGCGTAATTGCAGTGCGGATCGCCGATGCATCCAATCGACGACGCGTAGAGCCCGTTAGCTTCCAGCGGAAATCCTATTGCGCCAACCTGCGCGATCACGTCGTCGAGTTGCGCCGTGGGAATTCCGGTGACGATGAAATTCTGCCGCCGCGTCAGACGAATATCGCCGCCGAACGACGATGTGAGCGCCGCCAGCTCGCGCATCTGCCGCCCGCTCATCAGCCCGAGGTAAACCGGGAAGCCGACGTAGTTGAGCCCCGGCTGCTTCTGGCCGTGGATGCCCATGTGGTCGCTCTCGGTCTCGGGCAGCGGCATCTCGGCGAGGTTTTCGAGCGCATAGCCGAGCTTCGCTTCGACCAGCTTGCGAAATTCCTCGGGGCCGTAATCGTCGATCATGAACTTGAGCCGCGCCTTGACGCGCGACATCCGGTACTCGGTGGTCCCCTGCCACACGTCGATGATCGCGCGCATCACCGGCATCGCCTGATCGCGCGTGATGAACACGCCGAGGTGCCGCGACAGGCGTGGCGTCGAGGACTGCCCACCGCCGACGCGCACCGCAAAGCCCTCGCGTCCATCCTTCAGCATCGCGATCAGCGAGACGCAGTTGATCTCGGGCGCGTTGCACTGATACTTGCAGGCGGCGATCGAAATTTTGTGTTTGCGCGGCAGGTCCGAGTACTCGCGATTGCCGTAGAAAAATCCCGCGGTCTTGCCAATCAGCGGCGTCACGTCGAAAGTTTCGTCCGGGTCGACGCCCGCGACGGGGCATCCGGTGATATTGCGCACGACGTCGCCGCATCCACCCATCGTCGTCAGCCCGGCGCCTTTCAGCTTCTCCAGAATCTCCGGGAACTTATCGAGCGTGATGTAGTGCAGCTGGATATTCTGGCGCGTGGTCAGCTCGCCCTGGTCGCGGCCGTAGGTTTCGGAGATTTCACCGATCGCGTGGAGCCCTTCGGCGCTCAGGATGCCGCTGGGAATCTTGATCCGCATCATGAACGTGCCGATTTTCGGCTTGTCGTGGTACATGCCGAACCACTGAAGCCGCACGATGTCCTCCTCGGGGAGTTTTTCGTACGAGGTCTCCACCAGCCGGTCCCATTGACCTGTCAGCTCGGTGGGAAACAGGTCGTGCTTGAGGCGCTCGACCGAGTTGCGCTTCAGCACCATTTCCCACGATTGAGGCTCCCTCTTCGGCACGAATCGAATCTCCTGCGAATATAAAAGGTAACTTAGGTGAGTTACTTAGTCAATTAAGTAGATGAGTAAGCCGGTCGCGTATTCCAGTTATTGCGTTGTTGTGCTAAATTCCAAGCAGAAAGCTCAGTGAAATAAATGAAGTTTGGCGTTGGCGTTGATTACTCGTTGAAGGCGCTCCTGCTGTTGGCGGAGCGTTATCCTACCACTTTGCCGGTGCGTGTCGAGGAAATAGCCGCCACCCAGGATATCCCCGAGAACTACCTGCGCCGGCTGCTGATCGAGCTCAAGCGCGGCGGCCTGGTGGCCAGTCAGAAGGGGCCGAGCGGCGGGTACATGCTGGCGCGGCCGCCGGCGCGAATCACGATGGCGGAGGTGGTAGAGATAATCGAGGGCGACTACACGCCGGTGGAATGCCTCGAGGAAAGCTCGACGACTTGCCCGCGCGAACAGCCATGCGCGATGCGTGACGTGTGGCGCGACGTGCGCGACAGCGTCAACGGCATCCTACGCGGCGTGACGCTGCAGACGCTGTCAGAAAAGCGCAAGCACGCAATCAACTACAGCATCTAGGGGCCAGCGTCGCCGCGCTGCCAGCGGACTGCTACTTCGCAGTACAGACCAAATCCACTCCGTTGCCTGACGGATCTACCATGTTCGCCAGCGCTCCTTTCGCGCCGTGCTGGATTTCACCTTCGAGCTTGCCGCCCGCATCGACGGCGCGGCTCACCGCCTCATCGATATCGTCGACCGCAAAATCGAGATGAACTGGCGTCCAGTGCCTTCGGTAGTCGCGCGAGATTTGCCCCTGCACACCTGCGGGGGCCTTCATGATCCAGAACGTCTGATCACGGAGCTTAATCTGCGCCCAATCAGGATGCTGCTCGACCACCGTCAAGCCGAGACCGCGCCCGTAGAACTCAACCGCGCGATCAACATCGTCAACGTCGATGCAGATTGATAATTCCATCGCGCCCCCTCCCTGGCGATCTACTGGCTAGGTCAGCATCCTGCCGCCGTCCACTGTCAGCGTGATTCCGGTCACGAAGCCGTTCTTCATCAGGAACAGCACCGCGTCGGCGATGTCCTCGGGCGTTCCGATTCGCTTCACGGGCAGCCGCGCCGCTTCCCGCTCGATGAACGCGCTCTTCATCGCGCCCGCCAGCTCGTCGATCAGTGGTGTGTCGATGAATCCGGGCGCGATCGTGTTGACGCGGATTGGCGCGAGTTCGATCGCCAGCGATCGCGCGAACGCTTCGATGGCGCCGCAAGACGCTGCGCCGACCGCCGAACCCCCGGTCGGCTTCCACGCCGACGTCCCGGACATGAACGTGATCGAGCCGCCGTTCATCCGCTCAGCGCCGTATTTCGCCGCGTACAACGATCCCCAGAAGCGCGTGTCCATCGAGGGCCGTTGAGCCGAGCTATCTTTCGCGAGGTTCAAGCCAAAAGTCACCGACGCTGCGGTAATGAACAAGTGATCGAGATGGCCCAGCTCCCCGAACAGCGAGCGCGTTCCCGCTTCGTCGGCAACGTCGAGCGTCTCGGCGCGTGACCCGGCGGGAAGTTGCGCTTTCGCAGCCCTTAGTTTTTCCTGCGAGCGCCCGGTGATCACGACTTGCGCGCCCTCCGCCGCAGCCGCCTTCGCGGTCGCGAGACCCATACCGGAGCTCCCGCCAAGGACTACGACAACTTTCGATTCGAGCGACATGGGCTAGACGTGCACCAGGACTTTCTCGCGCAGATCGCGCATCAGCTTTTCGTTCTGCCCGACCTCGCCGGTGAAGATCATCTGGGACGTGCCCCAGTCCTTTGCGCGCCGCTTCAGCTCGACGACGCATTCCTCGGGCGTTCCGATCAGCATCATCGGCGACGCGAGTATCTCGTCGGCGGTCTGCTGGAACATGGGGGCCATCGCCTCGGCGGTATTGCGCGAAGCTTCGCGCGAGTCCGTGAGCACCGTCCCAAACACGAAGTTGCTGACTCGCACCGCGTCCGGCTTGCGCCCGAGCCGCTTGGCTTCGTCGCGCACGAAGCTGACCTTCTCGCGGAACGACTTGTCGTTGGTGCGCTTCACCTCCCCCATCGAGATATGCCCGCGCTTGCCCGCATCGGGAATTATGTTGATGTAGTCCGCGTACTTCGCCGCCAGCCGCAGCAGGCCCTTGCCGCCGCCGCCGAGGATGAGGGGCGGATGCGGCTGCTGGATCGGCTTCGGCCACAGGATCGCATCCTTGAGATGGTAGAACTCGCCGTCGAAGGTGGTGCGATCGTTTTTCCACAGCGACAGGATGACGGCGATCGCTTCGTCGAGCATCCGCAGCCGCTCGGTGATCGGCGGAAACGGAATCCCGCTCATCTTGAATTCCGTTTCAGTCCATCCCGATCCCAGACCCGCCACCAGCCGGCCGCCGCTCAACTGGTCCAGCGTCATCAGGCTCTGCGCCGTGATCGACGGATGACGAAACAGATTGCATAGCACGAGATGGCCGACGCGAATCTTTTTCGTCGCTTCGATCACGGATGCGGCCATCACAATATGGTCGAACACCCGCGACTTCACATCGAGTTGCCGATCCGGACCCTCGGCCACGAGATGGTCGGGAAAAACGATCAGGTCATAGCCAAGCGCCTCCGCGGCTTGCGCGTGCGCGCGATACTGCAGGGGTTCCAGGCCGCCAAGCTGAATTCCAAATTCCATTGGTACCTCGCAAGTTCGGGATTTGAGCCCGCTACGTTAGCAACCGGCCACCGTTGAGAACATCGAAATTGGTCGCGCTAATTTCCCGCGCATCGCCTTGTGTCACCGCTGACCAAAATGGCGGCACATATTTTTCGGGTGCGTCCGTGCCGCGAGTTTTGACTGCCGGAATTTGGAACATGGCATCCCTGAATTTCCTTAATTTTCTCTGTGGCTATCTGGACAGTTGCCGCATGGATGCGCATGTCGTCCGGTGCCGCAGGGCTCCAATGCCTGCCAAATCATCAGATAGTGCATTAGAAATAGTTGAACGGCTGATTAAAGAATGATTATGTTGATCGTAGGTGATCAACGGGGTGAAGAGGATGCGGTTTCGCCGAGCATGTGCCTGTCAATAAGACGTTGCCCGCGCGGAGTGCCGACCAAGGAGACAGATGACTCCAGCTATCGCGCAAATTTCTTCCCGGAATAAATTACAACCCAAACGACCCTCGATGCTCGACGCATTGGGCGAGTTCCGCGTTCCACTCGAAGCCAGCATCTACTGGCTCGGCGCGCTCGCGCATCCGTG
>Ga0209333_1001073_pt1 | contig 13991 bp, 6 predicted proteins | sample BlaSpr_A8_OM2_O3_FD_187982 | JGI IMG/M metagenome (GOLD analysis project Ga0209333, IMG submission 187982) | Forest soil microbial communities from Thunder Bay, Ontario, Canada - Black Spruce, Ontario site 2_A8_OM2_O3 (SPAdes) (version 2) | ecosystem: Environmental > Terrestrial > Soil > Boreal... | reverse complement strand
GCTCGACATGCAGCCGCAGATCATGCCTGGCCGCATGTGGCTGGAAGACGATCCCGCGCATATCGCGGAGAAGGTCATGTGGCTGCACGTGATCGGCCGCTTGAAACCCGGCATCTCCCGCAAGCAGGCGCAGGCCAACGTGGATGTCGTATTCAAGCAGGTGGTGGCCGAGGAATTCTCGAAGCTCAGCCAGAGCCAGCCCGATATCCTGAAACAGAACGTGGTGTTGCACGATGCCGGCGCGGGCGTCTCGAGCCTGCGCGGCAACATGGCCGACCCGCTGTATGTGCTGATGGCCGTGGTCGCGCTGGTGCTGGTGATCGCCTGCGCCAACGTCGCGAACTTGTTGCTGGCGCGTGCCACCGCGCGACAGAAGGAAATGGGTGTCCGCCTGGCGTTGGGCGCGGGCCGGGCGCGCATCGTCCGCCAGTTTCTGACTGAAAGCTTGATGCTCTCCGTAACCGGCGGCGTGCTCGGCAGCCTGCTGGCGGTGTACGGCGTGCGATTGCTGGTTACCCTAGTTGGCGACCATCCCGGTTCGGTGGCGCTGGATGCGCGGCCCGATCTCCGCGTCCTCTCCTTCACCATCGGCGTTTCGCTGCTCACCGGCCTGGTCTTTGGTTTGGCGCCGGCCTGGAGATCCGCGCGCGTCAATGTGAGCAGCACACTTAAAGAGGCCGGGCGCGGGATGACCGCCAGCGGCGCCAAAATCGGCGCTGGAAAAATCCTGGTAATCGGGCAGATCGCACTGTCCGTAATGCTGCTGATCGGCGCTGGATGGTTCATCCGCACCTTGCGCAACCTGGAAAACGTGGACCTGGGCTATCAGCGGGAGAAGTTGGCTCTGGTTCGCGTCGATTTCCTTTCGGGCGGCTATGCCGGCGAGCGGCTGCCCATCGCCTACAACGAGGTGCGCGACCGGCTGGCGCGCATCCCCGGCGTCCGCGGCGTGACGTATTCGGAGAACGGGCTCTTTAGCGGTACCGAGTCCGGCGACAAGATCAGCGTGGAAGGTTACAAATCGCAAAAGCCGGCGGACCTGCATGCGCGTTTCGACGAAGCCGGCCCAAATTACTTTACTACCGTGGGCATCCCCATCCTGCTGGGCCGCGATATCGGGCCGCAGGATGTGGAGTCGGCGGAATCCGTCTGCGTCGTCAACGAAGCGTTTGCCAAATTCTATTTCGGCGCGCAGAACCCGATCGGCAGGCACGTGACGGACGAGTTCCCCGATACGCGCAAGACGTTCACCATCGTGGGCGTGGCGCGCGACGCGCGGGATCACAGCCTGCGCCGGGAAATTTTCCGCCGCTTCTATATCTCCGCGCTGCAGCCTTTAGGCGGCTTCCCGCCGGACATGAATTACGAAATCCGGACCTTTAGCGAACCAGGCGCGGTAATCCAGGCGGCGCGTAAGGCGATTCTGGCTTACGATCCGGCCATACCGATCGACCGTGCGCAACCTTTCGTGGCAATGCTGGATGACAATCTGCGGCAGGAGCGCATCATCGCGCAGCTTTCCACGGCCTTCGGGGGCGTGGCGCTCCTGCTGGCCGCGATTGGCCTGTACGGCGTGCTGTCTTACGCGGTGGCGCAGCGGACCAATGAGATCGGCATTCGCATGGCGTTAGGGGCGGAGCGCGGGACCGTGGTCGGGATGGTGCTGCGCGAGACGGCCGTGCTCATCGCCATTGGGTTGGTGGCCGGAGTGCCTGCCAGTCTGGCCTGTGGGCGGCTAATCCAAAGCAAGCTGTTTGGCTTGAAACCGGCCGATCCGGTGACACTGGCGGGAGCGGTCGGGATCATGGTCGCGGTAGCCGTTGCCTCGGGCTATCTGCCAGCGCGGCGGGCTTCGCGCGTGGATCCGCTCATCGCGCTGCGCTACGAGTAGCTGCAAATCCCGGATTAGGCTGGCAACCGGTGTTGCCAGTGTATAACATCGGACAGCAGGGCGCGCGACGTATCACGCCGGCCCTTAGCCGGCAGCCAGGCCTGCTCGCGGTGGTAGCGCAGGAGAGGCGCGCGGATGAGGCGAAGCGCTTGATAAAACACCTCTAGGGTTCCTCTAGGGTGGCAGAAGTCACTCCCTGACGGTCGTGGCTCCGTAACGCACTGAATCTACTGAGCCGCGCACGTCAGTAAGCGGTGTTTTGCCACTTCTGCCAAGGGGCCTCTAGAACATATTCCACAGGTATTGCGTGTAGACCTCGTGATGGTACTGCACCTCCGGCGCCTTCACCACCGTGCCGAGCGCGCGCGGGCAGCGATCCGCGGCGGCTCGTTTCAAATCGGCGTACCGGCCCTTCACATCCTCGCCCAAGAGCTTTGTCGTCCACTCGGATTTATCGAAGTTCTCGATCGCGTCGTAAATGTTATCGGGCAGATAGCGGGGTGCGCTGCGCAGATTGTCGATCTGCGCGATGTCGCCTTCGATACCGGTCTTGAAGATCCCGTACAGCACCAGGTACGGATTCGCATCGGGAGCGACGGCGCGGACCTCCACGCGGGCGCTCCGCGAATTACCGATCGGGATGCGGATCATCGATCCCCGATCGGTCGCCGAAGCCTTAAGCTGGTTCGGCGCTTCGAAGTGCGGATCCAGCCGGCGGTATGCATTGACGCTGGAATTCATCAACAGGCACAGGTCGTTGCCGTGCGTGAGTATCCGGTCCACAAACTGCCAGGAAAACGCGCTCATTTTTTCCAGGCCTTGCGGATCCCAGAACAGGTTCTTCCCGTCCTTTGTGACCGAAACATTCGTGTGCATTCCGGTGCCATTGACTCCCACGATGGGCTTGGGCAGGAAGCATGCGGTCAGTCCCATCTTCTTCGCGACCTGCCGGCAGATCAATTTGTAGATTTGGATCTGATCCGCGGCCGCCACCACTTCGGCGTAGCCATAGTTGATCTCGAACTGCGAGGGCGCCACCTCCGGATGATCTTTCTCATTCTGGAAGCCCATCGCCCGTTGCACCTCGGCCGAGGTGTCGATGAACAGGCGCAGCGCATCGCCCGGCAGGGAGTGATAATAGCCGCCCGCGCTGACGTACTCGAACCTGCCCGTTTCGTGAAAATGCCGTTCGGCATCCACACCGTTGAACAGGAAGCCTTCAATCTCGTTGGCGGCGTTTAGGGTGTAACCCTCGTTTTTGTGGACCTCGTTGGCGTAAGCCTTCAGCACGGCGCGCAGGTCCGCGCCATAAGGTCCCCCGTCCTTATCCACCACGTCTCCGAAGACCAGCACTTTACCCGCGCCGAAAACGTCCGCCGGACCCCAATAGAAGGCGGACCAATCCACCCCCAGCCGCAAGTCGCTCTCTTTCTGCGCCGTGAAGCCGCGAATCGAAGAGCCGTCAAAGGTCAGGTTGTCCCAGCTCTTGATCAGAAACTTCTTGTCGTAGTCGAGCATGTGCAGCCGGCCTTCGAGGTCGCTGAACAGCAACGTCACGGCTTTGATCCGCTTCTCGTCGGTCAGATACTTTAGGCGCTCCTCCTGAATCCGATGCATTGGAACGCGGCTCATCCGCTGTTCCTTGGCCTGCAGGTTCAGCTCTTCCAGTTCGGCATAGTGAAGCTGTAGGAATTCTTGCAGTTCGGTGCTCATGATTGGGTTTCCGTTGCGATTTCTGCCCTTTAATTATCGATGCAAACCGATCCTCTGGCAACGGTTTCGCCCATAGATTTTGTTTATGGGACCGCATGGCCATGCTGTGGGCCAGTGCTATGACTTCTTTATAAAACCCGACTGACTCACTGTTGCGTGAATTCCTCGTTGTGCGTCGCGAACGGCATTCGGCCGGGGATGGCGGCGGGCAGCCATGCATCGGGTATTTACCCAGGGCGCGGACCCAAAATCCACATGACAGCCAGAGCGGTCAGCCCACCTACCGCCTGAATGCAACCTGCCCTCCCGCGTCCAGGAACCCGTGGCCCAAGCCATAATTGGTTCCCAACTGAGCGAGCCGTCGGCCGCCCCAAACCCAGTGCGCGAACAGCGGATAAGTCCGCCCGGCCGGCAGAGCCGCGGACCCGCAGCTGCTGCCATCCCGACGCTCGGCGTTTGCAGCAATACAACTAGGTCTCGGACCGCCTGAAAAAGTCCTATAAAACAATAGGTTAATAGAGATACTTGCATCGAATCGTTTGCGCAGATCAGGAGGACACGTGTATGGCAGATAACGCCCCAGTCCGGACTAAGTCTACGCTCTAGCTAGCTAAGCTATGCCTAACCTGAATGTGATGGCACTGATCGCACCTGGCGCGTTTCTGAGGCTGACTTTCAGGCGACCACCGGCGTCACCGCGCCGTCTATGTGGATCGGCATCGTGGTGGCGCTGCCGCTCTGTCTGGCTACCGCGGTCTGCTATGACGCCTTCTCATTGCCAAGGACAAAGGGCCATTCTCCATGCTGGACACCTCCGGTGTGCGGGGTGCCGATTGGGAAGGTCCGGCGCTATCCGTATGGAATTCCATTTCCAGGAACGCCCGGCCCATGATGGCAAAGCAGTCGGTGACATGAACCTTGCGAATGCCTTCAAAACGGCCGTCGATGGGGGCCGGGGCAGGGTCGCCGACGACCAACCGTGTCCGGGGTCGACGGAGTGCCGGCGCGTCTGATCGCCCCTTGCGCTGTAGACTACGCCGCCGACATGCACCGTCAGAATGGCCGACCGAAAGCTCTTGCCATTGATCGGGGCAATTCGAAGTCGATATTCATAGTCTTTCCTGTCTGAAAGTCGCGCTTTGCCCAGTGAATCCCGGAATGGCCCAGCGGCAGCGCACCGGGAGCGCTGACGTACACCGCCGTTCAAGCCGCGGCCGTCGGCGCCCACCGGGCTGCCATCCTGCTGAGCGGCCGCGCTTACCAGCGTGCCAGTTGAGTAAGCTGAATGAGGTTGCCGCAGGTGTCGTTCAGCATCGCAATGGTCGAGGCGGTCACGCCGGTGGGCGGCATCGTGAATTCGGCGCCGCGGGCCTTGATCCGCTCGTAGTCGCCCTTGACGTCGTCGGTGAAAAACATGGCCGCCGGCTGGCCCTGTTGAAAGATCGCCTGCTGATACGCTTTGGCCGCGGGGTTGTCGTTCAGCGCCAACTGCAGCTCAGTGCCGTCCGGCTCCTCGGGCGAGGCCACGGTCAGCCAGCGAAAGGGGCCCTGGCTGAAATCGCTTTTCTTGGCAAAGCCCAGTACCTCCGTATAGAAGCGCAGGGCCTTGTCCTGGTCGTCCACGTATACGCTCGTCACTTTGATTTTCATTTCGTTTCTCCTTTATCACGTTCGCGGTTGGGCCGCGTCATTCCTGGAACCCTCGGAGCGCCGCGCCAGGTCCGGTGTGGACGGCGGCTTGAAAACCGCCTCCCCCTAACCCGCCGCTCCATCTAAGGACGCTCCTCATTCATGCCTTGTGTGCGAAACCGAGCCATCGGTTAGTGAGTGTGTGTCAACTTGAACCGGACCGGAGCAAAATCGACGAGGACCAGCGCGCCGAGAACCGCCCGCCCGTTAAGTACGCGGAAGGCGCCGGTCGACGCGGGCGGAATCGGCCTCGCAAACAACAGTCCATACGCGATGAACGCGGCGACCCCTCACAGCACCACATCTCACAGCACCACATTGGTGGGAAAAAATTGTACTCGCCCCGCACGATGTGAAAGACAGCCGCGAGGATCATGACCAGCGTCAGGCCGATGGCGGCAATCGGCGCGAGCTTCGGTTCGACTCCGGCGATCGCCGGCAGGATCGGGCCCACGCCTCCCAGAAACTCACAGATCCCGATGAAGATGCACAGGTCCTGCGGCACCGCGGAAAGCCAGGGCATTTCATGGAGCGCCTGGTTCCACAGGGCCGGCTTCAAAGGGATCCCACTCGCCCAGATGCACTGGCTCGGTAAGCGCCTGCCAGACTCTTTCCGCGGCCCGGACCCGGTACGTACTGCTTGCGATCGTTCATCTCCTTCTCCTTGTCTTCCCTTTCGTCGGTGTTAATCGATCCATGCGGTCGAGGTGGCGTTCGAGAGCATCTACATGAGCGGACCAGAACCGGCGGAACGGAGCCAGCCAAGCATCCACCTCCTGAAGTGGTTCAGGTTTCAGTCGATACAGACGGCGCTGTGCGTCGACCGTGGATTCCACGAAACCGGCCTCGCGCAGCACTCGCAGGTGCTTTGACACGCTCGGCTGCGGCATACGAAGCTGACGCTCGATCTCTCCAACCGATTGTTGTGACGAGGCCAGGAGGCTCAATATCGCGCGGCGGTTCGGCTCCGCAATGATTTCGAACACAGATTCCACTCTCTTGGTATACTCCACAGAGCATATACCTGTCAAGGTATATTTTCAAACGGCGAGTGGGGGCGGCAGCCTTGTCCTCGCCTCACGCTGAAGCGACCAGAGCGCAACGCTCTGAACCGCACCCGCCGAAAACGCATCGGACGGTGCATCCCACCGAGGGTTCGGGCCGACGTTGGCGCGGAATATTTGGGCAAGAAACACGGCATTGAGGCGGCAAAGAGACGGTGCGGCAATGGATGATCCGGGGCAAGCTATGGCGGGCCAACGAACAGAAGGTGGCGACGGTGCACGTGTGGCGGCCGCGGCGGAGCCGCTTTGGGGAACTGGTGCAGTGGGACGCCAGCGCGCACGACTTGCGGAGGGGCGGGGAGAGAAGCTGTATCTGATCGCCATGATCGACGCCGCCGCCAGCCGGCTGTTTGCGCGGTTTGCCCGGCACGACCGCGGAGAACATGAAACTGCCGTGGAGTTACCTGGAGAAGTTCGGACGGCCGCTGGCGTTTGATGTGGAGATGCCGCCGATGCAGATTGGCCGGGCCCTGGAGTGGCCCGGTGGATTTTCACCCAGGCAGCCAATCCGCTGGGCAGGCGCCGCTCTGGTTTTGATTGGTGAATCCCGCCAGCCGGCCCAACGGCGGAGGCGAGCGCTGGCGGGGAGTTCAAGATCGTTTATGCACTTGCCAATGCGAATTGACCGGCGAATCTTGATATTCCCCACATTTCTAAAGCCAGAGAATGTTTTCGCACGCGGAACCTCAAGCGGAGCCACGGCGATCAATTCAATTACCAGCGTTCGAGCGGGTTCACGGCTTGAAAGTTGGCACGGTTGACCCTGAAATGATGCAAGCGATCGTCCTTCTGCATCGGCTACGCTACCAATGGTTTTGCTTGAAATCTGCCCTTGTTGGAGGAAGCCGCCGCCGAACATTTCGCTTGTTCGACTGGACTCCGCCAGCCGATTGTCCTTCCTTCTGCTCATTACCCGAGGGCTTCGGCTGGCTCCGACATTTTGCCCGAGGGGCGTTACAGCCAAAGCCGATAGACCACAAACGGCGCGAACCTCCCAACCCGCGCTAAAATCGAATGAGGAGCCGCACGGCTCCCCACCTCAAGATCATGAGCCCCCGGCAGTCCGCCGTCCCCCCACCCCGCGGGACATCATCCCGGAAGTCGTCCGGAACATGCGCGAGGGCCTGGAACCCCTGCATTACACCACGCTGCCGCCCGGCTGGCGAGCCTGTGTAGAATCGCTTCGCAGAGCGGGAGATCGCCCGAGAGTACACGACATGGGAAGTCCGGATCTTCGCCGGATCTGGGCAGGTTCGTCGCTCCCAACTCTTTGTGAGATCTTTCTCACGCCCACCCACTAACCATCCAGAGGGGCGCGGCCCTGCACAGTACCCGCACGTCAAACAGAAGATTCACATCCGCATTGGCCTCGCATGCCCCGTTTCGCCACGCCGCCCGACCCCAGACACCCGCACCACCCATCTCACTCCTTCCACTCCAAAATTTGGCTTCCTCATTCCTGGGAACATTGCAAACAAACCACTTATTGGCTTTGTTTGGCCGAAAACTGCGCATCTGGCGCATCACTGGCCTCCGCCCAAAACTGCACAATTCCGCCCAAAACTGCCCAATTCCCCCTAACAACCTTACCCCCCCACCCGAATGCTAAAATCGTATGAGGAGCCGCACCGCTCCCCACCCCAAAGATCATGAGCACCCCGGCAGTCCGCCGCCCCGCCACCGCGCGGGACATCATTCTGGAAGTCGTCCGGAACATGCGCGAGGGCCTGGAACCGCTGCATTACACCACCCTCCCCCCGGCCATCTACCATGTCTACCTGCATCCCGAGGATTTCGAGCGCCTGCGCGGCATCTTCCCGCGCATGCATGAGGAGACCCGCCAGGCGCTGGACGCCGAGCTTGCCGAACTGAATCGCGCGTCCTTGGGCGAGCGCCTCAAGCTGGCGCGCAAGCCCGCGTCCAAAGTGGTGGCGCCCGATGGCGGCTGGCGCATCGAGTTCTTCGAGAATACCGACGACGACGTTGAAGCCGGCGACATCGTCATCTACTCCGAGCTGGCGCTGCCCGCTAAGCCGGAATATGGCGCCGGCAGCATGACCAAGCGCATCAACACGCGCCGCACCGCCAGCGAGGTGACCGCTTCGCAAAAATACGAAGAACAGCGGCCCGAAACCCTGCCCGGAACCCCCACTGAAAACCTGGCTGAAACAAAAGAAATGGAGGCCTACGCGACCATCGAATACGAGGATCAAACCGGCCCCCAAACCTACCGCATGGCCAAGAACCAGATCGTAATCGGGCGCGGCGGCCGGGACTACTGGACCGACCTGAAGCTGACCACGCTCCCGGATGTTTCGCGCGAACACGTGCGCCTGCGCCGCGACGCCGAATCCGGCGCGTTCTTCATCAAGGATCTCAGCCGCCTGGGAACCAGTGTCGATGGCAAACAGATTCCCACCAGCGTCGAATACGTCGATGGCGAAAAGCGCGACAAGAACGTGGAAGTGAAGTTGCCCGCCACGGCGCGCATTGGCCTCGCGGAAGTAGTCTTTTTGGACTTTCGCGCGTCTGTCCCTTCATAGATGCCCGTCAAGACCAACCTCCGCTGCGCCGGCGAGAGCCATGTGGGCATGCTGCGGCAAAACAACGAAGACCGCGTGCATCTCGACCCGGACCGCGGCATCTTCCTGGTGATCGACGGTATTGGCGGGCAGGCCGCCGGCGAAAAGGCCGCGGACATCGCCATCACCCGCGTGCGCGCACGGCTGGAGCGCCAAACCGGCACCGTGGAAGACCGCATCCGCGAGGCCATCACGGTGGCCAATAACGAGATCTTGCAGGCGTCCGCCACAAACCCCGAGTGGCATGGCATGGCCTGCGTGCTCACCGTGGCCGTCGCCGAGAACGGCCGCGCCGTCGTCGGCCACGTCGGCGATTCGCGCCTCTATAAAATCCACCGCGGTGAGATCCGCAAGATCACGCACGATCATTCGCCGGTGGGCGAGCGTGAAGACCGCCGCGAAATCTCCGAAGGGGAAGCCATGCGGCACCCCCGCCGCAATGAAGTCTTCCGCGACGTGGGATCGCAGGAGCACGCGCCGGACGATCCCGATTTCATCGAACTGCTCAGCATCCCGTTTGAGCCGGATAGCGCGCTGCTGTTGTGCAGCGATGGATTGAGCGACCAGGTGACTTCGGGTGAAATTCTGCGCACGGTGCTGGCCAATGCCGGACATCCCGGCGGCGCCGTGCATGAGCTGATCGAGGCGGCCAATCGCGCCGGCGGCAAGGACAACGTCAGCGTTGTGGTGGTGGAGGGCGAGCAGTTCGCCGCCGCGCGGGAGGCATCCCCGGGAATCGCCCCGCCCGTGGCAAGCGTGTTCGCCGGCAGGGGGGCCATGTTCGCCTATGGCCTCGTATTCGCATCTCTGGTCTTTGCCGCGTTGCGCTATTTTGGCCTGACGGATCGGCAGCCAGTGGCGCTTCCCGCGCAGACGCTCAGGGTAGGCGCGGGCGGCTTCGCCACGATCAATGAAGCGCTGGCAAAGGCCCGCGCGGGCGACACCGTCGAAGTCTCCAGCGGCGAATACGCGGAGCAACTCCGGCTCAAAAACGGAGTCACTGTTAGAGGACGCTTGCCCGATGTGCCGATCCTGCGCGCCGCCTCCATCGAAAACGGGCCAGCCGTCGCCGTCGTGGCGGAGGGCGTCCGCGGCGCGCGCGTCTCGGGCTTCCGCATCCGCGCCGATGAGAAAGCGCAGCTAGCCGCCGCCGTAGTCATTTCGGATTCCGACCTCGAATTACAGGACACCGAAATCGTGGGCGCGGCCACCGGAATAGAGATCCGCGGCAAGTCCACGGCGCTGCTGCGCGCCAATTCCATCCAGGATTGCCGCGACACCGGCATGAGAATATCCGGCGATTCCGCACCGTGGCTCCTGTACAATGCCATTCTGCGCAACGGCCGCCGCCCACACGATCCCGGGCCGGGCGTGCTCATCGAAGCCCCCGCGCATCCCGTGCTGATCGGCAACACCTTCGCGGACAACGGCGGCGAACCGGTGCGTATCCCGGAAGGCATGGACAAAGACGCGATTACGAAGTTCAACTTTTTCCTGCCCGCCACCAAGCCGCCCGCGCGCAATCGGGTAGGAGCGCCGCACTAATGGTCATCCCCGAGAGACGCAAGGTCGGCAAATATGAAATCCTGCGCAAGCTGGGACGCGGCGGCATGGCCGACGTGTACCTGGCCCAGGACCCCGAACAACAGCGCACCGTGGCGATAAAGGTGATCGAGCAAGGGACTGATGCGGACTCGCGCGAAACCATCGAGGCGGAACGGCGCGGCTCCCAATTGCAGGCGAAACTTGCGGAGATCGACTCGCGCGTAGTCAAGATTTTCGACGCCGCCGACATGGATGGCTACTTCGTGGTGGCCATGGAATACGTCGAGGGGCAAGACCTTTCCGATCTTATGCGCCACGGGCCCGCCGCCCCCGACGATGCCGTGGACATCGCGCTGGCCATCTGCCAGACGCTGGAGCATGCGCATTCGCTCGAAGTCACCATCGACGGCAAGGATTGCCGCGGCATTGTGCATGGCGACATCAAGCCCAAGAACATCCGCATCGACCACGAAAACCGCGTGCGCGTGCTGGATTTCGGCATTGCCAAAGCGCTCTCGCTTTCGCGCAAGCTGACTCGCAACGAGTTTGGCAGCGTGCCCTACGCCTCGCCCGAGCGGCTGGATTCGGGCGACGTGAATTCCATGTCGGACCTCTGGTCGCTGGGCGTGCTGCTGTACGAGCTGGTGACCGGATCGCAGCCCTACCAAGCGGAAAGTACGGAGCGCCTGGAGCGCATGATCCGCTCCCGCATTCCCGCTCCGCCCGCACCGGACCCCTGTCCTGAACCGCTGCGCCGCATCCTGCTGAAGAGCATGGATCCCGAACCCGAGAGGCGCTATCAGTCGGCCGCCGATCTGGCCATGGACCTCGTGGCGTTTCGGGCCGGCGCTCCAGTCCGCGCGGAATCGTCGGCGGAAACCGACGAAGACGCCAACGCCACCCGCCGCACGTTCCGTCCCGCGTCCGCTGCGGGTGCCGCTGTTGACGAAGCCACCCGCCGCACCGCGAAGCCCGTCAAATTCGGGACCCGTGCGTCTGTTCCCCCCGCCGTCAAGCCCGTCAGCCGCTTCGGATACCAGGTGCGGCGCGCCTTCGTGATGTTCGCCGGGCTGGCGCTCGCCTACATTGTGTATGCCGTGACGTCGGGCATAGTCCTTTGGCGGCATGGACAAGACCTCGATCGGGATATCCACGCCGAAGTGCTGACCGATCCGGATGCCATCTGGACCCGCTGGGCCGACATCTCCAAGGGCAACGCGCAGGCGCTGGCGTTGTTTGCGCCACGCCGCTCGGTGAAGAAGAAGCTGGCGGCAGCCGCCGAACGGGTGATCGGCACGTACCGCAATAGCGACACGCAGCCAGTGTACGAAAGAGATTGGGAGCGCGCCAAGCTATACCTCGCCAGGGCGCTGGAGATCGATCCCGCCGACGAAACCGTTCGCGGCGAACTGCGGCTTTGCGAGGGCCAAATCGACCGCATCAACGGCGTCAGCCATCACAATGCTGCGGTGTTGAATGAAGCTGTTGAGAAGTTTGAGGAGGCCGAGCAGGCCCTGCCCCGCTCGCCCGATCCCGAGTTGGGCCTGGCGGGCGTTTATGTTTACGGCTTGAAGGATATCGACAAAGCCTACGCCGCATTGCAGGAGGCCGAGCGGCGCGGGTACAAACTCGGCAATCGCCAGAAGGCGCAACTGGCCGATGGCTATCGCGACCGTGGCGACCGCCTGTGGTGGGACTCGCGCGACGTCCGCGGCCTGCCGCAGGAAAAGGACCAAATCCAGAAGGCCGCCGACGACTACCGCCGCGCGCTGGAGCTGTACCAGGGCATCGTCCCCTATAGCAGCGCCAACGTCAACATCGTGCGCGTGCAAGGCAGCCTTAGCGCCATCGAATACCGGCTGGCGCAGTTGCAAACGGCTGTTGCCGAGCCGCGACCGTAAGGGAGCGGTTTTCGCGCCCAGGCGAATGCCGTAAATTGCATCCCGAAACCAAGACCTGCGGGTGCGCGTTGGTCCTGTTAGAACATTCGACCGTGACCTTCATCGGTCGGGGATAGGCAGGTTAGTCAGTAACATCTTCCCCCCGCTGGCCGCCACCGGAAACAGCGCCGCTTTCCCCACCAGCTTTTCGAACCTTAGCATGGCGTAGTCGCTGGCCACCACATAGCACCGCCCCGAGTCCAGCCACAGGGTCTTCCATTGCGTGTCGTCGATAAACACGTCCGGCGCGCCCGGCGCGTAGGATCCGTAGATTATGTTGTTGAACCGCCCATTCAGCAGCAGCGCCGTCCGGTTCGTGTAGAAGAACACGGAGGAGAATGTGTAATAATGATGGTCCACAATCAACTTGCCTGCGGGAGCGCGCAGCAACGCCTCCGCCAGCGGCCGCGACGATAGATACGGGTCGAACGCCACCATAGCAAGGCGGGCGGCGTGGAAGAATAGCACCATCATCAATGCGGCAGCGACAAACGCGCGCTGGCCGGTGGCGCGTAGCGTCCCAAGCGCACCCGCCAGAAACGCCACCGCGGCCACCGCCAAAGGCAAGCGCAAATACGCGAACGATGCCAGCGTAAGATCTTCCATATGGCTGAGTGACAGCGTATAAGTGCCGGGACGCTGCGAAAGCGCCGTCGCAATATCGCCGGGCGCGGGAATATTCCGCACCAGGACAAAGATCGCAATAAGGGCCACGGCGGCGCATCCGGCGATAACAGAAATCGCGCGCGTGCCGCGCCGCACCCAGCCGCCTCCCACCGCCATTGCCGAACCGAGCAGCAGCGCCAGTGCCGGATAGCACGGCATGGTGTAGTATTCCTGCGTGGTCGAAAAGGTGAAGAAGACCAGCATGAACCCTGTCCAGCACAGCGCCAACAGCCGCGTGCGCCCGGCGCGATCCACCGGCTTGAATGACAGCCTTGCCACCGCCGGGAAATAGACGCTCCAGGGAAACAGCCACAACAAGTGGAACAGCCAGAAATATACGCGCGGCACGGTATTGTAGTCGCGCGGAAAGCGCAGGTTCAGGAAGCGCAACACCTGTTCGTTCATGAAGTAGAACCACAGAAACCCGTGATATTCGCCGGGCGCGCTGTGGAAGCTGAACGAGAAATACGGCGGATTGCGCAGCGTGGCGAGCACGTGCCAAGGCGCCGCAATCAGCAGAATGACCGCCAGCCCGCTAAACGGGCGCAGCCGCTTCCATATCTTCGCGGCAAACAGTTGGCGCGTCAAGAAAAGATAGATCGCGGCGGCGGCAACCGGAAACACCACTGCCACGGCGCTCTTCAGCAGCAGGCCAACGCCCAGGCTGGCGGCCAAAACGAACGCCCACAAACGCGAACGCGGCTCATCCTCGTCCAGCGCGCGCAGAAACGCCCACATCGCCAGCGCGATGGTCAGCGTCAGCATCACGTCGGGAATCAGCACGCGCGTGAACAGAAACAGCCCGATGCAGGTGGCCACGATCAGGCCCGCGTAGAATCCGGCGCGGCGCCCAAAGGCCCAGATGCCGAAAGCGGCGGTCAGCCAGCACAGCCCCATGGCG
>Ga0209333_1001068_pt1 | contig 14032 bp, 10 predicted proteins | sample BlaSpr_A8_OM2_O3_FD_187982 | JGI IMG/M metagenome (GOLD analysis project Ga0209333, IMG submission 187982) | Forest soil microbial communities from Thunder Bay, Ontario, Canada - Black Spruce, Ontario site 2_A8_OM2_O3 (SPAdes) (version 2) | ecosystem: Environmental > Terrestrial > Soil > Boreal... | reverse complement strand
TCATCTGCGGTGCCTTTCAACTCCATCCCTCGCCGGCCAACCAACCACGCATCCCACCTTCAACGAAACCTCCCGCGGTGATAACGTATCAACTGACGGCCTCATGAAACTCAATCGCACTCAGGTGATCGGCGCTCCGCTGCTGGCCGCGCTGGTGTTGCTCGGACTGCTGCTGCGCTACTGGAAATTTTCCGGATGAGCGCGCTGCCGCGGCTCATCGTCGTTCTTGGTCCAACTGCATCCGGCAAATCCACGCTGGGAATTCGGCTTGCTGAAAAACTGGGCGGCGAAATTCTGGTCTGCGATTCCACGCAAGTTTACCGGCACTTCGATATCGGCACAGCAAAAGTTCCCGCGTCCGAACGGCGCGGCATCGCGCATCACCTGGTGGATCTCTGCGAGCCTGCCGAAATTTTCACGGCCGGAGACTACCGCCGCCGCGCGCTGGAAGCTTTGGACGATCTGCGCGCACGCAAGATTCTGCCAATCCTCACCGCAGGAACCGGCTTGTATTTGCGCGCGCTGCTCGAAGGGCTAGCCGATGCGCCGCAGCGCTCCGAAGAAATCCGCGCCCGCTTGCGGCAGCGGGCCGAACAGCGCGGTCCCAAGCACTTGCATCGTGTGCTAGCACGTCTCGATCCAGAATCCGCGGCGCGCATCTCTTCGACAGACACGCAAAAAATAATTCGCGCCGTCGAATTGCGCCTGCTCACTGGAAAACCAATGGGCGAGATCCATCGCAGCGGCCGCGATGCGCTGCAAGGCTACGAAATAATCAAAATCGGCCTGCTGCCGCCCCGCGCAGTGCTCTACGCACGCATTCATGCACGCACCGATGCGATGCTCGCAGCCGGGTGGCTTGAAGAAGTGCGCGCTCTGGTAGCGAGCGGCGTTCCCGCAGACGCGAAGCCATTTCAGTTCATCGGCTATGCGCAGCTGCGCGAACATCTCGCCGGGCTGATCACGCAGGAAGACGCCGTACACCAAATCCAGCAAGCCACGAGGCGTTTTGCCAAGCGCCAACTCACCTGGTTTCGCAAAGAAGCCGGCGTGCACTGGCTCCCAGGCTTCGGCGACGCGCCGGAAATTTTCGCCGCGGCGAACGCGATCGCAAAAGTAACAATCCCGTAACTTGACGCGCCCGTTGCACTCCGGTATCGTTCCGCGGCACGCAGAGAACACCACATGGCTACCGCAACTGCGCTTAAATCTTCTCCACTGCAGCCCGACGACTGGATTCGCGCCGCGTTTGCGCGCCTTTCCACCGAGGGAATTGAATCCGTGCGCATCGAATTGCTGGCGCGCGATCTCGGGGTGAGCAAAGGCAGCTTCTACTGGCATTTTCAGGATCGCGAAGAGCTGCTGGCGAAGATGCTGGACCGCTGGGAAGGCGACGAGACTGCTTGGCTGGACGATACGGTTGTCACGCCGCAGGCTGCGGCGCGGTGGGCGCGCTTTGTCGAACATTGCGCCGATCTTTCCAGCGCGCGGCGAGAAGCGGCGCTGCGCGCCTGGGCTCGTCGCGATGAACGCGTGGCCGCGCGCATTTCCGGCATCGAGAAAAAACGCTCCGCGCATGTTTCCAGCGTGCTGCGCGACATCGGTTTCGCGCCGGAAGCGGCGGAATCGTGGGCTGAAGTCGCGTTGCTCGTGTATCTAGGCTGGTTGGACCGCGCCACGCGCGATCTGGAGTTCCAAGTTTCCGGCCGCGGGCTTAGCCAATTCCTCTCTGATTTGATTCTTGCTGCATCGGCGCGTTCGTCTGCTGCGACCGCGCGCTGATTCGCCCCGCATGAGTTCGCCGTAAATCATCGCAAATGGGTATACAATTCCTTTCGCTTGGCGGCTCTGACCAAAAACTCCAGCAACTAGATTTGCGTAGATAATAAGGACCACGCATGCAGCTCCCCGATCGCAACAGCGCCCCCTCGGAATCCACCGCGGCGCCATCTGACGACGGTCTCATTCGTAATGTTTCGGACACCGCGCGTCTGGTGGCCATTGACCGCGCTGTCGAATCCGGGAGGCCCGACGCGCTTTTCCGCGACCCGTTTGCGCGGCGGCTCGCAGGCGAGCGCGGCGCGAGGATTGCCAAGTCCAACCCGCTGGGCGCACGCAAAAGCGCCGCCGGATGGCCCATCGTCACGCGCACCTATGTGATTGACCAGATGATTCAAGCGCATGTCGCGCAGGGCGGCGACATGGTCATCAACCTAGCGGCTGGATTGGACACGCGCCCGTATCGCATGGAGCTGCCTCCCTCGCTGCAGTGGATTGAAGTGGACCTCCCCGAAATTCTTGCGCACAAAGAAGAAATTCTGCGTGGGGAAAAACCCGTTTGCTCACTTGAACGAGTTCGCTTGGATCTTTCCGACGTTCCTGCGCGCCGCGAACTTTTCGCGCGCCTGGGCCGCCAGCCCGGCAAAGCGCTGGTCATCAGCGAAGGCCTGGTCGTTTATCTTTCCTCCGACGAAGTGGCGCTGCTGGCGCAGGACCTCGCCGCCCAGCCCAGTTTTCGTTCCTGGATTCTGGATATGGTGTCGCCAAAATTGCTGGCCACGCTGCAAAAACGCATGACCTCCAACTTGAAGGAGGCCGCGCCATTTAAATTCGCTCCAGCAGAGGGTCCGGCTTTTTTCGCGAAATTTGGCTGGAACGTGGTCGAAGCAAATTCATTGCTCCGTGTGGCAGCGCGGCTGAAACGCGTCCCGTTTTACCTGGTTCCCATTTCCTGGCTTCCTGATTCACATGGGACGCAGCCGCAGCGGCCCTGGGGCGGCGTGTGCCTGTTCTCTAGAACGAATTGAACGCTCTGCGCTGCAAATGCGCGCGGGTGTCGCTGGTCCTTTAACACGAAGTTCTTTGTGAGTCGTGGCTTTAGTTTATCCTGAGAGCCTGCCAGCGGCAGGCCCGAAGGGCCTCGGCATAAATGTCGGCGCGCAGCGCCCCTTCCTTTCGCGGTGCAGTTCCCGCGATCTTTTGAATTGCTCGCGCGCAGGCAAGGCCCATCCGCGATTCGCACCTCATGTGCATTCGGCGTATAATTGAATTACCAATGAATAAAATTTCCCGCAATTTGTTCGGGGCCAGGGCCAATCCATCCGCATGAAGACCCCACAATCGGTGGACAATCGCGAAACCGTGCTGCTTGTGGGCGTGAGTTTGAAGAAAGCTCCGCGCGGGCGTGCGGGCGATCCTTCGGCCGCCGGGCGCGATTCGCTGGAAGAATTGCACGAGCTGGCGGAATCGGCCGGCGCGAAAATCGCAGGAAGCATTCTGCAGGTTCGAGAGCAGCTCGATCCCGCGACGCTCGTCGGCCGCGGCAAGCTCGATGAAATTCGCGCGGAGGCCGAGCTGCGCCACGTGCCGCTGGTGATCGTGGACCACAATTTGACGCCCGTGCAGCTGCGCAATATGGAGAAGGGCATCGGCACGCGCGTGATTGACCGCACGCAGCTGATTCTGGATATTTTCGCGATGCACGCGCGCACGCGCGAAGGCCAGCTGCAGGTGGAGCTGGCGCAACTCAATTATTTGCTGCCGCGGCTTACGGGGCGCGGCGAAGAGCTTTCGCGGTTGGGCGGCGGCATCGGCACGCGCGGCCCTGGCGAACAAAAACTGGAAACCGACCGCCGCAGGATTCGCGATCGCGTCAGCAAAATCAAAGAAGCCATCGAGACTGTGCGGCGCCAGCGCACCACGCGCAGGCGCGCACGGCAGGCCGTGCCGCTGGGCATGATCGCACTGGTGGGTTACACCAACGCGGGAAAATCCACTCTGTTCAATGCGCTCACTCATGCCGATGTGCTTACTTCCGCGAAAATGTTCGCGACGCTCGATCCCACGGTGCGCGCGGTGCGGCTGCCTTCGCGGCGGCGCGCGCTGCTTTCGGATACGGTAGGATTTTTGCGCGACTTGCCGCCGGATTTGATCGCTGCATTCCGCGCCACTTTGGAAGAGGTGCAGGAGGCGGCGCTGATCGTGCAGGTGAGCGATATTTCGAATCCTCATCATGCGGAGCAGGATGCGGACGTGCTGACGGTTTTGACTGATCTGGGCGTGCAGGATCGCCCGCGCCTGCAAGTATTCAACAAGACCGATCGGTTGTCAGCTGAAGAACTCGCGGCGCTGGTGAAAGCCAACGGCCGCAACGAAAATAAAGTTTTCACTTCGGCCGTTACCGGCGCGGGCCTGGAAGATTTGCTCGCGCGCATGGACGCCGCCCTCCCGGTAGATCCGCTGGTCCACGTGGATTTGCGCATCCCGCTCTCCGACGGCCGCAACCTCTCGCTGGTCCACGCGACGGGCCGAGTGCTGCATTCCGAAGTTGCCGACGGCCACATGCACCTCGAAGCCGAGCTCCCCGAATCCCTAGCCCGCCGCCTGGAAGATTTCGCGTCGCCTGCTGCGACGAAAACCTCGTAGTCTCGATGGCGGCTTGGCACTGGGAAAAGCGTGATTACTAATTGATGAGCAGTGATCCGTGAACCGCCGTTCGCTCTCCGCGGCCCCTCTGCTGGAACAAGAACTCAAGTAGCATTTATTGGGCGAAGTTCAGTGTTACGCTTTGCTATACAAAGTACTTGACAGAATGAATCGAATTCGAGAGAATGCGTTTGTGGCGGGGACGAAGTCCTTAAATCACGGAGTGATCCAACATGTTCAAACGTATCGCTGCCATCGGTTTCATTGTGGTTTGTACCTCGATAGCTTGGGCCATCCTTGGCAGCACCATTGTTTACCGCACGAATTACAGCGACGAGCAGCTGAAAAGCCGCGTCTCGTCCGCTTGGGGAACGGCGCAGGAGCAAACGCCGCCTACCGCCGCGTACCAAATTATTTCTCAAAAGCAGGTTACTTCAACGGAGGACGGCACGGCCGCTGTTCGCACGGTGGAACACAAGACCTGGGTCACGCTGCCGCTCGAACAAACGCGCGCGAACGCGGCGCTGCGGCTTGATTACCGCAAGAAGGGGCTGCTTTGGTACAGCACGTATCAGGTGGATTTTTCCGGCGTCTATCGTTTCAGCAATCCCAGCGATCAGGCGCAAGAGGTAACGTTCCGGATGCATTTGCCGGCGAGCCACGCCGTATATGACGACCTGAACTTTTCCGTCAACGATGTTTCCGTGGCCACGACCAGCGAGAAAAATGACGCCGTGGCGACGATCCTACTGCAGCCGCGCCAGACGGCGGCGCTGCGAGTAGGTTATCGTTCGCATGGCCTCGACAACTGGAGCTACGGCTTTGGGGACGACGTGACGCAGGTAAAGGATTTTCAGCTGCACGTCACCACGAATTTTCCCGGCTTCGACCTGCTGGAAAACACGCTTTCACCGACGGAGGAGGTGCGCCAGAAGGACGGATGGGACCTGGCGTGGAACTTCAAGAATCTGGTGTCCGGCTACCATGTGGGCATTGCGCTGCCACAGAAACTGCAGCCGGGGCCGCTCGCGGGGCGCATCAGTTATTTCGCGCCGGTTTCGCTGCTGTTTTTCTTCTTTGCGCTTTTCCTGTTGACTACGGCGCGCGGCATCGAGTTGCATCCCATGAATTATTTTTTTCTGGCCTGCGCGTTTTTTTCGTTTCACCTCTTGATGGCTTATCTGGTGGATCGCATCTCGATTCATGTGGCCTTTGCAATTTGCTCACTGGTCTCGATAGCGCTGCTGGTGAGCTATCTACGATTGGTGGCGGGAATGCGCGCGGCGTTGCTGGAGGCGGGGTTGGCGCAGTTTGTTTATCTCGTGCTGTTCTCCTACGCTTTCTTTTTTGAGGGCTTCACGGGGCTAGCGATCACGATTGGTGCGATTCTCACCCTCTTTATCGCCATGCAGACTACCGCGCGCATACAGTGGGCGGAAAAGTTTGCGATGCGCTAAGGCGAGCAACGCAGTTGCGGCGGGCGGCGTTGTTTGCGTTGAATTGTGGGATGAGGGGCGGCAGAATGCTTGCGGGAGTTCACTCATGAAAATTTGCGTGTGGGTTTTTGCGATGCTGCTGGTGATAATTGGCTTGGCTATTCCTTCTGTTGCGCAAAAGGAGAAGACTGTGACTGAGCACGCTGCTGGGGCGTTTGATGTGAAGCTGGAGCCGCAGGGGGAGGCAGACAAGGGTGACGGGTCCACGCTGGGCAGATATTCGCTCGACAAGCAGTATCACGGGGATTTGGAGGCAACGTCTAAGGGGACGATGCTGACGGCTGGGACTGAGGTGAAGGGGTCGGCGGGGTACGTGGCGTTCGAGCGGATTACGGGGACATTGAAGGGGCGCAGCGGGAGTTTTGTGTTGCAGCATAGTGGGACGTTGACGCGCGGCGAGGCGCAGCAGTCTATTAGTGTGGTGCCGGATTCGGGGACCCAGCAGCTGGCCGGGCTGACGGGGAGGATGACTATTATTATTGCTGCGGGGAAACATTCCTATGAGCTTGAGTACAGTTTGCCGGCGGGGCAGTAGGGCGAGCACCGGCAACGAGGGGTCGCATAGACATTCCTGCCTGCGGCGGGCAGGCCTATGCCACCAAAGAACGGCGCTTACGCGCCGTCTTTTTTTTCCCTGACACTTCAAATCTGTCGCCGGCGGGTTCTGTGGATGATTAGCAACCGCGAGCTACGAAGATTGTGCCACGCGGTGCGCTACGGCTTGGATGGATAGATTTTTAGCTCATCCCAGCCGCTGCCTTGTGTGTCTGTTTCGCGGGCGAAATGGACGCCAACTAATTCGGCGAGGGTGATTTCGCCGGTGGTGTAAATTTTGCAGCCGGTCATCAGGTGGCCGCCGATCATGGTGCCTTGTCCTGTGGCGATGGAGAGGTGGACGTGTTCGCCGCCTTCTTCAACGGTGCCGGTGATGGAAACGATTTCGAAGTGGCCCCTGTGGATATGCGCTTCGGGCTGGTTGGCGTAACGGATCGAAGCTTGCGTGAGGCTGCCGACGGCGCTGAGCAGCACGGCGGCCTGGATGTGATTGGCGTTGACGTAGGCGCGGATGCCGCCGAGAAGGTCGTCGCCGGGTCGCAGGCGGAACACGTGGATGCGCAGGCGATCGGTAGTGATGGATTCGTGGCGGTCGGCGAGCTGCTTGGTCCAGTCGGCGGGGAGCGCGGGGGCGGGCGGCGCGTTTTCGAGGGTGGTGCTTTGCGGGACGGGCTCGGCGGTGGGCGGCGTGTATTGTTTTGGCATTTGCGCCGCGGCTTGCGCAGCTGCTTGTGGCGAGGCGAAGGTTAGGGCCGCGCAGGTTAGCGCGAGTACCGCGAAAAGTTTGAGTCCCGCGCTCGCTGCCTTGACGATCGCTTTCATATAAGTCTCCCCTGGGTTCGGCCCTGAGCCTTGCGCATCGCGCGGAGCACGCTCGGCCCCTGCGCGACGCGCGATGGCCGCAAATTTTTCTCGGACATTATGCATTGGGCGCGTTGATTGTGAAGAGATGATTGGCTGAGGGTCGGCGATTCACGAATTGATTGATGGGTGGGTGCGCGCGCGCGGAAAGCGGATGCTTCGGTTGAACTCTCGGCGGGGGGAAAGGAACTCGAAAACACGCGGGAAAAGCACCCGCGAAAGAAATGTGCTTCGCGCGATTCTCTAATATGTCGTGGCTGAAGCCACGACCCACAAACATTCCCGAGTTCGCACACAGACTCTGAAGCCACGAGGCGCAAAGATTGGCTCGCGTACGCGACGGGTGTGGCTAGGGGGTGGCGCGACGGAGGACGGCGCTGGATTTTTCTGCTGCTGCTATTTGGTGGAAGAAGTCGCGGACTTCGGGGAGTTTTTCTGTGGGAACTACGACGCCATTGATTTCGTAGGTGCGTTTGTAGTGCAGGACGTTGTCTTTCACTTCGACGTTACTTTTGTAGGTGGCGTAATCGCATTTGACTTCGACGGGCAGGGGAAGTTCGTCCACCACGTAGCCTGCAGGCAGGGTGATATCAAACACGTCGGATTGCAGAGTGGTGCCCTCGAATTCGATGGGATATTTGCGCGCCTTTCCGGTGAGGATGTTGGAACCTTTGTCGCCGACGACGCGGGGGCGCAGGATAAGCAAGTCGCCGGCGGTCTTGGCGTAGCCCTCGACGACGAACTGGTAATGGAGCAGGAGGTTCTCGTCGTACTTATCGAGATTGCCGAGGGATGCGTGAGTCAGCGTGAAATTATTGAGAAACGTTCCCAGGAATTTTTCGATGACCTTCTCGCGGTCGGAAGGCGAAGAGCCGATAAACTGCGCGCGGCTATCACCTGCCGGAGCGCCCCAGCGGAGTTCGTCCACGTCGCCGCCCAGATTGCCCGTGGGGCCCAGCGTTAGCGTGGCAGTACGCAGCAAGCGATTGGTGGGCGGCGGCAATAGCGGCAGCAGAATCACTTTGCCGCTGTCGGGCGTGACGAGCAGGCCATAATTTTGTTGCAGGTCGGAAGGCAAGTATCCCAAAGTCACGAATTCGTCAGTGGGATCGAAAAATAAGAGGTGGCCGAGTTGGGGGTCGTCAACGGTGGCGTAAAGACTGTTGGTGGGGATGTCCTGCGGGAGACGGATGGCCATGATCATGTGGTTGCCACGGAGGGAAGGGAAATCCGGATTGACGATGCCGCGGTGAGTGTCAACCATGACGTAGTAGGAATCAATGCCGACTTGCTTGAGCATGGTGCTCAGCAGCGTGACTTTGTCCTTGCAGTCGCCGTACTGATGCTTGAAGACGTCCGCGGCGGGATGGGGTTGTAAGCCGCCGATGCCGACTTCGATAGCCACGTAACGGATTTGCTGCTGGACGTAGGCGGCGAGGACTTGCATTTTCTTGAGCGGGTCGGAAATGCCCGTGGTAAGTTCCGCAACTTTTTGCTGGAGCGCCGGTGAAGGGACGCGACTGGCAGAAGTAAGGTTGGCGTACCAGATGCCGATGTCGTTCCAGGTGCCAGTGGTTTTGGCGCGGAGTGCGGGATCGCGCGGAAAATATTTGATGTCCATGCGGCTGGCGACGGTGAGAAAAGGCGGCATGGCGGGCTCGATTTCGACAGCGGGAACGTTTTCGACTTCCCAGACATTGAAATTATTTGCGGAGGACTGCGGCTGCTGTTTTGGAAAGTTGGCCCAGGATTCGGAGAATTCCCAACCGACCGGCAGCTGCAGCGAAAAGCGCGCGCGGCGAGTGGGGATTTCGCTTTGAAATTGCCAATCGTCTTCAAAGGCGAAGGGACGATGTTTCTGGACGTACTCATAGCCAACGATGTTTCCGGGGTCCGCGGCGGAGAACTTGATGCCCTTGCCGCGCAGGTCGCTGAAGACCTCAAAGCTGCTGAGGCTGAATTCAACGGCGTCCTTTTCCTTGAGTTCCATTTCCTGGCCGTTGGCGGTGATGGTCCAGGCCTTGAAGAAAGAAAGCTTCGTATCGTTATTGAACTGGACGAACGCGTAAGCGTACTTGTCGCGAGCTTCGGGGCGGAGGAGCTTATAGGCTCTGCGATGCCTGGTTTCGATATCGCCATTGTCCTTGACAGTGGTTTGTTCTTCGTCGAGGAGCACGACGGCGATGGTGTCCTTGGGATACTCCGGGAGAGTCTGGTGCGCGGCGGCGCGCAGCCAGTCCGGGGCGGTATCGGCAAAGACGCGGGGCGAAAACCAGCTGAGGGCTGCGGCGAGCGTCGTGAGTGCAGCGACCGCGACCGGTTTAGTTATTTTTGGCAGATTGCACATTTTGCAGAACGATTTGAGCGTCGTCATTGGTTTTCACCGTGTTGAAAAAATTACGCAGCGCTGGATAGCTGGCAACGGGAAAGCCCAAGCCATCGAGGACCAGCACGCGTTTCACCTCGACGACGCTGCCTTGCTGAGCCGCGGAAATTTCATAAGACACCACACCCGGCTTGACGTGCTTGGCCGGGGGAACGGATTCGATTTTCAGCTCGGTGGGAATGTGCAGCTTTACATCGTCAATTTCCTCGGAGGGGCAATTGAAATAAATGGGGTAAAGGCGTTTTTCCGCCTGAAACGCGGTGGCCTGCGGGACTTGAAACGGCGAGGCGGGAACCAGCATGCGGCGTCCGGCCGCAGTTCCGAAATTGGGGATTTTGGCGGTGCCTTCCACATGCAGCGGGACTTCTTTGTTTTCCCAATCGGTGATCGCGGTCACTTCGAATGAGGAGCCGGCGGGCAACCACCCCTGGATTTCGTCGCCAAGGGATTTGCGGCGTCCCGCTTCATCTGCCTCGCGGTGTTGTTCGCGGCGCTCGGCAGCCAACGGGCCAGTAAATTCCACATGGAGCTTTCCGGTGGCTTCTCCGTCGGAGTCAATTTCAAGTTCGGCAGTGCGAACGGTAGTGGCTTGAGTGGCAGGCGAAGGGGGAACGGAGACAACTTCACCGCCGGTCTTGGAGCAACGGATACCCCGCGTGTCGGTTTCGTACCAGGGGAGGATCCCGAACGGGTAAGTGCTCGCGGCAGGATCGAGATAATAATCCTGGGTGCCGGCATGAACCCAAACGATGTCGTCGGAGACCTGCGAGGTGTCCTCCATTTCCGGAAAAAAGAAGTTAACGTAGCGCGGGGCAACGAACACCTCGGAAGCCGAAAAGCCCGCCGCGCGCGCCAGGCCCACAAAGGTGTAGTTCAACTGGCGAACGTTGGCGTAGTTGTGCTTCAACACATCTTCCACGTTGTTATTGAGCTTGAGTTGCTCCTGTTTTTGTTCCTTCTCTGATTTCGCATCTTCCATGGTGAGGTTCCGGATTTTTTGCACGCGCGCGTAGATTTTGCGGACTTTTACGTCCGGAGGGTCATCGGCGTTGACGGTGTGGGACAGGTCCGCTTCGAGCGCGCCTTTTTTGTTGATGAAACGATCTACTTCCTCGGACCAGGCTTTGCCTTTGCGATTCCAGAAAGCCGCCTGGGTCTCTTTCTGCGGGTCTGTCGGATTCACATAATAAAAGTCCACGTGGACCTGCAGGACGCGTTCCGGAGGCATATATTCTTCCTGTTGCAGGCCGGCGATATCGTGGATGTCCATCGTATAGGTGCCGTTGGACTGCTTGGCCGGAGCGACGTTCGCCGGCAGACCGTACTGGCGATACATCAGCGGCGCAGCGTAGGTGCTGCTGTCTGGCCGGATGGTGAAGTGCGCGTCGCGAGTGTAAAGGTGGCTGGTGATCGTCCAGCTTTCGTTGACGTAAAAATTGGAGTCGCTCTGTTCGCGAAACTTGTATTCGATGATACTGCCCGGGTGCACGTCGGGCAGGGTGAAGGTCTTCGCGAGATATTTCACGCCGCTGGCTTTCACGATGGTTTTCTCGAAAGGTTTGCCCTCGAAATTCACGATGCTGCCGTCGGGGTGGATGGTACGGCCGCGGATATCCAGGATGTTCGTCAGCTGTTTGTTGAAAGGCAACTCGACGTCGGCTTCGTTCGCTCCTTCCTGCGTGAAGATCTTGACCCGAACGTATTCGCGGACGGAGGATTCCTTGGAATCCATGTCGCTGGAGCGATACAGGATCATGGCGTGTGCGCCGGGGCTGGCGGGATTGTCTTTCAGGGCCAGGTCCGCGGGCGTGATGGGCAGCCAGTCGTCGCCGGCGGAGGAGGGCCGCGGAGCAACGGCCGCGCCGCAAAGGAATAGGAACACAAAGGCACTGACGCAAAAGAATCGCTGGGCTCGACTCATGGCGAAGCACGCTCCCAAGTTGTATAGGGAGAACGGGAGGCCGGGCTGCGGTGATGCGCTGAGCCGCGGGCCTGGGTACCCAGTTCTCAAGCGGTGACGTGAGCGCCACGGTACCCCGAGATTACGATGCTGTCAACAGGACTGCGAGAGCGGGGTTCGGCGGTGGAACGCGGGATGGCGAGAAGGATTGGCAGGCCGCATCGGCGCGCGGTTCGTGAACGCCACCTCCTTCGCCGCCTCCCCGCCTTTGCCTTTCATTCGTCACGCGCCTGGCGCCCACCGTCACATTCAGCCACAAAATTCGCCCTCTGGCGACCAGCAGTTCAACTGCAACGGCAAACCCAATTCCATTCAAATTACTGTAATTATCGCAGTGGTAGTATCCTGCGGTGCCGCGCGTCATTCGTAACCACGCCAGGTAGAAGAGAGAAAGTCTCGCCAATGGATGGGTGACGCGCCTGTCACTTTTCGCACGGGCGTCGAGGTTCATTGCTCTCGGGTAAATCTAGAACTGGAGGCAGTTCCGATGCTGCGAGCAGTGCGGCAAATCGCCCAGAAGCTTACGGCCCTGACAACCGTTTTCTGCGTGTTTCTGTGTTCCGTCGTTTCTGGTGCCTACGGATCGCGGGTCTCTGCGCCTCAAGCGTCGCAGACCGGCGCTTCTGCACAGGAGAGCTGTGACCACTTCGCAATCGACTTCCCGAAGCTCCCTAAGGCGGGTACCGGCACCGCTTCCGACAAGATTCTGGCGGCAGACGCTCTTGCTCCATGTCAGGAGGCTGCGCGACTCACTCCGTCTCCGCACTTTACCTACCTCTATGGCCAAGTGCTCCTCGCTGTGCAACGCTATCGTGACGCGTTCCACCAATTCAAGCTCGGAGCGGATAGTGGTGACTCCTCTTCGATGAACGGCGTCGGTCTAATGTATGCGAGCGGCTGGGGCGCAAGCCGCAGCGATACCGAGGCAGCCGCGTGGTTTCGCAAGTCGGCAGATGCGGGAAATACCGATGGCATGGGCTACCTGGGTTACTTCTACATGGAAGGTGGAGGTGTTCCGCAGAGCGACGCGGACGCGGCCATTTGGTTCAGCAAGGCTGCGGACCGCGGAAGTCTCGACGGGATCAATTACCTTGGCATGCTGTGCTTCAAAGGCCGAGGCTATCCCCAGAGTGATAAGAAAGCGCTGGAGTGGTGGCGCAAGTCAGCGGCTGCGGGGAATGCTGTTGCGATGATCGACTTGGGCTACATGTATGCGTACGGTCGCGGCGTTCGCCAAAGTGACGCCGACGCGGCCGCATGGTGGCGGAAAGCAGCCGATGCCGGAAACTCAGATGGGATGAATAAACTCGCTTCGATATACGCGGGCGGTCGCGGCGTTCCTCAGAGTGATGCGGACGCGGCGGCGTGGTGGCGCAAGGCAGCGGATAATGGAAACTCGGAGGCGATGGATAATTTGGGCTATATGTACGTGAATGGGCGCGGCGTTCCCCAAAGTGATGCGGACGCGGCAGCATGGTTCCGCAAGGCAGCGGATGCGGGCGACGCCCGCGGGATGTACAGCCTCGGTGTGATGTATCAGAACGGTCACGGTGTGCCTCAAAAAGACTATCGTGAAGCCGCGGCATGGTTTCGCGGAGCGTCGGATCGCAATTGCGACCAGGCAAAGATCAATCTTGGAGTTCTTTACCAGATCGGCTGGGGCGTACCCCAGGACCGCCGCGCCGCCAGCCGCCTCTTTGCAGAAGCGGCGAAGAGTAATGATCCGGATGTCGCGGCCCACGGCAAAAAACTACTGAGCGATCTCGCAAGCGATCCCGGGCCATGGAACCGCAGTAGCGCATCGGCGTCTAACCCAATTCTCTTGCTCGCCGTGGGGCTGGCTTTGATTGGCGCCGCGAATACCAGTCCCTCAGCATCCACCAACCAGAGCTCGCACAGCGGTCGGTGCATGAGCTTTGCCATTGGAAATTTCGAAACGGCTAAAACCCTCGAAGGCTGCCCATTCTAAACGTAAGGGGAGTCGCACGCGTGATTCGCCCTGCAAGAAAGCTTGATGCTATTTGGCTCTGTTGACATCCTCGTCACGACAATGAAAATTCGAGATAGCTGGCATGGTGCATTTGTTGTTTGCTACCGAGGCAGGAGGCACAATGGCCGAAGTTGGACTCCTGCCCTTTGCTCGCATCGCCTTGCAGGTCGCGAAGGCGGTGCTCCCGCGTTACCGAAGCCGATTCAGCAAGCACCAGTTCAATCAACCGCAGCTGTTGGCCGTTCTTTGCCTGATGCGCTACGAAGACTGGACTTTTCGCGAAGCCGAAGTGCGGCTGAGCGAACATTGCGAATTGCGCCAAGCGCTGGGGCTGGGGAGTGTGCCCGATTTCACGACTC
>Ga0209333_1001067_pt1 | contig 14043 bp, 13 predicted proteins | sample BlaSpr_A8_OM2_O3_FD_187982 | JGI IMG/M metagenome (GOLD analysis project Ga0209333, IMG submission 187982) | Forest soil microbial communities from Thunder Bay, Ontario, Canada - Black Spruce, Ontario site 2_A8_OM2_O3 (SPAdes) (version 2) | ecosystem: Environmental > Terrestrial > Soil > Boreal... | reverse complement strand
AGGCCGGGCATAGCCCGCGGCCCGGCCATGAAGGACTCGTCCGGGAATGGCGCGTCGTAGGCGGCCAGCACCTGCTTGCTCAGCTTGGTCTGGCAGCCCGACTGCACCAGCCGGCAGACATTGAGTTCGCGTGCGGTGCGCACCACCTCGCGGAACCGCAGCCAGACCTCGGGCATCGGCTCGTCGCCGGTGGGCAGACCGGTATTGGCCGCTACGATGCGGTCGAACCGCTCCGGGTGCTCGGCGGCGAGTCGCAGCCCGATCAGCCCGCCCCAGTCCTGCCCGACCAGGGTCACCCCGCGCAGGTCCAGCCGGTCGAACGCCAGCGCCCGAATCCACTCCACGTGCCGGGCGTAGCTGTGGTCGCCGATGTCGGCGGGCTTGTCGGAGCGGCCGAATCCGGCCAGGTCCACCGCGATCGCATGCAGTCCCGCCTCGGCCAGCGCCGCCATTACCGTGCGATACAAGAACGACCAGCTCGGCTCGCCGTGCAGCAGCAGCACCGGTTCGCCGCCGGGTGGCCCGGCCTCCACCCAGGCCAGCCGCACCCCGCCCGCATCGGCATACTGCGGCGGGTAAGGAAAGCCGGGCAGGTCGGCGAAACGATCCTCCGGCGTACGCAGGCACCGCATCAGGTCATGTTGTCACGCCGCTGTGTTAGCACACACCCCGCAGCGGATCGAGGAGTCGAGGTCAGATGGCGGCCAGCACTTCGGCGGCCGTCCGCTCGCCGGAGCGGACCGCGCCTTCCATGAGGCCGTGCATGGCGGTGGCGGTCTCGGTGGCGGCCCAGTGGATCCGCCCAACCGGCTGGCGGATCGCCGAACCGTAGCTGGTGAGGACGCCGGTGGGCAGATGCCCGATCATTCCCCCGAGCGACCACGGCTCCTCGGCCCAATTCGTCTCCAGGAATGCCCGTGGCGACCGGGCCCGCGGGCCGAACCGGTCCGCGAGCTCGCCCAGCCAGAGCTGCCGGCGTTCCGCCGGGTCTCGTTTGGCCAGGTCCATGGCTGCGGGCCCGACGGCGTAGCTGGAGATGATGCCGGGGCTGCCGCCAGGGCCTGACTGATCGATCGACACGGCGACGGGGGAATCGGGCGCCAGCGTCTCCCCGGTGAGCCCGTCAGCGCGCCAGAAAGGCTCGTCGTACGTTGTGAGGACACGGGTGATGGCCCCGGGCGGATAACTGCGCAGCAGGCTGGCATGGTCAGATGGCAGCACCGGGTCGAACTCGATCCGGCTGGCCAGCAACGGGGGCGTGGCCACGATCGCACGCTGCGCCCGCACGGTATCGTGGCCGCCCCCCACCTCAACGTGATCGTTACCGTGCCGGATCCACCGCACCGGCGAGGCCAGCCAGAGCCGTTCACCCAGCGGCGCGGCGAACCGGACCGCTAGCTCGGGGGCACCGCCGTCGACGAGGTGTGTCTCGGTCTGCTTGGTGTCCATGTAGTACTGGAAGCCACCACCGCCCGTGGCCAGGACCATGCTGCCCAGCAGCGAGACCTCGCTCGGGTCGACGCAGAACAGCATGCCGAACCCGGCGCGCAGCAGCGACCTGGCCGTCCGGGACGGGACCCCCCACGGGCTGCTGATCACCTCACCCAGCGTGATGGAGTCCAGCCGCCGCCCACCGCGGGTCTCCCACGGCCGATCCCGCGGCACCCGCCTCGCCAGCCAGGCGAGGCGGGCCATGACCAGGCCCATGGAGGCCAGGGCGAGCACGCCCACCCCCTTGGGGATCACGCCACGGTAGCGGTGGTTGCTCCTGTGAAGCCGCACAAGGGCCTCGCCGTCATCGAACTGCGGGTACGTGGTCATCCCCAGGTCACGGCACAGCTCAAAGAGCCGGTCATGGCCCTTGCCCAGCCAGGTCCCGCCCACCGAGGCGACGGTGCCGTCGTCCATCTCCCGGTTCCAGACCCGCCCGCCGACGCGGTCCCGGGCCTCCAGCACCACGACATCGAGTCCCGCGTCCTGGAGCTTGCGGGCCGCCGCGATCCCGGAAAAGCCTGCTCCGATCACGCAAACGTCGGCTTCTACCGTTTCTGCTGGCATCGGCTTCCCCCTCGGGCGATCACATCCCCGCCGCCCGCTTGGCCGAAACGGCGAGCGCGCCGGCGCGCGAACTCGGCGGTCACGTCGAGCCGGGACAGGTCGGTCGGCCAGGCCTGGGCGCGGGCCCAGCGGGCCACGGGGCAGCGCCCGCCGGAGGCGTCAGGGCCGGCGGGCGACGCCGCCGTACCACCAGTGGGAGCCGTCGCTGTCGGCCAGCTCGGGGGCCTCGGCTCCCCACAGGCCGATGTGGGTGATGGCGGGTTCGGCGCCTGGGTACGGCGGGACGAGTTCCAGCCCGGAGAAGAACCGGTCGATCTGCTGGCGTGAGCGCGGGTAGACGCCGTTGGCTTGCTTGTAGACCTGCACACCCTCCTCGACCAGGCGTGGCGGCAGGCCTTCGTGGGTGATGTGCGACAGCGCGAGGTAGCTGCCGGGGGCCAGGGCGCCGGTGTACCGGGCGGCAAGAGCCCAGGGGTCCGCGTCGTCGGCCACGAAGTGCAGTACCGCTGTCATGAGCAGGCCCGCGGGCTGATCGACGTCTATCAGTGCGTGCAGCACGGGGTCGTTCAGGATCGAGTCTGGATCGCGCAGGTCGGCGGTAATAACGGCGGTGGTTCCGTTGCCGGACAGGAACTCGCTGGCGTAGGCGCGCACCATCGGGTCGTTGTCGACATAGACCACGTGGGCGTCGGGGATGGCTCCCTGCACGACGCCGTGTGTGTTGCTCTGGGTGGGCAGGCCCGAGCCGATGTCGATGAACTGGCGGATTCCCTGGCGGGCCATCCAGCCGGCCGCACGCTGGTGGAAGGCGCGGTTGACCCACGCCGCGTCGGCGAGATCGGGCGACTGGGCGCGGATCCGCTCGGCCGCCTCGCGGTCGACCGGGAAGTTGTATGTGCCACCGAGCACGTAGTCATAGATCCGGGCCGGGCTCGGCTTGGCGGGATCAACTCCGGGAGGAACCCGCGGGGTCTCGGACATAACGCTCATACTAGACAAGGTCTACGGCGCGTCGGCGCGCCGGTCCACGCGCGCCAGCAAGGTCAGTCCCACCAGAATGACCAGATTGTTTTCCCCTGGACCATCCTTGCCGCGTACTCACGGATCGTCGGCGCGCGACCCTGAACGATGTTGTCCGGGCAGAACGCGAAGTGCTCGGCCGCTACCTGCTCGGTATGTTCTGTGGTGAGCGGGGGCGCGGCAACGGTCAGCGCAAGCGTGTCCAGGCCGAGCTCGACGAGGCGGATGCCGAACCTGTCCTCCCAGCTTCGCAGCACAGACGAGAGCGGGGCCATGTCGTTGCTGAAGTTGAGCGGACCTTGCCATCCCGCGGAGGTGATGACGTCCGCGCTGCGCGCTGCAGGAACCAGCATGATCCGCGACGCGCCATCCTCGTGGTCACGCACGAACTGGTCGGCGAACTCATCCGGTCGCTGCCCGCCGTCAGTGGCTTGTGCAAGGCCGGGCCAGCCATGGCCAAACGGCTCCAGTTCGCGCAGATCGCTCCCGTCCTCCACCCACTCGGTCCAGAAGCCCGCCAGTACCTCACCGGCGTGCAAGCTGTCGATGCTGGCCACGGGCTCCGGGCTCACCTCGCCCGCCACCCATGGGACCTTCGGGTTCCCGTCGTGAGGCGACACGAGAACCGGCCACAGGCCAGACCGCGCATGCGCCTGCCGCAGCCGGGCCCACAGGTCACCACCGCCGGGCTCATCGCTGAGCCAGTACGCGGGCCGAGCGGCGGCAGTCTCCTCGTGCGGCACCACAAGGCGCCCGGGCGGTAGATCCACGTCCAGAACCCGGCCCGTCCCGCTGTCGCTGAACAACTGGCCAAGACCTTGCGGCAACTGATGGCAAGCCTCACGCACTGCGGCTGCCCTCCACGGGGTCGGTCACCACTGCAGCCAACCACTACCCACCGACATCCGGATCTGCCTCAAAGAAGCGTGGCAGTTTCGGTCAACTTGGCAGTTTTGCTGCGAACGTGCCGTGCTGGTGCGAATACTCGGCGCTGTGTTCGGCGAGGAATTCCCCGCTGTGCTCGCGGCCGCGCAGGAGGGCAGCGAGGCTGCGTTCACCCGGTTGTGGCTAGATGCCAACCCCGCCTTGCTGCGCTACCTGCGGGTGATCGCGCCTGAGTCGGCCGAAGATGCGGCGGCTGAGACCTGGTTGCAGGTGGTGCGCGGCCTGCGCCGCTTTCGCGGGGATGAGGCAGCCTGGCGGGCGTGGTTGTTCACCACGGCCCGCCGCCGCGTGATCGACGCGTCGCGGCGCCGGTCGCGGCGCCGGGAAGAGCCGCTGCACGACGCGCCGGCCGAAGCGCTGCCGGTCGCCGCTGACGCTGCTGACGAGGCCATGGAGCGGCTGGGCACCCAGTCGGCGATTGCGCTGCTGGGCGAGCTGCCGCGGCTGCAGGCCGAGGTGGTCTTGCTGCGGGTTCTGGCCGGGCTGGACACCAACGCGGTGGCGCGGTTGCTGGGACGCAGCCCCGGCGCGGTGCGGATAGCCGGTCACCGGGGCCTTCGCCGGCTGGCCGAGATCTTGGCCAGGGCGGGTGTAACGCTGTGACCGGCGGCGGCGTTTCGGGTAATGACATGCCTAGCTTGCCGTGGACAGCCCACCAGGACGGTTCTCCAGTCGACGACGACACGTTCCTGGAATCGTTGCTGGCCGGGAACGGCCTGCAGGCCGGTGCGGGCGCGGAGCTGAGGCCGGTCGCCGATGCCCTGGCGGCGCTCGGGGCCCACCCCGCTGGCGACGAGCTGACTGGCCTGGCCGCCGCTCGGGACGAGTTCCGCCGCCGCGTCGCAGAACCGGCGCGGGTAAGGCAGTCACATCGCTGGCGCTCGGTCGGGCTGGTGTCCCGGCTAGGCATCAGGGTCGCCTCGGCCGCTGCCGTCGCGGTCATGGGCTTTGGCGGTGCGGCTGCTGTTGCCTACGCGGGCGCGCTGCCCAGCTCGTGGCAGCAGTTTGCGCATCGCACGATCGGGGCGCCGGCACACGGAGCATCCCACGAAGCCCGGGCCGCGACGGGTGCGGCCGGGTCGGCAGCGCACCGGCCCAGATCCCGCCACACGGCGCATCAGGCGCGCTCCGGCGGACCGCCAGCCAGGCACGGGTTCCAGTACCACACCAGGCCACCGCATCATGCGGGACCGCCCCCCGCGCGACCGTTCGTGCATCTCGTCAGGCCCCCGATCGTCCCTCCGGCGGGCCGCTGGCCGCCCCCTTTGCGCAACATCATCCATTGGCCCGTGCGGACGGAGCAGATCGGCCCTGACGCGAGCGTGAGTAACGCCGGAAGCATGCGCGGCGTTTCGTAGTTGCAGGGTTTCCCTGCCAGGGTCGGCTTGGCCCCCGTAAGCCGACCCCACCCAGGGTCCCGGCCTGACCCCCGCGGGCCGGGACCCCTCCCTGGGCGGGAAGGCATGGATTCCCTAGTCACCGAGATCATGCAGCTGATCGACTCGCGAGCCGACGACCCTCGCCTGGAATGGTCACCCGACCGCAGGACCGTACGCGTCCGGTACAGCAAGCTGGTTCTGGACCGTCAGCCCACGACGGACATCCAGGGGCGCGGGGCCCGGTTCGCCGACGCCTGGCCGGCCGCGATGGCCGAACACGGCTGGCGTCCAGCCGGACGACCCGGCCTGTTCACCCGGGCTGCCCCTTAAGGCTTACGGGCTAGGGCCGTGTAGGTCGGCAGGGTCGGCGGCCCGGTTTCGGTGGCGCCCGGCACCCACTGGCCGAGTGGCGCGATGCCAGGCGGGACGAGATCCAGGCCGCGGAAGAACCGGGCGAACTCCTCTCGCGACCGGAGCGTAATAGGGATGGTGGCCTGCGTGTTATAGCTGGTGGCCGCCTCCGATTGGCCGGCCTGCTTGATGTCGCTGGAGGCGTGCGAGGCGACCAGGTAGCTGCCGGGAACGAACGCGTCCAGATACCGGCCCGGCAGCGAGTACGGCTCGTCGGCGTCCGGGATGTAGTGCAGCAGGCCCAGCATGATGACGGCCACCGGCTGCGTGAAGTCCAGCGTGCCGGCGGCTTCGGCAAGGATCTTGCCCACGTCCCGGGCGTCGGCATCGATGTAGGCGCAGCGGCCGCGCCGGCCGGCCCGCAGCAGCGCCCGGGAGTGCGCCAGCACGATCGGGTCGTTGTCGACATACGCGACCCGCGCCTCGGGCACTGCGCGCTGCGCCACCTCGTGGGTGTTGTCCGCTGTCGGCAGGCCGGTCCCGATGTCCAGGAACTGCACGACGCCCAGGTCGGCCGCCAGGTGGTGCACGACCGTCGACAGGAAGAGCCGGCAGCTGCGGGCGATCTGAGCCATGACCGGCATCACCCGCAGTACCTCTTCGGCCACCTCCCGGTCGGCAGCGAAATTGTCCTTGCCGCCGAGCCAGTAGTCGTAGACCCGGGCCGGGTGCGGCACGCTGGTATCGAAGGGAACACGACCCACCCGATGATCGTACAAGGCGGGGCCGGGTTCATGATCATTATCGGTGAGGTGGGTCCCGGCTGCAGAGCGGTATGGCATGAGAATCGGTCCCATTCGGCAGTTCTCCGGCGTGTCACGGGTGTCTCGGCCGCGGCTGGCGAGAGGATGCCGCAGTGGAAGGCCAGCAGCTGACGGAACGGGTCCGGGAGCTGCGCCGGCAGGGCTGCACGCCCAAGCAGATTGCACGGGTTCTCGGCGTGCCTCCAGCCACGGTCGCACCCCTGGTGAGGAGGGTCGCGGCCGAGCAGCACGCGGGCGAGGGACGCGCCGGCGCGCGGGGAACCGCTGCCACAGAGTTCTGGGTGAGCCCCGGCTGGAGCCACGGCCTCACCGTCGAAGGCGGTCGGCGGTGGCCGGATGTCCCGGTCGATGACGGCACATCCGGCATGGTGGCCGTCGCAGCCGCGCGCGAGCACGGTGGCCGCAAGGTTTCCTTCTGCGGGTACCTGGTCGACGTCTACTGCCTGGGAGTGAAGAACGCCCTCGGCCCGCGCAGGCTGGACCGGCGCAACCTGCCGGCCTTCCTCGCGGATTTCTTCAGCGCCTACGACGCGCCGCCGCTGGCTGCTCAGGCCGAGCTGGCGCGGGACCTGGTGTTCGGCGCGGTCGAGTACGCGCGAGCCCTTGGATTCGAGCCACATCCTGACTTCGAGGCATGCGCCGGCCATCTCGGGCCGTGGGCCAGCCCCGGTGCCATCCGTTTCGGGTGCGATGGCAAGCCCCGGTTCATCCAGGGCCCATATGACGATCCCGGGCCCATCATCAGGGCCCTGGAGGGTTCTGTCGGCCAGGGCAACTTCGATTTCATGGTCGTGGCTTAGCCGCGCCGGCCATCCCAGGGCAGCCGGCCATCGCATCGCAAGGGAGGAACCAGTGGGCAAGGCGAGCCGGGTGCGACGCCGGGCAAAGCTGGGCAAGGAGCGGCAGCACCGGCGGCAGCAACGGCGCCAGGGTCAGGGTGCCGCGCACAAGTCGGCGAGCGGCTGGGCTGCGCCGGATGGCCCGCGCTGGCACCAGGCGGATCCGGGCGGGCCGGGGCGCTCGTCAGCACAGCTTGCCGAGCAGCTGGTGTCAGACGCGGTGTACGCCCAGTCCCGCGGGGATCATGAGGCCTTCGAGCGGTGCGTGGCGCAGCTGGCTGGGCGGCCCGGCGGGGCGGGCTGGCAGCGGATCGCCGACCGGGTTTTGCTGGCTGTGCTGGTGGACGCCGTTGCCACCGGGTGGCAACAGGGCTGGCAGCCCGCCGAGGCGGTGCGGCAGGCCGAGCGGCAGTTCGGGACGCGGCACGCGCGCATGGCAACCGACGCCGTGGCCGCGGAGATGCGCGGCTATGCCACCGCCACGATCGACGAACGGTGGGAGGCGCAGCTTGCCGCGCTCGGGGCGACCGCGTGGTGGGGCAGCGATGACGGCTATCTGGAGCTCTGGCGCGACCGGGAGCGGGTCGCTCGTACCGCAACGGTGACCTGCGCGCTCGAGCTTCTGTACACGTTCGCGACGCTGCCGGAACTTCACCAGCTCTGCCCCCTTCCTGGCACCGCCCGGCGAGGTGCCCTGCATTCTGAACGCAGCAAAGGGCGGCCTGTCGATGAGCGCATGCTCAGCCGGGTCCGGGCGCTGCTGGCCAAGGCCGAGTCGACGGAGTTCCCGGAGGAGGCCGAGGCGCTGTCTTCGCGGGCACAGGAGCTGATGGCCAGGCACAGCATCGACGACGCGTTCCTCGCCGCTTCCGGCCCGGGCAAGGCGGGGCCGGGCCAGGCCTCGGGCAGGAGGCTGTTCATTGACAGCCCATACGAGGCGGCCAAGGCTGTCCTGCTCGACGTCGTGGCTGGGGCGAACCGGTGTCGCGCCATCTGGCACAAGAACCTGGGCCTGAGCACGGTGCTCGGCTTTCCCGGCGACCTGGACGCGGTGGAGCTGCTCTTCACCTCGCTGCTGGTGCAGGCGACGGCCGCGCTGGTCAGGGAGGGATCGCGGCAGGATTCCTACGGGGGTCGCGTACCCGTTCGTTCCGGCAGTCGTTCCTGACCTCGTACGCACAGCGGATCGGCGAACGGCTGGCCGAGGCCGCCGGGGCGGCGGAGCGGCAGGCCGTCGCGGACTCGCCGGGGGCGAACCTGCTGCCCGTGCTCGCCGCCCGGCACCGCGCCGTCGACGAGGCGGTTGAGGAGATGTTCCCGGAGCTGACGGAGCACGCGGTGAGATCCACACACGACCGCGAGGGCTGGTTTTCAGGCCGGGCCGCGGCCGACCTCGCCACACTGCACGGGCGCCGTCAGGTAACCGGCGACGTCGCGTAACCAGCGCGCTCGGCCAGCAGATCGCCGTTGAGTCCTCGCCCCATGGCGCGTAGCCGGCCGCTGGCGTTCCAGCCGATGCACGCGATGACGGCGAGCAGTCCCAGGATGCTCATGCCGGCCAGTCCCAGCCCAGCTGGGCGAACATGCCCAGGCGGTCGCTGACCGCGCGGATCTCGGTGACCTTGCCGCGCTCGAGGGTGAAGATCCAGATCTGCTCGACCTCGAAGTGGCGGTCGGTGGGCTTTGGCATGCGGGGATGGAACCCGGTGTGCGTCCCGCTGGCGACGAGCCGGACGACCACCCGGTCACCCTCGGCGATCAGTTCCTGGGGGGCCATGGCGGCGTCGCCGAACGCGGCCAGTTGCTGGGCGAAGCCGTCGAACGCGGCGCCCGGCTCATCGGCCTCACCGTAGATGATCTTGTTGTGGTCGGTTACGTCCGCCGCGATGTAGTCGGGCAGGTCGCTGACGCGGTGCTCGTTGATGGCCCGGAACAGGCTGCGGATGGTCTGCTTGTTCGCTTCCGCGGTTGCGGTCACTGTGGTCCCCCTCTTTCATTCTTACGATGTAAGAAGACGATATACTTACAAAGTAAGATGCGTCAAACGGCAATGTGCCAGGGGCGCCAGCGGCGGGAGCGGCGGGAGGTGCGGGTGGCCAGCCGGGGTCAGGGCGAGCGGGCCGGTCTCAGTCGCGGCCTTGTGCTGGACGCTGCGGTTGCCCTAGTGGACAGCAACGGCCTGGACGGGCTGTCCATGCGCAAGCTCGGCGCGGCCCTCGGCGTCGAGGCGATGACCCTCTACCACTACCTGCCGAACAAGGCGGCCCTGCTTGACGGGCTGGTCGAGTGGGTCGTGCAGCACTCCGCCACCGCTCCGGCCCTCGCCGACGGCCTGTCCTGGGACCAGATGCTGCGCGGCTACGCGCAGACGCTGCGCGCGACCCTGCTGGGCCACCCCGGGGTCCTGCCGCTGTTCTTCACCCGCCCGGCGGTGACCCCGCAGACGCTGAAGGCGGTCGAACACGGCCTTCGCGTGCTCACCGACGCCGGCTTCGCGCTCCCGCGGGCACTCGACATGATCAACGTGCTCAACATTTTCGTGGTCGGCCACGCTATGGCCGAGGCCGGCACCGCCGAGCTGACCCGGCGGGGCGATCCCGGATCGGCGGCCGCCCTGGCCCAGCTCGATGCCAGCGACCTGCCGCTCGTGATCGAGGCGGCCCGCCTCGATCAAGGCCCCGATGACGAGACCCGGTTCCTCTTCGGCCTCGACACCCTTCTCTACGGCTTCGCCCGATGGCAAGAACCACAGCACACAGCGGCTAAGTAGTTGTCCACGATGACGCCGACAATCACTAGGCCGGCCAGGCTGGCGCCGACGATGTCGAGGATCTCGATCCCGGTAACCAGGCCGACGAACAGCACGCCCAGTCCCAGGAAGAACGTGCCCGGCGCAGCCTTCTCCGCAGCGCTGCTGGCGGCCTCGGACACGACTCCCCAGATAACCGGGAGCACGAGCAGGAAGATCACGAAGCCGATGAACAGCAGGACATAGAGCCACAGGTGGGCCGGGATAGCGATATGCCGGGAGTGCTGCGCGGAAACATCGCTGATCGCGCCAGCCGGGAAGGTGCTGCTGATCGTGCCGAGAAAACCGGGCATGGTTCGTCCTCGAAGCACTGTCGCAGGAAATGCTGGGGGCTGAACGTTCCTGGCACGCCGCCCTGCTTAGGCCACCCTCACGGTGGCCGCAGGATCACTGGCTTCGCGAACCGGTCATACCGCTAAAGGCTCACCCGCTCCGCGTCTGCAAAATCTCGGAAAAGAGTAAAGACCGGCTAATGCTCCTGCTTTGTGGGCACGCCACGAAGTTCCCGGCACCGAGAAGAGCGGAGCAGGACCCTGGTGAGGCGCGCGTATATTCGCTGGGCCGCGGCCGCGTGGAACCGTACGATGGCTCGGTGGAATCACCTGGATACCTAAGATTTCCTCATATCATCGGTGATCTCGTAGTTTTTATCGCTGCCGACGATGTCTGGCTGGCGCCGGTCGCCGGCGGCCGGGCCTGGCGGTTCACCACGGACGAGGCGCAGGCGGCGACGCCGAGGCTGTCGCCTGACGGCACGCACGTGGCCTGGGTCAGCTCCAAGGACGGCAGCCCGGAGATCTACGTAGCCAGTCTCACCGACGGGACCAGCACCCGGCTCACCTACTGGGGCACGCATTGGGCCCGGGTCAGCGGCTGGACCCCGGCCGGGGAGGTACTGGCCGTCAGCGCGGCGAACCAGCCGTTCCGGCACTACGTCCGGGCCCGCGCGCTGACGACCGTGCTGTCGGGCAGCCCGGGCGCAGAACGGGTGCTGCCGTTCGGCCCGGTATCCGACCTGTCGCTGGGCACTGACCGGGACGGCATCAGTGGCGACACTGCCGCCGCCGGCGACCCCGGGGCTGGCGTTGTCGGGCTGCTGACCGGCACCTGGGGAGTCTTCGGCGACGATCCGGCTCACTGGAAGCGCTACCGCGGCGGCACGGCCGGACGCCTGTGGACTGGACCCGCAACGGCGATCGTTCCCGCTGTGCCCGGGGCTGCTGGCCAGGCCCCGGGTCCGTTCCGGCGCGTGCTCGCCGACCTGCCGACCCAGTTCGCCAGCCCGATGATCGTCGGCGGACGGCTCGCGTTCATCAGCGACCACGAGGGCACCGGCAACATCTACTCCTGCGCGCTGGACGGCAGCGACCTGCGCCGGCACACCGATCACGAGGGCTGGTACGCGCACCAGGCCAGCACCGACGGGCGGCGGATCATCTACGCGCGTGGCGGCGAGTTGTGGCTGCTCGATGATCTGCAGGCAGCCGGGCCGGTGCGGCTCGACGTCACTCTGGGCTCGCCCGTGCGCGGCCGGGCGCCCCGCCTGGTGACGGCCGAGGACCACGTCGGCTCGCTGTCCGTCGACCGCGGCGGGCGGGCCAGCGCGATCGAGGTTCGCGGAACCGTGCACTGGCTGACGCACCGGGACGGGCCGGCCCGGGCGGTGTCGGTCGTTCCCGGGGTCCGGGCGCGTTTCCCGCAGGTACTGGGCACCGGCGGGCAGGTCATCTGGGCGACCGACGCCGATGGCGTCGACGCCCTGGAGATCGGCTCCGGCGAACCGGCACACTCAGCAGATGCGGCCGCCGTTTCGCCGCGTATCGCGGCCGGCCAGGTCGGCTGGGTCAGCGGGCTGGCGGCGGCGCCAGACGGCAGGAAGGTCGCGGTCGCGTCGCAGGACGGGCGGCTGAGGACCGTCGACGTCGAGTCCGGCGAGGTGCGAGAGATCGCCGCGTCGGACAACGGGGTTGTGAGCGGACTCGCGTGGTCCCCGGATTCTGCCTGGCTGGCGTGGTCGCAGCCGACCGAGCAACCGATCGGCGGCAACGGGACCCAGCTCCGCCGGCTGCGCCTGGCGCGGTTCGCCGATGGCCAGGCTTTCGACGCCACCGACGGTCGGTTCGACGACACCGAGCCGGTCTTCACCCTCGACGGCAAGTATCTGGCGTTCCTTTCGATGCGCGACTTCGATCCGATCTACGATGCGCACTTCTTCGACCTGACATTCCCCTACGGGGCGCGTCCTTTCCTGCTGCCCCTCGACGCCGCGACTCCGTCCCCCTTCGCGCCCGAACTTGGCGGGCGGCCCATCGGTGAGCCCGCGGACAAGCCGGCGGGCGGCGGCGGACCGGCGGGTGCGGGCGGCGCCACCGACGGAGCGGTGCCCGACGGCGACAGGTCTCGCGTTCCGGCTGTCTCTGTAGAAACCACTGGAATGACGGAACGGGTCGTCGCGGTCCCCGTGGCGCAGGCACGGTACTCGCGCCTGCGGGCGGTCAAAGACGGGCTGGCATGGCTGCATGCGCCGGTGACGGGCGAGCTCGGCACCGGCGGCGCGCGGCCGGACGACGACGCGCCGCGCCCGGCGCTCGAGCGGTTCGACTTCGGCAAGCGTGAGGTGTCCGAGCTCGCCGGTGAGGTGGACTGGTTCGAGGCCAGCGGAGACGGCACCAGGCTCGTCACCAGCGATCATGGCAAGCTCACCGTGATCCCGGCCGAGCGCAAGGCCGACGACGACAGCCCCGACGACAAGATCGAGATCGACCGGACCCGGGCCAGGTTTCTGCTCGACCCGCCCGCGATGTGGCGTCAGGCCTACGCCGAGGCCGGCCGCATCGTGCGCCACGAGTTCTGGGTGGCGGACATGGCGGACGTGGACTGGGACGCCGTGCTGGACGAGTACCGGCCGCTGCTCGACCGGATCACCACCGGGTCCGAATTCAACGACGTGCTCTGGGAGATTTTCGGCGAGCATGGCACGTCGCATGGCTACGCAGACCCGCCAGAGGGCGACAGGCCAGCCGCCGCCCTCGGCCTGCTCGGCGCGGACCTCGAGCGCAGCGCAGATACCTGGCGGCTGACCCGTGTGGTGCGCGGGGACACCTCCGATCCGCGGGCCCGCGCGCCGCTGGCGGCGCCCGGCGCCGGGATCGTGCCCGGCGACGCGTTGCTCGCCGTGGATGGCCGGCCGGTCGGGCCCGATGGCCCCGGGCCGTTGCTGACCGGTGCGGCAGGCAAGCCTGTCGAGCTCACGATCGCGCCCGCCGACGGGAGCCGGCCGCGCAGCGTGCCGGTCGTACCGCTGAAGAGCGATACCAGGCTGCGCTACCTGGACTGGGTCAGTTCCAAGCGCGCGCAGGTCCGGGAACTCAGCGAGGGACAGCTCGGCTACCTGCACGTGCCGGACATGGTGGGTGAGGGCTGGGCGGACTTCAGCCGGGACCTGCGCCGCGAGATGGTGCGCGATGCGCTGATCGTGGACGTGCGCGGCAACACCGGCGGACACACGTCACAGCTCGTCGTCGAGAAGCTGGCCCGCAGGGTGATCGCCTGGGACGTCCGGCGCGGCATGAAGCCGTCCACCTATCCCGAGGACGCGCCGCGGGGCCCGGTCGTCGCGCTCACCGACGAATGCTCGGGATCCGACGGCGACATCGTCACCGGTGCCATCCGCCTGCTCCAGCTTGGCCCCGTGGTCGGCGCCAGGACCTGGGGCGGCGTCGTCGGTTACGACGACATGCACGAGCTGATCGACGGAACGAAGATCACCGTGCCGAAGCTGGCCTTCTGGTTCGACGAGTACGGCTGGGGCGTGGAGA
>Ga0209333_1001063_pt1 | contig 14067 bp, 12 predicted proteins | sample BlaSpr_A8_OM2_O3_FD_187982 | JGI IMG/M metagenome (GOLD analysis project Ga0209333, IMG submission 187982) | Forest soil microbial communities from Thunder Bay, Ontario, Canada - Black Spruce, Ontario site 2_A8_OM2_O3 (SPAdes) (version 2) | ecosystem: Environmental > Terrestrial > Soil > Boreal... | reverse complement strand
CGATAACCTGCGCGCCGCGCTCTTCGAGTTCCGCGACTGCGCGCTGAATCAGATCGCGTCCGCGCTTGGTCAGTGCGTTGGCCTCGCTGAAGTCGTTGAAATGTCCCAGCGAAAATCCCAGGTAGCCGTAAAATGAATTGATGAGAATCTTGAAAGTCAGTTGGAGCGCGTCGGCGTTGCGACGTTCGCTCCCTTCGAGTTCGCGCGCGAGCGCCTTGGCCTGCACCCGGAAGCTGCGCAGATCGCCGAGCAACTTGAGGAACACGCCGAGGCGATCGCGTGCCGGCGCATGCCGATATTGCAGCATCAACGACGGGTACAGCGACGTGACGTCGCAGTGCAGAACACCGTGCGCGACGCCGCATCGACGAACCTCAGTGTAGCCGCCCGCGACCGGCGCCGGCGGCGACGGCTCGGGAATGGAATGGCCGGCGGCCAGGTACGCGCGTAGCATGAGCGCATCGATCTTGGTCGCGTTCCCGCGCAGCACCGCGCTCTGATACGAGTACGGAAAAATCTGCGCCTGCACGAAGTAGCTGGGAGAGAGGGTCTCGGCGAGCGCGCGCGTCTCGCGAGCGTCGTCGAGCGCGTACTCGTACAGCTTCTCCGGCTCATGCTGGAAGTAGTGGCTGATCTTCGACGCGTCGATATACACGCGATCCTTGCGCGCCAGTCCGAAGTGTTGCGCGAGCTGCTTCAGTCCCAGGCTCTCGAGTTCGCGGCTCGAAATGTCGTAGTGCTGCGCGAGGATCCACGTGTCGATGATGTTGCGCCCGGGGATATCGTAGCGGCGGTAGGCGATCGAGCGTTCCGCGATTTGCATCCGCGACGGACGCGCACGAAGCTCACCGCCGTCGCGCCCCAACTTGAGCGGCACGCGATGACGCCGCGCACGGGTCTCGAGATATTCGAGATCGAAGCGAAACAGGTTGTGCCCTTCGACCACGTCAGGGTCGCGCTCCCGCACGATGCGCACCAGCTCCTCGAGCATGGCGGGCTCTTCCATCTCGGTGCCCTTGAGCAGCCGCTCGAAGCCGGTCGAGTCGGTAAGTGAGATCGCGATGACGCGATCGCCCTCGCGCGCCGCCGAGGGAAATTCAAACCCCGGCGAGATGAACGTTTCGATATCGAGCTGGAGGCGGCGCAGCTCGGCAAAATCCATCCCGATGAAAAACGTCGTCCCGGTCAGCATCAGATGCTGCTCGACGGGATCTGCGAGCACCAGATATGGCGCGTCGGGGGCATTGGGCGCGGCGCCGGTCACATTCCTCAGATGGCGCCGAGCGGCTTCCAGCGCGTCGATCGAATCGAAGGTGACCAGGAACCGGTAGCGGAAATCGCCCTCGAGCACGCGCGTCTCATGTGGCGCCTTGAAACCCTCGAGCAACGAAACATTCTCGACCAGAGCAAACAGCCGAATCGGACGACGCTCGCGCGTGAGCTGGCCCATGAGTCGCCGGTAAACGTCGATTTCGGTCCTCGACGCGACTTCGACAGCGACCACGCCCGGGTCGGCCGGATCGCCGAACAGCAGGCGGTTGCTGTAAAACTGCGCTGAAATTTCCTGGTAGGTTTTCGTTGTCATCGCGATTCGCGCATTTCGATTGTGCGCCAGCACCCGCGCATCAGACAATGTGCCGGCGCGGACAAGATTTCTCCTCGCCCTCGGTTTTTCAAGAAAAAGTCAGGTCGGCGGTACAGCCAAATTGCAAATGATGCATATAATATCTACAGCGGCCACCGACGAGAGCGCGATTTCGCGATAAGGCCGCACGGCAGAGTGTCATTCGCCCAACGATCGCGGGTCGCCTCGATGAAAGGTAAAGTTGACTCCGATGGCAGCGATCTTCATAGTGAGTGTTTGGTGTCGCGCACTTGCCTTTGTATTCTCGTCTGTATAAATGAGGCTACCTGATTCCCGGCTCGCGGTCGCATTGACGGCCGAATTGCGCGCCGATTCTTCACCAATCGCATCGGCGGCCAACGTCCGCGCACAACGGAAGCAAAACGAATGAAGCAGAAGTACGAAGGTAAAGACCTACAGGGGCTGGTCGATCTCGGCCGCGAGCAGGGTTACCTGACCTTCGAGCAGGTCAACGACTACCTGCCGCAGGATGTCGCATCGCCCACCGACCTGCGCGCCGCGCTCGACAGCTTCGAGGATCTTGATATCAAGGTCCTCGAGGAAGTCCCGGCCGAAGGCGCCGACGAGGTCGAGGTCGAGACCAAGGAAGAGGCCGAAGAAGCGCCCGAGGCCCCCGCGCCGGCGGCGGATTCGCTCGGCGAGTCGTCGGACCCGGTTCGGCTCTATCTCAAGGAGATGGGCAACTTCCAGCTGCTGTCGCGCGAGCAGGAAGTCGAGATCGCCAAGCGCATCGAGGCCGGCGAGAATGAAGTCGAAGAAGAAGTGCTGGGCTCGCCGATCATGCTCGATTTCGTGATTCGAGTGGGCGAGCGAGTCGAGGCGGGCGAAGCCGACCTCCGCGACGTGTTCGAAGACGCCGCCGAGACGCCCGATGATCCCGACGAAGAGCGCGGTCCCGAGGCCGACGAACGGCAGCTCAAGAAGCTGAGCCTCGCGACCAAGAAGCTGTCCGACCTACGCACCAAAATCGAAGCACTCGAGGAAGAACTCCACAACAAGCCCGGCCCGCGCCGTAAACCCAAGCTCGACAAGGACCTGACGCGCTACTACGAGCGCGTGAAGAAAGAATTGCGCGCGATGGGATTGTCGCGCCGCCTGATGGAAGCGGTGATCGGCGAGATGCGCGACTTCCTGCAGCAGTACCGCATCGCGCATCACACCATCGCGAAATACGAAGAGGCGACCGGACGCTCGCGCACTAATCTGCTTAAAGAAGCCGCCGAGGCCGAAGACCGCCGCCACGTTCTCAAGATAAATGACGTCCGCGAAAACCTGCTCGATATCGCGGCGCGGATTCGCCTGGCGCAGAAGACGATTCGCGAAGTCGAAAAGAAAGCGAAGGACGACGGCGAGGATTACGCGCGCAAGCTCGAGACGATCGCCGCCGGACAGGACAAGAGCCGTCGCGCGAAAAAGGAACTGACCGAGGCCAACCTGCGCCTCGTCGTCAGCCTCGCCAAGCGCTACACCAATCGCGGACTCGGGTTTCTCGACCTGATCCAGGAAGGCAACATCGGCCTGATGCGCGCGGTGGACAAGTTCGAATATCAGCGCGGCTACAAATTTTCGACGTACGCGACGTGGTGGATTCGGCAATCGATGTCGCGCGCGATCGCCGACCAGGGCCGCACCATTCGCATCCCGGTGCACATGGTCGAGACCATCAACAAGCTGCTGCGCGTGACGCGCCTGCTGGTGCAGCGGCTCGGCCGCGAACCGGGCCCCGAGGAAATCGCCGAGCAGATGGAAATGCCGCTGGACAAGGTGCAGAAGGTGCTCAAGATCGTCAAGGAACCGATCTCGCTCGAAACGCCAATTGGCGACGAAGAAGAAAGTTCTCTCGGCGATTTTGTCGAGGACGAACTCGCGCCGTCGCCGGTCGAGGCTGCAATCCAGGGCAACCTGGGCGAGCAGACGCGCAAGGTGCTCGCGACACTGACGCCGCGCGAGGAGCAAATCCTGCGCATGCGCTTCGGCATCGGGCAAAAGACCGACTACACGCTAGAGGAAGTCGGCAAGCAGTTCGCCGTCACCCGCGAGCGTATCCGCCAAATCGAGGCCAAGGCGCTGCGCAAACTGCGCCAAACCGGCAGATCCCGCAACCTCGAGGGCTTCCAGGAACGCGAGTAGCCCTTCTCCCCCGCACCTGAGAGCAAAAGGGCGTCCTCGCCATTTTGCGATTTCTTTCTCACTGGGTGCAGGGCTCAGCCCTGCCGAAGGAAGCGTGAAACCCACCGCGGATTTCACATTAAATAAAGTGATTTTGTGCTACGAATTCCCTGAATGCCCTCCCGCCCGAACATCATCCTCATCCTCGCCGACGACATGGGTTACGGCGACTTCGGATGCTTCAACTACGGCAGTTCGCGCACGCCGACGCTCGACCATCTCGTGAATGAAGGCAGTTGCCTGACGCAGCACTATTCGGCATCTCCCGTTTGCGCGCCCGCGAGGGCGTCGTTGATGACGGGCCGCTACCCGCATCGCACTGGTGTTATCGACACGCTCGAGACGCGCGGCCTCGACCGTCTTGCGCTGCGCGAATTGACGATCGCGGAACTGCTGAAGCGCGCGGGCTACGCGACCGGCCTCGTCGGCAAATGGCACAACGGCGCGTACGACTCGCGCTACCATCCGAACCAGCGCGGCTTCGACGAGTTCGCGGGATTCTCTGGCGGCTGGCAGCCGTACTACCAATGGAACCTCGATCGGAACGGCTCATCTTCGCGCGCCGACGGCCGTTACTTGACCGACGTCTTCACCGAGGAGGCGACGGAGTTTATCCATCGCCATCGCGTCGATCCGTTTTTTCTCCACCTGGCGTATAACGCGCCGCATTTTCCCTTCGAAGCAATCGAGGCCGACGCCGCCCCGTACAAGTCGAGCGGCAACTTCACGCCCGCGGTCAGCCAGATCTACGCGATGATCGAATGCATGGATCGCGGGATTGCGCGCGTGCTCGATACGCTCGATCGCTCAGGCCTCGCCGACAACACGATCGTGATGTTCTCGAGCGACAACGGTCCTCAATTCGGCGGCAAAGGCGAGATGTGCACGGACCGCTTCAATTGCGGCTTCGCCGGCTCGAAGCTGCTCGTGTACGAGGGCGGAATCCGCCTCCCGATGGTGATTCGATGGCCCGCCGGGCTCGACGGCCGCCGCCGGGTCCACGACATGATCCATTTCACCGACTGGCTGCCGACGCTTCTCGCGCTGGCCGGCGCCGAGCCGCCGCGCAATCTCAAGCTCGACGGAATCAACGTGATGCCCGCACTGCAGGGCGAGCATGGCAAGGTACCGACTGAGCGTTTCTGGCAATGGAACCGCTATACGCCCGACGCTGAATGCAACGCCGCGATGCGCGACGGCTGCTGGAAGCTGGTGCGTCCCGCGATCCGCGAGTTGATGCAGGTGTCGAACGAAGACCTAGCGATGGACGTCCAGTCGAAGTACAACCCCGAAAATTTCCACGACATCTCTCGTGCTCCGGAGCCCGAGCGCATCAAGCCCGCTCCGCCGACGGCGCAACTCTTCGACATCGTCAATGACCCCTTCGAACGCAACGACCTCGCCGCGAAGGAACCCGCCCGCGTCTCGAGAATGACCAACGCTCTAGCGTCATGGTTCGAAGACGTCGAGCAAGACCGCCTCTCCATCGACGATCCTTCCTAGCCTCCTGACCTCCCCACGCGCTTAGCCATCAAAATGTCCGGCTTGCCGAAACCGTTGGCGTCGGGGATCACTCCAACGATGTCGAATCCGAGTTTTTGATAGAACTCGTAGGGATGGTCGCGAAAGTTCCTGATGCTTCTAACGTGCTGCCAGACGTCAGGATACAAATCGATTCCCGCGATCGAGGTCTGATTTTGCTCGTCGTCAGTGCCGAGATAGATAGTACTTCCGCCAAGTGCGACGACGCGCTGCTCCAGGTCACGTACCAGTGCGCGACCGATTCCGCGTCGTTGTTAGTCGATCTTGACGACCAGAGGATGAAGCTCCCACGTGTGTCCGCTGTAGTGTTTGATGCCGCCAATCCAGCCGACCGCCCGGCCCCGGTCGTCGACCGCGACGCGGCTGACGCGATCGGGTGCGAATGATTCGCGCACTTCGGTAATGGCGGTGGCGAGGTCTGGAAATGCTTCCGGTGCGTTCTGCCTGAAGCCATCCACCAGCATCGCTGCGATTGCTTCGACGAGCGATTCGTCGCTCGCATCAACATCAGTGATTCGCACGTTCACGTGCCTGGATTCTGAGGTCAGTTCGCCAGCTTGGCAAACATCAGACGCAGTGACTTTATCGGGAGCGCGAACCCGTTTGGCGTCTTAGAATTGAAGTTCGCGAGCAGGTTTCACTTGAACACCACGTTCGCCAAAGATCCGGTGGCAGTGTTCGATCATTCCTTCGGCAGAAATCACCGGACCATTGAACGTCGAATGAGCGTCGGTCACGACCGTGACCTCATAGCCCAGGGCTCGTGCAGCGAGCGAAGTTGCGCCGACACAGTATTCGGTTTGCAGTCCCGTCACGATCACTTTGCTGACCGCGAGGGAGTCGAGTATCTCCCGAAGATCGGTCTTCTCGAAGGAATTTGAAAAACGCTTCTCAACGATCCGGTCGTCCTTCTTCGGCGCGATTGAACCGTGGATTTCCCAACCTGGTTTTCCCTTTTCCAGCGGATGGCCAGCGCCACCATCGTGGCGAACGTATACTACCGGAATTGACGCGGCGCGAGCTCGGTCGGCGAGGCGGGCAATTTCTCCAAGTAGCTGTGTGCCTCTGTGCGGCTGCTCCGGGAACGCGAACATTCCCGCTTGCACATCGATGATGAGGAGGGCCAAATCGCTAGCCATTTGAAGAGAATCTACCTCCTGTCCTGACTTCGGCGCTAGCGCAGCGAAAGCTCACGCGTCCGCGATGGATTGAATTCATGCGCGATGGTCTGATTAAAGACTCTGTTACAGGCACCTTCGCCACCGGCTTTCCGATGGAGCGCACATGAACGAGCAAGTCACCCGCCAGATCCTGTGGAACATCCCCGCGCCGTTCATCGTGCTGATGTACGGCCTGCTCGCGCTGCTGATGCTCGGCTTCGTTTACGCCGGCATCAGATGGTATCGGCTGGTGACCCTGGGCGTCTCCGAAAATCGTCTCGATCGTCCCGTCGAGCGCGTGCTGCTCTCACTGCGCGACTCCTTCGGACAGGGCAACGTGATTCGCGAGACCTGGGGCTGGATGCATTACGCGTTCTACGTCGCGTTCGTCGGCCTGTTCATCGGCACGACGATCGTTCTGATCAACAGCGATTTGCGCGACCTGGCCAATTTGTTCGGCTTCGATTTCTACTTCTACTACGGCGACTTCTATCTCTACTTCAAAGCTGCGATGGACACCTTCTTCCTGCTGCTGATCGTCGGCGTGCTGATGGAAGGCGCGCGGCGATCGCTGCGCAAACCCACACTGCTGAACGAGCCGCCCGCCGACAAGATGCGCGACAATCTCGAGAACCGGCTCGGCTACTGGTTCCCGATGACGATGATGGTGCTGGCGGCGGTCACCGGTCTGATGCTCGAGGGCGCGCGTATCAACGCTGCGCACCCCGCGTTCCACGAATGGGCCTACGTGGGGCGGGTCGTCGGACGTATCGAAGGCGGGCTCGGCGCGGGTGTAACTTACCATCGATGGCTGTGGCTGGTGCACGTCCTATTCGTGTTCACGCTGCTGTTTTGTTTTCCGTTCACCAAGCTGCGTCATCTGATCTTCGGCCCGCTGAATCTTTTCTTCCGCAACATGGGTCCGCGCGGACGGCTCGCGCCGATCAAGGATTTCGAAACGGCCGAGACGTTCGGCGTCTCGCAAGTCGAGCAGTACACATGGAAGCAACTGCTCGACATGGGCTCGTGCCTCGAATGCGGCCGCTGCACGATCAACTGCCCGACCGTCAACACCGGCAAGACCCTGAATCCCAAGTACCTCGTCATCGAACAGCGCGAGCATCTGCTCGACAAGGCGCCGTTTCTGCTCGCCGCGAAAGCCAACGGCAAGAACGGCGAGGGAGCCGAAGCGCCCGCGTGGGACGGCCCCGACATGATCACGCAGGTGGCGACCGAGGAAGCGGTGTGGGGATGCACCTCGTGCGGATGGTGCGAGGAGGGCTGCCCGGTCGGCATCGAGCACATCCAGCGAATCGTCGACATGCGGCGCTACGACGTCCTGATGGAATCGCGGTTCCCGACCGAGCTGACGGGCGCGTTCAAGGGCATCGAGAACCAGGGCAATCCGTGGGGCCTCGCGCAGGAGAAGCGCGCCGAATGGGCCAGGGGACTGGAAATTCCCGAGATTGCCGAGCTCGAAGATCCGTCAGAAATCGACGTGCTCTACTGGGTGGGATGCGCCGGCTCGTACGACGAGCGCAATCAGCGCGTTAGCAAGTCGTTCTCGGGCTTGATGAAACAGGCGGGCGTCAAGTTTGCGATCCTCGGGCGTGAAGAGACCTGCACCGGCGATCCCGCGCGCCGGCTAGGCAACGAATATTTGTATGCAACTGTCGCCGCACAAAATGTCGAGACCCTCAATCGTTACAAGCCGCGGCGAATAGTCACTCAATGCCCGCATTGCTTTCACAATTTGAAAAATGAGTATCCGGATTTCGGCGGCAACTACACCGTCCTGCACGAAGCCGAGTTTATCGACGAGCTGATCCAGGCCGGACGCCTGAAACCGCGCGGCCAGATCGACGAGCGCATCACCTATCACGACCCGTGCTACATGGCGCGCCACAATCGCAAATGGGACAGCGCTCGCAGCGCGCTCGGCGCGATCCCCGGCGCCGAAATCGAGGAGGTCGAGCAGTCGAAGAATCGCACTTTCTGCTGCGGCGCCGGCGGTGGATGTTTCTGGAAAGAAGAACACGAGGGCACGCGCATCAATCAGAAACGCTTCGACCAGTTGCAGGAGGCCAAGCCCAAGTGCGTCGCGGTCGGATGCCCGTTCTGCATGACGATGCTCGAAGACGCGGTAAAGTCGCGCTCGCTCGAGGAAACGATGCGCGTCCGCGACCTCGCAGAACTGGTTGCAGAATCCACCGGCGTCACCACGAAGTGATTGCGTCGTGATATGATGCGTCGCGAGGCGGAACGATGAAACTGACTGCGGTATTCAAGAAAGTGCGCGGTGGCTACGTAGGATTCGTCGAGGAACTGCCCGGGGCAAATACGCAGGGGCGCACATTGGCTGAGACTCGCACAAATTTGAAGGAAGCAGTCAGCCTCGTGCTGGAGGCGAATCGCTCGCTAGAAGAGTCCGCTGGCAGAGAATAGAGCCGCTACTTTTTCAGGTCGGAAAGAAAATCGAGGATCGCTGTGTTCACCTCGGCGGACTTTTCCTGAGAACACCCGATGAGCCGTTCCGACCGTCCGACATTGCGGGTGGCCTCAACGCGAAACTCTGGGCCAATCCCAGGAATTCCTCGCGAAGGACCTTGGCCGGCTCGAATGCGCTGGCTAGCTGCGAGAGTTGGTCTTGAAGCGTAACCGCCGGTCCGAGCGCGTTGGCGAGTTCGCTCAAATGTTCGGCGAACGACGCGCAAAGCCGTTTGAGTTTCTCATCGAGAGCCTCCAGCGGAGCAAACTGGTTCGGGACCGGACGAAGGCGGTCCTGGAAGTTGTGCATTGACTCGAGCACTCTGGCCAGGTCGCTGACCTGCATCGCGAACTTGCGTAATTCGTCAAACACGTTCGCCAGCTCGCCGAGCCGCTGCATCGGTTCGTGAAAAGACCCGATACGAGCGAGCTGCGCCCGCAGAGGCTCGAGCTGGTCAAAAACTTCCGATACTGCCAGTCTGGCGCCAAACGCGTTGGAATCTTCCCGCTCGTTTGAAGGCGGCCCATATAGGTCGTCTTTGATATCAAACAGTATCATCGCGTTTTTGCTGGTGCCTTTCCTACAATAGCAGACTCGCGCGAGCACTTCGCGCCAGGAAAAATGGGCGGACTTACTTGGGGACGGTCGGATGCCGCGGACTCAACGTCGTGACTTGCGGGACCGCCTGCTTCGATCTTAATGGGGCAGGTCGGTCGAGCTTCGCTCGAAAATTCGAGCCAGCGCAGAGAATTCCTGGCGCAGAGCCTTGGCCGGCTCAAATGCAGTACACAGATGGACGAGTCGATCCTGAAGAGCTGCAGCGGGCTCGAGCGCCGTGGCGAGTTGGCTCAGACTTTCGCGGAACGACAAGCAGAGCTGGCTGAGTTCCTGGTCGAGCGTTTCCAGCGGTGAGAATTGCTTCAACACCTGCTGAAGTTGGTCCTGGAAGTTGTGCATCGGCGCGAGCACCTTAGCCAGGTCCCTGATCCGTTCCTCGAACTCGCGCAGAGGTTCGAACACGCTTGCAAGCTCCGAGAGCTGCTGAATCGGTTCGAGGATAACCACGATCTGCGCCAACTGCTCCTGGAGCGGTCCGATCTGATCGAAGATCGTCGATACCGCCAGACCGGGCTCAAATGAAGTTCGCTGAGTTGCCATCTTAATCCGTCCCTGGCCTTTTTGGTGGCGAATCGTTGCAGTCGAAATTGCAGCGCGCCTTAAGACTAATTGTAGAACACATAGTAGCTATTGGTTTAGGTACCTACTGAAGTATAAAAATACGTCAAATAGGCAATACAATTTGGCTATAGCGATCTAGCCAGCATCGTACAGTACATACATCTCTCGCAAGCCGCAGCATCGCGACAATCCACAGGAGCCAAGTTGCTATTGCTGTGTCCTGACGGCAAGGTACAAGCGAAATCGACGGTCAATGAAAGTGGCTGTTGTTGGGAGGATAGACTCGAATGGCAGATCAGCAGATTTCGTTTCACCCCACGCTCGCGGTAGAGGCGGTGTTTGAGCAGGTAAAGCCGCTTCAAGATCAACTCGCTCAGATAGCGTCGATTCTGGGACCCATAGGACAGCTTTCGGAGCTTGGGAGTGTGTTTGAACCGCTGCGCCAGTTTGGGACGGAAATCAAGGAACTAGCCAAACTGCTCGAACCGATGCGCAGTTTCCAGGACCAGCTCCGACAGGTGCTGAATCAATTCGGCCCCCTGCAAGCTCTGGATCAGGAACTCGATCAACTTTCTGAAGAGTTCTGCCAAAGCCTAAGCCAGCTTGCCGCTGCGCTCGAACCGGCGGTGACGCTTCAAGACAGACTCGCGCATCTCGCCAAAGCGTTTGAACCGGCGAAGACCCTTCGCGAGGACTTCTCGGCGCTGGCGCAGGGTTTCGAGCGAAGCTCACAAGGTTTACCGGAAGCAAGCTTGAAATATAGAGAAGCCTCGCAACCGCGGGATCAGAGCGCAGGGTAATGGACAAACCGAAAGTGACCGAAGCGGCTGTCGGCGCCGAACAAGTGGTGCGCGATCTGGTCGACGCCCTGAAGTCGCTCCAAAAAAAACAGGCGCCGCTCAGTTCCTCGCCGCCTGGCGAACAAGAGCAGCAAAAACCTCTCGAATCGCGCGGCGGCCGTTCGAAGGCAACCACGCTTCTTGAGGCTGTGCCGGGCGTTTCAGATGTAGACGAGCCAGAGCCAGAACAAATCTCGGAACTCGAAACCGCCGAGAATTCACAGACCCCAGGCTTCGAAGTTCAATCTGGCGAGTACGGAATCGTTCAAGGATTTTGCCGCAACCATGGAGTCGTCGAGCGCTTCCGGGTGACTCCTGATGAACTAAAGGCGTTGTCCAACGCATCTCTGCTCGGATCTTTGACTTGCGAGCAAGACGTGAAGTTCATGCTGCGCCAAATTCGCGAGGCAAGTAAGCCCGCGGAACCGCAGGCCACTGTTGCGCCCGAGCTAATCAGGGTCCCATTTCTCCTGGAGGCCGCCTCCTCGCTCGAGCGCATGGAGAATGGCTCGTCTGGCCCGTCGGGAGACAAGAGCGAGGATCGCGAAATAAACGATCGCACGACCGAGGAGGAAAAAGACAAGAATCAGGGGTTGGACGCCGCGCGCAACGGTCTGCACGGCCAAGTCGCCTCTCAATCCGAGCCGGCTAAAGGGCGCAAGCGTCGAACCAGAACCGGCACAAAGGTGGCCATCGTCCTTTCTATCGCCAGTCTTTTGCTGTGGGTGCTGACTCTCGGGGTCTTGTATAAGTTAGTCGACGCTTATCGAAGGCACGTAACCACTATAGCTACGCTCAACACGATCATCGGCAAGCAGCGCGAAATCAGCCAACAAACCATTTCAGAAGTGCAGGCGCAGGCGGCCGCCGCCAAACAAGCGTCCCAAGCGGCCGCATCCCAAGCGGATACCATCAAGACCCAGGCGGACGGCAGCAAGGTCGATGCGGACGCTGCCAAGACTCAGGCCGACGCTGCTGCGCTCTCCGCGCGCAGTGCACGCGATATGGTCGTGATCGCAGAAGCTGCCCACGTCAATGTAGATGCAATCTACTGTTCTCCTCGCGCTGCATTGAGTCTCGATACGGTATTGACATTGCGCTACCGCAATTCGGGTAGAACTCGTGCCGACAACCTTGAGTCGTCTTTCTCCGCCGGAATTCCCGGCGCTACGCAGACCGAAGAATCAACAGATCCGGCCGGCGAAGTCAGTGCTGCTTCGGTAAGCGCAGGTGAGACCATACCAGGCGGAACCACAGGAACAGTCAGAGACATACTCGCGAAGAGTTTAGGCAGTGTTCCACCCGAACAAACGCTTCGGAAGATTGTTGCAGGGCAGCTCAAGTTCGGGATTTGGGGAACTGTTACGTATACGGACGTTCTGAAGGAGAAACATCAAGAGAACTTTGAGTACTTTTGGGATCGCAACTTTCCGAACGCTTGCCTGTTCACCGTAGTTGCGCACAATCCCTGAATAGAGATCGTACATTCTGCTGTACGGGCCATCGGCGCGCGTGTCGTACTGACCGGCACAGCGTGCAATGCGTCCACTCGCCAATACCTGACAGCGCGCGCGGGCGCTAATAAACCGCAATTGACACATACGCGGACGCCGCCTTATGCTCTGAGTTCAACGTGCTAAACGCTCGTTTAATTGGAGCATTCCAGCAAGGTGGAGGATCACCCGATGAGTCGCGATTTTGAATTCAAACAGTTGCTGCGCGCCTATCGCAGCGGAATCATTTCGCAGTCAACGTTCGAGGCCGAGATGGCGTCGTTCGAAGCCGGCAAGCCGACGACCAACGGCAATGGCAACGGCGGCGGTTTCAAGGCGTTCGGCCGCACCTACAAATCCGAGCGCGCCGCCGTAGTCAGCTTTCTCGACAAGGTGCGCGTGGGCGAGGCCAACGGTGGCGAAGCGTTCGCGGCGTGGGCGGAAGTCTGCACGACTGATTGCATCCGCACCGGCATCCGGATCGTCGCTGAGCGCGAGGCCTATCATTCGCGGATTTTCGCGCAGCGCCTGGCGGAACTCGGCGGCGAGGCGCGCGCGACGGGCACCGAAGCCGGGCGCAAGGCCGTTGCCTATCTGGGCGACCCGTCGATTCCCGACAACGAAAAACTGCTCGATTTCACCAAGCGCGTGGGCAAACCCGAGGATGCGATCAAACCTATCTGTGAGTTCGCGGCGCTGCTGAAGGAAGATCTCTCGACCAAGGAAGCATTGCGATTGTTTGCGGAGGACGAGCTCTCGACCGCGAAATGGATCTGGGATTCGTGCGCCGCGCTCAACGCGCCCAAGCAGCAGGCGTCGGCGTCAGCCACGATGTAGTTATTCCGATCGGATTGAAACTCAGCGGGGCCCTGACGGACCCCGCTCTTTTTTTGTCTTCAGCTGACTTGCTTCAATGCGTTGCTGGCGAGGCGCCTGCGCCCGGCGCGCCACCCGGCGGCGGCATCTTCATTGCGCCCGGCCTCATCATCATTGAGCCCGGTCCCGGCAGGTCACGCTTGGTGTAGTCCGTGGGCACTGCGAAATCGGCCTCCGCCAGCCTCTTCGATTCGATCTTCTCGACCACAGTGCTGGTCGTGACGGGCGGACGTTTCGCCATCATCTCGTTGATCTTGGCCGCCTGGTCCGCCGCCATCCCCGGAATATTTACCTTCCCCATCTTCATTGTCGAGTCCAACGCGAGCGGCACTCCGCCGGGCATCTCGCCATTTCCGGTCGGGGTGCCCGAGTTCTTGAGCTTGTCCGCCATATTTTTCTCGAACGCCTGAAACTCCGCGGCGCCGGGTGCGCTGGTCGAGAAACATTCCTTGACCGTATAATCGCCGGTCATCATGTGCCCACCGCCGTCGTAGTCGGAGCACTTGTAGCCGGCGACGTCGCGAGTGCTGCCGGCTCGCTTGAAGTTCATCGCCGCATTGGTGCTCGCGGCCATCATCGTGGCCATCTGGCCCTTGTCGTGGTAGGAGAACGCCACGGTGTCGAGGCCGTCGCGCCTGCGCAGGATCTGCTCGGCGGCATGCTTGCCGGATTGGAT
>Ga0209333_1001057_pt1 | contig 14096 bp, 10 predicted proteins | sample BlaSpr_A8_OM2_O3_FD_187982 | JGI IMG/M metagenome (GOLD analysis project Ga0209333, IMG submission 187982) | Forest soil microbial communities from Thunder Bay, Ontario, Canada - Black Spruce, Ontario site 2_A8_OM2_O3 (SPAdes) (version 2) | ecosystem: Environmental > Terrestrial > Soil > Boreal... | reverse complement strand
CTACTGCGATATCGCCGCTATCAAAGCAAAAACCGGACGAGCCGGAATGGACGGAGCGCTTTGAGATCTACGCGGGGCAGATGGAGATTTCCAACGGCTTCAGCGAACTCAACGATCCCGAGGATCAGCGCCGCCGATTCGAGGGCCAATTAAAAGAGCGCGAGCGCGGCGACGACGAGGCGCACCAGATGGACGAAGATTACATTCGCGCGCTCTCCTACGGCATGCCACCGACCGGCGGCGTGGGCGTGGGCGTGGATCGCCTCTGCATGCTGCTGACCGACTCGCACACGATTCGGGACGTTATTCTGTTTCCGCTGCTGCGGCCGGAGAAACCGATAAACACAGAGGATGCGGAAGAAAAAACCTAGAGAATTCTAGGGGTTAGATTCAGAGTATTAACTTCTCAGTACCCGACAATGCACTAGAAATGGCGCAATAACGTTCTTATACTTCTCGCATCGAACTTGGGCGCAGAAAAATGGCAGCGCTGCCGTAATGTCCGCACTGATGACATTGGGTCGGTAGCGCTTTGCTTTGCCCTCCAACGGCTCAGCGGATAGGGATTCCGTATTGCGCAGCAACGGATTCTTACAAGCACAATCGATCTTCCTAAATATGCAGCAAAGCCAACTGCATCTGGAATATCTGTTTCTCTAATTTCTGCTCGTAGTCTAGCGAACACTGCCGGCCCGGAAAAGGAGAGTAGCCAAAACCGGACCGGCAGCGTTTTTCGAAGGGAAGGCGCCCCTCGAAAAGTTGAGACCGCGTAGGACCCCAATAGTCCCGCGCCAAATGCTGGCGCGGGACTATCCGTCTTACGGCAAGTAATAACGGAACGAGGTGAAGACCATGTTGTCCAGGCCGGATGGCGTCACCCCAGGTTGTCCAGCTCCGGCGAAGCCGACGCCGGACCAGGTGTCGCGAGTCACATAGGAATACTGCGTACCGAACTGAAACTTGCCCTTGGGACCGCTGTAGAAGCGGTACCAGAAGCCCGCCGTACCCTCAAGAATTAACCGTGTGTCGCCGGTGCAATTGGCAAGCGTTCCTGGCGTAAAACCAGCGGTGGTAGTGCCAGGAATAACTTCGGCAAAGCAGCCGAAATTGGGGAACTGGGGTGATCCGTAACCGACATACTTCTTCGTGATGGGATCAAAGTCCGCCGTGCGGCTTGCGTACTCCCCTCCAGCGTAGGCGTAGACATCGAGCTTCTTCCCGTGCCACTCAAGCGATCCCAACCCCTGGTAGCCGCGAATCAGGTTAAGAGTCCCATTGGCATGAATCGAAAGATCGGAAAGCTGTGCCGCACCGTAACGGCCGACTCCGTCGCCGCCGAAGGCATGCACCCCGAAAACGACATGCTTGTTGTCGAAGTACCAGCGAGCGTTGGCGCCGACCCCGCCACCGTCCTTTGAAGCGTTAAAGGCTCCCACGGCGTTGGGACCAGCGACCACGACCCCATTGCAGGTGGAGGTGGTGGTGGTGCCCGTAGTGACCGTGCTCACCTCGCCGCAGGGGAACACACGGTCGGTAAACCGATCGTACACGCCAAAGATCTCGTAGTGCCCAAAGCCGGGATCGAAAGCGGCCTTGGCGATGATGTCAGGCGAAGGATTGAAGGTGTAAGTCCCGCCGGTGTTGTAGCTGTTGCTTGCGCCGGTCTCGCCGAGGAGGAAATTGTCCCCGTTGTTGTGGCTGGTAAACGTGCCCTCGGCATTCTCTATGGCGGCCGCTAACCAGACCTTGTCGCCGGCGAGGCTCTTGGTAACGCGCAGTCCGTACTGGCGCGCGAAAGTAAACCCGACGCTGTATTGCGGGTCGATCGTCATAGGCCGGGCATCATTGGTTCGGCCTGAATCGTCGCTGGGAGCGATGCCCACTTTACCCTCCGTAAGCAAGCTCCACATCTGGCCGCCGAGGAAGCTCCAGCCGTTGTCAAACTTCGCCTGCGCCCACGCCTGGCGGAGACGGAGAGTGTAGCTATTGGTTTGCGTCGCGGAGGAGGTAACGCCGGCTGAGAGAAAGTCGGCGGAGATGTAGGCGGAAAAATCCACGTTCTTCAGCCGACCATCAATGTACACCGTTGGCCGAGACTGGCGGGCCGAGCCGAAAAACTCCGAAACCGAACTCTGCGAAGCGCCCGGCAGGGTCAGCGAATTGAAGGGAGTCGTAACATCAGCTCCCAGCGCTCTCGACCGCCGTATAAATTCAGCAGCCGCGAATCCAGCCGGAGTAATCGTGATTCCTTTGAAATGGATGGATACGGGGCCGTGCATCGGATTGGGAGTCGCATCCGCCTGCGTGTCTTGGAGGTTGAGCCCGGAACTGGCTGGGCTATCTGGATGAACGCCGCCTTGTTGAACACTGTCCGGCTGAATAATGACGGCGTTCTTAAGCTCCGCCGGCTGCTGTTGCGAAACAGGTTGAACTTGCACCGCATCGGTGCTGCCGGTAGCTACCGCCGCGGACTGCGATCCCTGTTGCCGCTCCAGTAACTGTGTGAGGCGGTCGATCTGTTTTTGCTGCGCCGCCAGAGCATCTCTTAATGCCTGGATGTCCGCAGCTGTAATCGGCGGTGCCGGTGCGACCGTGGCTCCATCGCTTTCTTTGGAGCTGGACGTGCCTGACGCCGGGGTTTGCGCCAAAGCGCCGGCGGAAACTCCCGCCAGCGTCAGGGCGATAAGAAACAAGCGTATCGTTTTCATGGAAATTTAGATCCTCTCCTTTTTGAGTTTTGCTTAGACGGCTTTATTGGGGGGTGTTACAAGAACTATCGCAATGGCAGAGTTGCGCAACGAGCCCGATCTTCGCCGGATTTGCCAGTAACTGCAACATAACTATCACTATTATTATAAGTACTATCGACTTACTTGTGATTCAAGTAAAAACTGACGTGATCGCGTTAATCAAGTGTTAAATTCTCAGCGAGGCGCTCGGGGATCGGGTGGACGCTACGGGAAACCGGGACTGACACGATTTAATGGTTGCGTTCAACCCGGAACTGCAACCGCATCAGCCAGTTTCCCTAGTGCGGCGTCTATCCGCCCTTCTGTCCCCCAACCACCATCGGTAGGACGACACTCTTTCCTTTCTTCTTGCCTTCGCGCCTGCTTTTGCTCGTCCGCGGACCCGGATCGACAATAAGGTCGGCCAAAGTTCTGTTCTCCAGAATGTTTGCGGCCGCGTCGCGCACATCCAGAAAGAGCTGGTAAAGCGCGCGATGCGGCAAGTCCCGGTCGATCAGCTCGCGCAACTGCTCGGCATCGCCAAAGGGCGCCAGAGGGCCGTCGATCAACCGCATGATCTCACTCAAGCGGATATCGCCAGGATCACGGCGCAACTGATATCCCCCCTTTGCTCCCCGCACGCTCTCGACCATGCGCGCATTCTTAAGTTCGAGCAGAATCAATTCGAGAAATTTCTCGGGGAGATTTTCCTCGTATGCGACTTCGCGGATCTTGATCGCACCCTGATGGTAGTGTCGAGCCAGCATCATCATGGCTTGCAGGGCATATAAACCTTTTTGCGAAATCTTCATGCGACACGCATTATGCCATAAAGTCCATTGTATTAATAGACTTTTAGAACATTACTTCGATGGCAACTGATGGTCCAATTCTAGAGTCTTCGTGAATGCCGCGCACTGTTTAGTTTCAGTAATTTACGGGACATGCCGCATATCGGCGGACGCGGCCGTGTGCATCGGAATTGCAGTTTCTTAAAGGTTAGAAGCGTCAGGTAGGAAACCGCGCCGGAGAACCGCGGCTAGGTCTCCGCCAGAACGCGCAGCACCTGTACGGTGATATTGTCCGGCCCACCCCGTTCCAAAGCTAACTTCACCAAAGCGGCACAGCATTCTGCCGGAGCGTTTTTCCGTGCCTCCGTCTCCAGCTCTTCCTCACTCACCACGCCCCAAAGGCCATCCGTGCACAGCACAAGATGGTCCTCATCTTGTAACGCCATTCCATTTTCTTCACCATCCACCGCCACTTCCGTTCCAGCCCCTAAAGCGGCAGTCAAAATGTGGCGCTGGGGATGCCTTTCGGCATCCTCGGCGCGCACAATGCCGCTCTCCACCAACCGGCCAACATAGGAATGGTCGCGAGTCAATCGCGAGATCCGCGCCCCACGTACCAGGTACAAGCGGCTGTCGCCAACGTGCGCAAAGTAAAGCTGACGCCCTCGCACCACCAAAGCAGTGCAGGTCGTCCCCATGCCATGAAGCTCGGGATGCTGCATAGCATACGACTGAATCCGCTGGTGAGCTTCGGCAAATGCTTCGCGCAATGCAGCGCGGGGATCGTCCTGGACAACCTTATCGTAGACTTCCCGAATTGTTTCTACCGCCAGGCGGCTGGCCTCCAGGCCACCTTCGTATCCGCCCATGCCATCGGCAATCACAGCCAGTCTTCCCTTCTGGTGGAATTCCTGATCGGCAGCTGGCTCCCAATAAAGATAGGAATCCTCATTGTTGTCACGTTGGCAACCCACGTCGCTGAGGCCCGCCACTTCCATGCCAGGTTTCACGTTCATGCAGTCGACCGACAATTCTTAACTCCACGGGCAGGCAATGAGATATGTCCACACCACTCGCTACGGATCCAATAAGTCCCGGCCATTATAGACAAGTGCTGGCGCAAAAACGTAACGACCTGCATTGCGTTACGAAAACGAAAAAAACCGCGGCTCACCGCGGCTTGTGTCCTGGACTGAAGGGGGTCAACAACTGTCTTACTTCTCCGAATGTTTATCTTTGTAGATCCGGTTGCTCACGTGGTTCTGTTCTTGGTTGAGCTGTTTCTGCTCGCCTTTGGTCAGGTGACCATTGTGAGCAGCCATATCGGCCTTCTGCTGATTCTCGATATTCTGTTCGCGATTCTCGATACGCGAAGTCTGTCCCGGCGTCAACGTGCCGTTCTTGACGCCATTCGCGATGCGGTCTTGCTGGTGCGTCTCGCGCGCATTGACTTCGTTGACGCGAGGATGACCGGGGTCGACCTGACCCGGTCCCGCGCCGGACGTGTTGCTGCCCTGGGTTTGAGCAGAGGCGGCGCCAACCAACATCGAACCACCCGCTGCCAGGACTAAGAGCGACTTCTTAATTTTGTTCTTCATGCTCAAATCAAACCCTCATGTAAGAGTTTAGTTGTGGTGCACTAACTATGATTATTAACAAATAGATGCCGGGTGACGAAAGGCGCATAATAACCCTACCCGCGAGCCGTGCCGGCTAATTTTCCGCAATGGCTTATTCCTATGCTCAATGTGATAATGGCCCGGTTCATGGCAAGGATATTGACACGCAGGCTTGCGCTCGCCTTCCTTTTCGTTGCACTTGGGCAATCACTCTTCGGCCAATCTCTGCACGATCACTCTTCGACAGTCCCGGAATACACCTTCAAAATCATCCGAACATTTCCTCACGACCCGGCCGCCTTTACCCAAGGCTTGGTATTTCACAATGGATTTTTATACGAAGGAACTGGCCTGAAAGGCCGATCCTCGCTCCGCAAGGTCCGTCTTGAAACCGGAGAAGTTGTTCAGGAAGCGAATTTGTCCCCGGAATTCTTCGGCGAGGGAATTACCATTTTTAAAACCGAAATCGTGCAGGTAACGTGGCAGTCCCAAACAGGATTTGTGTACAACCTAAGCGACTTCCACCGATCGCGGCAATTTTCTTACTCCGGCGAAGGCTGGGGTTTAACCACCGACGGTCGTGAGATTTTTATGAGCGATGGAACTCCGGAGATCCGGGTTCTCGATCCCACAACCATGGCGGAGAAGCGCCGTTTCACAGTTCACATTGGAAACGCCCGGATCAAAGAGTTGAACGAACTCGAATTCGTGGAAGGAGAGATCTTCGCCAACATCTGGCAGACCGACTGTATCGCCCGAATCTCTCCCCAAAACGGTGAAGTACTCGGCTGGATCGACCTCAAAGGTTTGCTGAGCCCGCTTTATCGACTGGACCCCGGCGCTGTATTAAACGGAATCGCCTACGATTCGGAGCGGAAGCGGCTGTTTGTCACCGGCAAGTTGTGGCCAAAGATCTTCGAGATTCAGCTGCTTCCTAAACCGTAGCGGTTGGAGATAGCTCGCCACTCCAGTTGCGTTGCGCGGCTTGACAAACATTCACCGAGCTTTAACCTAAAACTGAGAATCGCTCCGACGAATCCTGGCATCCTAACAGCTCCAGCCTAAGGAGACATATTCATGGCAGTCGCAACGGAGATTCTGAAGCCTCTTTCCGTCGAAGAACTGAGAAAGATGGATGCCTATTGGCGAGCTTGTAACTATCTGTCGGCAGGAATGATCTACCTTCGCGACAATCCACTTCTGCGCGAGCCGTTGAAGCCCGAACACATCAAGAACCGTCTTCTCGGCCACTGGGGATCGGACCCCGGCCAATCTTTCCTATGGGTTCATCTCAATCGGCTCATCAAAAAATATGACTTAAACGTAATGTATATTTCCGGTCCGGGTCACGGCGCGCCGGCCACACTCGCCAACAGCTATCTCGAAGGCTACTATTCGGAGATTTATCCGGATAAGAGTTTCGACGAAGCGGGCATGCTGAACTTCTTCCGCCAGTTTTCGTTTCCCGGCGGAATCGGTTCCCATTGCACGCCAGAAACGCCGGGATCGATTCACGAGGGCGGTGAACTTGGTTACTCGATCTCGCACGCTTACGGCGCGGCTTTCGACAATCCCGATCTCATCGTTGCAGTGGCAATCGGGGATGGCGAAGCCGAAACTGGTCCGCTTGCAACCTCATGGCATTCGAACAAGTTTCTGAATCCGATTCGCGACGGAGTGGTATTGCCGGTGCTGCACCTCAACGGCTACAAGATCGCTAATCCAACCGTGCTCGCGCGCATCCCTCATGAAGAATTGGAATCGCTCTTGATCGGCTACGGCCACAAGCCATATTTCGTCGAAGGCAACGACCCGGCTGCGATGCATCAGCTAATGGCTTCTACCCTGGAGCAATGCATTCTCGAGATTCGTTCGATCCAGCAGAATGCACGCTCCAAAAAAGATCCCACCCGCCCCCGATGGCCCATGATCGTTTTACGATCGCCCAAGGGTTGGACCGGACCAAAGGAAGTTGATGGCCACAAGGTGGAAGGCACGTGGCGCGCCCACCAGGTTCCCGTGGCCGATCCAGTAACCAACCAGAAGAGCCTCAAGATCGTCGAAGACTGGATGCGCAGCTACGAACCAGAGAAGCTGTTCGACTCCCAGGGAACACTCTTGCCGGAACTCCAGGAACTTGCACCCTCCGGCAAGCACCGCATCTCCGCCAACCCGCACGCCAATGGCGGCCTGTTGCGCAAAGAGCTCGCCATGCCGGACTTCCGTGACTATGCGGTGGATGTGAAAGCGCCGGGAGGGATGTATGCTCCGCCAACCGATGTTCTGGCGCACTTCCTCGCAGAAGTGATGCGCCGCAACATGAACTCCTTCCGCGTTTTCGGGCCGGACGAGACGGCCTCGAACCGGCTCACCGCGATCTATGCCGCTTCAGAGAAAACCTGGCTCGCCGAATACAAGCCCGAAGACGCAGACGGCGGCGAGCTCGATGTCGCTGGGCGCGTTATGGAAATGCTGAGCGAGCACACGCTCGAGGGATGGTTCGAAGGTTACGTGCTTACCGGCCGCCATGGCTTCTTTTCAACCTACGAAGCCTTCGTTCACGTCATCGATTCCATGTTCAACCAGCACGCCAAATGGCTGGAGAAATCAAAGAAAGAAATTTCCTGGCGTGCGCCGGTGCCGTCGATCAACATCCTCATCACCTCTCTGGTCTGGCGCCAGGATCACAACGGCTTTACCCACCAGGATCCCGGATTTCTCGATGTGGTCACGAACAAAAGTCCGGACGTGGTGCGTATCTACTTGCCGCCGGACGCGAACTGTTTGCTCAGCGTCGCGGATCATTGCCTGCGCTCGCGCGATTACGTCAACGTCATCGTCGCCGACAAGCAGGAGCATCTCCAGTATCTCAGCCTGGACGACGCAGTAACCCACTGCACCAAAGGCATTGGCATCTGGGACTGGGCTTCGACCGACGATGGCGCGGAGCCTGATGTAGTGATGGCCTGCGCGGGCGACATTGCAACCATGGAGTCACTCGCGGCCGTCCAGATTCTCAAGCGGCGCTTCCCCGACTTAAAAATCCGCTTCGTCAACGTCGTCGATCTGTTCCGCCTCATGCCGGAGATCGAGCACCCGCACGGACTCTCCGATCGCGACTTCGATTCCCTGTTCACCACCAATAAACCTGTAATCTTCAACTTCCATTCTTACGCTTCGCTCATTCACAAGCTCAGTTATCGCCGCACCAACCATGACAACATTCATGTGCGCGGCTATAAGGAAAAAGGCAACATCAATACTCCCCTCGAACTTGCAATCCTGAATCAGGTGGACCGCTTCGACTTGGCAATCGACGTTATCGACCGCGTCCCGCGCCTGCATCCCAGCGGCGCGCACGTCAAGGAGTGGCTGAAAGGCCAGATCATCGAGAGCATCAATTACGCCCACGCCGAGGGTATCGACAAAGAAGAAATTCGCAACTGGAAATGGACGAAGTAAGCATCGTGGGAGAACCTGTCAAGAAAAATGCCAATTTGATTCTGGTGCTGAACAGCGGCTCGTCCTCGCTAAAGTTCGGCGTGTACAACCGTGGGCTGAGCGATGAAGAGCCTCTGCTGACGGGAAGCGCCGGCGGCATCGGACACAACAACGGCACCCTGCAGATTCGTTCTGCCGACGGGAAAATATTGGTGCAGCAAGAAAGTGTTCACGAATCGCAGAGCCAAGCGCTCAACGTTCTCGCGAAGGCCATCCCCGAGCATATCGACGCAAGCCCGGCAGCGGTAGGCCATCGCGTGGTGCACGGAGGGCCAAGACTCGTAAGGCATCAACTCATCACACCGCACGTGCTGGATGAACTTCGCTCGGCAACCCACTTCGCGCCCTTGCACATCCCGCAGGCGCTAAAGCTCATTGCATCCTCCCAGTCAATTTTCCCCACAGCGACGCAGTTCGCATGCTTCGACGACGCTTTTCACCAGACCATTCCAGAGGTCGCATCGCGCTTCGCTCTTCCCCACCGCTACTTCGAGGCCGGAATTCGGCGCTACGGCTTTCATGGCATTTCCTATGAATCGCTGGTGCATCACTTCGGCGCTAGCGTTCCCGAGCGCGCCATTTTCGCGCATCTGGGGAACGGATCGAGTCTCTGTGCGCTGCGGGATGGGGTATCGATCGACACCACCATGGGACTCACTCCTACCGGCGGCGTCCCCATGGGCACGCGCTCAGGCGATCTCGATCCTGGAGTGATCCTTTATCTTCTGCGCAACGAAAAGCTCAACGCCGACAAACTGGAAGATCTGCTCAATCATCAGAGTGGCCTCTTCGGCCTCTCGTCCGGGGAGAGCGATGTAAGGAACTTGGAAGAGCGTGCTCGATCCGGAGACGCCGCAGCGGACCTCGCGCTGCATATCTTCGCGGTCTCGGTGCGCAAGGCGATCGGCGCATATATCGCTCTGCTGGGCGGTGTCGACGTTCTAGTCTTCACCGGCGGCATCGGCGAACACAGCAACCAGGTTCGAACGGCGGCCACAAATGGTCTTGAATCGTTGGGCCTCGCTCCTGAAAAAATTCAGATTATCCCCACTCAGGAAGAACAACAGATCGCGCGCCACTGCCGCAGGCTGATGGTGCAACACCGGTAACGATCGAAGGCTCAGCCCCGGGAGAGGCTTCGGCATAAGCAGGCTTGCAAGCCAACGAACGCGTCTGCTAAGACGCGTTCGTCAAAATAGTCAAGGAGCACAACTAGCGGGCAGACCCTATCGTCCGAAATACTTTGCGTTCAGCTCAGTAAATGAGTTCCATTTTTCCGGGAGATCGTCGAGCGCGAAGATGGCCGAAACCGGGCATACCGGCACGCACGCGCCGCAGTCGATACACTCCACTGGGTCGATGTAGAGCAACGTCTCGGTGGCGTATTTGGGATCGTCTTTCTTGGGATGAATGCAATCCACCGGACACGCATCCACGCACGCGGTGTCTTTGGTGTTGATGCAAGGTTCAGCGATTACGTAAGTCATGACGGTCTGGGTCTCCTCAACTGCCTGCAGATATTTTACTACGGGGTTCTCCGCAAAACCGGACATTGTAGCAAGAAATCATGGCGCTCTGCAAAAACAAAAACGGCGGACAGCCTCGCTGCCCGCCGTTTCTCATCTTTCTCTAGGCCATCCAACTGAGGCGAAGAGCATTCCGGATCCCACGACGATTACCGGTGTCCCCCGCCGCCGCCATGGCCTCCGCCGCCACCGTGGAAGCCACCCCCGCCTCCACCATGGAAGCCGCCCCCGCCTCCGCCATGAAATCCAGCGCCGCCCCGGAAGCCCCCGGCCGAACCGCGAGCAAAGCCGCGTCCACCGGCAAAGCCGCGTCCACCGGCAAAGCCGCGTCCACCGGCAAAGCCCCGGCCGCCTGCAAACCCACGTCCCGCAAAGCCACGTCCGCCGAAGCCACGGCCAAAGCCTCGGCCGTCAAAGCCGCGGAAGCCCGGTCCGAAACCCCTACCCCAAAAGCCCGGTCCACGGAACCACGGACCGGCGCCGATGAACAGTCCACCCGCGAACCAATCAGGTCCGTAGTAGCCATACGGTGCGCAAGCGTAAGGGTAATACCCGTAATATCCGTAATCGCACGCCGGCGCTGCGCCAAGGTAGCCCGGTCCAAACCCCACGCCCACACCCACTTGAGCTTGCGAGTAGGCCAGGGGCAGCATCAGAACACTTACCAAAGCCAAATGTTTTATGTATCGCATAAATTCCCCCTTGTTCTCAGATCCGCCATCCCAGCCACGAACCCGCCGGACCTGCAGGTCTTCAGGATCTTCTGTCTATCCGAAGCACCTATGTATTTGAACTCCGGCCCCAAGGAAAAGTTGCAATCTCCCCGCTGGCTGATTTCAGCCACCCCGCCTGAATTCAACCATTTACGGGCAAGATTCTTTCTAGGCTCCCACGAGTTCCTCGCTTGGCTCGTATTCCACGATGTACCCCGCCACTGCACTCGCCGCGACTGTTAAAGGCGAGGCCAGATACATCTGCCCCGGACCGCTGCGGCCAGGGAAGTTGCGATTCTGCGCGCTGATCACCACCTGCTCTGGACGCGTCGAAACGCCCGGCCCGGCGTTGATGCAGGCTCCGCAACTTGGCTCGATCACGATTGCTCCAGCTTTTTGAAACACGTCAAGGTATCCCCTACGCAAGCAGTACTCGCGCGTCTCCTGGGATCCGAACTGAATGTAGAACTTCACGGACTCGGCAACGCGTTTCCCCTGTTTCAGAGCATCGGCTAGTACGGCCGCGTACATGTCCATGTCTTCGTTCTTGCCCGCGGTACAGGTGCCTCCATACGCGATCTCGACTGGCACCGGTGTGTTCAAATCCCGGACATATTTCCCATTGCCCGGATCGCCCGGAGTGGCAACCATCGGCGTAATTGCAGCGGCATCGAGCTCGATCACATGCGCATACTGGGCGTCTTTGTCGCTGTACAACCCCTCGATCATCGCCTGCGCATCTACGCGCTTCATCCCGCGCCGTTCCATCAGGAAGTCGACCGCTTTTTTATCCGGCGCAACAATGCCGGTGAATCCGCCGATCTCGGCCGCCATGTTAGTCATGGTCGCCCGTTCGTCCACGCTGAGTTCTTCGATAGCCTCACCCGCATACTCCATTACTTTAGCCAGCGCCTTGCCGTTGCGAACGTAATCCAGGCTCAAAATCTTCAGGATGAAATCTTTCGCCGTGGCGTTCGCGTGCCGCTTGCCGCGAATCAGGATCTTCACCGACTCCGGCACTTTAACCCGCACATCCTTCGTAATCCAGCCATTGAACACATCCGTGGTTCCAATTCCAAAAGCCACGCAGCCAATCGCCCCGACATGCGGAGTGTGCGAGTCGGAGCCGATGTTCAACTGGCCGGGCAGCGCGTAGCTTTCCAGCACAATCGAGTGGCAAATACCCTCCGACCCCTTGCGATCTTTCAACTCCCCATGCAGCTTGATTCCCTGCTTGGCAGCGAAGTCCTGCTGTTTGAATTTGAGTTGCGTCGCCAGATCGAGCAGCCCCATCTTCTTTTTCTCTTCTGAAATTACTTCATCCAGAAACGTGAGATGGTCGCGGAAAAAAATGATGCTCGAAGCATCGTTCACCTTCGCGTCCTTGCCTACGTAGTGCTCAAAAAAAATGGCCGCCATCGGCGTCACGTACTCATGGCTGAAGCGCAGATCGGCCTGGGCAAACCCCGTGTCACCCGGCTTCACGCTGGCCACGCCAATGCCGCCCTTTTCATTCACCATATGCCGCGCGAAAATCTTCTCCGCCACGGTCATCGGCCGTTTGCCGGAGTTGATCGGAGGCAACCATACCTTCTTCTGCATCCGCGCCACATTAAACGGAAACAGCCCGCCGTATTCAATCACCTGCCGCGTAATCTCGTCTTCGCCCACCGTAAACTCGCTCAGCGCGACCTCTTCGCCGCCGCGAATCTTATCGATCAGCGAAAAGTTGGTCGAAGTCAGAACTCCGAGATTTTGGCAATTCTGCTTGTAGATGCGCTCAATATTTTCCGCAATCACCAACCGAATGCCGGCACACATCTCCGCATAAGGAGACTGCTCCCGGCTCGATCCTTTACCGCGCCGCTTTCCGCTCAGCGCGCACACAAAGCCGCCGCGCTTCACGTCACCCCGCCCAATCGGCGTCTCGCTGCCGCATTTCAGCCCAAGGTAGGGAATCTCGCCCAGTGTCTCGTCAAAGTAGAAGCAGTAATGCGCCGGAGTAATCTCGTCGGTCGAGATGTCATCACGCAGCTTGGGATTGTTGGCGGGATTCTTCGTGTCCCATGGCAGATCCTCGCCGGCAAGCTGCCGCTTAATGAGCTCGGGATCTTCCGTGAGGAAAAGAATTCGTCCTTGCAGCCGGACTTTGTCAGGCCGCTTTTCGATTTTGCGTTCCAGAAGAGAGTTGATCACATTGAACCTGCGAGATCAGAGATAGGGATAACGGACAGTAGGAAGCGGCCACCGTCCCCGCTTATTGTAACGCCTGCGCTGGAGATCAGGTTTGATAGGCGGCAGCCTGAGAACATCCCAAGAGGATCAACCCGAAAATCCTATCGCTTATATTCCCGCGGATCGGGAAGCGGTTCCATTCCCCGCCCGGCGAAGATTACTTTGAACTCATCGAGCAATGCCTCGTGCAACAAGCCGTTGGAGGCCAACGTTTCGCGGCTGTTGAGTTCAAAAGGTGAGCCGTCAAAGCGCGTTACTCTGCCGCCCGCTTCTTCGACGATCAGCACCCCCGCCGCCGTGTCCCAGGGATTGAGATTGAACTCCCAGAAACCGTCGTAGCGGCCTGAGGCTACATTGCATAAATCGAGCGCCGCCGACCCCGCACGCCGCACTCCATGCGTGTGCAGCGTAATCTGGTGATAGAAATGGATATTGGGATTCTTATGCCGCTTCTGGCTGGGAAAACCCGTCGCCAGAAGGCTTTCCTGGAGCGCGGAGGTTTTCGAGACGCGAATGGTTTCCCCGTTAAGCCACGCGCCTCTCCCCTGCTCCGCGGCAAACAGCTCGTCGCGCGCGGGATCGTAGACTACCGCCGCAATGCGACCGCTCTCTGCCCCGGACGATTCCTGTCCCGGCGCCTGCTGCTGCAATCGCCGATGCTCCAAACCGATCGAAACGCAAAATACCGGATAGCCGTGCGCGAAGTTCGTGGTGCCATCCAGAGGATCGACATACCAGCGATAATCGCTGCCTTGGTCGCTCAGCCCCTGCTCTTCGCCGAGAACATCGTGGGTCGGCCACTTCTGGCGAATGCGGTCACGAATCAGCGCCTCGGATGCGCGATCGGCCGCCGTAACTAGGTCAGCCTCGCCCTTGTACTCAATCTTCAGGTGCTGGTGAAAGTAATCCATCAGCAGCGCGCCCGCTTCGCGCGCAATTGCCGACATGTCGGGGAGAAAGCTCTCGGAATATTTCAGGTCTG
>Ga0209333_1001056_pt1 | contig 14103 bp, 17 predicted proteins | sample BlaSpr_A8_OM2_O3_FD_187982 | JGI IMG/M metagenome (GOLD analysis project Ga0209333, IMG submission 187982) | Forest soil microbial communities from Thunder Bay, Ontario, Canada - Black Spruce, Ontario site 2_A8_OM2_O3 (SPAdes) (version 2) | ecosystem: Environmental > Terrestrial > Soil > Boreal... | reverse complement strand
CACGCGCGTAGCCGTGTTTCAGTTGCGTTCGGGTTGTTTCAGGTGTACGCTAGGGTTCACTGAATGGCATTCAGGAGGTCGCGCGTTCGATCCGCGTCAGCTCCACCAGAAGATTCCCAGCTTGATAATGAATCGAGGCGCAAAGGCTGATTCCTAGCGACTAGCATGGGCTTCGCGTGATGATTCGATTTTCTTCAGGTAGGGCTCAATCTCAGGCGCGAACGCGGCGTGCTTGCCAAGCCTTGCAAAATGGGCGAAGGCCAGCGGAAATTCCGCGTCAATGCTGTCATGCAGAATCGGCTTGAGGCCTCTCTTTCGAAGATCGGCGGCCCGCGCCTTTTCATTGAAGAACAGAGCCAGTTCGGCGACGAAACAGATGTCCGCGATGGAAATGTTTTCGCCCACCAGGAACTCGCGGTCAGGCGATAACGCCTGATTGATTCCAGTCAGATAGACGGCGAATCCGTCTCGCATTCTCGAATGAATCTCGGCTGAGACCGTACCGCTCATCAGAGACAGCAGATAGATCTGCGAGTCGCGCGCGAACACCAGACTAGCGTCGAGGAAACTATCCACGCGCGCTGCTTCATAGGCGTCGCGGCCATAGAGCGGGAACCGCTTTTCGCCAAGGCGGGCCACGGCCCGCATAATACTGTTGGATTCGAAAATCCCGGTCTTGCCGTCAGGGCTGAACGCGGCCGGTACGGTGCCAAAGGGATGCGCATCCATGAAGGCAGCAGTCTTATGTAGAGCCCCGGTGAAGCCGACCTTGCCGTTCCTGGTGTCAGAGGACGTTATGAGCTCGCTGTTCGAGAGCGGGCGCGCATCGAAGTCCCACAGCCATGATCCAAGCTCCTTAGGCGAGCTTCCCCTTACCTCAACCTCGACACCGCAAAGACGCGCTGCGATAGTAGCTTTCCAGATGCGCGGGTTGGGCAAGTACGAAAATATTCTCAGGTCGCTCATCGTCGTTCCTCACAGATGGGGCTTTGCGCTTACCAGGTCTCGCGAAAAGGCCTGACTTCCACATTGAATGACCACGCACAACGATCCTGATGCGCGATATGCCAGACTTCGTCGGCGATAGCAGCTGGTGTTATGAAAAAGTCATTGGGGGCGTCGGGAAAACGCTTGCGCGTCCACGCCAGATCGATAACCGCATCGATTAGGACGTAGGCGACATGCACGCCTTTGGGTCCTAGCTCTCGCGCCATGGATTCGGCGAGAATTCGCTGAGCGGCCTTGGTCGGCGCGAACCCGGCAAAGCTGGCCTTGCCGCGAAGGGCAGAGGTATTGCCGCTGGCGATGATGGCGCCTTCTCCGGCGGCAACCATCGCAGGTGCGAGGCGCCGTGCGAGATATAGCAGCGCCATCGTATTTACCTGGAAGTTCTGGTTCAGCACTTTAGGGTCGATTTCCAGGAAGTTTCCAAACGCACCGCCCACCGCGTTGTGGACTAAGACCTTAGGCGCGCCCAAATCGGCTCGTATTGCATCGAGAGTCGTATCGAGCTGCGCTTCGTCGGTGACATCGCATTGATACGCGTGCGAGTTCTGGATTTCCGTCTCGAGCGAGACTAAACGATCGCGATTTCGCGCAAGCATCGCAACTGCGTAGCCGCCGCGGGCGAAGCGGCGGGCAATCGCCGCGCCAGTTCCAGGACCTACCCCGGTCACAATTGCGACGGGATTCTTTTTATCCACCAGCGGATTCCTTCTTCGATTGATTGTGCACGATCCGATCGCTTTCAAGCCGCGCAATTGCGCTCGCATCGTAGCCTAGCTCCGCAAGGATGGCGGTGTTGTTCGCGCCCAGCATCGGCGCCAGCGTGCGGACCGTAGCCGGCGTGCCTTCGAATCGTGCTGCCGCCCGCGGCATCCGCACCTTGCCAAATTCCTCGCTGTCAAACTCTTCAAGGATCTGATTCTCGCGGACCTGTTCGTCGCGCAGCAGCTCAAACCGGCTCACGACCGGCGCGGATGGGACATCGTTGGCGAGCAGCCGCGGCAGGATTTCGGCCGCGCGCCATTTCTCCAGTTCCGTTGAGGTTATCGTGCGGCGTTCGACGGCGTTTACCGATCGGTCGCGCGCGGTCTTGAAGCGGGGATCGTCGATGAGTTCCTGCCGATTCAGCGCCCGGCACATGCCGGCCCATTCGTCGTCCGACAATGCTGCCGCGGTGATATAACGGTCCTGCGTCGCGAATACGAGATCCGGACCTAGTTCGCCGTCAGATGGGTCGGTTTCGGCACCTACAAAGGTCAAGCTAGGCATAGCTTCCGGCCAGAGATAGGAAATCATCGCGTCCAGCATGGATAGCCGCACGTGTTGTCCCTCGCCGGATCGCTCGCGCGCGAAGAGCGCTGCTGTTATCGCCTGGGCAGCCGTCAAGGCAGTGGTGTAATCCGCGATAATGGTACGCACCATCCTGGGGCGCCCGGTATCCCGGTCACGCTGGATGTCCGCGAGACCAGACATAGCCTGGATGACGGGGTCATAGGCCCGCTGATTGGCATAGGGCCCCTTGGTTCCGTAGCCGGTGATCGATACGTAAACTATGTCGCGGCGAATAGCTCTCACTGCTTCTTCGCCGAGACCTATGCGCTCGGCAATTCCGGGCCGGAAGTTATGAACTAACACTTGTGCGGTAGCTATCAGCTTCTTGATTATGTCGAGGCCATCCGCCGACTTGAGATCGACCGCCAACGAGCGCTTGTTTCGGTTGCAGCTAAGGAAGGAGGCGTTCATGCCGTTGCGGCCGCGGCTGAAATGCCGCATAAGGTCGCCATGCGGTGACTCGACCTTGATGACGTCGGCGCCTTGATCGGCAAGCATCATAGTCGCCACGGGTCCCGCGACCATCGTCGACAGATCGAGCACTCGCACTCCATCCAGCGCACCCGGCATTTCTTTACTCCTCGTGACCGATCAGTTGCGCCAGGACTAGCCCCTGGCTGGAAAATTTCTTTCAAGAGCCTTCTGATAAGCCGGCCGGGTAGCTACGCGCGAGCGATACTCATGCAAGGTATCCGATAGCGGGATTCGGTCCGTGACCGCCCAATCGAGGCAAGTCATCAGAAGGATGTCGGCTACGCTGATCTGATCGCCCAGCAGATAACGCCCCGATCTCGCGATCCTCGGGGCCATCGCTTCGGCATTCTCCATGAAGTAGTTCCTCGCGGCTTCGACCGCCTTTGGCGCCGCGCCATAGACGTGCTCCAACCCCACGTGGCGCCGCATCACGTAGAGTGAGCCAGCGTCCAGTTCAGTCGCGATGAAATAACACCACTCGTTCAGGGCCGCCCGTGTCTCGGCATCGCGCGGTACTGCTACCAATCCAGGGCTAGTAAAGGTCTCACTCAAGTACTGAATAATCGCGGCACTCTCGGTCAATATAAAGGACCCATGGCGAAGGACGGGAATCTTATGCCGCGGATTGATCAGCAGAAATTCATCCGTCATGGTCTCTCCGGTGCGCGAGCCTATCGCGTGAAACTCGTACTCCAGACCTAGTTCGAGCAGCATCCAGTGAGGCCGCATCGTGCGGCTGGTCCCGACTCCCCATAGAGTTAGATTGTTGGTCATAGCAAGCGGGGCATCCAGCCGGCGGCAAAGCGCGGGCCCAACGCTATGCCAGGATCTTCGCTGACGCCGGCCACGACGCATACCTTGTCCGATTTGCCGAGAGTCGCAGTGCTCATAATTATTTCGGCTCTGCCCTATTGATGGCGTTCGTCATGTTTGGCATATTAATGACGCTCGTAATCATATGTGTCAAGGATCGATCAAAAACATTTGAGGATCTGAATGCGGGTTTCCAAAGAAAAGGCCGCGCAGAACCGCGAACGAATTCTGACTTCCGCGGCGCGTCTGTTCCGCGAGCACGGCATCGCCGCGACCGGCGTCGACTCGATAACCGAAGATGCCGGTCTGACGCATGGCGGGCTCTACAGCCAGTTCGGATCCAAAGAGGCGATCGCCGCCGAGGCGATCGGCTTCGCGCTGGCGCGAGGCAAGCGTGTCTGGCAGCGAGCGCTGGAGCGCAACCCGGGCCGCCGAGCGCTTCCCGCGATCGTGGAGGGTTACCTATCGCGCGCGCATCGTGACGCGCCCGGCAATGGCTGCGTGGTCGCGGCCCTCGGCACCGACATCGCGCGCCAGCCTCGCCGCGTTCGTCAGGCTTTCACCCGGGAGATAAAAAATGACCTCGAATTCCTCTCGCGACTGATGCCGGACGACGGCCACGCGGGCCGCTACGAGGACGCAATCGTCGCGTTCGCTTCCATGGCGGGCGCGCTGATTCTCGCGCGTGCGGTCAACGATGAGGAACTTTCAGAACTGATCCTGAAGGCCACGGCCAGCCGCGTGATCAAGCGTGGCAAAAGCCGCACGGCCGCGCGTCGTTCCTAGCAGCAGGGAGGATCGTTCTTTGGAACATCGAAATGCCACGGCTGCGGTCATCGGAGCTGGCGACTATATCGGCGGCGCGATCGCCAAAAAATTCGCACTCGAAGGCTTCACGGTTTTCGCGGGCCGCCGACAAGGCGAGAAGCTTGCGCCGCTGGTCGCCGAGGTCGAGGCGGCGGGCGGCCGAATCTCCGCGCGCTCACTCGACGCCCGCAAGGAAGATGACCTCACCGCGTTCCTGCAGGACGCCGACCGCCTCGCGCCGCTCGAGGTGTGCATCTTCAATATCGGCGCCAACGTCAATTTCCCGCTGCTCGAGACGACCGACCGCGTCTTCCGCAAGGTCTGGGAGATGGCCTGTTACTCGGGATTCGTCGCGGGCAGAGAGGCTGCGCGCTTGATGATCCCGCGCGAGCGCGGAGCAATTTTCTTCACGGGTGCGACCGCAAGTCTGCGCGGTGGTGTCGGCTATGCGGCGTTCGCTGCTGCGAAATTCGGTTTGCGCGCGGTCGCGCAGGCTGCCGCGCGTGAACTCGGCCCGAAGAATATTCACGTCGCGCACCTCATAATCGACGCCGGCGTCGATACCGCGTGGGTGCGCGACCGAATCAGGGAACGCGAGGGCGATGAGGCGATGAAGAATCTCGACCCGGCCCGCCTCATGAGACCGGCCGCGGTCGCCGAGACTTACTGGCAGCTATACCAGCAGCCGCGCGACGCGTGGACCTTCGAGCAGGAAATCCGTCCCTTCGGAGAAAAATGGTGAAGCTATGGTCAAAGTAGAATTCCACTTCGACTTCGGAAGTCCCAACGCCTACCTGAGCCATCTCGTGATTCCTGAAATCGAAAAGCGCACGGGAGCGAAGTTCGAATACGTACCCGTACTGCTGGGCGGCGTATTCAAGGCGACCAACAATCGATCGCCGGCGCAAAGTTTAGTAGGCATCAAGAATAAGCCCGAGTACGAGCGGATCGAAATGGCCCGCTTCATCAAGCGCCATGGGATTACGCGCTTTCAGAGCAACCCCTTTTTCCCCGTGAACACGCTGATGATGATGCGCGGGGCGATCGCCGCGCGGCCGCTCGGCGTGTTCGAGCGCTACGTGGACGCGATGTACCGGAACATGTGGGCCGACCCCAAAAAGATGGACGACCCCAATGTGTACCGCACAGAGCTCGACGGGGCGCGGCTGCCAACCGCAAAAATCCTCGAGCTCATCGAAACCAGGCCGGTGAAAGACGAACTGATCGAGAACACGAATCGATCGGTCGAGCGCGGCACCTTCGGCTCACCGACATTTTATGTCGGTAACGAAATCTTCTTCGGCAAGGATCGGCTGCGCGACGTCGAGGAAGCGATCGTGGCGGCCGGCTAACCGACGCCAATCTCCACGCGAGCGCGCCGCTCGTCCCTTTGCCCTAAGCTTGAGAACCGCCTAGGCTGTCTGATCTCAGACCGCCTACAGGAGGGCTGACTCATGCCGATCGACGACGATGACCGCGAGCTGTTCGACGACGAACATCCCGGCCCCCAGGTTCTCGAGTCCGCGCTCGCCAACACTGCGCTCAGCGAGGTGGTCTCGCAGCCGCCGCTGATGGTCTCCGCGTCGACCACTCTCGCCGACACGATTCACCTGATGCAGCAGGAGCGGCGCGCGAGCGTGCTGATCATGGAGGACGACCGCCTCGCCGGCATCTTCACCGAACGCGACATCCTGATGAAGGTCGCCGGCCAGCCGCTCGACCTCATGCACACGCCGGTGTCGGCGTCGATGACTCCCGATCCGTTCACGCTTCCCTCCGACGCCAACGTTGCGTTCGCGCTCAGCAAGATGGTGCTCGAAGGCTTCCGCCACATTCCGCTGGTTGACGACGACGGCCGTCCGACCGCGGTCGTCTCGATGCGCAATCTGATCGAGTATCTCGGTGAGATTTATTCCCGCGAGCTGCTGACGATGCCGCCCGAGCCGAATCAGCACCGCTTCAAGAGCCGCGAAGGCGCCTGACTTCGGCTCCCTTGACGCAACACAGCGCGCGCGCTACTCCCGCCTGATGCGGTTGGAACATTTTCGCGCGCTAACACTTATAGCCGCCATCGGCTTCGTGTTAGCAGGGCTGCCGGGATGCGGCGTCAACAAGATTCCGACTCTAGACGAGCAGGTCAAGGCCGCGTGGAGCGAGGTGCTGAACCAGTATCAGCGGCGCGCCGACCTTATTCCCAACCTGGTCGAGACGGTCAAGGGCTATGCGCACCAGGAGCAGCAGGTGCTGACCCAGGTGACCGAAGCGCGCGCGCATGCGACCCAGATGCAGCTACCGGCGGACATCCTGTCGAATCCGCAGGCCTTTCATGAGTTCGAGCAAAACCAGGCTGCCGTCAGCGGCGCGTTGGGCCGGTTGCTCGCGGTAGCCGAGGCCTATCCCGACCTCAAGTCGAATCAGAATTTTCTCGCGCTGCAATCGCAGCTCGAGGGCACCGAGAATCGCATCACGGTCGCGCGCCGTGACTACATTCTCGCCGTGCAGGAATACAACACTGCGCTGAGGACTATCCCACAACGCTGGATAGCGTCGATCCTCTACCCTGATATGAAAATCCGCGAGACCTTCACGATAACCGAGCAAGCCCAACAGGTACCCCAGGTCAAATTCTGATGCGCACTCGCTGCGCATTGACGTGCAGCGTCACTAGAGCGGCGAGCGCGCTGCTCATCCTTCTGCTGATCTTCGCGGCGACGGCGCACGCCTCTGAGCCGACGTTTCCGCCGCTCACCGGCCGAGTCGTCGATGACGCGCACGTTCTGGACACTTGGACCCAAAGCGAGCTCACCGACATGCTTGCCCGTCACGAAGGAGCCACCGGCGAACAAGTCGTGGTGGTCACGCTGCCTACGCTCCAGGGATACACAATCGAGGATTACGGCTATCAGCTGGGCCGTTACTGGGGCATCGGGCAGAAAGGCACGAACAACGGCGCGATGCTAATCGTCGCGCCCAAGGAGCACAAAGTTCGCATCGAGGTCGGCTACGGCCTCGAAGGAACGCTCACCGACGCTATCTGCAGCACGATAATCCAGAACTACATCCTGCCAAGCTTCAAGCGCGGCGACTTCAGCGCCGGCATCGTGGCCGGCACGACGTCGATACTCAGCGTGCTCGGCGGCAGCTCCCCCGAGACAGGCCAGCCGGAAGCTCCCGCTCCTACCGTCCACTATCAACCTCCACGGGGCATTCAATACGCCATCATGTTGGGGTTCTTTCTTTTCCCCTTTCTGATCTTCGCGTTCATTATGTTTGGACTCATTGCATCACCAGGTAATAGGGGGGGTGGCGGGAGCAATAGCTGGGATTCGGGGAGGGGTTTCGGCGGAGGATTTTCTTCCGGAGGCGGCGGGGGCGGCTTCTCGGGCGGCGGCGGATCGTTCGGCGGGGGCGGCGCATCCGGGAGCTGGTGACGATGATTCGATCTCTTACAGATGCAGAACGCCGCCGCATCGACACTGCGACTCGCGAGATTGGGCATTCCACGTCGGCGCATCTCGCGGTCGTGGTTGTTCCGGCGAGCGATCGCTATTCGCTGTATCCTCTGGTGTGGGGGCAACTGGGCGCTCTGCTGATAGTCGCTATCGTCGCACTCTTTCGGCCGGGGTTGGGAATACGCACCTCGCTCCTGGTTCAGCTACCCACCATGATCGTACTGACGCTGCTGTTCGATTGGCTTCCAATTCGGATCGCGTTGGTGCCGAAGGTGATCCAGCAAAGCCATGCCCGCCAGCTGGCGCACCGCGAATTCGACGCGCGCGTTGTCCACGGATCGCATCGCAACCGCGTCCTGTTCTTCGTTTCGCTGAGCGAGCGCTACGTCGAAGTCATCGCTGATCGCGGCGTGCATTCCCTTGTAGCCGACGGCACTTGGGACAAGATTGTCGCCGAATTTCTCGCGACCGTGAGAGCCGGACGCGTCGCCGACGGGGTCCTCGACGCTATCGCGGGTTGCGGCGCTATCCTGAAGGAACACCACCCGGCATCGGGCGCATCGTAGCCTTGACGCGGCGCACGCGCCCGCGCTAACCCCACTGCTATGCAAACGATACACGCTGCCGACGTTGAATGGGGCGAGGTCTCGGGGCATCGCTCGGGCGGGATCGACTTCAAACGCCTGCTCCAGGGCGCGCCCGGCACGCCGGACAATTTCGAGCTGAGCATCGTGCGAACGGCCGGCGACTACTTCACCCCGCGCCATCGCCACAACTTCGACCAGGTCCGGCTATGCCTCGAAGGCGCGATGAACTACGCCCCGGGCAAAGATCTGAAGCCCGGCACCGTCGGCTATTTTCCCGAAGGAACCTTCTACGGTCCGCAGGCCGACACGTGCCAATCAATCGTGCTGGTGCTGCAGATGGGCGGGTCGGCCGGCTACGGTTTCATGAGTTATCAGCAATTGACCCGTGGCTACCAGAAATTGTCCGACCTCGGCCGCTTCGACGGCGGCGTCTTCACGCGCTCGACCACCGATAGCCGCGTCATTCGCAAGGACGGCTACGAAGCGATTTGGGAACACGTCAACGGCCGCCCCGTCGAGTATCCGCCGCCGCGATTCGCGGAGCCGGTCATCATTCATCCCGACAGCTTCGGATGGATTCCGACGCGCGACCCCGGCTTCGAGCTGAAGCACATGGCGACATTCGGCGAGCGCGCTCTCAACATCGGCGAGATCCGCGCGACGCGCGGCGCGCGCCATAAGGTCGATCGACATCGCGCACCCGAGTTGCTGTTCGTCGAGAGCGGTGCGATTCGCGACGTTACCTCCGGCGAGGTGCTCGACACTCACTCGGCGTTTCGCGTCGATCCCGCCGACACCGGCCGCGAACTCGAAGCAGTCGAAGATTGCGTGCTGTTCTTCGTCCAGCTTCCGAAGTTCGACACTAGGAACTGACTATCGGAGGCCCTTACGATGGCATCAACCACCGCAATACCGCGCGCACGCGGCGCCCGCGCTCCCAGAACTCGCGACAAGAAGCCGGCCGGCTTCCATCAGTCGTGGTACGCGATCGCGCGCTCCAACGAAGTCGGTGCCGGCGAAGTCATCGGCCGCGACTTCCTCGACGGCCGCGCGATTGCGTATCGGGGCGAAAGCGGCGAGGCGGTCGTGATGAACGCATACTGCCGTCACCTCGGCGCCGACCTCAGCATGGGCAAAGTCGTCGGCGACGACATCCAATGCGCGTTCCATCATTGGCAGTACGGCCCCGACGGCGGATGCACGAAAATTCCCGCGTCCGAAAAAATTCCAAAGGCAGCGCGAGTGTTCAAATATCCCACCGTCGAAAAGTGGGGATTGATTTGGGCCTTCAACGGGACCAGGCCGCTGTTCGACGTGCCTGAATTTGTCGATTACGCCGAGCCTGACCTCGATGTTCGCACTGCCGAGGCCTTCGATCTCCCGGTCGAGCCGTGGGTGCCCTTCACCAACTCGATGGACTTTCAGCATCTGCGCGTCCTGCACGGACTCAAAATTGACTGCGACCCCGACGCGATCGAAGTCGGCGACTACCGCATCCAGTACGACGTGCGCTTCGAGGATCCCAATCTCGGCGTTTTCGATCAGCGGATCCGCGTGACCGGCACCAACACGATCGCGCTGGCGGGACGCCTCAACGGCATGGCGATTCTCTCGATGGCGACCGGGACGCCGACGCCCGACGGCCGCACTCATGGATGGTCCGTCACCGCGACCCCGCGCTCCGAAGGCAACGATGCCGAGCGCGAGCAGCGCCTCCAAATCGGCGAGGCATTCTTCCGGCGCCTGATCCAGGAAGACGAGCCCATCATGAAGACGATTCGCTTTCACGATGGCCTGCTGATAGACGCCGACCGCGCCCTCGCGCGCTTCCTGCAATACGTGCGGCGCTTCCCAACCGCGCGACCCGCGGCTGACTAGTTCGCGCCATGGAAATAGAATTCGAGCCATGCTTACGCCGGAACAGCGCGAGGAGTTTGATCGCTCAGGCATAGCACGCCTTCCCGGCGCCGTCGCACAGGAAGTGGTACAGGAGATGTGCGCTAGCGTCTGGGATACGGTCGAGCGGCGAGCCGAAGTTCGCCGGAACGATCCGGGCACCTGGAAGGCCCAGAGAATGACGGGTTTCAAGGATTTGCCCGAGTCTCTGAACTTCCCCCGGATAGCCAGCCCCGCAGTTTGCGAAGCGCTCGACAGCCTGTTCGCCACACGAAAGTGGGAACGATCCGAGCGACGCTTCTCGATGCTGGTAGCGTTGCCAGAGTCGAACAAGCCATGGGACGTTCCCAGTCAGGGTTGGCATTTGGACACCCCGGTAGTGCGCGGCCTGGAGGGAAACTACGCGGTACGGATCTTCGTTTCACTCGTAAAGCTGAGCCACGGCGGTGGAGGCACCCTTTTCATCGCGGGATCGCATCGTCTCCTGCAAAGGCTCTTCGCTAAAAAGACCGCTGAGCGGATACACTCGGCCGACGCGCGTAAGGCCCTGATCCGCAGTTCCGCGTGGGCCAAAGCCCTGTTCTCGCTCGACGGGAAGACCGATCGCGTGCGACGATTCATAAATGCGAGCACCACGATCGACAAGCAGGAAGTCCGCGTGGTCGAGATGACGGGCGAGCCGGGCGACGTATTCTTAACCCATCCGGCGTTGATCCATTCGATTTCAACCAACTGCTCCAGCGAGCCGCGGATAGTTCTGTCGGGCAGCGTTTATCGGGATCCGTCGATAGAAAACGCTCTATACGGCGGCGACACAAATTAGAGAAATCGCAGGAGGCGGACTATGGCTCGGCTCACTGGAAAAGTTGCGTTGATCGTAGGAGGCGGCGCGGACGGACCGGCGAAAGCCGGCGACAAGCTCTCGATCGGCAACGGCCGCGCGACCGCGATAATGTGCGCGCGCGAAGGTGCGGCCGTGATGGTCGCCGATCGATCGCTCGAGCTCGCGCAGCAAACCGCCGCAGCGATCCGCGACGAAGGTGGCCGCGCCGACGCGGTCGCCGCCGACGTCAGCATTGAAGACCAATGCCGCGGCGCCGTCGAAGCCACGATCCGCGCGTTCTCGGGGCTCCATCTGCTCGTCAACAACGTCGGCATCGCAATCGGCGGCAACCTGTTGAAGACCAGCACCGAGCACTTCGACAAGATGCTCGCCGTCAATCTGCGCAGCCATTTCCTGATGATGCGATACGCGGTGCCCGAAATCGCCAAAGTCGGCGGCGGTGCGATCGTCAACGTTTCCTCGCTGGCGGCGCTTCGCAGCAATAGCCAGATCTCCTACGAGGCGACCAAGGCCGCGCTTCTGGGACTCTCACGCTCGGCGGCGGTCTCGCACGCGCGTGACAACATCCGGGTCAATACGATCCTGCCCGGGTTGATCGATTCCTCGATGGTGCGGCGGCTGGTCGGCGATCGCGAGAGCACCGTCGCGCCGCGAATCCCGATGCGTCGGCAGGGGACGCCGTGGGAAATCGCGAACGCGATTGTCTTTCTGCTGTCCGACGAAGCGTCCTACATCACCGGCACCGAACTGATCGTCGACGGCGGCCTCGCCGCGCGTTGATCGCCGCTCGTTTCGATGACGAACTGTTTTGGGGGGCCTGACCGGGATCCGACCTCGAGGAAGGACGGGCATGAAATTCCTGTCTCGGGTTCCTGAACAGCTTCGTTCTATCGGGCGGTTTCCGGTCCCGGTGGCGGTGTGCATTGTTCTGACCGTCCTGCTCAATCTGCAAATCGCCGAGTTCATCGCGATGTCCGATCGGTTCGAGGGCGAAGTGATCTTTGCATCGGCTAGCGCGGCGCTTGCGGGATTGATCGCAGCGCTCTGGTCGAACTCTCACCGGTTCAGTGCTATCGCGGGCCTCATAGCGGGGCTACTGGCGGCCGCCGCGGCGGCATTACTCCAGTTTTCTCATGGCGAAGTTTACACGCAGGACGTGGCGGCCGTAGGCGGACTCATATTGGCGACTATGGTCGCCGCGCACTTCCGCCGTGGCGCAACGCTCGATTCGTTCTGGCAGTTCAATCTGCAACTCGGTATCGCGGCGGCAATGGGAGTGGTGGCGCTGGTCATAGTTTGCGGAGGCCTGTCGCTATTGCTCGAGAGCTTTCGATACCTGTTCGACATTCCTGTTGCCGGCAGTACTTACGGACATATCTGGGCCACTGGCGCATCGCTGCTGGGACCTTTGTTCGCGCTGGCGATGATACCTGTGAACGCGGACGAACCGTTCGTCGCCGGCGCGAAGCCTGATCTGATGGAGAAGTCCGTTTTCTACGTACTGAACTTCGCGCTCACGCCCCTGGTCCTTGTCTATGCCGTAATGCTCCATATCTATGCGGCCAAGATAGCTGTCACGGCGATTATGCCGAAAGGCCAAGTGGGACGGCTGGTGCTGACGTTCGGCATTATCGGGACTGTCACTTATATGGTCGCGTATCCTTGGCGCGAGGTTGGATTTCGGCCGGTGCGATGGTTCATGCGTTCATGGTTCTGGCTGATGGTCATCCCAACGCTCTTGCTGACGCTCGCGGTTTGGCAGCGGATCGCCGAATACGGCGTGACGCCTGAAAGATATTGCCTGTGCCTGTTCGCCATGTGGCTGTTTGCGATGGCCGTTTACATGGGTTTGACGCGGGGCAGAATGGATTTGCGAGCGATACCGGCCAGCGTGGCGATCGCGCTGCTAGCGTCCTCGTTCGGGCCATGGGGCGCCGCGTCAGTTTCAATCCGAAGCCAGCTTGGCCAGTTCCGCCGTATCCTGGAGGAGCAGGGAGTCCTTGTCGACGGACGTCTGAAACTCGGGCCGCCGCGAGTCGAGAAATTCGCTCGACTGGTCGCCTCCAACAAGCAGCTGCTGTCCGTACTGAGGACGCTTGAGAGCCTGGATGCACTCAATCGAATTGAGTTCATATTCGCGGGCGCGAATGACGATCCATTTTTGGCGAAAGTTGGCGACGAACGTTTGCGCAGAGTCCTGGGAATAGAGGGACGCGTAATCCTGGCCCAAGACGAGGCCGCAGTGGCACAACCGGCGGGCGGCATCGAATTCGACAACTCAATCGCCTTGAACTTCGACGTCGGCCACTACGACCTGCTTGCAGGTCCTTTCTGGTTAACTCCAGGCGGCGGACCGATCAGTGTTGGCGAGCCGGATTCGCAGCCGATCTATGGAGAGGCATCTGTCGGCGGAGTAAAGGTAACCTTCCCGAATTCGGTGCTGGTCGCATCACGCGACAGTGCAACGGTTAGTTTCAATCTCGCCAACGTTGTCGCGCCAGGCGCGCAGATCGTCAAATCGCCCCTCCTGATTCCTGCACACGAAGGGCGTGACCACGGCATGGTGATCGTGGTAGTGCCATCGCGTATGGCTGGCACGGATCGTACGAATAAGTACCAGGCATGGCTGCTGCTGAATACGAAAGCCATCGGATCGCCATGAGGTGAATCGTGCGCAAGGTCAAAGTTGGCTATCAGCTCGACTTCCGGAATCCGCCCGGATCGGGGCGGTCGTTTTCCGATCTCTATCGCGAGTCGTTCGCGCAGATTGAGGCCGCCGAGCAGATCGGCTTCGATTCCATCTGGCTCACAGAGCATCATTTCACTGACGACGGGTATCTGCCGGCGCTGATGCCCGCAGCGGCCGCGATCGCGGCGCGCACCACTCGCGTCA
>Ga0209333_1001055_pt1 | contig 14107 bp, 9 predicted proteins | sample BlaSpr_A8_OM2_O3_FD_187982 | JGI IMG/M metagenome (GOLD analysis project Ga0209333, IMG submission 187982) | Forest soil microbial communities from Thunder Bay, Ontario, Canada - Black Spruce, Ontario site 2_A8_OM2_O3 (SPAdes) (version 2) | ecosystem: Environmental > Terrestrial > Soil > Boreal... | reverse complement strand
CCCGCCAGCCCCGCCGCGGCGAACCGCAACGGATGGCTCCAGCGGGTAATCGCCGAGCGGTCAATCATCGCCCGTCCATCTTGAAGAGGCCCTCGCGCGCTGGGTGCGATAGCTCAGTTCCAGGGTCATGTAAACGACTGGCGCCACCAGCCCCAGCAACAGCGCCGCTAGCACGCGGAGGGGGACGTTGGGGGACGACGGCTGCTCGGGGACGATTCCCGGATCGACGATCTTCAACCGCTCGCTGCGATACCCGCGGTCCGATCGCACCTGGCTCAACCGCGTCTCGACGGTCGCATAGGCCTCCTGGCTGGCGGTACGTTCGGCGTCCACGCGGTCGCGTTCGGCCGTGCGGCGCGCCAGCAGTTCTTCCTTGGCAGCGAGGTCCTGCTCCGCTTGGGCGAGCTGCTCCCACAGAGTATCGGTGCGCGGCAGTTGGCGTTCCAGACTGCTCTTCAGTTCGCTCCCGCTCTGAATTTCCATTTGCAGCCGCGCGACGGGCTGCTGCGCGATGATGTTGGTCCAGGCTGCCTCACTGCGGTCCAGGCGCGCCTGCGCTTCCGCCTCCTGCTTTTCGATGGCTTGCGAAAGATCCTGGTCGGCTTCCTGGTCCACCGAGCGGCTCAGCTTCACGGTCTCTTCGCCAAGGTATTGCGCCAGCGCCTGCGCGGTCCGCGGGTCGGGCAGGGTGACTTTGATCTCCAGAATCTTGGTGTCCCGCACCATTCCGACTTTCAGGATCCCGGTTTTGAGCGATTCGATGGTGCGGCCGGGAAACCGTTGCCGCAACTTAAATTTATCCAGCGCCCGCAGGAACAGGCTGTCGCTGCCCGCGAAGTGTTCATAAGTCTTAAGCGACTCCAAGTAGATGGGACTTACTCCCAAGGCGCTGCGGATATCGGTGCCCGCAGGCGGCTCGATCAGAATCCGGCAAGTGGCCGTATACAGATTGGGACGCGTCAAAGTCACAACCAGCGCCAAGCTCACCGCGATCGCACAGGATGCCGAGATGAATCGCCACCGCGATCCCAGGAAGCCCAGATAGCGATAAGTGTTTACAGGTTCCACCGTGCCTGTGAGCATGCCTGTGAGATAGTGTAGCCTATATGGCCCTGCTGTTGGCCGTCGTCATAGCGTTAATTCCGCTGGTAATCGCTCCCGGATGGTTTTTTTACTTCGATGTTACACCTAAGGTGGTTTTGTTGCTGTGGGGAACCGCGGCGGCGGCTGTCTGGTGGGCGGCGGCGCCCGCTTGCATAACGCCTGCGGGCTTCTATCGTGCCTCGCGTCCCGCGCGCTGGTTCCTGCTGGCGATTTGCGGCATGGCCGTATCGCTGGCAGTCTCTACCCTGGCCTCGGTGAATCCGGTGCTATCGCTGGGCGGAAGCAACTGGCGCTACTGGGGCCTCGTCACCCAGCTTGCGGCGCTGGGCTTCGCGTATCTGGTGGCCGCGTGCTGCGCCGGACAACCGGACCGCTTGCGCGTGTTGTTGCGCGCCATCGCGGCCAGCGGTCTGATCGTGGCCCTCTATGGAATCGCGCAATACTTCGGATGGGACCCATTGCTCGACGCACGCGGCTACCATGTGGGCGAAGGCGTTTGGACCATCGTGCGGCCGCCTTCCACGTTGGGCCATGCGGATTACTCCGCCAATTGGCTGCTCTTCGCAGTGTTCGGCGCGGCGGGGCTGGGTGTTTCGGACTCAAAGCCTCACTGGCGATGGCTCGCCTGGGCGGCCGTATCGGCGGGCTCCGTTGCGATTGTCTTAAGCGGCACGCGCGCGGCCATGGTCGGGATGCTGGCAGGCGCCGTCATGCTGATACTCTGGCGGGGCGGGATGTTCAGCAGGCCTATTCGTCTGGCTTGCCTAGCCCTGGCGATCACTAGCGCAGCCGCGCTCTTCTACGTCTCTCCGGCTGGTGAAAAGTTGCGCGCCCGCGTCCATTGGGCGCTCCAGGAACCAGCCGGGGGAGCGCGCGTCCTGCTGTGGCGCGACAGCCTGCGCATGGCCGCCGGACGGTGGCTGGCGGGCTACGGACCGGAAACTTTCATCGCCAGTTTCGCGCGCCACCAATCGGCCGAACTCTCCCGCGCCTTTCCGGACTTCTATCACGAGTCGCCGCACAACATCTTCCTGGACGCGCTCGTGTCACAGGGAGTGCCCGGACTCGCGCTGCTGCTGGCTTTCGGTGCCGGCGGATTCGCGGCCGGCATCGCCTGTCGGCGGAGTCCGCGCGGGAGTCCCGCCGCGGGAGCGCTCGCTGCTGGGCTTGCCGCCATGACCATCGGCGGCCAATTCGCCTGCTTCACGATGCCAACCGCGCTGGCATATTACGTCACCATCGCGATGCTGGTATCGCTCAGCGTCCGCACGCCCAGTCAATCGCGCCCGGTTGCCCGCGCCTGGCCGCGATTGCTCGTAGCCCTACCGTGTGCCGCGATCCTGGTGTTTTTCGGCGTGCGCTTGTGGATATCCGAGAGCCTGCTCGCCGCAACGCGGCGCGATCTGGACGCCGCTCTGGTGGGCGATGCCGCCAACCGCTACGCCGAGTACCGGAATTGGCGCTGGCCCTACGGCAGCGCGGACCTCTGGTATTCGCGACGTTTGGCGCAGATTGCCGGGGGCAAGGCCGCATGGGTCGTTCGCGTACAAGCTTTCCAACAGGCTTTTCGGGCCGCCCAAGGCGCCACCGAAACCGCTGAAGCCGAATTTAACGCTTATGACAACCTGGCTGCATTCTACGCGCGCGAGAACGATTTCGTGCGCACCGAGCAGAGCCTGCGCGCCGCCATTTCCTGCGCGCCGAACTGGTTCAAGGCGCATTGGATGCTCGCGCAGGTTCTGCAATTCGAGTCGCGGCTGAAAGAGGCGGAAGACCAAGGCGCCACTGCCGCGGCGCTCGATGGCGGCAAGCACCCGGAAGTTACAAGTACTCTGGTAAACATTCGTGCCGCGATGGTAACTGCGCCTTCGAAATCGCCGCACAAGTAAAATCTTGCCTCGAAGCTTGGGTTAGAGTAAGTGGATCGACTAAAATTGAAAGCGGAGGGGAAAATGATGCGGTCGGTCGGGCTGGTTATCGGGATGTTAGTTTGCGCGTCTCTGGCGTACGCGCAGCCGGCGGTAGGCGCGGGCGGCGTGGTGAACTCCGGCAGCTACACCGCGCAAGGCGTGGCGCCCGGCTCCCTCGTATCCATCTTTGGCACAAATCTGGCCGCCTCGACGTCATCGGGAAGCACCATCCCGCTATCTACCACGTTGAGCGATGTGATGTCCGTAACCTTCAACGACATTCCCGCGGGCCTGTACTTTGTATCTACCGGACAGATCAATGCGCAGCTTCCGTTTAACGTCCTGCCATCCGGCCTGACCAGCGGCTCGGTGAACATCGTAGTCACTCGCGGCAACGGAACGTCGGCTCCGCAAAGTGTGAACGTAGTTGGCGCATCGCCCGGTATTTTCACCACGAATGCGGAGGGGACTGGACAGGCGTTCGCGTATGACAACAGCACCGGCGATCTAGCCGCGCCGGCCGGCGCGCCCATTGGAATTTTCCACACGGCCCCCATTTCGGTCGGTTCGGGACACGCCTTGATCATCGCGTGCACCGGACTTGGGTCGGTAACTCCGCCCGTCGATAACTACGTGGCCGCCTCGGATGGCATCCTCCGGAACACCTCGCTTCAGCCGACCGTAACGATCGGCGGTGTCCCGGCACAGTTCATCTATTCGGTGCTCTCGCCGCAATTCGTCAGCGAGTATCAGATCGGCGTAGTGCCGGCCACCGGCACGCCAACGGGCGACGCGGTGCCGCTACAGATCACGATCAACGGTGTGACCACCACGGACAAGGTGACCATCGCCGTAGCGCCGTAGCCGCAGTCATTATTTCCCGGTGGCGGCCGGTTCCGCTCGAACCGCCTTCGCTTTCTCAGGTTCGCCGAGCGCCTCATACACCAGCGCCAGGTCGGTCCGCGCAGCCTGAACATAGATCACCGACGGACTGGTCTGCTTCGACAGGATTTCCGACCCGGCCAGAATCTCCCGTTCCGCTTCGCGGTAGCGCCGTTCGCGCAGCAGCGTGCGGCCCAGTTTCACGCGCGCAATGCCCGTGTTCATCGAGCGGGCCCCGAGCGCCTCGGTGAATCGCCGCACTGCATCGCGATAGAGTCGCTCCGCCTGCGCGTATTCTTTCCCTGCCAGGTACGCGCTGGCAAGATTCGCAATCGCTACAGCGACGTTGTAATTCTCGTCGCCGTAGACCGAGCGGTAGATGCCGACCATCCGGCCGTAGTCCGACTCCGCCCCAACGAAATCGCCGCGTTTTATCTCCACCATGCCCAGCGCGTTCAGCCCGAAGGCCACATGTGCGTGTACTTTCCCATAGAAGCTCTCCTGAATCGCCAGCGCCTGCCTGATCAGTTTTTCGGCTTCGTCGTATTGATTTTCAAACGCCAGGGTCTGCGCCAGCGTGATCATATCCGAGGCTGTCTCGGGGTTCTCCTTTCCGTACCACGATCCCACGATGTCGACCGCTTGCCGGAAATACCGTTCGGCTTCGGCATAGTGCCCCAATTGATGTTGAACGTTTCCCAGACCCACGAGGTCGCCCGCGACAAACGGATGCCGTTCCCCATAGATCTGACGGTCGATCGCCATCGCACGCCGGTGCAGGGGCTCGGCTGTAGTATAGTGGCCAAGGTCGAAGTGCGCTTCGGCCAGCGAGGACAGGCTTCGGGCAAGCTGGGGCAGATCGCCGCCCGGCGCCGATTGCAGCCGCACGGCCTCATCGAGCACTTTGATCGCCCGATCGTACGACCCGGCGGTTTCGAGCACTTGTCCTAGCGCGCCGGTGGCTTTCGCTACAGCGGGAGCGTCATGGCGGAGATGCGCACCGTCGATGGCAAGCGCTTCGCGGACCAACCTCTCGCCTTCCGCATAGTTGCCCTGATCCGCCCGCAGGAAGCCGAGCGCTACAAGCTTCTCCGCGGTATCCACGCTATCGGGTCCTGAAATCGACCTCTGCCGGTCGAGCGCGGACCGCAACAGAGAATCGGCTCGGTCGAATTTGCCCAGCTTCTCGTAGATGCCTCCCAGCGTCGCATACAGCTCCGCCTGCACCTGCGGGTCCCGATTCAGCGTGCGGGCCTCCTGCACGCCCCTGTCCAGCAGCGCTATAACCCTCAGATTTTCGGCGGGACCGGCCTCTTGTTGGCCTCCTTCGAACAGATTGAGCATGAATCCCTGGATGCGTTGCGTGCGCGCCGCCTCGGCCAGCGCCGCGTTGCGCGCGCGCGCCAGCCGGATCGTAAAGACCGCCGCCTGCGCCGCGACAATCGTGAAGACGATGGCGGCCGCCGCCACCGCCTTCCGGTTCCGGCGGACGAATTTGCTAATTCTATAAGACAGACTGTCGGGCTGCGCTTCGAGCGGCTCTCCGTTCAGGTAACGATCGATATCTCGATTCAGCGCTTCAACGGATCCGTATCGCCGCTGCGGGTCTTGATGCATCGCGGTGAGGCATAGCACATCGAGATCGCGCCACGCTGCTTTGCCGGCGCGTGGAATTTCGGGATTCTTGGCCGCCACGGCCGACGGCTTCTCCGGCTCTGCCTCAGCGGGCGTTCTTTGCGACAGATCGAACGGCAGCCCTCCGGCCAGTAATTCGTAGAGAATCACACCCAGGGAATATACATCGGAGCGGGTGCTTGTCTGGCCGTCCTGGATCTGCTCCGGAGCCGCATAGGCGGGTGTCATGAGGCGCAACGCCGTCCGGGTCCGGTCCGCCGGCTGGTCGAGATTTTCGAGGTGCTTGGCGATCCCGAAATCCAGAAGCTTCACTGTACCGCCGGCCTTCACCAGGATATTGGACGGCTTCAGGTCCCGGTGAATGATCGCCTGCGAGTGGGCGTACTGAACGGCGTCGCACACCGCGCGGAACAGCCGCAGGCGCTCTTCGATGGAGCATGCCCGTGCGCCGCAATAATCCGTGAGCGGCGCGCCTTCGACATACTCCATGACGAACCAGGGAGTCCCATTCGCCAGCCAGTCCGTGTCATAGAGCCGCGCAATCGAGGGGTGATTCAGATTCGCCAGCGTTCTTTGCTCGCTCTGAAAGCGGGCCAGCCGCGCGGGCGACAGCCACGCATCGCGCAGAATCTTGATCGCCACCAGGCTGCCCAAATCCTCCCGTTCGGCAAGATATACGACGCCCATGCCGCCCTCCCCGAGAATGCCCTTCATCCGGTACGGTCCGAACTCTTCCAACGGAAGCGATTTGAGCGGCGCGTCCAGCACCTGATGCGCGATGGCGGTCAGATCGCGGTCCAGCACCGAAGCGCCCCTGCCATCCTCTTGGAGCAGCGCCGCCACGTCGGCCATGAGGCTGTCGTCGCCGCCGCATGCGTCTTGAAGTAATCCCGCACGGTCCGATTCAGGACGATCCGCCAGGTCATGGAAGACCGACTGAATTCGCTCCCAACGCTCCCGGTCCATGCGGCACTCTCCTTTGCTCCAACGTTCGACAGATTAGCGCGCGCGGCGGATTTCAAGCGCCAGCCATGCCTTCGCCGCCCGCCAATCGCGCAGGATCGTGGCCTCGGAGACTTCCAGCAGCGCCGCGGTTTCTGCGATATCCGAACCACCGAAAAACCGGCTTTCGACCATCGTCGCCTGGCGCGGATTCAGGCGCGCGAGCTCTTCCAGGGCCGCGTCCAACGCAATCAATTCTTCATCGCAGGACGCCACTTGGTCGGATGAATCGCCGAATGCGACGAAGACCACCTCCCGGCCGCCCCGTTTTTGCGCGTTCCGCCGCCGCGCCGCTTCGACCAGAATCTGGCGCATAGCGCGCGCGGCGATCCGTTTGAAGTGCAGACGGGATTCCGATGCGAACTCGGGCGAGCTCGCCAACTTCAGCCAAGCCTCGTTCACCAGCGTCGTGGGGCTGAGCGTCGCATTCGCGTCGGAGCGCTTCACGGCGGAAGCCAGACGCCGGAGCTCCTCATAGGTCGCACTGAACAGGGTGTCCAGCGTCCTCCTGTCCTCCGGCGTATCGGCCCGCGTTCGAATTTTTCGCAGCGGCATGACGGTTTCTCCTGCGCACTTGCGCAATGCTTAGTGGGCACGCGCGAACCACCATGATTCGGAATCTTAGCAATCGGGCATCGGCCCACGCAACTCCCGGCTGTCTTTCCGTTTCGTCGCCGCAGCCCAATAACACAGAGGAGACGCCAACCATGACACAACGACGCAGGGGAACGATTATCAAGACGCCGGACGGCAGTCCGGGGTTGCTGGCCGTCGACGGCCGGCAAGAGACCTTCACGCTGCACGGAACCTGGAAGTCCGCAGTCGCGCCGTCGGTCAACATGGCCGTCGAGATCGAATTCGACGATGCGGGTCTCATTACGGGCCTCGTCGCCGTGGACCCACAGCAGGCGGCCAAGGAGAAGCTGCAGCAGATCGGCAACATGGCGCAAGAGCGCGGCAAGGAGGCCGCCATTATCGCCCGCGAGGGTGTCGGTGCGCTTGCCGGCCGGATGGGAAAGGCCGCGTTGGCCGCAACCGTCGTCCTGTGGATAGCCTGGTTCTGCATGCCCGGCGTGATCCTCTCTTTTTCGGTGATTGGATTGGAACGATCCAGGTCTATTACTTTCTGGGATGCCCTGGCCCTCGATCCGTATAACAACATGAACCCCGGCAGCCATGGGTTTCTCAGCCTGGTGGTTCTGGCCTGCATTGCGGCGCCTTTCGCCGCTCCGTTCATTCGCCACCGGCGCGCGCGCTACCTGTATGCGGCCCCGCTGGCGTGCCTGGTGCTGGCGTGGTTCACCGTTCAACGCGAACTAGACCAGGCGTTCGCCCTGTTGCAGCAACAGTACGGCGTCGCGGCCGGCGCCGCCGGTTTCAGTATTTCACCCGGCTACGGAACCTGGATCATCGCGCTGGCGAGCCTTGCCGTTGCCGCGCTCCTGCTTAAGCGCCCCGCGAGCGAGAACGCTGGCGTTATTCCTGCGGAGGATCGCTATTGTACGAATTGCGGAAGGCCCGTGAGCGCCGGCGCAAAATATTGCACGAACTGCCGAGCCCAACGCACCTCGGCAGCCGCTACTATCGTCGTTCTGTCGATTCTGGCAACTGTCTTGGCTCCCGCCCTGTGTCAGGCGCAGGGATACACCATCACGACGGCGGCCGGTAATGGGTCGCAGACCTATTCCGGCGACGGTGGCCCCGCCGCGAGCGCCGGACTCTACAATCCTTCCAACGTGGCGCTCGACGCAGCGGGCAATCTCTACATCGCGGATACGGGCGATTGTCTGATTCGGAAGGTTTCCCCCGCAGGGATCATCACGACCGTAGCCGGAGTCGAGTCGGACGGCGCTTCGATTTGCGGCGCGTACAATGGCGACGGTGGCCCGGCTACCAGCGCTTTGCTCATCGGCCCTCAGGGTGTGGCAGTAGACGCGTCCGGCAACCTCTACATCGCGGATACCGGGAACGATCGAATACGGGAAGTCTCCACTGCGGGGATCATTTCGACGATAGCTGGCGGCGGTGGCGCTTTAACCGACGGGGTGCCTGCCACCCAGGCCGAACTCATCGGCCCTTACGGTATTGCCATCGACGCCGCGGGAAACCTCTACATTGCGGATGCCGGCACCAACCGCATCCGCAAAGTCCCGGCAGATGGCACGATCACGACAGTAGCCGGCACGCTCACCACCGGTTTTGAACCAGGCTACGCGGGGGACGGCGGCCCGGCCACCAGCGCCCTGCTCTCGTCGCCCTCCGGTTTGGCCCTCGACGCTACGGGCAACATCTACATTGCGGACACCGGTAACGACGCAATCCGTAAAGTCTCCGCGAAGGGCACCATCACAACGGTTGCCGGCAAGCAGCTTGTGCCCGGTATAGGCGATGGTCGTTACGCCGGCGATGGCGGCCCGGCCACCAGCGCCGAACTCTTCGGCCCCGCCGGCGTTAACGTCGACGCAGCCGGCGATCTTTTCATCGCGGATACGCGGAATCAGAGAATTCGCGAGGTGCTCGCGAACGGGACGATCACAACCGTTGCCGGTAATGGAACTCCGAATTATTCAGGCGACGGGGGTCCCGCCACGGCCGCCGAACTTTATATGCCGAACGGCGTCACGGTCGCCGCCTCGGGCGGCGTCTACATCGCCGATACGGGAAATGGCCGCATCCGCTTACTCACCTCAGAGACGCTGCTATTACCGGCGGTAGGCGCGGGCGGCGTGGTGAACTCCGGCAGCTACACGGCGCAAGGCGTAGCGCCAGGTTCCCTCGTATCCATCTTTGGCACGAACTTAGCCGCTTCGACATCCTCCGGAAACACCATCCCGCTACCTACCGCGTTGAGCGATGTTACATCCGTAACTTTCAACGGTATTCCCGCGGGGTTGTACTTTGTAAGTTCCGGGCAAATTAATGCGCAGCTCCCGTTCACCGTGCCCACGGGCACGGTGGACATCGTGGTCAACCGCAGCAGTGGGGCGTCGGCTCCGCAAAGTGTGAACGTCGTGCCCGCGTCACCCGGCATTTTCACCACAAATGCGGAGGGGACGGGACAGGCTTTTGCATATGACAACAGCACCGGCGATCTCGCCGCGCCGGCCGGCGCGCCCATCGGAATTTTCCACACGGATCCCATTTCGGTCAGTTCGGGACACGCCTTGATCATCGCGTGCACCGGACTGGGGTCGGTGACCCCGCCTGTCGATAACTACGTGGCCGCCTCGGATGGAATCCTCCGGAACACCTCGCTTCAGCCGACCGTAACGATCGGCGGTGTCCCGGCACAGTTCATCTATTCGGTGCTGTCGCCGCAATTCGTCAGCGAGTATCAGATCGGCGTCGTGCCGGCCGCCGCCACGCCAACGGGTGACGCGGTGCCGCTACAGATCACGATCAACGGTGTAACCACTTCGGCTCAGGTGACTATCGCGGTGGCCCCATAGCGATCCCGTCTCCGGCTACGCCAAGCTGCGCCCAGCCAGCTTTTCCAGGATCGCAATCGGCGCCCGCTCCGGTACGGCCAGCGCGTCCCGCGGCACGATCAGCGTCTGCTCCATGGCGAACTGGCCGGATTCCACGGCATGCGGGACCACGTCCGTGAAAGCCATCCAAGCCGCACCGGGTTGAAATTCCAGCCGGTATTTCGGGCAGTTGGACTGGAATTCCGCGTTGCCCTTCAAATAGTCGTGGAACGCCAGCATGAATTCGTCGTAGGCAGACCGGTCCGCGAGCGGCAGACCCAGGCGGCGCAGTACAGTCGCGGCCAAGCCGCCACGGCGCGTTATCCCCCCCAGGCCGGCCGCCACGGCGTAACGCGCGGCTTGGTTTTCGAACGGGTCCGAAGTCCACCACACGCGCGGCTTCGAAGGATGTAGATTCCAAAAACTCCGCAGGATCAGTCCACCGTGCGTAGGCCGCGTGGGGAACGCGTCGGTATGCAGCAGGTCGTTGCGCTTCTTGAGCGGCAGCTTTCTTCCGGCTTCCTCAATCGGCCGAAGGCTGGCATAATCCAAACTCCAGCGCTGGCGGTATCGCGGCAGCAGGCGCGCCGCACTGGCTATGGCCGATTCCGAATAGCGCCGCAAAATCGCATGCAGGCGTTCGCGCGTGGGGGCCGCGGTTTTGTCCAGCCCCGACACCTTGTCTTGCTGAGGGCGGTAAGAGATATTCTTGTGATGCGCGCCGCTTTGCCGGATGCCCTGAATCAACTCGCGGTCTTCGGCGCTCAGAGTGAGTGGCGCTTCCGGCAAAACCAGCACATTGCCGGTTTCGAGAACCTCGTAGGGATCGATCCCCGGCGCGAGTTGGATGGCTTGCATGGCGGACCCACCAGCCATCTTAGCACTGCGGCCACTTGCTACCAGGCGTTCCGCCCGCTCCAGATCTCGGGCAGGGTCCACAGCAAGATCTGAAAATAGAGCTTAAGCGAACGGTTGCGCACCAGCGCCAGATCCAGGTCGCGGCGCTGTTCGTAAGTCAGCCGGCTGCGTCCCATAATCTGCCACAGGCCGGAGATCCCCGGCTTCACCTCCAGCACTTCGGCCGCGTGCCGGCGGTAATGCAGCTTCCACTCGGAATCCGTGATCGGCCGCGGACCCACCAGCGACATTTCGCCTCGCACCACGTGCACAAGCTGCGGCAATTCGTCGATCGAATGGCGGCGGCAGAAGCGCGCGAAACGGCTGCATATGCGCTGGTCGCGAGCGCCTTTCTCTCGCGGACCGCTTTCGTCTACGATGTATTCCACCAAGGCAAAGCGTCCCGCGGGCCGCGGACCGCGCCGCCACATAGTGCGGAATTTCAGCACCCACAGTGGACTGCCGCCGAGGCCCAGCCGGCGATGCGCGATCAGAGGCGATGTGCGCGACAGCAGGGCGGTCGAGATCGTCACCATCAGCATCAACGGCGCCAGCGCCACCAGCACACCCAGCGCGGCGAAGCGTTCCAACACGCTGAGCAGCAACCAGAGTCCGGATTTGCGCTGAGGAGAGGGCACTTCCTATTCATTGTTTCGCCTGCCGCTGGCGCGGGTGTGGGGAATTCGTAAACAATTTGTGAAATTTAACGGCGCGGCCGCGCGGCGCGCTCCCGCAAACGCCGCTCGCGCCGCCGCAAGTCGGCGGAATCCTCCAGCGCCAGCGCGCTATGCGTCATCTCCAGCGCCATGGCATAGTTTCGCTCGCGGTGCTCATAATGCATCGCCAGTTCCCGCAAGGCGCGCGCCCTATACGCATTGCGCGACGCAGCCAAGTCGGTGAACAGGGCCAGCGCGGCATCCGGCCGGTCCAGCCGTTTCTCGAGCGTACCGATATCCCAAAGCGTGCGAAACAACAGATCGTCCGGGAGCCCCAGGTCCACTGCGCGGCGAAACAGCCGCAGGGCCTCCTCGTGCCGCCCGGCTTGCAGCACCCAGCGCGCCAAGCCAATCAAGTCCGCGCCGTGCCGGAACGCGGTCTCCTCCGGCGAGCGAAAGGCGAATGGCACGATCGCGGTCAGGCACGCCAGCGATAGAATGTCGATGGCATTGTGATGGAACACCGGCACCAGCCGGAACGCCTGCTGCGTGCGCAGATATTCGAAGTAATAGTAAGGAATCATCTCGCCCGGCAGATCGCCCTGGCGCTCCACGCCCAGAATACGGTTCTCCAATTCCACCAGCCGGCAACTCTCCAGGCGCAGCTTCCACAACCGGCGCGCGCCAAACAGCAGATCCAGATGCGCCAGCCGCTCGAACGGATGCCGCGCCCGCGCCATGCGGAAGCGCGTCTCCAGCAGCGGCTGATCGTAGGTCTTGCCGTTGTAAGTGATCAGCACATCGAACTGCGCCAGATGCTCGGAAAGCCGCCGCAGCAGGGAAGCCTCCTCGCCGTAATCGCGCATGAAGAACTGCCGCAGCCGGAATCCGGCGGGCTCGATGTTGCCCACTCCGATCAGAAAAGCATACGTGCCGGTGCCGCCCGCCAGACCCGTGGTTTCAGTGTCCAGAAACGCCCACTTCGTCGGATGCGACGAGGCGATGGCGCCGTCCGAGAGCGAATCCAGCAGATCCGGCGGCAGCTCGTGCAGGTTCGAGATATCCATGCTGCCGTGGCGCCGATGCCGCTCGAACAACTTTTCGGTTTCGAAATGCTCGCCGCAGGCGGTATGAACCACTTCGCCGCTGATGAGTTCCTCGACGAAGTAACGAGCCGGGCGCAGGTCCGTGACGCGGGGGCGCACGGGAGCTTCACTGGTCCACTTCTTGTCGATGTGCGCGATACGCCGCCGCAGTAGCGCGAGCTGTTCCTGGATATCCTCCACTGTTCGCCTTTTATTTGCCTATCATAGAACCAATCGGCGGGCGGTTCAAGGTACCATAGCTTGAAATCGTGAAAAGCACGCGGCTCTTCTTCCTGATGCTGTTCGCGCTGGTGCTGGCGGCGCGCCTCTGCCATCTCGATATCCTATGGGCCGAAGAGACCTTGCCGCTGGCCGCCGCGGCCCAGATGGCGCACGGCAAGGCGCTCTACCGCGACATTTGGTTCGATAAGCCGCCGCTGCTGGCCTGGAGTTATCTGGCAATTCCGGCATGGGGCGGGCGCGACGGCTTTCCCTTGCGGCTGGCCGGGGCGCTCTACGTACTGCTGGCCTGCTGGATCGCCTGGCGCTTCGCGCGCGATCTGTGGGGCGGCGGGGAGGCGCTCTGGGCCGCGGCCCTGCTGGCGTTCTACCTGATCTTCGATATCCCCTCGGCTGTGACGCCGCTGGCCGCCGATCTGCTGATAATGGCGCCGCATCTCGCCGCAGTCTGGCTGGCTTGGCGCGGCCGCGCCTTTTGGAGCGGCGTGCTGGCGGGCATCGCATTTCTGGTGAATTCCAAAGGCGTCTTCGTGCTGGCCGCTTGCGCTGTGTGGAACCTGCGCGCGCTGCCGTTGCTGCTGGCGGGATTCGCGATTCCCAACGCGCTCGCACTGACTGTGCTGTGGGGCCAGGGTGCGCTCGGCGCCTATTACGAACAGGTGTGGAAATGGGGGCGGGTGTATGCCGCCGCGACGTTCGCCGCAAATCCTTGGACCAATGGCTTGCTGCGCACGGCGCACTGGCTGGGCTTCCACGCAGCCATCGTCATCGCCGCAATTTGGTTCTGGTGGCGCGACCCGAAGGCCGATCGCGCGCGCTGGGCCGCCTGGGCCGTGATCTCGTTCGCCGCCGTAGCCGCGGGCTGGCGCTTTTTCCCGCGTTACTATTTCCAGCTTTTGCCCTTGGCAGTCCTCGCTGGGGCGCGCGGATTCGTACTGCTGGGTCGCCGCCGCGCCATGGCCGTCACCGCGCTCCTGTTGGTTCCGCTGGTGCGCTTCGGCCCGCGATATGCCATGCTGGCGCGCGACCTGATCGCCGGCCAACCGCCGAACTGGGTGGATGTCGCAATGGACCAGGACAGCCGCCGTGCCGCGCAACTCGCGCGCCAATGGAGCAAGCCCGGCGACACGCTGTTCGTCTGGGGCTTCCGTCCGGAGCTATACGCCTATACAGAACTTCCCGCCGCCACGCGCTATCTCGATTCGCAACCGCTGACCGGCGTTCCCGCT
>Ga0209333_1001053_pt1 | contig 14111 bp, 14 predicted proteins | sample BlaSpr_A8_OM2_O3_FD_187982 | JGI IMG/M metagenome (GOLD analysis project Ga0209333, IMG submission 187982) | Forest soil microbial communities from Thunder Bay, Ontario, Canada - Black Spruce, Ontario site 2_A8_OM2_O3 (SPAdes) (version 2) | ecosystem: Environmental > Terrestrial > Soil > Boreal... | reverse complement strand
ACCCGTTCTACTGGCTACCGGCTAGGAGACGCCGCCCTCGACCAAACCGCCAGGTCGGCCGACGTCCAAAATTCTACGTTTTTACATGATCGCTAACACGCTGCTAGATGCGGAAGATTCTAGCACAGTTTCCAAAGGGCAATTCCACGGAGAAAAACACCCGAGACTTAAGCTCAGCCAAATGCGGAAACGCTCCTGCTTTACTAGACGATAAAGTATGTAATCGTCTAGTAAACGGGTGGATTGTTCGGGTTTGCTCTTAAGACGATTAAATACGCTCGCGGGCGCAAACGTCAGTGCCGTTCAGATCGCGATCCGCTCGACTTCGTCGAGCGAGATCTCCTCGTCCCTCCGGTCGTAGAGCTTGGCCGTGCGCAGCGAGGAATGGTTCGCCATCGCTTGCGCGTGTTCGAACTGCCGCTGTTCTTGAGATAGGCGGCGATGCCGGCGGACGGAGGATGTGATTGCCGATCTTGATGCCGGCCTTGCGCGCTCGTCGCTGCATCATGCAGTTGGCGTCCTGCTGCCGCATGCTCTTGCGGGTGAGCGCGCGAGCTTTGGGCGTCGGCGCGAAAAACGTCACCGGAAACACGGGCGGGGCAGTGGCGAAGATCAGGTCGTTATTGGTCCAGCCATGGGTTTAGCAGATCGACGCCGAGACCGGCGAAATCCTTCACGTTGCGCGTGACGAGCTTGAGGCCGTGCTCCAGGGCCGTGGCTGCGATCATTCCATCCGGCGCACCTAACGGTCGTCCGGCCATCTGGCGCATGCCGTCAAGCCTGCCCCATCGGACGGCAATCGCCTGCGTAACCGGCAGAATACGTCCCACAAACAGAAGCGCCAAGTAGCGCTCAAGCGATGCCTCCAGACGCGCCCTCCGCGCGGCGTCCCGCATGGTTGCAAATCCCGTTTCCAGTTCGCCGATGCTCACCACGCTCACGAACAACGTGCCGATGTCCTGAGCAGCAACCCAGTCTTGCACTTTGCGTTCAGGCCGGGGACGCATCAACTCCGATGGGATGTTGGTGTCCAGAAGTAAACCTCCGGTCACGATAGGTCCACGGGCCGGGCAGTCGAGGGATTGCGGCTGAACATCCGATCGATCTCTTCGTCGGTAAGCAAGCCACGGATGTCCGCAAAGGCGTCGATTAGCGCTTGCCCCGTAAGATGTTCCGGCGGGGGGGGTGCCTGTGGCGCGGCGGATACCGGATGCACGGCGCCTTCCAGCAAGGCGGTGGCGACGGACTCGATGGCGCGGCCCTGAAGGGCGGCCTGGCGCGCGAGTTCGGCTTGCACTTCGGGTCGGATATCGAGCGTGATGGTCATCCGCGGCTCCTCAAGGTCAAGATGGAACTCCGTTTTTACCCTACACCGAGGCGTGGCCGACGTCAAGTAGAGAAACCAGTCCGTGTCCCCCTCAGCGTTTTGGGATGACCGTTCTCCACGCGGCCCATCCTTCGATGAGGCTACACCACGTCGACGTACGCGAACAACAAATTCCGAAATTCGGGATTCTTAAGATGCTTTGAAACGCTTAGCCCATCGGGCGCCTGTTGCCCGGTGTCTCGATAAGCTTCCAGGTTGGTCCGAATCGCTTCACTGGCCGGTACATCCTTTTGAAGATCTGCGATGGCGACTCCAAATTCCTCCGCCAACGCCGGCGCCGCGTTTTCAGTCAGGCATCGGAACGTAGCGCGGTGCGGCTGGCGCCCCAGGATTGGCGCAACGGGCGGGTCCTGGAGGATCCGCGCAGGCGTGGACGCCCGCCCCACGCAGCGCCCTCCTGGAGCGTCCCTACATCAACGCGGTCGGACGCCGCACCCACGCCTTGCCCTTCTCGGCGGCCGCGGCTTCCAGATCGTTCACATACGCGGTGGCCTGCGTCAGGACATGGTGGAGGTCGTTGCCCACGCTGATAAACGTGAAGCCTTTTTCCAGGAACTCGCCGACGCGGCTGGCACCGAAAAGAAACAATCCCAGGATGACGTCGTTCTTGCGGGCCGCATCGACCAGTGTCTGCGTGGCGGCATTCAACTCGGGCGACGTATACATGTGCGGGAATTCGTATGTCTCATACAAACCCATCGACATGCTCAGGTCGTTCTGACCCAGAAACAGGATGTCCACGCCCGGCACCGCGGCGATCTCCGCCATATTTTGAATGCACGCGGCCGTCTCCACCTGCAGCGCTACGATGATATTCTTATTTGCGTTCCCCACATAGCCCAGCAGCCCGGCTTTATTCGTGCTCCGCTGCGGAAAGTAGACCGAGCGCGTTCCCACGGTCGGATAACGCGCGCAACCGACTGCCTGCTGGGCCTCCGAGGCAGTATTGATGTAAGGGATGAGCACGCCGTCCGCGCCCAAATCCAGGGCCTGCTGAATGCCGCCCCGGTCGTGATAACCAGCCACCCGCACCATCGACTTCGCCCCGCCGCTGGCGATGGCGCACAGCATGGCGGAAAGCTTCTCGTGATCCATCGGTCCGTGCTGCGTGTCCACCAGCAGCCAATCGTAGCCGCTGTGCGCCAACTGCTCCGCCACCGTGGGGCTGTGGCATTCAAGAACAGCCCCATTTTGGGCTTTCCCTCGCGCAATTCTTTCTTAAACTCGGCTCCGCTCAGTGCGTTCGACATTATGCACGGATTCCTTTCGGCGTTTGTAGGCGACTGGTGAAATATACCCAAACCTGCGGGTGCCCATTAATTGTACATCCACCAGCCATTCCATCGGAAATCCGGCCTTCCGCGAATCCTAAAACGGAGCAGCGGAGTCCAAGTTGTTCACTGCCAAGACTCTTCATGTATTCGGGATTCACCGCCTGCCGAATTACCGGACAGCACCTTTACCAGGCTTTCCCGCACGAATTGGGAGTTCGTCACCCTTCTCGCGTTGGCCTCGCGATCAAATTGGGCCAAAAGATCGTCCGGCAACTTCAGCGAAATGGTTCGCATAAAGATCGGGTAATACGCTCCACTCTTCCACGCAATACGGCCGATCCGGGAAACCGAGTGGGCCGAAGGCCGTCCGTCGCAGCCTGCACTACTCCCAGCGAAACACCTTCGCTGAGAGCGCCGTACAAACTGCGAACACGGCCACCAGAGCCGCCACGTCGCCAATGTGCGCCGACCACGCCTCGCCCTTCCAGATCCCCTGGAGCAGCGATACCGCGTAGGTCAGCGGCAGCACTCGCGCCACGACCTGGAGCGCGGGCGGCAGCGACCGCAGCGGCAAGAACAGCCCGCACAGGACCAGCATCGGATACAGGATGGCCGCGCCGATCGGTTGTGCGAAACGCGCGGTAGGCACAATGCTCGCGATCACAAAACCAATCGACAGGATGCTCCACGTGCTGATCAGCAGCGCGATCGTAAAGCCGAAAATAGGAACATCGACATGGACCGGGTAATAGCGCTTGCCCGCCAGCACCATCAAGGCCATGGTGACCAGCGTCAGCGCCAGCTTGACCAGCACATGCGCTGTCAGGATCGTCTGTGGACGGAGCGGCGTGGCCCGGAGCCGTCTGAGGATGCCGCCCTCGCGATAAATCGATATGACCGTCACCAGCGATAACACGCCGCTGAGCGCGATCAGCACGGCCACGAATACCGGCAGTCCGACGCGCAGGAACCCTGCGGCGGCCAGTGCGCCTGGCATGCGCCCGCCGCCCAACAACCGGCCCAGCACCACGAACACCAGGACCGGAAGAATTATCGAGCCGAACGCCCCGAGCGGCTCGCGGAGGAAGATCTTGATCTCCAGCCAGGTTAGTTTCCAAAGTCCGCGGAACATGGTTGGTCTCTTCTTCGCCTCGTCTCGCCTAATCGCGAATCGCATGGCCGGTCAGCTTCAGAAAAACGTCTTCCAAGCTGGGCTGCACTGTGCGAAAATCGGTGACTCGGATGCGGTTCTCGGACAGACACTGGATCACTTCGGTCACGAAGTCGTCGCCCGTCCCCTGAATCGTCAATCGCGAGTCTGTTCGCGTCACCGCCTCCACCGAGGGGATGTTGCGCAGCCGTTCTTCCACCAGTTCACTGTCCGCAGCCAACAGGACGGTTCGCGTGGGGCAATGCCGCCGCACCAATTCCTCGGGGCTGCCAATGTCGATAATCTTTCCGTGCTCGATGATCGCGACCCGATCGCACAACCGCTCGGCCTCCTCCATCAGATGAGTGGTCATAAAGACCGTCTTACCGCGGTCGCGGATGCCGCGCACCAGTTCCCAGATCGCCCGCCGCGACTGCGGATCAAGCCCGGTGGTCAGCTCATCCAGAAACACGACCTCCGGATCGTTGATCAGCGCCAGGGCGATGAACAGCCGCTGCTTCTGCCCGCCTGAGAGGGTCATGAACCATGCGCTGCGTTTCTGGGCGAGCCCGAGTTGTTCCAGAAGCCGATCGCCGTCCACCGCTTTCGTGTACAGCGACGCCCACAGATCCACCGCCTCCCACACCTTGATTCTCTTCTGGAGCTGCGCCTGCTGGAGCTGCACGCCAATCCGGTTCTGCAGCCGATACACGTCGCGGAACGGATCCAGTCCCAGGATCGAAATGGCGCCGCGGTCCGGCCGGCGCACGCCTTCGACGCACTCCATTGTGGTAGTCTTCCCCGCGCCGTTGGGTCCGATCAGGCCGAAGATTTCACCCTCGTTGACTTCAAACGAAACGTCGGAGACGGCCACCGTCGCTCCGTAGGCCTTGCGGATGCCGCGAACTTGGATGACTGGACCAGGAGTCCGGAGGATGTCCATTTTGTTTGCCTGCCGGCCATCTTACGCGGTCATCTGGTAGTGTAACGCGCCATCGTGCCATAGGACCGCAGGCAGCATCCCGCGCCGCCATGTTGCGCTTTCCTGCAGTCGCGATAAATGCAACAACAACCACGCACGCCAGGGAGCGAAGGAGTTAGCGGTCTGACCCGCGCCGGACTGTCGAAAAACGCAACGGCGCGGGGAATGCGGCGTTTTTCGACGCTCGCAACCGCAAGTAAATTTAACATATAATAAGATCTTAAACTATCAATTGTATGTTTCCGATGCCGACCCTCGTGTTCGAGCGAGGCGCAGTTGAGCGGCAGTTGCGCGGTAGTTGTCGCTGCACCGGCTGCGCGAGGAGTTCTACGGCCTGCCCGCGCGCGCAGAACTGATGCGGGAGAGGCTGGTGAAGGAAGGCGTCCAAGAATTGGGCCACACGTTTGGGCTGCGGCACTGCGACGACTGGCGCTGCGTGATGGCGTCGAGCCACGCGGTGGAGCGGCTGGATGTGAAGGGGCGGAGTTTTGCTCCTCGTGCGGGCGGGTGCTGGCGGACGATGGCGCGGGCGCGCGCGCCTGTGTTCATATTAGGCCGCGAAGCGCAGGATCTCGACTTCCGCCCCGCTGGCGACCGCGGCCTCGGCGCGCTCCATGACACGGCGAGTCACCTCCTCGGAGAGGTAGTATTCGCCGCAATTGCCGCATACGTCGGCAGGAACACTCTTAAGGATCACTGTCGTGTCGCCACGTTGGAGGGAAACAGTCACAACCCCAGGGGCGGTTTCGCCGTGTTTGCAAATGATACAGTTCACTTTGCTCTCTTCGTCCGATAATCCGGATTCCACTGCTCTGGCTGCGGTAAATAAGCCGTAATAACGATAGCGGCCCCGCGCTCTTTGTCGTTCACCACAACCACGTGAATCGGCTGGCCTTCTACCAACCCAAGGATCAGACGGCTCGGGTAGGGCGTGTCGTCCGGGTAATCTGCGATCACCTCGCCCTCCGACACAACCAATCTTACTTCATCCAGGTCGATCCCGCGTTTCCGGCCAGGCTGCTTGCGCGCCCAGGGGTCAGGCGCTCCTGCTGAAACAGGGTAAAGGCGAAATGGTAAGTGGCATAACCGCTGCTTCTACTGTACGCTGCTGGCGCAACGGACGCCACCGTGCCCAGCGCTGGCGTACTTGTTGGCGGCAAATCCGTGTGCATCGGTCTTATGCACGGCCCCACGCGCGAGACAGCTTCTCGTACGTCGTATCCAAATCCTCCGGCAGCACGCGCGTCTCGCCCACCGAAGTCATGAAATTGGCGTCCGCCACCCAGCGCGGCAGGACGTGCATGTGAATGTGTCCCGCCACGCCCGCGCCGGCGGCCTTGCCGACGTTGATGCCCATGTTGAGGCCGTCGGGCTGGTAGTTCGCGCGCAGGCGCATCTCCGCCTGGCGCACCAGCAGGATCGTTTCCAGCAGCGTATCTTCCGCCACTTTTTCAAGCGTCGGCGCATGCTCATACGGCACCACCATCAGGTGGCCCGAAGTGTAGGGGAAGCGATTCAGGATCACGAAATTCAAGCGGCCGCGGTAGACGATATAATTCTCGCGGTCGCGATGCTGCGCCGGCAACACGCAAAAGATGCACTCGCCGGGCTGCTCGGCCGTGGTCACATACTGATATCGCCACGGGCTCCAGAGATAATCCATACCGCGCTAGAGCGTGGGCGCGGGCTCGCCGGAAGCCGGATCGGAGGCCGGCGCCGCGGCGGAACTATTCACCACGTCCTTCAGTTCCTTGCTCGGCTTGAAATACGGGATCTTCTTGGCCGGCACCTCGACGCGCGCGCCGGTCTTCGGATTGCGCCCGATGCGCGGCTGGCGCTGCCGCGTACGGAAGCTCCCGAAACCACGAATCTCAATCTTGTCGCCAGTGCGCAATGAACGCACGATGCTGTCAAAAATGGCCTCCACAATGACTTCGGATTCCTTCCGCGTCATCTCCACTACGCGCGAGACCTCTTCAATCAGATCGGCCTTGGTCATGTGCTATTCTCCTTGTCGTCTCAAGCCGTTACAGCAGTATCTCTTGAACGGGCGATTTTTGCAAGCTATTCCCCCGCGCGATTCTTGAGGCTGAGCACCTCTTCGATGGTAGCAGCGCCGGCCGCCGCCTGCCGTTGATAGTCCGCCAGCCGGCCCTTCTCCTCGTCGTGCGTCACCGCTTTGAGGCTCAGCCCGATCTTTTTTTCCGCCTCGCTCATCTTGACGATCTTAAAATCGTACTCCTGCCCGACTGCCACCGGAGGCTCCGCGGAGCGCCGCCCGGAGTAGCCCGGCACCTCCGAAAAATGGCATAGTCCCTCGACCCCATCCGCCAGTTCCACGAACGCCCCAAAACCAGCCAGGCGCGAAATCCGTCCGTGTACGATGTCGCCTGGATGGTGGCTTTGCAAGTACGTCTCCCAGGCGTCCGGCTGCAGTTGCTTGATCCCCAGCGACAACCGGTGCCCCTTCGCGTCGATATTCAGAATCGCCGCCTGCACGAGCTGGCCTTTCTTCAAAACCTCCGACGGGTGCTTGACCCGCTTGGTCCACGATAGATCCGAGACATGCACCAGTCCGTCGATGCCCTCCTCGATCTCGATGAAAGCGCCAAAATCGGTCATGTTCCGGACACGGCCTTCCACCACCGAACCGATACTGTAGCGGCTGTCGATGGTCGTCCAGGGGTTGGCTTCAAGCTGTTTGAGGCCCAGCGAAATGCGCCTGTCCCGCGGGTTTACTTCCAGCACGACGGCCTCCACCTGATCCCCCGCGCGCACCACCTTCGAAGGGTGCTTCATGCGCCGCGACCACGTCATCTCGGTGATGTGGATGAGACCTTCCACGCCGGACTCAAGTTCCACGAACGCGCCGTAATCGGTGACATTCACCACTTGGCCCACAACACGGCCATTCACCGGGAATCGCGCAGCCACGGTTTCCCAGGGATCCGGCGCCATCTGCCGCAGGCCCAGCGAGACGCGCTCCTTGGCGCGATCGAACTTAAGGACTTTGGCGGTGATGACATCGCCCACGTGTACGATTTCCGAAGGATGCCCCACGCGGCCATACGACATGTCCGTGACGTGCAGCAAGCCATCCAGTCCGCCTAAGTCGACAAAAGCTCCGTATTCGGTCAGATTCTTGACCACGCCGGTTACTATGGCGCCCTCGGAAAGTTGGTCCAGAGTAGCGGATTTGCGCTGGTTCACCTCTTGTTCCACGGCCAGCTTGCGCGATACCACCACGTTGCCGCGCCGGCGGTTCACCTTCACAATCTTGACTGGAACATCCTGGCCGATAAACGAGTCGAGGTGATGAACGGGGCGCGGATCGACCTGCGAGCCAGGCATGAAGGCCTCGATGCCCACGTCCACCGAAAGCCCGCCCTTGACTCTCCCCATGACGTGCCCTAGCAGCACCAACTGATCCGCGAAGGCCTTTTCCAGGTTGTCCCATACGCGCACGCGGGCGGCCTTGGCGTGGGAAAGCAGAATGTAGCCCTCCGGCCGCTCGCCGTGATCGATCATCACGTCTACGACATCGCCGGCTTGCACGGTCAGTTCCCCGCTCGGGCCGAGAAACTGCTCGATAGGCACGAGACCTTCGGATTTATACCCGAAGTCGACGATGGCGTCCTTGGCGGTGATCTTGAGGACGGTACCCTGGAGAAGCTCACCCTCGGCGGGCGCCAAATGGGTATACTCATCGAGCAAAGACTTGTAGCTTTCGCTATCCGGCAGGACCAAGTCGTCCACCTGTTCTTTGCCCTGATCGACGGCCATTACCGACGCCTCCGCGAGATACTCCATTAGCCGATTGCCGGGGACTTACCGCCGCGAGACTTGACGCAAGCGAGGAAAGAGTGCGATCTCAATGAATTCCAGAAATCCCCATCGAAACCGGCCCGCCTGATTCACCAGCAAGGCACTAACAGATCAATATGTTAGCAAATGCGGGCCGAGAAGTCACGCGCGGCCATTTACCAAAATCGTTGCGATTTGGGCCGGCCATGGGGTGGAATGCGGAGAGTTCGACGCGGGTTGGCGGACTGTACGTGTGGAGTCCTTTCCTGTAGAGATCGGAAGAACGGGTTCTCGAAAGAAGCACACGACTTTGATCGGGAAAGCCCGGTAGTCGGCCGGGCCTTCCAGTTTGAAGCGGAAAGGAGGATCTAAATGATCAACCTGCTAGTTGAACTGCTCATCGGCAGATTCACGATCATTATCGTTGGCACCGTAAGGGCAAGCGGTAATGGTCGAGCGGGATCGGGAGTCGTGTTCCCGGTCCCGCTACTAGCATACTCCAAAACGCCGTGCGTTCAAAGCCTATTTTCGTACCATTGCTCGATTCGCGCTCTCGGCGTGCCGTATGCGCCCTCCTGCGCACACACGCGCCGTCCCGAAAAGCCGGGACGCGGCAAGCAAAGTGCGTGCGCCACGTGGACCGCAGCTTTTTGCTATCTTCGGCAGTGAAGGAAGTCCGCATGTCTCCGCAGACAAATATCGATTCCGTTCTCAGCGAAACACGTGTCTTCGAGCCTCCCGCCGAATTCCGCTCTCAGGCGCACATCGGCAGTCTCGCCGAATATGAGCGCCTCTATCGGGAAGCCGAACAGAATCCCGCCCAGTTCTGGGGGGCCATCGCCACCGAATTGCACTGGTTCAAGCCGTGGGAACAGGTGCTCGAATGGGATTGTCCGTGGGCCAAATGGTTCCTGGGCGGCCAGATCAACCTTTCCTACAATTGTCTCGACCGGCACGTCGCCACCTGGCGGCGCAACAAGGCGGCGCTGATCTGGGAGGGCGAGCCGGGCGAAGTGCAGACGCTCACCTACCAGCAACTGCTCACCGAAGTATCCAAATTCGCGAACGTTCTGAAGTCGCTGGGCGTCCGAAAAGGCGACCGCGTCGCCATCTATATGGGAATGTGCCCCGCGCTGCCCATCGCCATGCTGGCCTGCGCGCGCATCGGTGCGCCGCACACCATTATTTTCGGCGGCTTTTCGTCGAATGCGCTGGTGGACCGCATCACGGACTCGCAGGCGTCGGTGGTGATCACGCAGGATGGCTCCTACCGCCGCGGCGCAGAGGTGAAATTGAAGCCCGCCGTGGACGAGGCGGTGCTCTCGTGTCCGTCCGTTCGTCACGTGGTGGTGTTTCGGCGGACCGGAACGCCGCAGACCATGCTGGGCGGGCGCGATCGCTGGTGGCACGAACTGATGGCTCAAGCTTCCGACGAATGCCCCGCCGAGCCGCTGGACGCCGAGCATCCGCTCTATCTGTTGTATACATCCGGCACCACCGGAAAGCCCAAAGGCATCCTGCACACCACCGCCGGTTATTCGGTCGGCACCTATCTCACCACGAAATGGGTCTTCGATCTGAAAGACGAAGACGTGTACTGGTGTACGGCCGATATCGGCTGGGTCACCGGGCACAGCTACATCGTTTATGGGCCGCTGCAGAATGGCGCGACCAGCCTGATCTACGAAGGCGCGCCCAACTTTCCCGAGCCGGACCGCTTCTGGAGTATCATCGACCGGCACAAGGTCAATATCTTTTACACCGCTCCCACGGCCATCCGCGCCTTCATGCGATTCGGCGACGAATGGCCGCGCAAGCACTCTATGAAAAGCCTGCGCCTGTTGGGAACGGTTGGCGAGCCGATCAACCCGGAAGCCTGGATGTGGTATCGCGAGCACATCGGCCACAACCGCTGCCCCATCGTGGATACCTGGTGGCAAACCGAAACCGGCATGATCATGATCGCGCCCCTGCCGGGCGCCACGCCCACCAAGCCCGGATCCGCGACGCGCCCATTTCCCGGCGTGATCGCGGACGTAGTCACCCGCGAGGGCGATCCCGTGCCGGCCGGAGGCGGTGGCTACCTGGTGCTGAAACAGCCCTGGCCCGCCATGCTGCGCACGATTTATGGCGATCCGCAGCGCTACCACGATCAATATTGGTCGCAATTGCCGGGCATGTATTTCACCGGCGATGGCGCGCGCAAGGATGCCGACGGCTACTTCTGGATCATGGGCCGTATCGACGATGTGATCAACGTGTCCGGGCATCGCCTCAGCACCATGGAAGTGGAGTCTGCCCTAGTGGCCCATCCCAAGGTGGCCGAAGCCGCGGTGGTGGCGCGGCTCGACGATTTGAAGGGCCAGGCCATCGCCGCCTTCGTCACGTTGAAAGCCGGGAACGCACCCAGCCAGGAGTTGAAGGAGGAGTTGCGCCAGTGGGTCGCGAAAGAGATCGGATCGCTGGCCAAGCCCGACGACGTTCGCTTCAGCGATGCCTTGCCCAAAACTCGCAGCGGAAAAATCATGCGGCGGCTGCTGAAGGAAATCGCCTCCGGCGGCGAGGTAAAGGGCGACACCACTACCCTTGAGGACTTGTCGGTAATCGCCCAGCTAAGCGCCAACGAAGATTAGCGGCATGTCCCAGCCACGGAAATTCTTACGCTCTCTATATTTTCGCGTGATTCTGGGAATCGTCCTGGGCGTGTTGCTGGGCGTATTTTTCCCGCATGCCGCTGAATCCATGAAACCGCTGGGCGACGGGTTTATCAAGCTGATCCGCATGACGATCGGCCCGATTATTTTCTTCACGGTCGTGGTGGGGATCGCCGGTATCGGCGACATGAAAAAGCTGGGGCGGGTGGGCATCAAGTCGCTGCTTTACTTCGAGGTGGTGACCACGGCGGCGCTGCTCATCGGGCTGATGGTAGTCACGATCGTGCGGCCGGGCGCCGGGATGAACGTCAATCCAGCCACGCTGGACGCCAGGGCCGTCGCGCAATACGCTGCGCAGGGCAGGGAACTGCATGCTGTGGATTTCCTGCTGAACATCATCCCCGTCACGGTGACTGGCGCCTTCGCGCAGGGCGATATTCTGCAGGTGCTGCTGGTCGCCATTCTCTTCGGACTGGCGCTCGCCGCGATCCCCCGGAACCGCGCCATCGTCGATGCCTGCGACAAGATCGCGCACTGGATGTTCGCGGTGGTGGGGATGATCATGCAAGCCGCGCCGCTGGGCGCGTTCGGGGCGATGGCGTTTACCATCGGAAAGTACGGCCTGAAAACGCTGTTGCCGCTGCTCAAGCTGCTGGCCTGCGTTTACTTGACCAGCTTTGCGTTCGTCTTCATCGTTCTGGGCGCCATCGCCTACGCGCACGGCTTCAGCTTATGGAAATTCCTCAACTACATCAAGGAGGAGTTGTTGATCGTGCTGAGCACATCGTCTTCGGAATCGGTGCTGCCGCGCATGATGGTGAAGCTGGAAGAACTCGGCTGCGGCAAGTCCGTGGTCGGTCTGGTGATTCCGTCGGGCTATTCTTTCAACCTCGACGGCACCTCCATCTATCTGACCATCGCCGCGCTGTTCGTGGCGCAAGCTACCAACGTACATTTGACGGGCGGCCAGGAAGCCGCGCTCCTGGTGCTCCTGATGTTGAGCTCGAAGGGCGCGGCGGCGGTGACCGGCGGCGGATTCATCACCCTAGCCGCGACTCTCTCCGCCGTCGGAACCGTTCCCGTGGCGGGCCTCACTCTGCTGCTCGGTGTGGACCGCTTCATGTCGGAGATGCGCGCGCTCACCAACCTGGTGGGCAATGGCGTGGCTACCATCGTGGTGGCGAAGTGGGAGAACGAATTCGACGCGGAGCGGGCGCGCCGGGTGCTGGATGGGGAACCAGCCGCCGCGGAGACGACAGCAGGTCTGGCCTAGTTTGCGAATAAACACCGCTCAAGCTGAAACGATTGGCCGCGGGAAATCACCATACAACTGAACACACCCTGCCGGCCTTAGCCGGCGCACGGAAACACCATGAAATCCGCGATCTTAACGTCTCGACGTATTTTGTTGCACCGACGTCTCCAAGGCTTCGCTGCCTTTGCCTTATTGCTGGCTCGTGTGTGCACTGCACAGGTCAATGCCACGGACGTGTCCCCCGACTTTCCTTTCGGCGCGGCGAACATCAATATGGATGGCCGCATCCCGGGCATGGTGCTTGATCCCAGCAACAATTCAATCGTGTACGCCGTCGGCGAATTTACGGGGGTGTGGAAGTCGGTGGATGGCGCGCACACGTGGCTGCAATCCAGCCACGGATTGCGCAACGGGATTACGCAAGAGTACGCATATCCCAACCTGGCTATCGACGCGAGCAACTCGCAGCGGCTGCTCTACGCCACCGACTCCGTAGACGGGCGCGTTTCCCCTTGCCAAGGGTGTCTTTTCGGCGGGTTGTGGACATCGGTCGATGGCGCAGCAAGCTGGCAACATTCCAACCTCTGTTCGGTAAACCAGCAAGCCGACAATATTGCGAGCGTTGTTTTCTCGTCCGGCAGTCCCTTCGTGGCCACCGATTGCGGCATCTGGACAACCACCGACCCCCTTCTGCAAACCGGGTGGAGCAAGCTGACGCTGCCCAGTGGGGTCTCGGCGGGCGGCACGATCTTCGCGCCCTCCAGTTTCGGCCAAGCGCTGTTTGCCTGCCTGGGCGACGGAACGCGTGTATATCGCTCGCTGAATCTGGGCAAAACCTGGGATGCGGGGGTGGATGTCGGAGGTCGATGCACAGGCCTCGCAGTGGCTTATCTTCCCGGGGAGCCTCAGCCCAGTACATCGGTGGTCATTCACGGTACCCCCGGCCCGGTCTCCCAATCCGGAGCCGGCAGCAATGCATTGGAGGTGACGGTAGTGAATCAGGATTTGGCGACAGCGCAGAACCTTGGCTTTGCCAGCGTGGCAGTCGGCGGCTCAGGCCGGTCCGGTGTGTGGACCGTGCGGCGCACGCCGCCGCCCGGCGGAGCTACCGGGCCTGCGGTGTCCTATGATGTCTTTGCCGCCGACAACCTGAACTTTTACCGCTATTCGGGTAACAACCAGTGGTCCGGCAGTTTCCCGGTGCACGTGGATTCCTGGTGGATGGAATTTCCCAACTCTTATGACAGCGCGGCTGGCAACTGCCCCGCCTACGCGGCGCACGACGGCGGGGTGGTCGCAAACGCTACGAACTCATGTCTATTCAATGGTTGGGTGGGAGCTTCTTCCGGATTACACGTGGCTTGGAGCAACCATATCTCCGGGATCTCCGGGCCATCCTCTACCATTCCGGGCAGCAACGCCCAACTCTGCGCCGTGAGCCAGGGCGGGCAACCGTGTCCTCTTCTGTTTCTTCCCACGACCGACGACGACGTTTTTGTCCGCGAGACAGTCCCTAACTGTCTGGTCTCGAATCCTCTCGGCGGCTGCGTGCTCTACGGAGTTCCTACTTATTCATGGACGAACTTTCCCGATGGCCTGGGTGAC
>Ga0209333_1001050_pt1 | contig 14122 bp, 9 predicted proteins | sample BlaSpr_A8_OM2_O3_FD_187982 | JGI IMG/M metagenome (GOLD analysis project Ga0209333, IMG submission 187982) | Forest soil microbial communities from Thunder Bay, Ontario, Canada - Black Spruce, Ontario site 2_A8_OM2_O3 (SPAdes) (version 2) | ecosystem: Environmental > Terrestrial > Soil > Boreal... | reverse complement strand
GCCACTTTTCTGGGTTCCAGCCCGATTCGCCGCCTCGTCGAAGACTGGACCGTCGATCACCTCCAGCGCACCACCGAAGACGCCGTGAAATTCGCCACCTCCGCCGGCTTGCCTGTGATGTATGTCACCGAAGACACCATCCGCACCGATCCCTCAACGGTAATCATCTTGTATTCCACCGCGATTCGTGCCGGTGCGCGCGCAGTCGTGCTGTGCGACACCGTAGGCCACGCCACTCCACGCGGCGCTTACAATCTCGTGAATTTCGTAGTCGAAGAAGTCGTAAAGCCGTCCGGTGAAAAAATTCGCGTGGATTGGCACGGTCACAACGATCGCGGCCTCGCTATCGCGAATTCTCTAGCCGCCATCGCCGCCGGAGCCGATCAAGTCCATGCTGCCGCACTGGCCCTCGGCGAGCGCGTCGGCAACACGCCGATGGAACTGATGCTAGTCAACCTGCGCCTGCTAGGCCTGATCGAACAGGACCTCTCGAAGCTGAAGCAATATTCCGAAGCTGTCTCGAAAGCCACGCACACGCCGATCCCGCCGAATTATCCCGTCGTCGGCCGCGACGCATTCCGCACCGCCACCGGCGTGCACGCTGCAGCGATCGTTAAAGCGTACAAGAAGGGCGACCAGGAACTCGCCAATTCTATCTACAGCGGCGTCCCCTCGCACCTCTTCGGCCTCGAGCAAATTATCGAAATCGGCCCTCTCAGCGGCCGCTCAAACGTAATCTACTGGCTCGAAAAGCGCAGCATCACCGCTAGCGATCAGCTAGTGGACCGCATATTCGCCGCTGCAAAACAAGCCGAGCGCATCATGACCGAAGAAGAAATTCAAACGATCATCGCCGCAGCCCCTGCCCCAGCCAAGATTCGCTGAAGCCACACGGGCCACCACGCCGTGCTCCCCACTCCTCTAAGAAAGTGAAGTTTGTCATCCGGAACCCTTGGCAGCGGGTGAGGGATCCCATTTACCCACACGCCAAAGAAAAAGCAGATCCCTCACCCGCTGCCGCGGGTTCGGGATGACACCTGATGTTTTTCGCGTAAACTGTACAACGGGCGCGGCGCACAGACCTTCGACCCAGCGCGCAAAACTTCGCCGCACGAATCTCGTGAAACTCACACTAATCTGCTGTATCTTTCTGATGATGGCCACACTCTACGCGCGCGCTGCCGGTGACTCGATCGAGAAGCTTGCCGACGATCCCGCCTGCGTCCGCGCGCTCGCCTGGATTGACAAGAACAGCGCCTGGGTCACCGACCAGCAAATCCATCTCACCGAAATTCCCGCGCCGGAATTCAAAGAAGGCGCGCGCGCCGAATTCTTGAAGAAAATCTTCGAAGCCGCCGGCCTAAACGTTCAAATTGACAAAACCGGCAACGTAATCGCCGAACGCCCCGGCACAGACGCGAACAGCATCATCTTGCTTGCCGCGCATCTCGACACAGTTTTTCCCGCCGGCACAGACGTCCGCGTGAAACGCCACGGCAATCGCCTCACAGCTCCGGGCATTGCTGACAACGGCGCAGGCCTCGCTGCGCTGGCAGGCCTCGCGCGCGCGCTTTCCGAATCGCGCATCCAAACCGCCAAAACGATCGTCCTCGCAGGCGATGTCGGCGAAGAAGGCGAAGGCAATCTGCGCGGCATTCGCGCCCTGGTGGAATCGTACGGCTCGCGCCTCGCAGCAGTGATCGCGGTGGACGGCGCTTCGACTGAACACATCACCACGCAAGGCATCGCCTCGCACCGCTTCGAAATCGCCATTACCGGCCCCGGCGGACACAGCTGGTCCGATTTCGGCGCGCCCAATCCCATCACCGCGCTTTCCCGCGGCATTGTGAAATTTTCTGCGCTTCCGGTTCCCGATGATCCCCGGAGTTCCTACAATTTCGGCGTGATCGAAGGCGGCACTTCGGTGAATTCCATCCCCGCGCGTGCCGCGGTGAAAGTGGACCTGCGCTCCGAGGATGAAGCTGAAGTAAATAAAATGGAGCGCGCCTTGCGCGACGCCATGCAATCCGGCGCTCGCGAAGAAATGTCCACCGCGCACGACGAGAACGAAACGCTCCGCGTGATCGTTCGTTCGCTCGGTTCGCGCCCCGCCGGAAAATTGCCGGACAACGTGCAGCTGCTCGAAACTCTGCGCAACGTGGATCGCTTCCTCGGCAATCGCTCGCGCCTTGAGCGCAGCTCCACCGACGCCAACATCCCGCTCTCGCTTAACATCCCCGCCGTTTCCCTCGGCGGCGGCGGAAAAGGCGGCGGCTCGCACACCACCGCCGAATGGTACGATGCGAGCGGCCGTGAACTGGGCCTGAAGCGCCTGTTCCTCGCCACAATCGCGCTCGCCGGAGTTCAACCGTAGAATGTCCCGCCGGTTTCTCCTGACATTTTTCATCGCGACCGTATGCGCCGCGATTCTGATCGCCGCGCGGGCTGCAAATTCCACCCCAAAGTCCGCCGCAGCGAAATCCAGCCCCGCGGCCATCGCACAAGACTCGACAACGCTTTCTCTCGCGCAATGTCCCGCGGATCTTGTCCTGACCAACGCGCAAATCGAAACAATGGACCCGGCGCACGAAAGGGCCGGCGCGATCGCGATTCGCGGCGAATCAATCGTCGCCGTTTCCTACATCGAGCCCGGTTCTACCGATGCACAAAATGCTTCAAGTACCGATGCTCCCGAAATCAAGCGGTGCCTGGGCCCAAAAACAAGCATCATTAATTTGCACGGAGCCTTCGCGACGCCAGGATTCAACGACGCGCACGTGCACATCGGCCAATCCGCGCTCGCCAAACTCGCCATAGATTTCACCGGCGTGCAATCACTCGCTGAGTTCCAGCAACGCATTCGCGCCGCCATAAAAGCTCGCGCCCCCGGCGAATGGATCACCGGGTTCGGATGGGACCAGACGCTCTGGCCCGGCCGCCGCGATCCTACGCGCGCCGACCTCGACGCAGTTTCCACGGCGTATCCGATGTTCTTCGCGCGCGTGGATGGCCACGTAGCCGTCGCGAATTCCCTCGCGCTGCAGCTAGCTGGCGTGACGCAAAACACCGCGCAACCAGCGGGCGGCCATATCCTTCTCGATGCGCAAACCAACCAGCCCACCGGCCTCCTGCAGGAAGACGCCGGAATGAACCTGGTTTTTGCCAAAATCGCAGCGCCATCCTCGGCAGACCGCCGCCGAGGCATCGAACTGGTTCTCGCCGACGCCGCGCGCAACGGCATCACTTCGCTGCAGGATAATTCCTATCTGGAAATCACCACGGACGTCGCGTTCACGAAGGAAAATTTCCGGATCTATCAGCAACTGCGCAGGGAAGGGAAGCTCACCGCGCGCATCACGGAGTGGCTCGATTTCACGCTGCCGCTCGCGAAGCTCGAAGCGCTGCGCAGTGAGTGGGGTTCAACCGATCCGTGGCTGAAAACCGGCGCGCTCAAAGCGTTCATGGATGGCTCGCTCGGGTCACGCACCGCCGCAATGCTCGCGCCGTATTCCGATGCTCCCGGCAACACTGGCCTTCTGCGCATGGATCCGGCGACGCTTGCGCCCATGGCCATCGAACGCGACCGCGCCGGTTTTCAGCTAGCATTTCACGCCATCGGCGACCGTGCAAACCATGTCGCCCTCGATACTTTCGCAGCAGTTGTCGCCGCCAACGGCCCGCGCGACCGCCGCGATCGCGTCGAACACGCGCAAGTCGTAACGCCAGAAGATTTCGCGCGCTTCGGCCAGCTGAATATCGTTGCTTCCATGCAGCCCTCGCACCTGCTCGATGACGAGCGCTGGGCCAGCGATCGCCTCGGCCCCGAACGTTCGCGCGGCGCCTACGCCTGGAGTACCATGCAACAGAATGGCGTGCGGATAGCCTTTGGCACCGACCATCCCGTCGAGCCCCTCAATCCTCTGCGTGGAATTTACGCCTGCGTCACGCGCGAACTGCCGCAGGGAAGCACCAGTTGGCAGCCTCAGGAAAAGTTGCCGATGAAAGATTGTCTACGCGCCTACACCGCAGGCTCGGCCTACGCCGAATTCGAGGAAAAACGCAAAGGCACAATCGCGCCAGGGATGTTCGCGGACCTAGTCGTGTATCCCGCAAACCTGAATCAAATCCCCGCGCGCGACCTGCTAACAACGAAAGTAAAAATGACCATCGCCGGCGGCCGCATCATCTATCAGCAGCCGGAAATGCCCGCTGCGCACTAGTGCCAGGAATTCCTTGCTCAGATTTGCCGCCGGTTTTCTCCGTTTGCTCGGTGTTAAATCTTTTGAAGTTGCCGCTGAAGCCGGCAATCGTGTCGCGAAGCGCACTGACACTCACTTCTCGACCTCGACTTCCTGGATCTCCCCGTCGTAAGCTTTGCCACCCACCACCACAAACGTGATCTTCACCTGTCGCCCGTTCAACTGGGTGCAGGGCTGAAAATCTCCCGCATCAAACGCCACGTCCTGTTCGAATTGCACGCGCGTCGCGTCCCGCGCATGCAAAGTAAACGAATGCGCTCCAGAATCCAGGTTCAAAGTAAGCTCGTGTCCATTGCACACCACGTGCGTCACAATGCCTTCTGCCGAAGTCGTAACCGGGTCGCTGTGCGCCGTGCCGACGCCCAGTTGCCGCCCGCGCGCAGAATCCGTCGCACCGCTCGCCCCGTCGCCAGCTCCCGAAAGCACCGTAAGCGATTCGAGTGTGCCAACTTTTCCCTTCGCGTCGTCTGGTTGATAAGCGACTGTCACGCGTTGACCCTGCAACGCTGTGCAAGCATTAAATGGTCCGGTTTGCCGCGCGGTCAGTCGAATTGGCAGATTCGTGCCGGGTTTGATATGCAAAGTCAACTTCCCAGCGTCGGTATTCAATTCGAATTTCAACCCGCCCATGCAACTAAGCTTCGTCACGCTACCGGTCGCCTCGTGCAAAGTTCCGCCATCCGGCGCGCTACCACTCTTTGCCGCGTCGCCGCCAACGGCCTGCGCCTGCGCGCCGTTGGGCGAATTCGCGGGCGCGCCCGTTGTCGAACCCCCAGCCGATGGCGTGGACGAAGACTGTTGCATCGCATCGGACTCTGGGGCATCAGAATCGCCTGCGGAATATTGCTGCAGCTGATCGAGGTACGCCAGAAATCGTACAGCCTCCGCTCGCTCCCCAGGGTTCGCGGCGTTGGCGCGCGCATGCAGCGCAATATTGCGCGCTTCCTCGTAATGATTCATTCGTGCCAGCACCACCGCCATATCGATCTGATAATTCGCGTTTCCCGGCTCTAGCACCTGCGCTTGGCGAGCAAGCTTCAGCGCCTCCGGCAAATTCTGCCCTTGATTCGCCAGAAACACGGCCAGCACGCCGTAAGGTGGCGCAAACTCGGGGCTGATCGCGATCGCCGCGCGCAAATCCTCCTCCATCTGCGTGTCATCTCCCACGGTTCCGTGTTGCGTGGAAGTCAAATACGCGCGCAGAAATCGCGTCAACGCATTTTTCGGATTCAATTCGATCGCGCGCGTAAAATCGGCCAACGCCTCGGGATATTTTTTATCCTGATACTCCGCGAACCCCAGGTATTGATAGGCGAGCGCCAGTTTCGGATCGGCTTTCACCGCCGGTTCCAGAATTGCTATCGCGTCCTGCGCTTTTCCGCGCACTGCTGCAAATCCGCCGCGATACACATCTACCTCGGCGTCGGAAAGCTCGCGCACCTGCAGATCACCGGCGGCGATTTCCGGCGGTGGTGCCGCTTTCAAATAATAGAACCTGTTGTTCCCGATGTAAGCGTGCAACTCTGCCTGCAGTTTGTTCAGGTCGCCGAAGCTCTGTGCGGCGGCTTGCTCCTGGGTCGCGCCTTTCGCCAGGGCGTTGAGGTAGGCCTGCAGCATGGGCCGGTGCGCGGCGTTGTCGCCCACCATCAAGTAATGCGTCAGCGCCCAAGACTCCGCGTAGAAAACCGAAGTTTTATTCTGCTCGTTATAGTACGGAGAGCTGTGATCCACCTTGAACAAAACGTCCAGCGGCATGAAGCCGCCCTGCTTCAGTTCCTCGATCAGTTCCGGGTCCGCCTGTCCCAGGCGCACTCCGGAATCGAGGATGTCCGTGCTGCCGTAAAATTCCGCCATTCCTTCGGACACCCAGACCGGCAGGTTCGGAAAGTAAGGCGCGGTCAGCGAATGAAAGTATTCGTGATAAATCGTGGTGTAAGGATTCAATCCCGGAGCATCCAGCTGCACCACCGCGAAATATAGATTCGTGTTGTCCATAAACATTCCAGCGGGATGCGCGTGGCCCTTCGCCCAATATTCCGGCAGCAACGCCTTCACGGATTCCTCGTCCTTCACGGCCAGGATTGTGATCACCGGGCTTTCCTGTTTGTTGGCAAACTCCAGCGAACGCCGAAACACAGCGCGAATCTGCTCGAAACGGATGGCTGTCTTGCGCGCCTGCTTTTCGCCCGCGTTGCTCACCACGATAAAATTCGGGCTGCGCGCCTCGAACCATATTTCATGTTTCGCGCCAGGCAGGGAAGCGGCCCAAAGAATCGCAGCGCCGGCAAAGATAAATACAATCGCGGTAAATGGCCGAGGCATGGGTAGCATCTTCTGTACTATACGTCGCCGCGTCGGTCAATAAACCTCGCGTGTTCGTCGCGGCGGGTTTCTCATCTTGTCAGCCCTGTGTGCAGCGCATAAACTCGTCGGTCCATGCTCAGCAAACATGTTCGCGCCGATCTCGCTCTCGGTTTCACGGCGCTCATCTGGGGCGCCACGTTCGTCGTAGTGAAAGACGCGCTCGCCGACGTTTCCGTCTTCATGTACATCGCTGTGCGTTTCGCGCTGGCCGCCGTGGTAATGGCGATCTTCTTTCGCCGAGCATTGCGCGGCCTCACGCGCACCTCGATCTGGGCTGGCGCGCAGATCGGCTTCTTCATGTTCGCCGGTTACGCATTTCAGACCACCGGCCTGAAATTCACCTCGCCTTCGAAGGCCGCTTTCATCACCGGCTCCAGCGTAGTGATCGTCCCGCTGCTGCTCGCCATTTTCAGCAAGCGCCGCGTCAATAAATGGATCTGGGCCGGCGCCCTCGCTGCGCTCGCCGGCCTATATTTTCTCACCGTGCCGCCCGAAGGTTTCGGCGGCCTGAATCGCGGCGATCCGCTGGTCTTCGGGTGCGCCGTGATGTTCGCCGTGCACATGATTTTTATCAGCCGCTACATCGCGCATCACTCCGTCGGCGCGCTGGCCGTGGTACAGGTCGCGACCACAGCAGTTCTGGCCACCATCGCGCTACCATTACTCTCTGTCACCAATGTCGAACATCCACGCTGGGTCTGGAGCGGCACCCTAATCTTCGCTGTGCTAATCACGGCGCTCGGCTCCACAGCGTTCGGTTTTTCCGCACAAACCTGGGCGCAGCAATACACTTCGCCCACGCACACCGCAATCCTCATCAGCCTCGAGCCCGTCTTCGCCGCGCTCACATCCTGGCTCCTGGCCCGCGAACATCTAGGATGCCGCATCCTCCTGGGCGCCGCCCTGATCTTCGCCGGCATTCTGTTGGCCGAACTAAAAGCCGCCGCGCCAATCGCGCCAGAATCCCCCGCACCAGTAATCCGCGCCAAAGAATAATCCCACAGCCGAAAAGCCGCCCGCGCCGCAAAGCAATCTGGGAGTGCGGCGGCTTGCCGCCGCTTTTACTAGCCCGCAACATCAACGCGTTCGCCCACGCGAGGCTTGCCTCGCGCGCCAAAAAATGCAATGTCTGCGACCGAACGATCGCCACGCCCAAGAATTGGGCAAGCTCCCGCATTCCAACAATCGTAAATTTGATTTTCTTGAATTAATTAGGAGTAGAAAATCAGTTATGTCGTGCGGACTGCGGGGAATCGCTGTGATGCTTCACATCCACAGCCTCGTACATCGCCGGATGCTTCAAGTTCGCAGCTTCAAACGCGGAAATACGCGGTTCATGCACCAAAGTAAGCCCAATATCATCCAATCCCTTCAACAAACAATCCCGCCGGAACGGATCCACCTCAAACGCATACCGCAACCCGTCATCATCCGTCACGACTTGCTTCTCCAAGTCCACAGTAACGCGATAACCTTCCTTCTTCTCCGTCCGCGCAAAAAGCTCGTCGATCTGTTCGTTTGAAAGCGTCACCGGCAAAATCCCGTTCTTAAAGCAATTATTGTAAAAGATGTCCGCATAACTAGGCGCCAGTATCGCGTGAAACCCATAATCCAGAATCGCCCAAGGCGCATGCTCGCGGCTTGACCCGCAGCCAAAATTCGCGCGCGCCAGAATCACCGAAGCGCCCTTATAACGCGGCGCGTTCAGAACAAATTCCGGATTCGGCTTCTCCCCGGGCAAATATCGCCAATCGTAAAAAAGCACGCGCCCATATCCCTGCCGCGTCTGGAATTTCAAAAATTGTTTCGGCACCATCTGATCCGTGTCCACATTCACGCGATCCAGCGGCGCCACCAAACCCGTATGCTTGATGAAAGGTTCCATCGTCACTCCGCCCCGTCCACATTATTCCACTTGCGGATGTCCACGAAGTGGCCCTCAATCGCCGCCGCTGCCGCCATTACCGGACTCACCAGGTGCGTGCGCCCGCCCTTGCCCTGCCGCCCTTCGAAATTGCGATTCGAAGTGCTCGCCGACCTCTCGCCGCTCATCAGCACGTCGTCGTTCATCCCGATGCACATGCTGCATCCCGCATCGCGCCATTCAAATCCCGCCGCGACAAAGACTTTATCCAGCCCCTCAGCTTCCGCTTCCGCCTTCACCACGCGCGAACCCGGCACCACCAGCGCCTGCTTCAAAGATTTCGACACATGCTTTCCGGCCACCACTTTCGCCGCCGCGCGCAAATCTTCCAATCGCGAATTCGTGCACGACCCGATGAACACGCGGTCCAGCGGAATATCTTCGATCGCCGTCCCCGGTTTCAAATCCATATATACTAACGCCCGCGTAGCCGCCTCGCGATCCACCGGATCACTAAAAGATGCCGGATCCGGCACGCGATCAGAAACCTGCGTCACCATCCCCGGATTCGTGCCCCAAGTAACCATCGGCGCCAAATCGCGCGCTTGGAAGGTCAAGGTGTCGTCGTATTTTGCATCCGGGTCGGTCGGCAGGGTCTGCCAGAAATCCACCACATCCTGAAATTCCCGCCCGCGCGGAACAAAAGGCCGCCCTTCCATATATTCAAAAGTGGTCTCATCCGGCGCCACCATCCCCGCCCGCGCCCCACCTTCGATGGACATATTGCACATCGTCATGCGCCCTTCCATCGAAAGTCCGCGCACCGCTTCGCCCGTATATTCGAAAACGTATCCGTTCCCGCCCGCAATTCCAATCCTTCCGATCACCGCCAGAATAATATCCTTCGCCGTCACTCCGTGCGGCAGTTTGCCACTGATTTCCACCTTCATCGTTTTCGATTTAAATTGCGTCAGGCACTGCGTCGCCAGCACATGCTCGATTTCGCTGGTGCCAATTCCAAACGCCAGCGCGCCAAAAGCGCCATGCGTCGAAGTGTGGCTGTCGCCGCACACGATCGTCTGCCCCGGCTGCGTAATCCCCAGCTCGGGCCCAATGATGTGCACGATGCCCTGGTTCTTGCTGTTCATGTCGAACAGATGTACGCCCGTCTCCGCGCAGTTGCGTTCCAGCGCTTCGAATTGCCCGCGCGCGTCTGCATCCAGCACCGGCAGCAGGCGATTCTTCGTCGAAACGGAGTGGTCCATCACCGCAAACGTCAGCTCCGGCCGCCGCACTTTCCGCCCCGCGGCCTTCAGCCCCGCAAACGCCTGCGGCGAAGTCCCCTCATGAATCAAATGTCGGTCAATATAAATCAAGGTAGGCTGCCCCGGCTCTTCCCGCACCACGTGGGCATCCCAAATTTTTTCGTAAAGCGTGCGTGCAGCCATTCGTTTGGTTTCCTGCCTGGGGAACAACGTCCCGGTAATCTGGATGAGAGCCGGCGCATACAGCCGGCCGACACCTATTGTAACAATTCCGTCATCTTCCGCCAATCCCTCGCTCCGCAGCCCCACACGTTCGGCCGCCGCAACCGGCCAGGCGATACCCGAATTGCTTGTGTTTGGCTCGGGCCGGCTTTCGACTTTCCCCTCGAGACGGTTACTTAGCTGCCGCATTCACGCGTAACACGATTTTGCCGCGCTCGTGCGAAGCTCCGCCGAGCATCTCGTGCGCGATTCGCACTTGCACCAGCGGCAATACGTTTCCCACCTGCGTGAAAAGTTTACGATGCTCGACTATCTCTGTAAGCGCGTTCAGCCTCGCCGTTGTCACCTCGACGTAAAAGAATGCCGTGCGAATGCCCGGAATTGTTTGATTCTTAGGAAAGGGAGTGACCACCGAAACCAGGAAACCACCTGGCTTCAAAACGCGTACGGACCTCTCGCGGGATTCTCCTCCAACGGTGTCCACAACAATGTCCACGCCTGAAATCGTGTCTTCGAATCTCGACCCGCGGTAATCCAGCACATCCTTAGCCCCCAAACCTTTCACGTAAGCAGCATCTTTCGCGGACGCTGTCGCAATCGCCTGCAGGCCGGCGTGGCTCGCAAGTTGCACCGCATAGGCACCCACATTTCCCGCTCCCCCAAGGATAAGCACCGTCTGCCCCGCCTCAGCTTTTGCATAATCGAACAGCATTTGCCATGCGGTCACCGCGACGACCGGGACGGAAGCGGCTTCCACATCGCTCATTCCCTTCGGTTTCCGCCCGACCATATTGGCAGCCGCAATCGCGAATTCAGCGTACGCTCCGATGAACTGTGGGTTCGCCGCGCCGTAAACTTCATCACCATCCTTGAACTCGGAAACTCCCGAGCCCGTTTTTTCAACGATGCCAGCCAGGTCCGAACCGAGAATTATCGGAAGCGTTGCCTTCACATCGCTCTTATGTTCCCGGATCAGCGCGTCCCACGGCCCCACTCCCGCGGCTCCTACTCGAATCAGTAATTCCCCTGGCCCAGGATTCGGCTGCGGAATCTCTTCAATAGCAATAACCTCTGGCGGCCCGTATTGATGAATCCTCGCTGCTTTCATATTTGTGGCCTCAAGCAACCATGATAACCAAGAAAGCTGAGACTGCCTTTAGCGTACTGGCGGGGAGAGATTTCTTCCAGGTTTCCTGTAGGGATTACTGATGCGGGTTACCGACGCGCCGCGCCGCCAGTCACCCTAGGCGGCACATCGTTCCGCGGCATTTCGAGGACCCACAACGACAGGGCACAGAACACCGAAAGCCGTAATCAACGGTAAGCTCTTCTCCCGCCTTGATTTTTCTGAAGCTATACAAGAAGATTTGCCTGTGAATCTTGCGCATCGTCAGATTCGGTTCGCAACTGTGATTGATCAATTCGGCGCCGCTCCCCCCCACTGATCCATCAATCTTCCAGCGCCGGTTCAGGCGAACCGTGTAAATCCGCCCCGCCTTGCCCGCCCACAGCATCTTGATAGCACGGCGCAAGGCTTCCCGCACGCGGATCCGTTCGCCCGTGTATTGAATCACCCGTTTGCGCGCAGGAATCGCCTCTCCCGCGAACACGCCATACCGTTCGATGCGAGAGCGGCCAATGCAGAGTTTGAAATTAGCAAGCTTCGGGTTGAGACGCGGAACTCGATGATTCGCAGTCATACCAATTCTGCCAGGTGATCAGAGGTCGTCACTGAATGATTGGCGACCTCCGAAGATCACCGCATACGTATTATCTGGCGACTTTGTCCAAGCTCATAAGTGGCTTGGTGTGCTGCAGAGATTTGGCCTTTTTCAGCTTCTTAGTCGCTTTCTTCTTGGCTGCCATCATTTTTCTCCTTCTATCGAATTGCCCCCACGGGCGGTACATCCTTATAGGCAACTCTCACGCCAAATGTCCAGCGGTTTGAGTCCGGGGTTCATCCCGCATGAAATGTTCAGGATGCGATGTCAGGATTCGTGCGGCGCGCGTGCCCCGAACGCGAATCGCGTTGAATAAATCAACATTTGGCTGGGAAATTCAACGAAGACAGAACATCCGAACCGCCTAGCGGAAATGATCCACCAGCATAATGCCTGCATTACTCTCATCGATTTGAGAGTACAGCATGTAGCGCCCGTCGCGGGAAATGGACATGCCCCCGTCGAGGTCCTTGTCCACTATGAATAGCTTTTGCGTATGCTTGGTAGCGAAATCGTAAAAGTTGACGCTTCGCGCATTGTCCTGGGGGCTGAAGTAGATTCCGTCCGCCACGGCTGCCCACTTGGCTCGGTCAGACATTGTGGGCATCAACGGGACTTTCTGCGGCGTGGCTTCCGCGCGATCCAGTTTCAGCATCATCAGAGCCGCGTCGCCCGACCCGTTTGCGAAGTACAGAATCGTCCCGTCGAAGGATTCGGTCGCAGTCGTCGAATCCATCGATCCCAGAAGAAGCGTCGCGTCACCTCCCCCCGCGGGGCAGCGATAAATCTGATGAGCATTCCCTTCGTAACCCAGAAAGTAGATCCACTTTCCATCGTGCGACCAGTATGGAAATTGCATCTCGTGCACATTGGTCCTCAGTTTGTGCGCCAAGCGATCGGAAATATCCGCCGTGTACACGGCCCATAGCCCGCTGGCCTCATCGAATATCTGGAATGCAATTCTCTGTGAATCCGGCGACCAGCGCGGATATAACGCCGGTTCTTCCCGCGAAATCTGCACCAGGTTGCTCCCCTCGCTGTCGGCCATCCAAACGCCCCACTTTCCAGACCGCTCGGAATCGAAGGCCACATGTTTGCCATCGGGCGAATATTCGCTGGCGTATTGTGAGCGAGTGGAGCTGTACATCCGCTCGCTGGCAACTTCGGGATGCGCCAGGTCCTTTCTCCAGATACTCAGGTGGTTGTCCGGCACGCTGATTGCCAGTTTGCGCCCATCGGTGCTGCTCGTAGGCCATTCTCCCGACCCCACGGGAAGTTTGTGTACGGCGCCATCACTGACCCGAATTTCATAGACGGAATCGCTATTTGCATCAGTCGTCGCCACAATCAGAGACTGATCATCGGCGCTCCAAGCCACGCCCAAGGGATAGTCGTGACGCGTGGTCAGTGATCTTCTGGATTTTCCCTGCACGTCGGTGATCAAATACTCGAATTCAGCGGTGTTATGAACGCACAGTATCGCGAGTTCCTGTCCACTGTGTGAGAACGTCAAGTCTCCTTCGTGACGGCAGTCCGGGTCATGCGGAAACTCGTGGCTTTCCAGGGTCTCGACGTTCAGCAGGTACGCACGGTCGCCGTGCCGGCCAATTTGTAGGTCGGCGTAGCCGATCCATTTCCCGTCCGGCGACCAATTGATGGGAGCAGCTACATCGTACGGTGTGTTCGTGGCGATTAATCTGCGTTCCGGCCCTCCCAGCGCGGGCACCACATAGATGCCATTGTCGTCTGCGGCCAAGCGATGAAATGCAATCTGCGTTCCGTCAGGCGACCACGCCGAACTGATCCAATCGGATGGGTGCTTGGTCAAGCGCAGCAACGTTTCACTTCCAATTGCTTTTACGTACAAGTCATATTGCGCCCTTCCGGAACGATTGCTCGTCCCGTCGTCCCAGGAAAAAGCGATCCGCGAACCATCCGGCGAAAACGAAGGTGTTGTTTCCCGTCCCGGATACGAGGTGAACGGCACCATCGTCGTCGCCGCGGATCTCACATGCGCATCGCCCCGCGAATCCCTAGCTTTGCGCGCCAACCAGATAAATAGAACCGCGCAGGCCGCTGCCACGGCTACCCCGGCCATGCCCAGCGTCCATTGATTCCTGCCCCGTGTCTTCGCCGCGGGGACGGCCATAAGTTCCGCGGCTTGCACTGGCTTAACAACCGGCGTCACCACTGGCGCCTGAGGCTTGATCGTTCCGATGAACCGGTAGCCCCGCTTCGGCACCGTCTCGACGAACCGCGGGTTTTCCGCCGAATCGCACAGCGCCTCGCGAATCTTGTTCACTGCGGCGGCCACACTGTGATCGAAGTCTACAAACGTATCCGTCCGCCACAGGGCGCGACAAATTTCCTCCCGCGTCACTACCTCTCCGGCGTTGTCAATCAGCATCGCCAACAGCTGAAACGGCT